>Ga0307515_10021439_pt1 | contig 11460 bp, 1 predicted proteins | sample 17_EM_MG_FD_194513 | JGI IMG/M metagenome (GOLD analysis project Ga0307515, IMG submission 194513) | Populus trichocarpa ectomycorrhiza microbial communities from riparian zone in the Pacific Northwest, United States - 17_EM | ecosystem: Host-associated > Plants > Roots > Unclassified | place... | reverse complement strand
TTCCTTATTTAATATTAATGGTATAGTTATTAGGTTAATATATGGGGAGTATATCTACGCCCTTTTATAAGTATATATTAATAAAGTTATAGTACCTCTTAGGGAGGAGCTTACGGAGTTCTTTATTGGTAAGTCCTTTTTTAAGTTTTATAAACTTCTTAAAGTCTAAAGGTAAAAGTCTATAGAGTTCCGTAGGGGCGTTATCTTTTAAAAGGTTGACTATATCTATCCTATTACTATAGAGGACGTAGTTTTATTCTTTATTAAGCTTATATAGTCGTAATTAGGAAGCTGCAGCAACGGTTTAGCCTTTCCTATATACTATGCGGTAGAAGGCCGCAGCACTTATATAGTGGCAGTTAGTCGTAGGTGGGGTAATAAGGGGTTTCTTAGGTTAATATCCTAGTAAGTAAATAAAGGCGGCTAGGCTATGTTCTAGGCAAGTTTCTCTATAGTATTTAGAGTTAAAGGTTACTTCTCTCTTTTCCTAGTTAATAGCGGGGTTATATTATTCGAGCTAGCTTATTTTAAGGATAATAGGGTAATTAGTAAGTAGTATAACATAGGCCTAGAGCTCTTCTTAGTGCCTATTTATGTCTAAGTAGAGTTATGCTATATAGGTAATCTTCTATATAGTATAACTACCGTTAGTAAGTTATAGGGCGCGGGCTTTAGTAAGGGGTAAGGTAGGTAGGTTATAAGTACGCATAAGTTAGGTATCTACAAATTAGTTAGTAGCTCTGCAGTTAATTATAAAATGGCTTTTATATTATTTTATGGTAGTAGTTCCTATTATAGGTAAAACTATCTATTTCCGTCCGTTTATCTTTACTAAGTTATTTATTAAGTAGGCCAATATATAGATCCCTCTATTGTTAGGGCGTCCTAACCCGCGACTTAGGGCTAAGACTTAGCGTTTTCCGTTTCCATATCCGATTCTACTACTATTACTATATCTTTGTCTTATATGGTAGTGGCATATAGCGATATATTTAGTATTTAGGGTATTAGGTTAGGTGTTAGGCGGTAGGTACTAAACCTAGCTATTAAGCAGTTTAGGTTATTACAATAATAGCCTTTTTAACGCCATTTATAGTAGCGTCCTAATTTCTGGAGTAGCTTACGCTCTCCATTTAGGAGTTTTTACGGAAAGGTTAGTATAGAGAGGCTAATATTAGCTCTAGTAGTACCTAAGGTAGTAGGCGTCGGTGGCTTAGTATATATAGGTTTAGTAAGCTTAGAGGGCTTCTATAGAGAGGTCTTTAAGTAAGGGTTAGTAATAGTAATCTAATTTAATCGTTGTTTAATCTTTTATAGGGCTACTACCATCTTATAAATATTGTTATAGTTATAGCTAGCGGCTGCGTGACTAAGGCGATAAGTAACTTTTTTAAGGAGATCCTCCTAGTCTTTAGTATTGTCTTAGGTAAGGGCTCTAGTATATTTTTAGAATTTAACATAGAACTCGTTAAATAATTTGGTAGGGCTTATCTTTAGGGTATATAGTTTAGCTTAGTTAGTGGCTAGTAGGTTATAGTCGCGGTATATTAGGTTAAGATCATTAAGGATTTCTTAGTAAGACTACCACTTTTAAAGGCTACTAGTCTCCTATTGGGCAAAGAGTCTGTTAAATAGTATACCCTTTATTCGCCTAATAATATAGCCAATCTTAGTATCTTCTATAGGAAAAAGGCAGGCGCTCTAAGTTAGTTTTTTACAGATTTATATCTTCTAGTAGCTGTATTCCTTGCGATCTCCTTAGAAGACTAGGGGATTAAGGTAGCGTATATTAGATCCTATAGTGGCAGTTTAGGTCCAATTATTGTGGCTTTTATTATCGCTACTTTAGTAGGGGTTCCTGTTAGGTAAAGCTGCTTAGTGCTAACCCTTTGTTAAGTATTAAGTAGGTGAAGTTGCTAGGGGCGTAAAGACTTAGGTGGCGTTATATATAGTAGAGAGGTATTTAGTGTTGTTATGAATGTGCTTATTAAGCTAAGATTGTAGGTATTTAATTGTGCCTTCTCTTTTAGTAACTGTAGTAATTAGTATAATCTTATTCTTCTTTAACTATTAGACGTCGCGTTTAGACACGCGGAGGTTGTCTTTAGTTTCTTAACGTATATTATTGGCGAGCGCCTTATAAGCTTATAGGTCTTAGATAATATCGCGATCTTAGGTAGTACGCATCTTAGCTTATATAAGCTTTAGGTGGTAGTTCTATAGAAGGCGGTAGTATTTATTAAGGTCTTATACTACTATTTTTGCAAACGTCTCGGCGTCTCGTATTTTAATTTTAATGGGTAGTAGCCCTTTTATTTACTTATCCGTAGTTATATAGTTAATAAAAGATAAGACATTATTAGTGTCTATCTCCTTAGGGGTTAGGGCTAATAAATTAAATTCTCCTGGGATTAATTGGCGTCATAGATTAAGTATAGGTATTGGATTTTTCTTTGGGTTTAATATAGTAGCTAGTAAGGAATATCGTCTTACTATTATAGGTTCCTTAAAAGTATAAAGTAAGTTAATTTATAGACACGCTACTTTTAGTAGCGCCTGCAGTATTATAGAGACGTAGAATTAGTTATAGGCTAAGCGTTGGTAGTAAAAAGGCGCAACGTAATGTTATAGAACGAGGGCAGTGGCTATAGAGCGTATGTATTCGAGGAGTCTACAAGACGTTGCGCGATTGATTGTAAGGGTCGAGGGCGTAAGGAGGTGATATACCTACGCGTAGCTGATATAAGCTGTACGCGAGGTGTATGCGAGAGCACGGGGCTCTCCTATGGAGGCCCCTACGGTGGGGTTTTGTGATAAAAGAATAGGTCACGCTTATAGGTATTAAGAGTGGCCGTAAATGTTCGACTTATTATATATATATAAATAAACGGTATAATTTAATAACTGCTATCTAGTAACTATAGCCGTTTTATATATACTAATTAATAAAAGACTAAATATAAATATAGTAGGAAGGTTGCGATATTAATAAGAAGGATGACTTAGATTATATTTGGCCGTTCTGCAACTTTATATAGGGCTATAATCTATCTAATATCTACAAGATAATGGCGCCTAATTTCCTACACTAAGTGCTTAAAAGCCTTATTAGTGAATATCTTATACACTAAATTAAGGGGCTTATATAAAGCAAAATACAGGCCGGAAAATATTAGGGCCTTAATATCCCGCATACAGATAGTTACGGCTAGGAGATATTAAATATTAATACACTTATTACCACCCGCTTTGTATAGGTAGAACGATTTACTAATATAATAGTATGGGATAGCTAGGCAAATATCGGCTAATAGACAGGAAAGATGTATAAATCTTTATTACGACAATTAGTCCCTACTATAGCACCCTTACTAAAACAGAATAAAGACGCTATACTATTTATCTAGGCGTTTATGGACTTTACTATACTATCTTAATATATATTATACGACGAATCAACTATCTAGTACTTAGTAGTAGCTATTTATAGAATAGATAAGATAAAGGATATATTCCTTCTATTTCGACTAAGTAAGGTAAAATTACTACACTTTAATATTCCTAAGCTATATACTATTACCTATTATCCAAAAAGTATCTAGCGACTAGGAGTAATTAGAGGTATAGATATAGAGTATTTAGAGTAAGCGTATAAGCTATGGAAGGTATTCTACTATAGAACTAATAAATGGAATAACTATAAAGAGCAGATGCTATAATATAATACTATATATCTTAACACTATACTTTAAAATAAACTTAAGCTATAGGCGTTAACTAATATAATTAATATAGTAGACCTAATAAGCGTAATATAGACAATACAACTAGGCCCTATAGTTAATTTATGCGCATATCGCTTATATATATAGAACTTTAATAATTATATAACTTAGATACTTTAAGACTAAAGAATTAATATATCTATCTAGTGTATAGTTAAGGAGGTATAGCGCTAGATAGAGATTACTAACCTTATATCTAAACTAGCCCCCTTTATGAGGGAATGCTGTAAGCAGATTAATAAAATCCGGTAAATAGACTAGGACGTTAACTAACTAGAGGCTAATAATAATTAGGTATTAAAGATACCCTTAAGTATCCATTACAGCGTTATATACTATATTCGCTTTAGAAAGGACGCCACTAACACTAATAAGCTTAATAAGGTATTTGCTTAATATACCCTATTATAGGCTAATACTAGAGCCCCCCGCTATAATACTATAATAGTACGAGAATATAAGCGGGTAAATAATAGCCTCCATAGTAATAAAGTAGGAAAACTTTATCTGCTACTTACAATCTAGGATACTAGGCGATTAGATAGTAAGGGTAAATACCTAAAATACGCTAGTGCGTTGGTAGAGACCCTCTAAGTTTATAATAGTAGTAAAATTAATATAAGAACTAGAATACTTAGAGTATAGAGTATAAAGCTATTTAATAGTAGAATAAAACGTATACTAGATACCCTCTAGATATATAACATTAACTATATTATAAGGCCCATCTCACTTATATTAACGGACATTAATATTATAAACTGTTTCTTTATAAATAACTATAGCGATTGGGATATATATAATACTATATATAATAAAAATTTTAAGTAAATAAATAGGGTATAGGTTAATGCATATATAAGGAAATAGGCTTATACTAGGCGGTAAATAAATACAACTTAGCTAAAATAGCGGTAAGTTATAATTAGCGGCGCCAGATTGTAATAAAGGGGTAGATTACCGCGACTATAATAAACTAGAATATAACACTACCATATATTACCCTCCACGCGCTAGCTACCCTTTACATCTTATACACCGTACTATCTACCTTAAAAGTAGGTAAATATCGCGAGGAACTAGGCTTCTATACGGTATAGAAAAAAAAATTATACAAAGTAAAACCCTACGCCATAGTAAGGCAATCTAATTGCCCTATTATAAAGCCTAATAAACAGTTAGGCCGCCCTCCTAACTTATTATTATAAGTTTATTAAAGCTCCTTTCTATATACTTGGCGAGAAATGCCTAATTTATATTATAAAAGTTAACTAGGTTGTTATTTAAAGTATATTAGGTATAAGACTCTAAACTATCTAACGTTTTTTTAGGGAAGTAAGGTACGTACAAAAGCCAAATAGTTCTACTAAACTAATATACTTATCCTCTACCTATCCCGTAAAAAAATTAACGAAGACGCTGTAAGTTAAGTAGTAGCTCCTAAGATAATATTAGGCTCTATACCGTAACTATCTCTATTAAAAGGTAAGGCTATTATTAATGTGCTATAGTACGACCTATTATTGTTAATTTTAATAACGTTATCCTAATGGACAGTCCTGTTCTTATTAGATAAAAGCCCGTAAACCCTAAGCAACCCTAAAACATCTAAAACCTATACTTAAAAGAAACGCATATATTACTTAAATAAATAACTACTATAGGATAACTTTAGACGACGTATAAAGCAGCTACTTAGCCTAGTTAATATAAAGATATATAGTATTGCTTAGACATGTCTTATTATATAAGTAATAACAGGCTCTATACCTAAAGAGCTCTATTTCTCTCCCTAGCTAAAAACAAATATAAGCGGTTTAAATACACTAATAAAGCAAACGTAGAAAGAGGCGATTTCTATTATAGACCGTTATAAAAACCTAATAAATGGAGCATTAAGTATGCTATTGGGGCTAGCGGTACGCAAGGTTCGCGGTCCTTAGATTGAGTAGCACTATACTAACTAATTTTCCAGCTATATAACTAGCTTAGCGTGTTTTAGTATTATATAATAAATATAGTGCGTAATACCGTTACTAGGAGCTATTACTGCCTTAAACTAGATACTAAGGCTATAGTAAAGGAAGTAGCAGAACTATTTAAGGATAACCACTTTACGCTCGGTAGCTTAGTTAGTACTCTACCTTTTACTATACCTAACTAACTAAGGCTAGGATAGAGAGATAAGATTTAGGGCGCTGATTATTACACATTATATTAAGCGCGTGTTCTTTAATACTGGGCTAAGGTTACTCGCCCTTAATAAGAACAGTACTAACCTCTTCTCGCCTATTATAGCTAATACGATATAGCTTATATACGTAGCGATTTAATATACTCTTAAGGAATATAAAAGTAGAATATAAGTCATTTATAAGTTTAAAGCCAACACTATAATTATAGGTAAATCTATAGGAAGCCTCTTACTATACTTACTAAAGCGTATTATAGATAGTTAGGAGCGACTATAGAATACCTAGAAGAGCTACTAACCTAAGCATAATAAAAGGCTATATAGGCTACTTTTATAATAAGTTAATAAGATACGGAATATAACTAGAGACAAGATACTATAGACTTAGTAGGTAATTAGCAATCCGTTTAAAAATACTATAGAAGATTTAAAGAAACTAGATCCTAAGTATAATAACGGGTTTACTTAACGACTATATACTATAAGTGTAAATATATAATATTACATTAATCGCATTACAACGTCATATCGCGATACTCGCTATATACTATAGCACTTTACCGCCGTTTTCTATGTTATAATATCGCGCTATTTTAATTATTATATGCGGGCTAATAAAGATAATATAATAGGATAATAGTAGCCTAGCGTATTTGTCGCTAAGAATAAACCCTAAAACTATATATAAGGTCTCCTTCTCATAATATACTAATAAAACGATTTTAATGCTATATAACTATAATATTAACGCTATTTAAGCGCGCCTTAAATAAATTTAAGGTGATAATAAATAGGAAACAGGAATTAATCACTATATTTTATAGTGTACTTTTGCTAGCAAGTCTAAGGTTATAGATATTACGGATAGTACTATACTAGAGGATATAAAGGCCCGCCTACGGAGTGGAGATAGACTAGTAATACTAGAATTTACTAATAAAAAGAATAAGAGTAAAGAAGGTAGAGGAATAGATGGGGAAAATAATAGTAACAAAGAGAATAAGAGTAGAGAAGGTAGTGGGATAGATAGGGAAAATAATGGCGAGAATAAAGACGATTAGGGGTTTAATAGTGTGGCGCTACTATCGCGGCGGGACTTATGTAAATATTAAACTTAAAATAGTAGGTTAACTAAAGGGTATTATTAGGCGTATTAAGGTTATACTATACTACTATTAGGTCGAAATGTGTTCTTTATATAGTATATACTAGGCGCGTAGAATAAGTAAAAAAATACTAACTGCGTAGAATAAGTAAAGGGTACTAATTGCGCAGACTAAGTAAAGTATACTAATTACGCGGAATGGGTAAATACTACTAACTGCGTAGACTAAGTAAATATTATTAAGTGCGCGGGAAGAATAACGCTTATTTATTACTTAAAGTAAGTAAAATATATAGAATGCGTAAAAGGGGTATTATATATTAATTATATATTAATAGAATAAAGGCACTACTTACCTAGGTTACTATAAATACGCAATTAGCTGCACCGTGTTATTAGATATAGTAGTATACTTATACCGCGTTATTAGATACGGCAGTATACTACACTATATTATTAAATGCGGTAGTATACTATACCGCGTTATTAAACATGGTAGTATACTTACACCGCGTTACTAAATGCGGCAGTATACTACACTATATTATTAAATACGGCAGTATACTGCACCACGTTATTAGATACGGCAGTATACTGCACCGCGTTATTAAATACGGTAGTATACTTGTACCACGTTACTAGATGCGGCAGTATGCTATACTACGTTATTAAATACGGCAGTATGCTATATTACATTGTTAAATGCAGCAGTATACTGCACCGCGTTATTAGATGTGGTAGTATGCCGCACCTAAGTTAATACTATACGCTACACGTTATAGTGCGCGGATTGCGCATTTGGCCGCCAAATGCTGCCAAATGCTGTAAAAATGCTGTAAAAATGCTGATAAATTTTTTCCTGACGAAGGTCTATCTAAACTTAAGGCTAAAGAGGCTAAAAGGGATTCTAATTAAGAAGAGGCGGAAATAGTTTATACGCTAGTAGTGGATTCCTTAAATAATCTGGTTTATTTATCGCCTTTAACTAATCCTTTTATTTTTAGCTCCTTCTTAATATTACCTAACCCATTTTCCTCTAATACTCCTATACCTTTCCTATAGCATTTTTTTAAATTCTATAGTAGTTCCCAGGTAGTCTTATTATAGCTTATCTACTTAACCTCGTACTATATTTTATTATTAATATCCTTATAACTAATAATCTTTAAAACTTGCTATTTGTCTTCCTCTTATCCTTTATATATATCTACTTTATAAACTAGTGGCTTAATATTTCTGTATACTAGCTCTAGCATTATAATATACTATATAGGGTAGATCTTTATTTTAGCTAGTAGGTTTAACTTAAACGTAACTAGTAAAATCCTCTATATAAATTTAAAAGGTCTTAGTCTAACGTAGTCTAACTTCTTACTTAGTTATTAACTCTTAAAATTTTTATATAGTAGCTATACTTTATCCCCCTCCTTAAGATTTAGTCCCTTAGATCTCCTAACATTATAGTACTTATTTATTCCTTTTTATACCTTTTTTATTAATATCTTTATTCTTTTTTTACCTATACTACTTATTTTCTTTACTTACTATAGTAATAATAATATTCTTAGTTTATATCCGTAATTTGCCTTAAATAGTAATATACCTATTCCTTTTTATGGTGTTATATTATATATAAACTATATAACTAGTAATAACGATACCTAATTATTCTATGTATAATTAATATAATATCTTAGATACTATTCTAGCGTTTAATTTAATCTTTCTATTTAACCGTCTGTCTGCGGATAATATATAGTAGAAGTTACTACTTTAACTCCTTATTCCGCTAAGAATACCTCTTAAAATACTATTATAAATCTTAAATCTCTATCTAATATAATCTTATTTAATACTCCGTGCCTTATAAATACTTCTTTAATATAGATTTTAGTAATATCCTCTACTGAGATTTCTTCTATGCATGCTATAAAGTAGCCTTATTTAGTTAACTTATCTACTATTACTAAGATTATATTATACTCTTATCTAGTAATAGGATCTTTTAACTTTAGTAACTTAACAATAAAGTCCTATAATATAACCTCCTATAGTCTCTCTAGTATTTTAATAGGTTATAGCCCTCCGTATAGCTTATGCCTTATTAGTTTATTTCTTTAGCAATCTAGATACTCCTTTATTACTTTTTTTAGCTATACCTTAGATTCTATTAATAATATATTTCTCTTAAAGTCTTAATACTAAGCCTATTACTCTATTATATCCCTAAGTTATTCCCTTATAAAAATCTTCTATAAAATACTCTACTATGCTCTTTAGGATATACTTCGTTTTTTAATTCTCGTATATATCTATTTATAGATCTTCTAGCTATACTTCTAGAATTCTTTATACCTAAAAGCTCTCTAGTATCTTATAGACTCTTTCTAGTTTATTATCCTCTTAAATTACTACTAGCTTAGGGTAATTGTATCTAATTAATCCATTTTTATCTCTGCGTAGTATTACTCCTAATAGCTTCTTGTTATTCTATAATTTAGCTTTTTTACTTAGCGCGTCTACTTTTACGTTTTTAGTTCCTTTAATATACTAAATCTTAAAATAGTATTCTGTAAGTATCTCTGCCTATCTAACCTATTTATAATTAAGTTCTTTTATTATTAGGAACCCTATTAGATTCTTATAATCTATCTTAACTATAAATAGTTTTTCTACGCCTTATAAGAATGCTCTCTATTTTTTTTTGTGCTATAACTATACCTAATAACTCCTTATTATAAATATTATAGTTTAACTCTAGTAGTGTTATCTTCCAACTATAATATGCTACTAAATGCTATATATTCTTATACTTCTATAATAAATATACTCCTAGTATAAAGTCTAATACGTCCGTTTCTATAACTATATCTAGTCCTAGTTAATAGATTTTAAGGATTAGCTCCTAGGTAAACAACTCCTTAAGTTTCTTAAATAACTTCTTTTACTTATCTCCCTATGCCTATAGTTCCTCCTTCTTTATAAGCCTAGTAAATAGTTTAATATTCTTTAACTACTATACTATAAACCTTCTATAGTAGTTATAAACCCCTAAAAATAATCTTAACTGCGTTATATTCTCTAGTTCTTACTAACTTACTATAGCTTTAATCTTCTTTAGGTCTATACTAATATAACCTAATTTAATAATAAATCTAACAAAATTGGTCTTTTTAATAAAGAACTCGTATTTTTTAATTACTACTAGCATCTATTCTTCTTATAGTCTCTTTAAACCCTATTTAATATATTCCCTATATTCTTCCTTAGTTATTAAGTAGATAATAATAATATTAAAGTATACCATAATAAACTCATTAAGATAGTCTCCTAATATACTATTAATCCTTTTTTAAAACGTTATTGGTATATTTATTAATCTAAATTATATAACTAATAGTTTATATAGTCCTTCCTTTAACCTAAAGGCTACCTTTTATTTATTACCTTCCTTAATTCTAATCTACTAGCACGCCTATCTTAGATCTATCTTTATAAAGATTTATATATTACCTATCTAATTCTAGATTTTACTAATTAAGGGTAAAGAATACCTATCCTTCTAAGTAATGCTATTTAACTATTTATAGTTAATGCATAACCTAAGTTTTCTATTCTTCTTTGGTATAAATAGTACTAAATAACCTACTAATAACTGCGATAGTTTAATATATCCCTTTTATAAGTTTTCTTAAATAAACTCTTTAAGTGCTCTTAACTCCTCTTAAGTAAGCTTATAGGTTAGAAAGAACCTTAGACTTATTTTTAGCTCTAACTCTATCTTATAAACCTATACTATATAATCTACTAACTTTTTACTTTTTAGGCTCTATAGTTTCTTGCCATATTTATAGTATCTCTTAGTATATAACTTAAGCCTCGCTTAGTCTCTTTATATATTACTCTAACTTAGTACTATACTAACTTAGTTTGCTATTATATTTTATGTTATTAAATATTCCTAATATTAACCTAACCTATAATCTAATTAATCTTTAGATTATATTTCTATAATTAAGGTATACCTAATACTGCCTTATCCCGTCCTAATAGTAGGATATTAAAAGATATCTCAATTTATCTCCCTTTAATAGTTATCTAAATAGGTCCTATTTTAAGATTAATAATCCCTCCTCTATAGGCTATTAGATCTCTTAAAATTATAACTAATAGGTAAAATTGTTCCTTTTATCTATAAGGTAATTCTATTTTTTTTTTAAACTACTACTAATAAGATATAGTTCCGCGTTGCTCTACTATCTATTAGTACTTTAAACTATTAATCTTACTAATTAACTTATAAATTTAGGTGTTATCCTTAAATTCCTTTAAGGGTCTAAGGCTCTACTACTAGCTCCCTTTAGTTTTATAGGCCT
>Ga0307515_10021438_pt1 | contig 11460 bp, 8 predicted proteins | sample 17_EM_MG_FD_194513 | JGI IMG/M metagenome (GOLD analysis project Ga0307515, IMG submission 194513) | Populus trichocarpa ectomycorrhiza microbial communities from riparian zone in the Pacific Northwest, United States - 17_EM | ecosystem: Host-associated > Plants > Roots > Unclassified | place... | reverse complement strand
GAGGTGTTCAAAGCAGCAGAACATCTTGGTTGTTAGAGATACAGTTTCGGGTCATTTACTTTTGCGCATTACAATTCTGACTGCAAACTTGTGATGTGGTATCTTGAAATTCCGCGTACATATGGTTTGGTCGCACGATGATGATGCCAGTGCTGGTGCTGCTGCTGGTGGCAGTGATGGTGATGATGGCGATGGTTATGATGGTAATTGAGGCAAGTATGTTGCATGATAAGGGTCTTGACATCATCTAAGTCCTCCCTTCCACCCACATGTGTCATGACCAGGCTCCAAATCTTATCCCCCCGACATCCCGAGAGAGTAGCAGGGTAGTTGGATTTAAAACAACATATCGTGCGAATCACTCCAAATTTTTGTGTAAATCGGATGACCCACCATTCGGCTAATTGCATTTGGTGCCATCACTCAATAAGATCTCATGAAAGTGATCTCAACCGTCTCGTTTGGTAGTGGGGGACGGCTGAGCCGTGCGATATTTCTCCAGATGGACAAGACGGCGCCAAGGCCGTCCGTCCTGTCGTTGCTTTATGAGAACTGCAATGATGGCCGGGGACTACCAGGGACGGCGAATACACCGTCTCCGGCCGATATTGTCGGTCTCCGGCCGCCATCCCCGTCTTGTCTCTAAAATTACGGTGCAGTTTCCATCCGCAGTGATCCCAGCGGACGAGACCGTTGATTTTACTCTCTCTTGATGAATGGCACTACAACTGGCACTTCAACTTCAACTACAAATGCAACCACGATCTATCGTGGCATTGCTACTAGACCCGATGAACGGTAGGGGTAATGTACTCTGCTCTAATCTCGTTTGTTTTACGATCATATATACTTGTAAGCGATAGGTTTCACGAACCTTCCTTATCAGCTGATATTTGCGACGACTCATGATTGCTAGCTGACATTTAGCCGAGAGTAATAGTGCTATTTCAACTTTGAACTTCTACTATTCTTGTCTCCGTTTGAGCCAAGTTACTCTAAGTGATGACGATGTATTAACCGTATACAGTGGATTATTCTTGAGAGTTCATTGAGCGAATATTGTCACAGAGCATTCCTGTATTTGTTCTAGGTATTGTAAGAACAATTTACGTTATTTGGTTCTGGAAAAGAGGGTGTACCCAAGATTAACTATGATATGATCTCGCTAAATTTAATAAACCTGCTTTCGCTGATCTCAGATTGGTGCTATATAGTGTATAGTGTTCCGGTTCTTTGCCTAGAAAGGTTCCGCCCCATGTTTACCAAAGTTCCTCCCGTGGCTAGTATCAGTTACAAATCTTACAGGGGGTTATAGATTTGTAAATGCAATGGTGTGTCCATCTAATATTAAAGATTGAATGACAGGCATTGTCCAACGGAAAGGAATATTTTCTCATTCTTTCATCCTCTGCATTTTTAATGAGTGGATATGTGTCATTGACTGGGGTCTCAACGGACTGGGGCGACTATTGTCTTTAGGGGTCCGAAATCGCTGTCCCGTCCCAGTCCAGATTTTGGTGGACTGGTCCTTCCTGTGCAGTTGTTGGTTGGTCTAGAGCCACATACAGGTGCCCTAGGGGACAGGCAGCTACCGGAAGTAGGCATTCGGCGGTGGCGCAGGTACTTATGCTCATTGAGCGCTCTAAACTTAGCTGCAATGGTGCTGTAATGCCGTGAAACTAGTGGCAGTGTGCCTTAAAGCGAGCGGTTTGGGAGTTGCAATGCCGGTGGAGGGCTTGAGTACCAAAAAGTGATATAAAGTAACATGATTTTCACTGCTTCTCATAGTTGGCTTTTGTATGTCGTGATATTATAGAGACTACAAGGCTCTGTAGGTATTTAGTTCGAAAATCAATTGCCTAGTCTCAAACGGTCCAGAATTCTCTGTCCCAAAAATCATAGTCCAGTCTCGGGCAGAGTGTTTCCCGGACGGGACGGACTATTGAGATGGCTGGTCATTGATGCTGATGGCATAGAATTTGGCCCGATGACTTTCCTGGCCTACGGGGACTTACAGCCCCCATCGGCGTAATGCTACGAACATGAGGCCGGTGGCGAATCGCCCCTAACGGCCGCCACCGGTCCCTATGCCATGGAGGATACCTAGCCTCGGCAGTGATAACCTTCTTTCTCATAGATATATGCCTACCATACTCTCTCTTTGTTCAATAGACACTCACTTTGCACAATAATCAATTCAACATCTCTATTCGTACTCAATTGATCTCAACATGGCGGACACCTCGGCATTGGTGGTCCTATGCACTACCCTTACCGAATAGTTCTATTTACTTCCCAAATCAACATACCAGGTTGATACAAACGGATTAATTTTTTCTAAACGTGAAATAGAGTTGCAAATGAGGTGTTTTTTTTTCGTACCCAAGTATGAAAACCATCGAAGCTGAGTTTGTTCCAAGCCGTTTCACCGGCGGTCTGCTTCGCTTTGATCTGGCTCAAACCTGCAGCTCGGCGGTGCGGTTCGAGAGATCTATTTTGTGTGGAATGGTGACAAGGAATAAACCTTAGTGCAAATAGATCGCTCTCATCCGAAGGTTCTGCCGCTCGGCCAGTATATCCCCCAAGCGGCTATATGAAGCCAATGTTCGTTCGCTAACTCTGCATTCTACTACACATCACCGCAGATCGGAAGGCTCGAGATGTAGGGATGTCACATGCTGCCTAGTCTCGGAGCGCTCGGAAGGCACGGCTATCACACCCCGAGACGACACATCCATACACATGCACCTTTGGCGCTTACTAACTTTGGTTGCGAACGCTAGTTGCAGACGTCGAAGCAAAACCCTGGAGATCGAAGTCACAGTATTGGGCACATTGCGGCAGAGTCAATTAGCTCTCAATCCTGACTTGCAATTTTTCGGCACCTGAGCGTTGACCACTTGCAAATATAACTATATTTAGTTCGCAGAGATGATACGTCACACTAGCGTGTTACTCAGTGTAATTGGGAATGTGTTAGCCTCGACCCGTACTACTGCGAAAATAGCTCACGCCTTGTGCAAATGACCGCAACCTCATATGTGTCTCGCATTCGACGTAGGATACAAGAGGGATGCTACTAAAACTGCGTGGCAACGGGCACACCACATGAAAAAAATGTAGCGCGCGTGAGTTCCGCTCACCGACGGGGCAGAGCTCGCACCTCACGCCTGTCACTTACCGAAGCCAGTTAACTCTTCTGCAACTTACTCACAGTGAATCATCCATGCTACTTACTCGGCAGGTATGCTTGAGCGGGGACTTGAACTTAACTGGGTCTTGATGGTGTGATCTGCAATACACCGTGAATTGCTACTTGCGCTCTCAGTGATTCACAGCGCAGGTTTTTTGCGTTTGTATCCCGGTGTACCTACAAACTGTGTGCTTCAACAGGTCTGCAGTTCATACTTGTTATGCATGTCTCAGTTCATGTTCTAGTAGCCAATGAATAATACCGATCACATTAGCGTTCTTCGACAACGCACAAACACCTTATAGTTCAAACAAAGTAGATTACGAACTAGAACTGGATGAGATACCTATCCTATCGCTGCGTAGCCTCTTGTTGTAAACAACGAATCAGTCGCGGAATTTTCCAGCGTCTAATACGCCCCTATTATGCAGTTGAGATCCAAATAGGCTCTTTGTGGTTGACTGACATTCACCGGGTTTGAAGTTAATACTTTGTCGCATAAGATCATTTAATGCCTCCATGCGACACAGCCGGCACTCAGAGCCCACAAAAAACACGAAAATGTCGTCCCATCATATTGCCATCAACTTATGTCTTTTGCTCATTTCAACTTTCATACTTTCAGCGGTCTCTCTGCCGTATTCGTCATCTTTCAGCCTACTTTCCGTACGCGCACCAGTCCAGGTCATATGTACGAAAGCCCAGTGGTGGGATCCCATCATATTTATGCTCATCAACTATGGGGCCCACGCTGCGACAATCAAAACCGAACCCGGCGATACATTCTTCGATGCTTGTCTAACAGGTCTCGCTGGAATTCTTCTTCCATACAGCGGGGCATGGAAAGCTCTTTGGTATTTTAGGCAATTTCCCGTGTTCGTTTGGGGAAATGAATTTGAAAAGGCGCTGTGGGCTGGAGCGCTTTGCACGGTTGCGCGAGATTGGGACTGGGAGCCAACCACCGGAACATATTGGATGACGGTCCCAGCTCAGGGTCAGATCCAGGAAGGGTATGGAAAATTTCTATTTCGATTTATTAACCTGGATCACGCCCTTACTAATCCTGGTCTGTAGAAACTCCGCCCGCTTAATGGTCCATAACCATATTAAGTTTGACCAACTGCCAAAGGACACAAAAATACACGGGTATTTCGATCTACCGAAAGGGTATTGCTGGATTAGACTTCCTCCTAACGCAGCTATTTCATATGAAGGCTGCGACAAGCCAGCACCAGACAAGCCAGCATCAATTCCGGTTATCTCAACGTCACGCAATATCCTCAAGATAATGGCCTCTATTGCACAGATTATGGCGTCTTGCGTAACGTTGTATTGGTCTAGCGAGGGAAACCAGCTCGACACATATGGTTATGCCGGATACAGCTTGACAGTCATTCCATATGCGGTCATGTCGTTCCTTAACCTTTTGGTTTCGCTCTTTGTGGGGGAGTACCCAATGATGTACGCTGTCGACGGTGAGATCATGAAGGAAGCCAGGGATCGTAGAGGTATATTATTTGAGGGGACGATTGGTCGCGTCAAGCCGGAGGACGATACGTTCAGGAAGGCGGTTAATGAAGTTATCAAGGTGCAGTGTCCCATTAGGAAAGATGGCAGTAGGCAAGATCCGATCCGATGGTTCTTGATCCCACGCTGGTACTTTCCGACTCGCGGAGATACGGAGTTGGAAAGTGTCTCAATTCTCGTCGATCCTCGCGCCGAACTTCTCGCCAATCCCCTCGCCGATCCCAAGCGTATATCAGCTTCGTACACCTCTTCCAACATCAATTCAGGGTACACCTTGGATGTCCAGAATGTGGTAGACAGCTCCTATTGGCTCGTATTTTTCAGTGACACTGCCTGGGTTGTATCACGCGTTCCGGTAACCATGCACAAACAGGGGCATCTACCTAGACTCGATAAATACAAACATGTTACGGACGCATTCCTTATACCAAGTACCAACATACAACTATCTTTTTTTGGGAAACCCTCGTCGTTCCGGGAATTGATGCGTTTACCCTGGCGAACGAGACGTTTGTCCTCACCAACGAGACGTTTGACAATTGGGCAGAAGATAGAGGAATATTGTCCATCCCTATGGTACCAGATTGTCAGAAGGCTTTTAGTGTTGTTCCTAGGTTTAGTCATCTTAACGTTCCCTTACATATTGATAGCGATCTTCACACGCTACCAGCCCCGCAATAGTAGTTTCCGCCAACGCAGTTGGATAATGTCAAACTTGTGCGTTGGACAGCTCACCGGTATCGTGGTCTCGAGATGTTTAAGAGTGGTTAAGAAACGTTTTAATCGCATTATTTTATTCATCATCGCTGTTTGTACGATCCCGTCGATTGGGTGCATAGTAGTTGTTTGGCAGCAGATCATGACATTCGGGAAATGCTCGACGATATGACATAACGGCCTTTCCAGTGTTGTTTGTGAAACGGGGACTCATGGCTAGATGCAATTGGTTGTTGGTCTTATATGCCTGTATGCATCTAATTATTAATAGGAGCGGTTGTGGGCTAGTGGAAGAAGCTTAGGCCGGCTATAAAGATGGTTACTTGTGTTTTCCTATTGGCAGAATTCGTGTGTATGTATCTTCACCTAAAATTGTCATGTTGGCACGCAACGTTCACAAAATAAATCCCTCTGCATCGGTTTGGAACGCCCAACTACTTTATATCCAAGGTGTGTAAGCCTCATTTCTCCTGCATCGCAAAAATGCTTCTTAAATGTATCCAATAGATCGCTTCGCTGGTGCCTTCTGCACCCGGCAATAGAGATGTAGGCAATAAATCCTGAAAATCTGTGTTTTATGCCGAAGGCAGATTAATTGTACAGCCAATTAATTACTATATATAGCAAACGTCACTGATACGGCATAATTACTCAAAACAGGAAAGGTACAAGGGGTTCCTGTATCAAATTTTTGGGTTAATTATACTATGTTGGGTGACTTCCCTTTGGAAGGTGTTCTACCCGTGCTGTTTAACGAGGTCTTATCAGAATTATCAGTGCGTACTCGGCATTGCATTTAAGACATTGGAGCATCGCAGTGTCTCCAGTCCACAGCAGAGCGCTTCACAAGGTTTCAGATGCTAGTTTCCCATCGATCACATGTGTGGTTGGCTTAATCACAATGAGCGAAATAATTGCGTGAAACTTGACGAAAGAAGCGAGACTTTGAGTAGCTAGTGCTCCACGACTCATTATCAATGTTAACGCCGTTTTAATTTATCTGAGACACATACTATTACTTTCACAGGGTGCCGCTTACAACGTGCCACATTGCAATTTGAAAGCACGTATCTGCCGAGTACACGGTCGTTCTTATCTATCACCCACCATCCGGTCAACGGCCTCGCGCTGTCGCATCAACCTAGAGGAGACTGCATTAGTGGATATTCACACATGTCGGCTTTTTCTTAATGCTTCGTTTTGTGCTAGGGGATGGTCAGCGGATAGTTTGGCACATGAACATCATACCGCCAACGTGTTACGAGTTCACAGAACAGACAGCCCGGTAACACAGCACACCGTCGGAAATGGCTCCTGTCTACCATTATGACACAAACTGGCAATGCATGACGATGGTGTATGGTGACGTTGTCGCAACTCGGTCGCTCATCATTGACAAACGCGAATCGATAAAGAGTTATCTTCATCGAACAATAACCTTGTAATGTAGAGAAACTGCTAGAAAACTCGCGCAGCTCGACATGCAGTAGGTTCCACGGAGTGTGGTCTGGTTGTCACAACTGGCGATCGGTCACCGGCACATAGTTGACGCCACTTGCGTTCACATCGGTGAAAAACGCGAATCGATAAAGTGTTGCCCAAGACTATGTATGCCCAACGTTGAGTTGTTGTTGTTCTTTATTCATACTGTCTGCACTCTTAATAGAGTATGACAGGACCTGATATCCCCTCCGCCTCCGGGCTAGCCGGCTAGATGGCGGAGCTCCCCTCCACTACGCTTCATCCCCGCTGACAAATGAAAGCTTAAAGAAAGACCAGAACAGAGAGGAGAAGAAAGGGAAAGAAAAACGCAGAGATATATGCCCGCTGCCGCCGCTCCCCGCACCTCAGTCAGCCTCTGTGCCCACTCCATCGCTCAACTCATTTGGGCGGGAACTTCCCCACATCAGCAGCCGCCAGGAAGTACACCACCGCTTGATCACATTCATCTCTGGAAAACAGCTCAGAGATCGGCACGTGTTGGCATCTGCCCGCTTTCCAGCCCGTCGCCTTGTCTACCGCTCACCACAGTGATTTCTGTTCGTCTCTCCGCCGGCTGCAGTGACGGAAGAGGTGTTCCTACGTCTGGGCCGCTGTCCGGCCACCGCTGCCGCACCACCAGCATTTGTCGTCCTCTCCATCGCCGAACCGTTTTAGCTAGACTCCACTCGGTGCATGCCTGGACTTTAGTCTGTAGAACCTGGCAGCCTGCGATTTTACGCTTGTCATTGGGATAGGTCTCTTGGCCCCTGCCTTGCCCTTGAGTCTGTAGCCAAAGTTCTTGCTGCACTGGTTGGCTTCCCACTTTGCTTGGCTTCTGACCGGCCCTCCGAGATGCGTCAGGCCATATTCGTGGCCGAGGTGTACTGCTGCTCTATCGTCGTCTCCCCCCTTCTAACGTGGGCTGCGTTCGCTTGACAGTCTACTTTTTCGTGCCCGGGGATTCTGGAATGTCCCGGAACCAAGTTCATCCCCGTCTGGATGCCGTGCGCGACGAGATCCTGCGCCCTTCGATTGATACATCTTCCTAGCCGCTGTCCAGGGCCGAGCCCCAGATGTGCCGCCCGCCGGATGGCGGCGTGAGGCTCGCTAAAGACTGCCACCATCTTCACCCGATTTCTTTCCTGGATTTCTCTCTTCTCAATTGTCACCTGGAGCGTGAGTCCAATCGCCCCCTGTTCGGCATCGAAGACCTCCATTTGTTCAGTGCCCCGATAGCTGTGACGGGACCTCCAATTCTCTCTGTGCTTGCATACTGCTGCGCTCCCATGCGGCTATGATCTGAGCGCGATCCATCTGTCCTCCACATTCGGACTCCCGCTACTACTTTGGCCTCGTTGTCTTTTGCACAGCGCTGCGTGAAGCTCTTCGCGGCAGTAGCGTCGTTCACTGTGATGGTTTTGACCACTGACTCTTCCCCCTGGGCTGGCCAGCTCATGCCTGCAATTGTCCGGCCATGCTCATCCTCAGTATTCACTCCTCTGCATACCGGCATCCCAGAAGAGGGGTTTTGGTATAGCTTCCGTAGCTTGTCGCTGCACGTGGTTGCTAGTCTCACCGCACAACACTGCTGTCTGGATTCCATGATTACGGGAGTGGGTGTAAGCCATGAATCTCTCATTAATACTCCCAGTGGGGTCGTGGGTAGCTCGCCCAGGATATATCTGGCTTGTCGATTGAGGAGAAGTTGGAGGTTGTCTCGCTGGCCTCCTACCTGGGGATTACACCAAACCTCGCTCCCATACTGTGTGGCTGCATGGACGCATGCCCCCAGGATGGCTCTTATGCTCTCTGGTACTACCCTGGATGTTTTGGTGATGTTTTAGACTCTAGCTTCCGCTGCCCTAGCTATCTTCATTCATCGGTTGTGGTGTTCCTTGAGCGTCAGAGACACGTCCATTCAGACTCCGAGCCAGCGTGTCGCTTCTCTGTTGAACAGTATGAAACCGTCTCCGACATGTATCTTTGCTGTCAGTTCTGGCCGGAGGTGTTTCTTGTGGCCATGTCTGCAGGTGGATAGTGCTGGGTCCGTTTTTGCAGTGTCGAAATGTAGTCCTCGTCTGCTTACCCAGTTGATGCTCCTTGCTGCGCATATCTCAAGTATTGTGATGACCTGGTTGATGTTGAGATCAATCGAGTACCAATAGAGATATTGAATTGACTATCGTACAAAAGTGATTGTCTAAAGAGCAAAGAGAAAGAGAAAGACAGGCAAATATATATGGGAAAGGAGAGGGCATACTCGGCGAAGCCGAGTATCACATCCGGAGATCGATCCCGGGCATCACTGCCGGGGCTAGCCCTACTCCTCGGCATGGGGGCTGGTGGCGGGCCATGGGGGCCGCAAGCCACCGGCCTCAAGCCCGCAGCCTTAGGCCAAACACCACAAAAGCCACCGGGCCAAATCCCGTGCCAACAGTTGACATCGCTTCCAGTCGGCAACCAGTCTAGGTTGTGCACGAAGGATAGCCGTTCGGCTTCTGATACATACTCTGCAACCCATTTGATCAGTCCTGAGGTCCAGATAGCGAACAGGATCAGTGACAGTGGTGAGCCCTGCGAGACTTCTGTGTCCACCGGGTGTCTTTCCATGGCATTGGCATCGTTTTTGATCCGCAGCATTGTATCGGAGTGAACGCTGTCCGTCCATCGTATAAGGTCTCCATCCATTTGCCTGACCTTCATTAGGTTGACTTGCATTCCTGTTCCGACGCTTAGGAAGGCTGCCTTAAAGGCCATGGGATGGACGCCTGATATCTGGCCGTTCATTCACGCTGCATGAGCTCTGTCGAACATGACAGCCAGTACATTGACGGCTCACCTCCCTTTCCTTCTTCCGAATTGTCTGTCGCTAAGCAGCCATCTTCTTTCAGCCTCGTCTGGCAGCGGCTCAGTGAATACTGTATGGCCCACTCTTCCAATGCAGCTAAGCAGCGATATGGAGCGGAAGGCCGTCAGCTTTGTATAGTTGTCTTTGCCAAGCTTGGGACTCACCGGACAGCTCACCGGCAGCGATACTGCTGGGTGCCTGCCCGTGCGCATCGCCACCCTCGTCAACCTCACGACGCTCTCTTCATCCCACTTCCAGAGTAGCTGGATGGCGCCAAAAGACAAGTTGTCTGGGCCTGGTGCTTTTCTGACAGATTGAGAGTGTAAGGCTCGCTCAATTCCTTGCTCTGTGACGAGTGGGTGTGTGCTTGCCGCTGGGGGTAGCTCATAGTACTGGTCGTTGTTGTTCAGGGGAAAGATTCGTCCGTCAGCATCTCCTCCTTTTCAGTCGCTGTGTTTGCTTGCTTGCATTCTCTGTCCGTTAAGGCCTCCATGGTAATGGCCACCTGAGGGTTGGTGAATGGTGCTGGTCTCCACACCTCGGCTTCCCTGAGGTTGTGCAAGTAATCACTCCACATCTTGCGCTTGGATTGAGAAATCAACTTAGGCAGCTTTGGTTTCACCCTGGCGGCCGTCTCCGAATTCCGTTGTCTTTTTTCCCTTTCGACTTTTTTCTTCTTTCTGTGATGTCAGTGTTCCACTACCTCTTTCATTTGGCGTAGATCGTGATCATCTTTGCTGTGGCGTTGAGAATGTTGCTTATTGCTTCCTGACACCATGCGGCCTCTTGCTCCACTTCGTCGTCTGTGCATGGTGCATCCAGCTGAGCCTTCTTCTTCGCTGATTCCATCCATAGCTTCTCTGCTGCTTCCAAGTCTTTCAGCGTCATTACAGCTAAGTTGCACCCTAATACTATCTCGTTATCCGCTTCCTCTTGCTTGTCTGCTTCCACCCCCCATTCTATGACCTCGTGGTCGGATCTGGTGGCATGGTCATTCGCCAGTATGTTCCCATTCAATATTAGTTTGTTCGCCAAGGTCAAGTCGATTGCCGACTCACCTTCGTGGTCCTCACTTGTCCAATAGTGTGTGGATCGGCCATCTTATCCAACTTCCAGTGCATTCTCGACAATTACTCCTGCGCAGAAGGCGGCCTTCCATTGCGCGCAGCTCTTCGGGTCCCATCGACTGCTTTGTGCATTCAAGTCTCCTGAAAGGACAATTCCACACTGCCGAATGACGCTCTGCCAGTTCAACTTTCTTGCAGGTCTCTCTGCCGACTGCACGTATTTTTGATCGTAATCATTGTCAATGCTCGTTATCTTCTCCTCTCTCCTCCTGATGTCAGTGACAATTACATGGTCGTTAGCTCCCCTGCATAAATCAATCCACTCATCAACTACCAGGCCACTCTCTTTCCGTTGCGCCGTCCACACTCTTTTTCATTATCTTATTTCACATGCCAAATGGCTGATCTCAAAACCTCCTCTTTCTCTCGGTGGCTCCAGAAAGCACGCTATGTCCACCTTCCATTCGACACCGGTCTCCAGCGCCGTAATGGTCCACTCGTGTTGTACGGTGGCGTGTGCTCGAGTAGTCGAGTGTGCGCGGGCGTATGCGAAGGTGTGTCTATTGTATCGTGTAACGAGACATGTCGCATCGACATAAGGTCGATCGATGACTAATGGTGCTAAC
>Ga0307515_10021437_pt1 | contig 11460 bp, 5 predicted proteins | sample 17_EM_MG_FD_194513 | JGI IMG/M metagenome (GOLD analysis project Ga0307515, IMG submission 194513) | Populus trichocarpa ectomycorrhiza microbial communities from riparian zone in the Pacific Northwest, United States - 17_EM | ecosystem: Host-associated > Plants > Roots > Unclassified | place... | reverse complement strand
ACAACCCAGCTTGAGGGGGAGTGTGGAAATCAGTCTCAAAATCAGTTAGGATCTTAGAAAAATCTTAGTATTTATGGTTTAGGAAAGAGAATCTAGTATTAACTATCCATATTCTCTAGATTATTGCTTTCTAGTTTAGTGTAGGATACTTTCCTATCTAGTATTTATTTCTTGTTTTGAGAGTCAGTAGGTTATCTTCTCTTCCCTATTTATTGTACAAACATACTGCTGGTAATATTAAGAAAAGAGAAAGACTTCTCTCAAAATTCTTCAACTTTGCTGCAGGTTGGACCAAAAATCTGAATTCTTCATTCTGGTATACAGGTGTCAATCTGTATAGGAATCACAAATGTATTTCGGCTTGGTCCACTTAAGTTCTAATTTTGTTTAGTTTTTTTTTCTTTGTATTGTTGCTCCATTAGTAAGGCTATTTGTTCTTTATTTTTCTTCCTTGTAGTTAGACTGAGGCCTAGACTACAACATATATAGCTAAAGCTCTGTTCTCTCTGTTCAGTCTTTATTATTATTATTATTATTATTATTATTATATATATTCTCGATTTCACCAAAAAAAAAAAGAAGAAGAAGAAGATAGAAGACTATGCTTTTATGGATATGGCATGCGAGGCTGTTTTGAATATTGCTTTCAAAACTCTTTCTAGCTACAAGGAAGTTAATGTCCAAGGTGTAACTGATAGGTTATTATCTCAGTAGCAAATTTAAAAATTTGCTATCAATCTCATTTAAAAAATAAAAATAAAAATTAGAACAAACAATTTTTTATTTTAAGAAAGAAAACTTTGAAAAAAAAGATGGCAAACCCCTCAAATTGCCCCTCTTTTGGTGTGATATCCTCACCGGTTTCTTGCATATTTCACACAACAGTATTTCCATACGATACACATTAATACTTGTAATTGCTGAAAATAAAATCTACGTTAGTTACTCCCTTGCCACCTCCGAACGCGACTACAAATTCTACCTGTTTTATTTGTAAATGACTAAAATTTACGTTAAATGTATTTGGCCTAGTAGCTTCTAATTAAGACTTCCTTCAAGTACATGTAACCTTTGTAAGCCGAAGCTAGTTAAATCTTCATTTTCTAAACTCTTCCTGTGCTGGTTCAACCTCCAGTAGCAAGCCTCTTCGGAATTCCACATAAGGATAAGCAACTGGGAAGTCGTCTTCTTTTACTTTCCACCTGGTTAAAAGGCACAACAATATTGGAGTTACGGATCATATTAAACAAGCCATGGTTTGAATAATTCATACTTATATATATATATATAGGACAGGTTTCAGCCTCCTTCATGCATTTCCTTGTTGAGATAAGGCAATTCCACAAGAAATTCTTCAGCAGCAGCAACAACAACAGTGATAATTCCATATGGGTGGCAATTAATCATCAATCAATATTTATGTTTACTTAAATCTCATCTTTTTATAAAAGTTTTGCTTGAATCTCATATGAAAAAGATGGCTTCACAAAGCTTCTTTTTATATATAATTTCTAGCAATCACAACAAGTTTTAGAGAAGGTGCGATCCAACTTGGATTTAATTACTTAAAATAAAATAGCGCATTATTAATCTCAATTATTAAGGTTCCCAAGTGGGATGCATTGCGTTATTGGGTTAACCCAACAATTTAACATGTATAATCTTTGCGTCTCATCATCTAACTGGGGCTAGGTCCTGAAATCTTACCTATAATTAAGGACAAGATGATGAAGGAAAAATGCTATCTCCACTTTGGCAAGTTCGGCTCCTGGACATAGCCGTGGTCCACCACCAAATGGCATCACTGTTTTCCTAGTCTCTTGATTCTGCCGAAGGCGAAAAAAGGGATTGAAACACAGTACAAGGGAAACAAAAGAATATGATTAATTATGCGTGCTTAATCATTTGGATCTCTCCATATCTGCACCAAGCAAACAAACTAATACCTCCTTTTAATATTTTCGAGTAATGTTATTTTCAGGAATAGTATAGTTCTTTCTATATATGTTTTTAATTAAAATTCAAAGGGCTTATCTCTGTATCGTACTTTCCATCTCCAGGGATTGAATTTCAAAGGACTTTCATGAAGGGATGGATCAAGATGTGGGCCGGATAACACAGGTATAACCTTCCAACCGGATGGAATGAAGTATTCTGCAATAGCAAGAACCAAGTTCACAAGATATCAGACAAAAAAAGAGGTAATGATAATACAAGAACTTCAAAATAATAATAATAAAAAAAAATACCAAACTGACAAAACTGTATTAAACCTTTGTATTTGACATCTTGAATAGCTTTACGGTGTAAGAATTTTACCACATTCCCGCATCTCATAGACTCATATATAACCTGTATATAATTTGTAAGCTTTTAGATTAATTTCCTTGTGCATACAAGTATTAGATCAAAACCTTGAATGAAGCAGTAGTCAGCAACGTTTAATGTATCTTACATTTTTCGTGAACTCCATTTTCCTGTAATCTTCCATGTCCAAGGGTTCCCCCGCCTGTTTACTTTTTCTTATTGCGTCATGTTCTTCCTATATATAATTAATTAAAATTAACATCGAGAGGGGGTAAAAAAGACAAGAAACCTTTAATTAGCAAATGGTACTTGATCATGAGAAAGAGAGGCAGTGAGTTAGACAGACCTTTAAGGTCTGAAAAGCCTTCGGTACATGCCCAAGAAAGTAAACAATTAAGGCTATAAGTATGGAGGTTGTCTCATAGCCACCTAGCAAGATGTCCAACGCCACGCTAACAATCTGTCCATCGGTTAGAATCCCTCGTTTTGACAAAATCACGTCTAAGAAGTCTCCTGTAATAAGCCCCACCTTCTCCTTTTCCCTTTCATTAATAATCCCTTTCATGGTGGAAGCAAGTCTTGTTCTTGCCTAAGAAGACATTGTGACATAGAGGGATAAAGCAAAGAATTTGAACTTATTAGCTAGTATTAAGACATATATGGACAAAACATAGACACGCTGCATCCAGTAATTTCAACTATCAACATCACTCTGCTTACCTTTACAGCTTTGGAATAAGATGATCCAGGGAAGTTTAATGGCAAAGACACAAAGCCTTTCATGTAAGTTCGAAAATCATCTAATATCTTCAAGGCTCTTGGTTCTTCCGGTTCAATACTCAAAACGCTCTTCACCATGAGACTAAGTGTAAACTGCGCTTGTAAATCACAAAACGATGTTATCTCTCTATGTTCTTTCAAAGAAGCTGAGCGGAACACAGAGGTTTACATATATCCACATACCTTTCTGATATCTTTAAGGAAGTCGATTTCTTTACAGCCTTTCCATGACTCCAGCATTGTGATTGCTAGATTTTCTGCAAAATTAAGGAATCTTGGGGATGACTTGGACACTGTGTTGAAGGTGACAACAAAATTTCTTAACTTCCTATGGAGGTCTCCGGAGATAACAAGTAATGAGAATTTTCCAAGAATATCGTGCATGGCCTTGGGGTAGCTGGCTTCGAATAACCTCTCTTCATTTTGAAGGATAAACATGTTGAGCTCATGGTCGCAAGAAACTATGGCTGGAGAACCAAATAGATGTGATTTGAAAACTTTCCCATATCTGCATACATACATAATAAGAGCCGGGAAAGAATTAGATAGCTTCAACACAAAAGAAGAAGGAGATAAATTTCGTTTTTTGGAGAAACGATAAAGAAAGTGTATACACACACAAATACTTAAATTGGTTTATGATCACCTGGAAACACGTTCTTGCAGGAAGGTTCCCATTGAGTTTGATGAATGAGGCTTCAGTAAGGAAAGAGTTTCCCCTACAAAGGGAAATCCCATGCTACCATTAGGTAAATTTTTATGATTTTGTCTTGAGAAAAAGCGTAAAAGAAATAAAGCCAAAACTAGTCCTAAAATGAGAGCTAATCCAATGGACGAAAACTCAGCCATACTTCTTGTTTTTCGTATTTGCTTCTATATAATTTGCCCACCTCTTGATAAACTGATTTGTTCTTCTCTCTTATATATATATATGTGTGTGTGTGTGTGATCCCATGCACTTAATTTTCCTGACATGGCCAAAATTAACTAAAAATCGTTTAAACTATTTTGTTTGGGTCCTGCTTTCGTTTTAAGAATTTTGTTTGGATTCTGCTTTAATTATTATTCTCAAGGAGGCAGATTCATTGATTTGCAGCCATTGTATGAGACATTTATCTAAACTACATATTCTAAATAGGGGTTGCCACCTACTTTATTAAAACATCTAAAAATGGTATTATAGAGATTTTAGATAAAAGATTGATTATATTAAATAATAATAAAATCACAATAGGATATCCTATTTAAGATAAATAAGATGCTACCCTACGATATCCTATTTAAAATAGATAAGAGGCTACGGGGGTTTGTTTAATTTAAGAAATCATTTGCAAGTTGCAATATTATGCCAAGTTACCTAACTTATGTCACACTGTGACAAATGAGTGAATCTTTAAAATTTAAGAGGGGAAATAAAAATAATAAAGTTGTTATTTAGTAATTAAAAAAAATTAAAAATTATAAAATAGATATTAGTATTAGAGATTCAAGTACTAGGTTAGTTATGTTTAAAGAAATATCAAACATCACCTGTATTAATCCTTTCAAATCACCCCCATAAAATTACCAAATTGCAATGAAAACATCGGAATAATATTCCATAGCTAATTTCTGACAGAAATAATGACAGAATTTGCATCGATAATTTCTAATGGAATTGCTATTGGAGTAAAAAAATAAAAAAATAAATAAAAATTATGTGGGCAATTCCATTGGAAAGTTGACACGTTATTATTTACTAATAAAATTGCTGATGAAATAATTTTATTAGCAAATATAAATAAGTTATAACTGATAGTTCTCTCCCCTTATTCTTCTTCTTTTACTTGCCAAAAAATACCAGCAACCCCCTGTTTTCTTATAAATTCAGCTACTCTAACTCTTCGGTGTCAATTTACATTTATCAGTAATGCCATAATCCACTATTGGATTTTTTGTGAAGCTTCGATACACAAAATAAGTAAACTCACTCATTTGTATTGTAACCTATTTATGTTTTAGGTTAATTTATTAAAGTTTTTTTTAGTATTTATAGTTTGCTTGTATATTTAAGTGTTTTACAACTTTTTCCTAAAGTAATTTGTTATATTAACGTATGATTTGTATGTTAGGGTATGTTTGAGATTTGAAAGAATTTGAATTTTGTTGTCATTTAATGAATTAAGTTTGATTTTGTAACTTAAATGTGTTATAATTGAAGATATGATATGTTATTTTAATGGGTACTAATCATATTGTATCAATTTTATTGTTAAGTTGAAAACTTGATGAAAACTTATGGTTTTTGGAAATGATAAAAATCAATATTATTCTATATAGGTTTTATAAGTAGTGAATGATCATTCTTAAATGTATCGAGATTCACCCAAAGGATTGTATAGGCAAGATTATTTTTAAGGGGTTAAGGTTTTATTATTTTTCTTTACTTTCAGATATTAAAAATATTAGTGCATGCGAAAAAATATTAGTGCATGTGAAATTCAATGTTCATAAGTAAATTGTAAGAATAAAAAGTTCCACCATAAAGATGTTGTGATGATGCATTTACTTAAAAAAAGATTTGTTGAAAAATACTTATGTTGGTTTACACACGGAGAACCCTAAGTTCCTCATGAAACCATGTTAGAAAGGATGGTTGACTTAACTTTTAGTTTTATCAATATACATGGGTTTACGGATGATAATAATAATTCTTATAAAAGTATAGTGATGAATGCAATGAGAATGAATCAGAATTATTCAAGTAAATGTTCACATAACATCCCTTTAGATGAAGAATCAAATGCAAATGCGAAACCAAATGTAGATACAATTAGGTTTTTAAACTTTTGAAAGATTCCAATGAACCATTTTGGGATAGTTGCATAACTCATAGCAAATTGTCAACTATTGCACCAATATTTACCATTATATCAGATTATAGGTTGAGTAATGTTAATTATAATAGCATTATTGAATTAATTAAAATCATGTTACCTGAAAAAAAAAGGCTAAAAAAGAGCTTTTATGTTGCAAAATCCATGATGAAATCTTTTGGCCTAGGAAATCAAAAAATTAATAAGTGTCCAAACTTTTGCATGTTGTACTATGATGAATATGCAAATTTTACCGAGTGCAAACCTATTAACATGCTCGGCATAAACCCAATATTAGTTGAGGAAAGAAACTTGTCACTATAAAAAATTAAGATACTTTCCAATTACTCTTAGGCTACAAAGATTATTTGTATCTTTAAAGACTGCAAAACAAATGATATGGCATCATTCACATGATGTAGTAGATAGAGTTATGTTGCACTATTTCGATGGTAAAGCTTGGAATTAGTTTAATAGTGTGTATCATCTGTTTTTAATGGAACCATGGAATGTAAATCTTAGCTTGTGTATATATGGATTTAATCCATTTAGATCTTTTGTTTCATTTTATTCTTGTTGGCTAATCATACTAACAGTTTACAACTTTCCCAAGGGAAGTGTATGTAGTCAAAATTAATATTCTTGTCTGTGGTTATACCTAGTCCTTATAGTTCAAGGAGGAATATATATATTGTCTTTAATCGATGAATGATGAGTTGAATCAGTTATGGCAGTCGGGCCTTTGATATATGATGTCTCAAGAAAACAAAATTTTCAGATGAAAACAACATTGGTGTGGAGTATAAATGATTTTTATATATATGGGATGACTTCAAGGATGTTGCTCACTATTAAATTGATTCCATCATTAAAAAAATATGGACTATTCGAGGTTCCTGCCAAGTCGTCATCAATACAGAAACAACATAAAGGATTTTTTTAGAGATAAATCTGAAAGGAATGTTAAACCGCAGGTACTATCTGGTGAAGAATTGTATAATGTTGTTTCGTAGTAATGAAATTGCTAATTGACAAGCAATTTCATTAGAAAATTATAAAGGGTTAGTACATGGCGATGAAATTGTCAATGATAGGATGACTATGTACATATTTGTGAAATTAAAGAATGATGGGATGAGAAGTAAAAAATTTCGATCGCTCAACGCAATAATAATTTGAAACCTTCTATTCCTAGCATAAGCCAGCTATAATGGGAAACTTTTGGACAATGTTACAAAATCTTGCTAGGTCTGACCTGGTAGATCAACATGATAGTTAACTATTTGAATTCTAATCTAAATTAGATTTTAAATTAAATTGGAAAAAAAATTAATCTAGTGTGACTCGGTTATCCTAGTAAGTCTCCAAGCATCTCAGTTGACCCAGTCAAAATTTAGTTTGAATTAAAAAAATTTTAAATTAATAATAAAAATAAACATTCCAATAAAAGAAAGTAAATAAAATTATGGAGAAGAAATATATTTTTAAAGTCAAAATTTTCTTTTCCAATTCATGAACTTTTTTTTTGATATGACAATGAAGCATGAATTTTTTTTATTAATAGCATAATTCATTGAATAAAAAGCATTATCAATTAGAAAAACATACTTGGAAAAAAGTACAACGATTTGAACTAAAAATGAAAAAAATGTATTTTTTTAATAAAAAAATATAATTTTCTCATAAGTAAAAAGAATTATTATGATTATGAAATTAAGTTTCAATAAAAAAATTATTAATTGATCATTACGCGACTATATAAAAAATTATGAGAGCAATGGATTTGAGAAAATTATAAAAAATATTTATAGTAAAATAGCTAATAAAATAATTATTTTATTCGTATTCAATATTAATGAGTAAATTATTGTAAATGTGTTTAATACGAGGCTAACACACAATTATCCATAAACAATCAATGATATTATCATAAAAAACCCCTAATCTACTTTAAAACAATGATATAATTTCTTATTATCAACATATTTTTTAATAAAATGCAGCGATAATGAAAATAAAAGTTTATTTAAAATTTTAATCATTTGAAACAAGTATATATAAAAAATGTAACTCTTCATTCCGAACCTCATTTTCTTATTAATGCCTCTTTATTTTCTTAATGAAAGTATTTTTTTAATCATAAGTATTTTTTAAAATAAAAAATCTTAGCATGAGGTGGTCAGAAAGTAGGGCTGGGGTTTTTCATATCTAAAAAAACCATTTTCAATCTATTCTTACCTAAAACACCAAATAAAGACCCTAAAAAACTCAAAAAATAAATATTGAACCCTAAAACACATCTAAATCAATAAAAAAACACAAAATTAAACCAAATTAAAATATTCTTGCCTAACCGGATATTTTTGTTTTTGCTATATAAAAGTTCAAAACATCTCAATAGCAATCCTCTCATTAAAAAAAACTTAATAACACCAAGATCGATTCTTTTGATAGATATAATATGATCAATCGATCATTTTCTCTCCCCTATAAAATTTCAAATACTGAAATTTAAAACAAATAAAGTTCAAGACTAAATAGATAAACCCTCAAAACACAAGAACCAAAAATAAAAAAGTTAAAAACTTAAAGGATCAAAGAGTGCTTTTCCATGCCTTGTGAATAGTATAAAAAAAATAAAATTGGACTGGATCTTTATTTCTACATAAAATTTGATCTCAATTATTTTAATTTTTCAAATCAATAAATTAAATCATATTTCACAAAATTAAGCATTAATTCAAAACTGGAGCTTTTTTCAACACACCAAATACAATGAATCACATGAACTAAAATGAATTGCCAGGTTTTATATCACATGCATGTAACATGGAAAGATTAAATAAAAAAAAAAAAACCAAGCGCACTATAGCAGTCAACAATGCACATCGCACCTAAGTGTAAAAGAAACTGTGAAATGCTATTTCCTTATAGTTACATCGCACTTAGGCGCAGTTTGTGAACGGTATAAAAAAATAAAAACTTTATTTCATCTTAATTTATTTATCAAACTTTGTATTGAATCATTTTAGAGACACTGATATTAATTTTTAAGAAAGCTTTGTTTATTAAATCTCACAGAAACATGTGATAGATCCTTAACTTTTATTTTGTTTGCCCTAAATAAACTGTAAATAGTGTGATTGACAACAAACTTTATTTTTTACGGACGTAGAGCTTTCAAAACTTGAACTCACCGGCCATGCATATGATTGCTATATGCATGATGTCCAGCTACATAGCTATATTTATTTCCTTGTGCGAGCCCCTATTATTAATCAATTGCACGGTCACCTTATACTCTTTTTTTTTTACTGTGGATATTCAGGTTAATTTATACATATATCTTGATTAATTTTTTAAAATTCTAAAATTGAATAGATATATTTCTAGTAATTTTAAAATTTACAACATTTAAACTAATAATTTATAAGAAACAAATCTAAAATATGACTAATTAAACTAAAATAGAGTAACTTATACTCTTGCAAGGACAGGACGAGAGACAAAATTCCATCTCTTGTCTCCTCAATTCGCAGAGTTGGTGGGGGTGTGGACTTCTCAAAAGTGATAATCACAATAAGTCACTAAAGCCTTGAAAAAGTGTTTCGGAGATGATTCAAACTCAAACGTACCTAGCCAGCTAGCCAGCTAATAGTTTACAGTGTTGGTCGGAATTCTATTGCAAACATCCACATCGCAAACCCACACATAAAGCCAAAGAAAACTCAATAAAATGGTTTTTGAACTTGTGTCTCTCTTTAAGTGTCAAAAGTGGTAGAATTTTCACAAAGTATGCTTGTTCTTCGGTCACCATGAGAGAAACCGTGTTCAATTTATTATATGTGTGGAGACATTTTCTCCGGCCAATGTATGGAACATGGGCCAGCACTGTATGTGATTAACAAATGCACGTGAGATTGGAGATTTTATGTGCAGACATATTAATTAGAGGTCCCTGTCGAGGGTCATAGTTGCATGCATTGAGGGAAAGATTGATTGATGTTTGACATTCAAAAGCAAATCAATTAGGCTTTTCGTGGCTTTGGGGAAGGTTAGGCAAGCCTCCGTCTTCTTTTTAGGCTATTAATATGCGGTTGCGGTGACACTTATTCTTTTGGATTCACTAAGAGGTCTAAAGGATCTTTGTATTATGGAATGAAAGTGGACTTTTTTCGTTGCATCATCATATAAAAAAACTATGCATAGTCATTGCAACTAGAATATACTCTATAAAAAGTTACCGGACAGCCAATTAATAGGCATCAAGACTAGATATTTGGTGTAAATTTCATATAATATAATGCTGCTATGCCAAGAGTTGCCATTAATTAATGACTATAAATAGAGTTTAAATTATTATTTTTTTTCTTTTTTTTTCTATTAGGCTGTAAGGAAGTGATAGAAAAGCATAAGCAAAAAAGAAAAAGAAATTCCCATAAAAACTTCTTTCTTTCTCCTGCCATTTTCTAGGACCGTGTGGTGGCCTAGCAGAGCTGGGGGGGGGGGGGGTTCCATTGTTAACCCATGGAAATGATTTAATTTATTCTTATAAAGAGAGTCATTCTTTAATCAGGTCAATTCAATCTCTAAGCAAAGGGACATTAAGAGAAAAGTTGGGATCAATTAAATTATATATCTCTGATAATCATGCTAATTTAACTCTTAATTAAATAAAGATTCGTTATGTATCTCTGACTAAGTAAATAATAAATAAAAGAGCAAACCTCAAATTTACCACCCAACTATTAAAATAGTTTCAATTGTACTCTCAAAAGTGTTTTTCGTGTCAATTATACCATAACAAAATTATTTCTCATTTGAACCATTCTGCTAAATACAATGTACTGGGAATATACAAGGAACCATAGATAATTAACAATCTCATTAACTATATTTAACATAATGATTTAATGAAGAGATAAAAAGTAATAATAATTTGGGAATACAAATGAGATTATTCCGATAATTGTATGGTAAATTTCAATTCTTTCCTGAATATGTACATGTAGGAAATTATTAAGTTGTTTATTTTAGATTAATATGAGTGTTTGGGTTAGTTCACACGGACCTCAATTAACAATGTTTTCGACACTCATGTAGAGAATTATTGAGATATTTCGACTGAGAGACAATTAACAATCTCTTTAACTATATTTAACATAATGTTTTCTGTTTAATTTCCGGAGCATTTCTTTCCTTTACTCTATTTTCAAGAAAGAAAATAAAACAAATAAGGATTAATTTATTGATTTTCCTAAACTATAATTAACTCTTGTATGAATGTTGGAGAATAAATGATATGGATTGATTATGATCCCTGCATTTGAGGGCCAGCGTCATAATAATTAAGAGTGAATTTGCAGTTTGTCTTTAGCATGATCGATATGCGGAAGAGCATAATCATTTTGAAATGTCATCGATCTCGATGGATTGCACGTTTGTGCAGCCAAATCATTAATTGTTCTCTTTGAAAAGGAAATATTGTTTCCGCCTTTATCCTATAATGATTGATAAG
>Ga0307515_10021436_pt1 | contig 11460 bp, 5 predicted proteins | sample 17_EM_MG_FD_194513 | JGI IMG/M metagenome (GOLD analysis project Ga0307515, IMG submission 194513) | Populus trichocarpa ectomycorrhiza microbial communities from riparian zone in the Pacific Northwest, United States - 17_EM | ecosystem: Host-associated > Plants > Roots > Unclassified | place... | reverse complement strand
AAGCTCGGCATGCTGTCTCTCAAAACAAGCGAAGATATCAGGTAGGATGATGGCTTCTGTAATATTGTTTTAGTTTTGTATAACCGGATCAATAATTGCTTTCCTTTTGGGTTCATTCTTGTTCTTCATGTATGTTGGTTAATATTGCTTCCATGATTTCTTCATGGTGGTTCTTCTTTAAACAATTCCACCGTGAAGAGATATTATGTTCTGGAATGACATAAATTGTGCACACTTTTTATTTTTCTGTTGGCTATCTTTATTGTTATTTGCATAGCGCATCTTTTTTTTTTAGGAAGTCTCTGATTGCACTTTTTTGTACTCAAGATAGTAGTTCCTTATACATGCTCCTCGCATGCTTGGATAATTTATGATTACAGTAAAGTCACGAGGATAATTCATGTTTATTTTAAATAGTTTATGTTCAATTTAGGATTATTTTTTTATTTCCAACTTCACATCTAATTATATAACCTTGGCTGTATCTTTCTCTTCAGGAAGGAGGTTTTGATTTGGATATGACATATATCACTGAGAATATAATTGCTATGGGATTTCCTGCTGGTAACATGAGCTCTGGGTTTTTTGGTTATGTGGAGGTAAGCAGATCAATCTGCACCATAAAGTTGCCATGTTGTCTTAACTAAATACTTCAATGTTAACGCATCTAGCTATCTGATGCAGGGGTTCTATCGAAACCACATGGAAGAAGTGATCAAGTTTTTTGAGACCCATCACAAGGTAGCAACACATTCAGTGATATTTGTTGTTATTGTCTTTCTCTATTTATTTTTTGACTTTCACATGACTTCTATTCCTTTTTTTCTGTATCAAATATTGTAACATGGTGGCTCCATTTGATATTTAGCTTGTTCATTATTGTTAGATTATAGGTCAATCTCAAGTGTATAGTTACATTTAGTCTGTATTTGCTGCTTCGAAGGGAGTGGCTCTTGTCATGGTGGATGCAATGTGCTGTACCTTTCTGCTCAATTTGGAACATGACATTGAATCTTACGCATCACCTAAATTCATGCATGTGCGATTTGGATGGAGCAGCTCTGTGCATGATGTTTGCATTTAGCACTCTATGCATGCAACATGCCTTCTGAGTTTCAGCTACGGTTGCATTCATTGATATTTGTCCTCTTGATAAGAATGCTGAGTTCTGCCTAGTGTGATCTTAATTTGTTGTCTTCCCACTTTTCTCAAAGTTGGCTACATCTAATGGGTAGTTATAATTTACATCTTTGTGCCTAATGTTGCAAACATAATTTTTTTGGGGGGCCATGTCTCAGCTCAATATAATAAATAAAAAAGAGACTTCCTGGTTCTGAAGTTAGCTTCTCCATTTGTGAAGCAGTTGAATTTTAATTTTTGTTTTATTGCTGGTTTTGGAAGATTCCGTTTTACCTTTGTTTACTTTCTATGTGCAGGACAAGTATAAAGTGTACAATCTTTGTTCTGAAAGGCTGTATGATGCATCACTGTTTGAAGGAAAGGTGAATATAACATTATCTATGTCGTCGTTTCATGTTTAATTTCAATCTTGCTGAGGCTGTTCCTGGTACGGACTACGTGGAGGAACACCATATGGTTGATTCTCATATCTGCTATGTCAAACTCTTGCATCAGGTGGCTAGTTTTCCATTTGATGACCACAATTGCCCCCCAACACAGCTGATAATATCATTTTGTCAAAGTGCTTATTTGTGGTTAAAGGAGGATATTGAGAATGTTGTGGTTGTGCACTGTAAGGCTGGAATGGCAAGGACAGGGCTGATGATTTCTAGCCTTCTTCTGTACTTAAAGGTCAGAAATTTTAAATGTTCCTAAATGAAGATGAGTTGGAAGGAACATAGAGTGTGACACACTAATGTTTACTGCTGAGATTTTTCACCTTAGACTAATTTTTCATCTTTCTTCAGTTCTTCCCTACTGCGGAGGAGTCTATTGACTATTACAACCAGAAGAGATGTTTTGATGCAAAAGGGCTTGTTCTGCCCAGCCAAATTGTGAGTTAATTATTGCATGTTTATTAAAAAATGCACATTGAGGATACTTCCTCTATTAGCTGAGGTTCTATATATCTTGTCTAAGATTTTTTTTTTCTTTTTTGAAGAGATATGTAAAATATTTTGAGCGTATCTTAACATACTTCAATGGAGAAAACCAGCCAGGGCGTAGGTATACTTCTGGCTCAATGTTTCTTTCAAGCATCTGTGTTTTGTAGCTACTGACATCACCATTTATGCAGGAGCATGCTCAGGGGATTTCGGCTTCACAGGTGCCCATATTGGATCAGGCCATCTATTACCATCTCTGATCATAATGGTGCGTTGTGTTATGCTTGCTGTGCATTTTTTATTTAGCTTGGCGGTCTATTTGACCACAAGAAGGTCAATTTCTGCTTGTTTCATTCCTGTTTTTCTCCCTACCTACTTTATTATTGGTCATTATCTGGGTCTGCTGTATTTGATGGTTTTATCTGCGTATATATAGCTTATTGATTGATCTGATCGGGTTCTCAGATCTGGTTTTCTTTTTTGTGAACTCTGTAACCTGTCTTTATAATGTTTAGTATGTAGGACTACATTGCATAGGCTTGTAACAAGCTCAATTTGTTTCTCTATTCATTTATTTCTAAATAATGATCATTGATGAATTGAAAGACAGCTATATTGACTTGACCCTTGCCCAATGAATACACGTGTGTGCCTGCCACTCAAGCATCTAGGTGTATGTGTATGTGTACAAGAGGAGTGCCAGACCGCATTGAGATTGAAAATAAAAATTTTGGATTTTCTCTAATGCTTTCCTCATTCACAGGTGTTCTCTTCTCCTCAAAAAAGCATCCCAGAACCAAGGATTTGCCGGTAGGTCTCATTGGGTGCAAGGCAGCGATTGGTATCATGCCAATACTCTGTTAAAAGTTTTCTTCTGGACCTCTGGTGTCCATCCCAAGATTTTTTTTAATTCTACGTTGAACTCTGCTGGATTCTTTTATCCCTTTTAGTTTTCACAAATGTTTCTTTCTTTGTGCAGCCCGAAGATTATTGGTTTAGTGCTCCCAATAAAGGAGTTATGGTCTTTACTTTGCCAGGAGAGCCTGGTCTGACGGAGGTGTCTGGAGACTTCAAAGTTCATTTTCATGACCGCCAAGGGGATTTTTACTTGTCTGCTCTCTAGTCTCCTCTCTCATGAATGGATCCCTTTTTAGATTTTAAGAATAGAATGGAGTTCCTTACTAATGCTCCTTTGCAATTTCAGTTGGTTGAACACGACATTTATGGAGAATAGACAAATTTTGAACACCAGCGATATTGATGGGTTCATTAAGGTACAGGACCTTGAATATTTTGTTGTTAATTTTTTTTGAATGATTGCCTACCCATGGAGCAGTAATAATCAACTAATCCTGAATAGCTAGATCTTTTATTTATTTATTTATTAACTAGAGTGAGAATGACTGTGCCTTTGGCAATATCAATTCCAGCCTTCTCTATCTGCATAATAATCTGCCCAGATTTTGTGCAGAGGAAACTGCCTTCCCCAGGATTTCAGGTTGAGGTTGTGCTGGTAGATAATGATGGCACTGTTTCAAGTGGGTCAAATGCTGAAACTGATGTGAAGAAGTCGGATGAAGGTTCAAGTACTGCTCCCGCATCAGTTGAAGCAGCTACAGCTACAGCTACAGCTACAGCTGAACCAAACCAAAATAAAGATCCAGGAAGTAATGATAAAGATGATGTGTTCTCAGATGGTGAGGCAGATGAATCAGTATCTTCCAAACGAAAGCAGGCTCAAGCATCCTCTGCAGGGGGACAAAGTGCTGCCACACCAGCACCTAGTCCTGGAACTGATAGTAAATCAGATCAAGTTGCAAGTTTAACCCAGGCAACCGAACAGTTTTCTCTGGGAAACAGGGGCTCCCAGCAATCACATGCCACTAGTCAGCCGAAAAGTGAAGTTGTAGGTGGAACTGTCTCAAGCCTTGAGGCGAACAACTCCCATAGTGAATTCAAGGCAATGGCTGCAGATGCATCCGTCTTTACCTTTGGAGATGATGAAGACTACGAAAGTGACTGAGCAAGGAGGAGCGTTGATGTCTTCCTGCAAGGATCTGTACATAAATCAGTTTGCTAGGCATACGTGTACCTGTTGGTGATCAATCCATATGTTTTGTCAAGTTCTTTATCTGGCTTATTGTTTTTGTAAGTCGAAAGGCAGGCTGGAGGCGACAATAATTGTGCATCAATTAGTGGAATTGTTTCATTGTTTTTATTGGAAAAAGAAAATCGTACTGCTCTGTACATTAATAAATTTAAATTATCTGGAAAGAGTTGTAAGCTCATTTGCTTTTGGTTCCTGCTTTCTTCTTCTTCTTCTTCATTGTTCTTAACAATAATGAAGGTGGGTTCTCCTAGTTGTATTTCAGATTGTAAATGTACCTATCCTGGATCAACTGACGCTGTTTCTTAATTGTAAGAAAAGAGAAGCATGCTGGTTTCAACTGTTTCCTTGTTTTTTCGGGAAAAAATATTTTAATATGTAAAAATTTAAAACATTTGTGCACCTCACAACTCTTGAACACTCCCCGACATTGTTCCACGCGCTAGCCAACTCAACCAAGGTAATGAATTGTTACTAACCGATTAAATAATATATTAAAGTTTTTCACTATTCATGTAACACAACAAGCATCATAATTATATTCAGTCATTTTAATATATTGGATTGTCTCCCTAAATTAGCTTCAAAACCAAACAAGCACCTTCCAAAACTGCCCCTGATCCTTAGAATCACTAAGATAATTAAAACCACAAAAGTGGTACTCTTTAAGTTACCAAGTTTTGGATTCCTAAATCAGTAAATCTCCATTCTATTTCTTCCCCGCCTTGCAAACATTTGACTATTGAAACTCAAACCTCACATCCGACAATGAGAAATAAGAAATGTATTAGCCAGCTACTAGTTTGCAATGGCTCGCATTAAAAAAATAAATTAAATGTTAAAAAAATATTTAAATTTTAAAAAAATTATTTGATATTATTATTAAATTTGGTTAAATTTTAAAACTTCTTAACCTGGCTTCTTTTTTAGCATAAGTTTAAAATTAAATTATATGAGAATTATTCTAACATGAACATGACAGGTTCAAAGATGTCTTGAGCGTGATTTAATTTTAAGAAAATCAATATGATATTTTTTTAATATTGAGATGTTGACATGTTAGAATGACTCATGTTTCGTGATTTAACCTATTAATTTGTGATTCAGGTGATGGATTCTATTGGGTTTAATAACTTTATTTTTCTTAACTAATTTTTACTTAATTATACGATAATAAAAATAAACACTTATAAAATTAAGTACAAATCAAATATCATGATTTTTTTGAGATTGTGATGTTTTTATAGATAGTAAACTGAAATAATTTATAAAAATAAATTTAAAATTAAATAAATATTGAATAATGAAATTAATAAAAAAATAAATAATGTAAAAAAAACCTTCTTCATTCTTTTAAAAAACTAAAAGTAAAAAAATGAAAATTAGAATTTAAAATTAAACACGCTAGCAAACGAGAATGCTAACGGCTAATTAAGAAACTAGAAACTAGAAAGTCTTATCCGTATCGTGTGGCACGATATTTTATATTCGATGTATCTTCCCGTATGAGAAAAAAAATCAATGCTTTTATTTTCTTCTTAAGAAAAGTCAGCGCTTCCTTTTTTTTTTTTTTCTTTCACTTAAAGAAACAAATTTCTGTAGTTTTGGCAACAAGAGAAAAAATCAATTCTTTTTATTTTTTCCAAGACAATAAAGAACACATCTCCCTTTGTTATAACAGATTTTACATCAAAAAATATGCTTAACGAACAACACTCATAAAAATTTTCTAAATTAAAAGATAAAAAGAGACATAAATCAAATTATAAAAATCATATCAATTATAGCATTATACTCACATAAAAAATAATATCTTTTTTCTTAATTTTAAGCTAGTTTATTTATTGCGCTACACCATAGGAAATGACACTCTTTTTCTTAAAAAGTGTGCAGGCATTAATGTTTTTTTTACATTAAGAAAATTTTAATTGCAAACTAAAAATTTAATATATGAGTTCATTAAAATAAATCAATTATATATTTCAATAAATAATAATAAAATTATAAAAACATATTTTTAACGAACAACACTTATAACTTTTCTCTAAATTAAAAGATAAAAGCAACATAGATCAAATTATAAACATTATATCAATTATAACATTTTACTCACACAAAAAGTAAATTTTATTTTAGCTAGTTTATTTATTAATCCCGACCAAAGATTAAATTGAAAAGTTAAGATAAAAATATTATTTATTAGATTTGAAATTAGATCACTAAAATTTTAACTAGGTTAAATTGATGAAATTAATTTTTACTTTGTCAAATCAAACCTTAACTTAACACCAAAACTTATCTTTAACATTACAAAAACTCATATAAAATCAACTGGAAGATAACATCAGACATAATACCAAGTTAATTTAATAAAAAAATATTAATTTTGTAATAAAAAAAAGTTAAGTAACCAAATTTTTTTTAAAAAAAGAAAATAAGAAAAATTAATAAATAATAAAAAGAAAGCAAAAATATCTAATAAAAAAGGATATGAATGAAAAAAAAGTTTGAGGTGGTTGATTATCCACTTAAATAGTGTTTCAACTCAATTTTTTTTTTTTTTTGCATGTTTTTCCACCTCTGAATTCATTCTTAAAAAAAAAAAAAAAAAAAACTGACTTTTAAAAGGCAGGAGTTTCGTGGCAAATTACAAGGACCGTGTTGTTTACGAACCGACTGAAACACAGCAACCGGTTAACGACCCGGAAAGTACCCACAAAATCACCGTAGTTCTTCTTCAACTCCAAGGACATGGACATCCTTTTTCTAAAAAGAAAAAACCCACCAACCATTACCATATAAATACAGCTTTATCGTTTCCAGAAAAAAAAGAGTAGCGTTTCATTTATCAGCCTCAGGACTTGGTTTTTCCTTTTCGTGATCCGACAAAAACATTATAAAGAAAAGTCTAGACATTTATTAGGTTTCTATTACCAAATCAATAAATATACTGTATCCGTCTTGTACAATGTCAGTTTCTACTATTCAAGGCCGGCTTCTTGAAGTCACTGGTAATTTTTTTTTGTTGTTGCTTAATTCTGTTTTATTTCACGTGATTAAACAAACCCTTTATTTTCTTTTTTGTTTTCTTATGGAATTGATTGTCATTTGAGATTTTTCTTTGATGCAGTTGTTGAGTGTACTAAACTGAAAGACACTGAATGGATATCAAGACAAGATCCTTACGTTTGTGTTGAATATGGTAGCCATAACTGTCGCACAAGAACCTGCACAGGTACATAATCTTCTAGGAGTATTAGTCGATTTTTAGATCGCAATTTGGCTTTGATTTCATGTTTTGTTAAAAACTGATATTCATGTTTTCTTCTTTTTTAGATGGAGGCAAAAACCCTACATTCCAAGAGAAGTTTATGTTTACACTAATTGAAGGGTTAAGAGAGATAAGTGTTGGTGTTTGGAACAGCAATACCCTATCTCTTGATGATTTTATCGGCAAGGGAAAGTAATTAGTCTTTAACCTTTTGATCTAGTTATGATTTTTAAAGCTGACTCTTTTGGCTTTTGGCTTTAAATTGAGATTGAAATTTGTTTTTCTTTTTTGCTATGTTACTGTGTATAGGATTCAATTGCACAAAGTTCTTTCGCAGGGCTTTGACGATACAACTTGGCCACTTCAAACTAAAACTGGAAGGTAATTATAACTGCAATTTGCTTGTTTTTTTTGTTTTTTTTTATCGGCGAAGGAGAATTGGTCTAGCTTTTTTTGTTTAGTTCCTTGCATTTAGTAATAATATCCTGAAATGGTGGTTTCTATTTGAGTAGAATGGAGCCATAAGCTACCATTGAAAATATGTGTTTTGATTTTGATGGTATTTAGAATTAATGATGGATTGGTAAAGTTGGGGCTTGAACACGAGACTTTATGTCTCTTGTTTGCTATACTAATGAGCTAAAAGCTCTTTGGTATATTGTAGTATGGAATTCTTAACAATGAAGGGGCCCGGGGATTTTGGATGTTGAATTGGATGTCGGTTAAGAGAGCATGTACACAGATAAATGTGAAATATTGTTCATTGACGTGCTGTTTTATGCTTTTATTTTGTGGTAATGTTGTACCATATCAGAAATTAATTGCAAATCATTTTGGTGCTTTCTGCAATTTATACTTCAGTTTATCAACTTTTATATGGTAAACTTCTTCTCACTGTCCCCTGCATGGCGTGCAATTAAGTGAGGTTTCTTCATCTGAATGCTTTCAACTTTGTGAGGCAAGGATGGAGAAAAAATTACCACTAAGTTTCAAACATGGGACAAGGATTCTGCCTTCCCTCATTGGGAGAGGACATTGTCTTTCCATTTTGAGGCTGAAAGAATACAATTCTCTGCTTCTCTATAGAGTGATTATTTTGGAGCAGAGATGAATTGGTTCATAGAATAGTTTCTTCCTTAAGAAATGCTCACAATCCCTCCATTCTTCTACCAAATTAGCAAGGTTTATTTCATGCCAACATAAAGGTGCATTGGTGCTCCTGTATTAGATATCAAATATACCAAATATGCTGTGGCGTGGCTTTGATAATATATACACACAGACATATTGTTTTTGTTCCAGAGCATGGTGTGTGATTTATTCACTGGTTACATATGTTTTTACCTGTTTGGTAATAGTCTAACAGTACATCTCTTCTAAAGTGTGCCTTTCGTTTTTTCTCCAATCACAGGTATGCTGGAGAAGTAAAATTGATAATGCACTATGCAAATGCCAACGTAAGCTATCTTGCGATTACATATACTGAAAATACCCCTTATCTTTTACCTACGAAGATATTTTGACTGCTGGAAGCTGAATAAACTGTCATTTCTTGCAGAAAGCAGCAACAGGCTATGCTCCTTCAGCACCACCATGTGTATACCCTGATCCTGGAGTCTCACAACGCTATTTACCGCCACCTGCGCATGGAACTCCTCATGCACAACCACCGACAACCTACCCAGCTCCATCTCCTTATCCCTCATACCCACCTAGTTCAGCATTTCCACAATCAGCGTATCCCCCACCACAGCCTACTCCTTATCCTCCTGCACCGTACCCAGCATGTTCAGCATATCCCCCACCACAGCCTACTCCTTATCCTCCTGCACCGTACCCAGCATGTTCAGCATATCCTCCACCACCATATCCACCTCTACCACCATATCCACCTCCACCTCAAGCTTCACCCTACTATCCTCGAGGTAACTAAATGGTACATTTTCAAATTCTTTCCTATAGATACTGATATTCATCCTGGTAACAATTTTTAAACAATCATTTCACCCTTTTTAGGTCCTTTTTTTGGAACCTATCCTCCTCCACCATACTAAAATGATGCTTCAGATGTCAAGTGCGAAGAAGCAACACGTAGAATGTGCTGAAAGTAAACCGGATTTTGTTTTTTTATTTAAAACAGAAGAATCAGTCTACCGGTTGATAACCAGTCGACTGGTTGAATTAAATGAGACAGTCGACCAGTTCAGAAATAATAGACTGGTTAAAATGACATAATACGTTTCCTATTCAGATTATGATTTTCTTTAAGTAGTTAAATTTCTTGTTTATCTAGGATTTAAGATCTATAAATAGACTTGTAATTAGAAGCATAATTAATTTGTAAAGAGGAATACATGAGAAAATACTTAATAAGATTGTCTTCCTTTCAAATCTTCTTCCTATTCTTTAGTTTTGTATCTTTGTTTTGTTGATTATAAACTATTACCACACTAGTTTTTTCTTCTAATAAGTGGTATTAGAGCTTGTTTTTGATTGTTTGATATGACCAATATAAACTTCTCCCTTCAATGTCCTCGTTTGACAAAGAACAATTATAAAATTTGATGTATTCGTGTGAAAGCCTAGCTAGGTTTTCAAGATGTGTGAAAAATAGTTGAAAAAGGCTTTGAAAAGCCTATAAAAGGAGCAAAGTGACTTCAGCCTAAAGAGAGGATGTGCAAAAGACGCGAAGGAATGATCAACAAGCACTTACAATCATTTACCAATATCTAGATGATGTCACTTTAAAGATAGTGGTTAATGCAACCACTTTCGGGCAAGCATGAGAAGTTTTGAAACATCAAATCAAGGAGTTGACAATGAAGATGAGACTTGGCTTTGACATATGAGTTTTGAGCATATAAATTTTGATAACTTGAAGATAATGGCACAAAAAAAGATGTTGAAGGGTCTACCATCAATTATATATCTAAATTAGTTGTGTGAAAGATGTTTAGTGGGTAAACAAATCCGCAATAGCTTTTCAAAGGAGTCTATATCTAGAGCAAGTCAATTTCTACAAGAGATACATGCAAACGTATCAATATTTTTTATTGATGATTATAGTAGAACATGAATATGTTTTTTAAAGAGAAAGTCTAATTTATTTAATTGCTTAAAGAAGTTTAAAGCATTAGTTGAAAAAAAAGAGTTGTTATTCTATAAAATCACTAAGGACATATAAGGGGTGAGTTTTGTTTGAATAAGTTTTGTGAAAATAATGGTATAAGAAGACTCCTAACAATGCTTAGATACTAATATTCATCCCGGTAACGATGTTAAAACAATAATTTCTGGAGTTTTTGGGAGTGTGGTAGCGGTTGCGGTTCAAAGTGCTTTTCCTTCGGAAATGTATTAAAATAATAATTTTTTATTATTTTTTAAAAATTATGTTTTGACACCAGCACATCAAAACGATATGAAAACATAAAAAAATTAATTTTAAGAAAAAAATTTTAAATTTTTAAGAAATAAGTTTCAACCGTGTTTTCAAACATTGTCTTTTTTGAAATCTATCCTCTACTGCCATACTAAAATGATGCTTTAAAATGTCAAGTGTGAAGAAGCAACATGTAAAATGCATTGAAAGTAAACTGAATTTTAATTTTTTTAAATAATAAAAAAATCGATTGATTAATTAAATTAAATTAATCAGTTAATCGGTTTAAAAACGGTCAACCAGTTAAGAAAATAAAATATTTTTCCTATTCAAATTACACCAAGAAAAACACTTAATACGATTGCCTTCCTTTCAAATATTCTTCTTATTTCTTTTGTATCTTTGTTTTGCTATTCATAAATTCCTATAACACTAGTTTTTTCTTCCAACAAAAGGAACTGTCCAGTAAAGAACACTAGAATTTGAGGCTCCGTTTGTTTGCTGGAAAGTATTTTTTTTTTGGAAAGTGAATTCCGGGAAAGTGAATTATTTTCCGATATTTGACAGTGTAATGAAAAATAAATTGGAAAACACTTTCCAGTGTTTGGTCATGTCATGGAAAATAAGCTGGAAAATA
>Ga0307515_10021435_pt1 | contig 11461 bp, 7 predicted proteins | sample 17_EM_MG_FD_194513 | JGI IMG/M metagenome (GOLD analysis project Ga0307515, IMG submission 194513) | Populus trichocarpa ectomycorrhiza microbial communities from riparian zone in the Pacific Northwest, United States - 17_EM | ecosystem: Host-associated > Plants > Roots > Unclassified | place... | reverse complement strand
CTATAGTGGTTAAGACGTAGTTATTTACTATAAATTTACCTAGTAGGAGGTAATCTACCTAGTTATCTTAACTATAGGCGACTACCTATTATAGGTACGTTTTTATACTGGCATTAGCGTTTTTTAATTGCCCAGTAGTTTTATAATAAAAGGATATAGATATCTTAACGGAGATGCTAAGGCGTTAGCAGATTCGTCTCTATATATTAGAGTTAAATTATATACCTTAGTTAGACGTAATTAAGTTAGGTAACCTATATAGTTAGTAGACTTTATAGAGAAAGGTATTAGTAATATTGCTAACGGCTACGCCTTTAGTTAGGACGTAGTGGCGCTCTTTTATAAGTTGGTATATTATTATAAGGATGTTCTTATAGGTACGGCCATGTCGTTTATAGGGTAGTAGGTTAATAACGAAATCTATAGCGATATCTGCCTATTATTATATAGGTACTAGTAGAGGGTATAGTAGTCCTTAATACTTTATATTAAAGGCCTTAGCGCGCTTATAACTATAGTAGGCGCCTATAAAGCGTTTAACTAAGTTTATTATTTTTAGCTAGAAGTAATATCGGCTAAGAAACTCGTAGGTTCCTTTTCTGCCTAGGTGGCCGCTTAATTAGAGGTTATAGGCCATTTAAATTAGTTACTATTGTAAATTTTCTAAGTTAGGGATAAATAGGCGGCCTCTATAATTGAGCCTATTTTCTTTTACTTTTAAGGCTGCTATATTAATCTGGCCTGAGCTTTAGAGGTAGGTAGGTAGTCTATCTCTCACACGGCACGAATAGGTTATAGTCCATTTTTAGTATATTGATTGTGGAGGGTGCAGGCTTATAGGGCGGGATCTAGGCGATATCCTAGCGTTTATAAGGCTTTTTAGGCCTAAACTTCGGAGATCTAGCCTAAATCCTACCCGGTGCCCCTAATAGGGTAGCCCGCCGCTAGACCTAAACAGGACTATAAGTATCTAATCTAATATACATTGTAAGGGGGGTAGGTGGGTGAAAAGAACGACCTATTAAGTGCAGTTGCAAGTAATGATATTATTAACCGTGTTAAACATCTGGTTGAATACCTAAGTTGTAGGGTTTTCGGCTAAGCAATATATAGACACGTGATATCTATCTCTCGCACGGCACGAATAGGTCATAGTCCATTTTTAGTATATTAATTGTGGAGGGTGCAGGCTTATAGGGCGGGATCTAGGCGATATCCTAGCGTTTATAAGGCTTTTTAGGCCTAAACTTCGGAGATCTGGCCTAAATCCTACCCGGTGCCCACTAGCGAAGCGCCTGCCACCCATAAGGAATTAAGTCAGCGTTGTCGATAATGAATGAATGAATAAATAGGCCAAATATTATATTTAATTCATAAGCTAATTAAAATATCGCGATATGAATGAATAATTGCGATATCTTAGATATAGGTAATATTACCAGTCTTGGCATGGTGTAGTACTAAATCTATATAGCTGACGTCTCCTTAGAGGCCTCTCCCCCCCCCCTAACGTTTACCAGTAGCTCTCTCCTCCAGCCTTACATAAGTCCTCCTCTTACCCACGACTTTAAGCACTCCAATTACTTAATATTCACTAGCCCAAGCTTTATCCGTTGCCAGGTAATTGTCCTTTAGGCTCCTAAAAATATTCGCTCTGGTTTAGTTAATATAGGTAGTATAGATAGGATATCTATCGCCATACGGTAGAGCGCTGGGTAGTTAATTTGATTACTTAGATTAAGCCACCAATTAAGGGCAGTAGTACCAGCAGGAAGATTAGTAGGGGAGGCGTTAATAAAGTGTTCAAATTCATCCTTAATTATATTAAGGATTAACTGCTTTTTATTCCAAAGATTATACTCATTGGGCTCCTAATCGCGAGTAACAGCTTCCTCCTCTTCTGCCCTACTCGTATACTTATCCTTATACTTATTTACCCAAAGCTTTCAGGCTGCATTAACTACTGGCTTCCTCCAGGTGGCTTTCCAGTTGCGATTAATGTAGGCTTTCCTCCGGTAAGGAGCTAATAGTAGGGCTGCGCCGTACACAGTAACCTCGTCGGTCTTAAGGTAGTATTTATTAAAGGCGTGCCAGCTAGTTCAAATGCAGTCGCAGAGCTTTAGGTTAGTCGCGTACTTATATAGAGCTAATTTAAAGTGCTCTACCATAAAATCCATTGTATAAAGCACCTTATTAAGAGTGGCCTTATTACCTTCCGTCTCCTTTATAACTCTTTAGAAGGGCTATAGGAAGCCTCTAATATTTTTAAGAGCTCTCTAATCGGTGGCGTTAAGGATATCTTCCTTATCAAACTCCTTTATATACTGCTCTTGATATTTTACAATTACGTCTTTTAATTTAAGAGCCACCAAGATTATACCATACCACGAGTTCCACCGCGTGTTATTGTCTATAGAAATAGCTCGAAGAGCGGTCGCGATAAAGTGGTTATAGTAGGCGTTAGAGCTTCGAATATATATAATAACGTTATGCACCTTTCCTAGAGGACCAATCTCATAATAAGTAAACTTGCTGGCCTTCCCTTTTTTAAACCTTTTAGCGAGGAGCTCCTTAATCTAATCGTCATTAAGATCTAACTCTGCCTTAAGCTTCTCGCGAGCCTCCTTAAAGGCAGCGTTAACGGCTTCCTTATCCTCCAAGAAGAAGAAAGCTTGTGCGGCTATATTAAGTATATGCCCGTGGCAGCAAATACAGTGTTGCTATGGATCGTATCGAGCTTCAATTTCTACCTCCCGAAGCCTCTTAGATAGCCCTTGAAGAAGTCTATCGTTACTGCCGTAATTATCGCCCACACAGTATCCAACTTTATTAAGTATTTGGTAGTCCTTAAGGACTTACCAGAGGACTTCCACCTGCTTATCGCCGCCGTGTTTACCAGGGAGGAAAGGTAGAGCAAGTAGAGCCTTCCAAAGTACGCTAGTATCGTCGACAAAGTAACTGCAGATTGCAATAAAAGACTTTTGATTAGGCGAAGACTAGGCGTTAAGTGAGAGGTATATTGGGGTGAGAGAGCGACGGAGCTTCTGCTTAAGAACTTCCTTATTAAGGATATAGGATTCCTTAATCATTATAGGTACCGTAGTATAGGAGTCTATCAGAGCTTCCTCGCAGGTGTAATTTACTGTAAGAAGTAGCGCTTAAAGCTCCGGCTAAGTTACTGCATCATATAGTAGATTTCGAACCACAATTAGCTGTGCAAAAGCGTCGCGTACGAGAGCTGAATTAACGCTCTCTCTTAGTATAGTTTCCTTCTTCCTTTTAAGGTTCTGCATATAAAGCTCTCCCTGCTTATAGAATAGGCCCTAAAGACTCTGCTTTGTAGCCCGCTTAATAACTAAGTCCTCCTCCTTAACAACTACGCCGTAGGCGTTAAATAGATGAGAGCGTATATTTATGGTAACTACATCGCGCCAAAATACACATTGCCCACAGTACCAATATCGTCTTCCTTTACTATTTACAAGCGGCTTACTACCAATAGGCTTACGCGCGAGAGCCCATGTATTCATAGCCCTAACTCTTTATTTTTTATAGGCCTGTTCAAAGGATTAGGGGGAGGATTCGGTAGGTATATTAGTAGAGGATAACGCGTTAGATTCTTCGTTAGTATTCTCGTCTTTAAAAAGCTCACTTTTAAGCTCAGATAATTCTAACTAGGCGTTAGAATTACTGTCAGAGTCAATAATAATGGATTGCGAGAGAGAGGGAGGCATGGTACTAGATTGTAGGTAGTATTTAGGGGGGGGGTGGTTGAATATATTACAGAAAGGAAGCATCTGTGGGCGAGTCTAAAAAATTTGACTCTTGCGTATATATCAGAACGTACAGTGTAAAATTAGTCCTATGTTTACACCTTAGTATCCTTCTATATACCATAAAAGCTTCTTACTACACCATAAGAGCTTTAAGTCTCTATATATATTCATAATTTTATAAATATTTATTCATAAGGGCTGTCAAAATATTTAATTATTATTACTCCTTATGAATAAATATATCGTTATAAGGCAATGAATAAAAATATCATTGACAACACTGAATTAAGTTAAAACAAGAGCGATTTCCGTAGTCCGAAAGTATAAAGTCTCCACTCCACATTAGGCTTAGCGACGTAGTAGAACGGCAGACGGCAATATACGGCATATTGCGGCAATGTCGCGGCAATATCGCGGCAATATGCCGAATATTGCAGAATATTGCTGTAGGAAGACGGGTAGGCAGAATAGTATGGCGGTGTAGAATTCTGCCGGCTCTATCATTAAACGGACCAATTAGGATTTTCCATCCCTAGGATGGAAAATCGCTATTAGCTCGGCTGAGGGCGGTAAGCAAAGCTAATATCTTTACAGTAGAAATAGGTAAACGTATACATAGAACCTCAAGAATCTAATAATAATTGCAGATATTGCAGATATGGCAGAACATAGCAGGTAATGCGCCTCTAGCACCGTTATATAGCCAGTATAGGCACACTCCACTAGAAATTTAAGTTTAATTAAAGTCGTTTGGTTTCCAAGGTGTTATAGTAAAGTTTAACCGTATCTAATATCCATTAACCTAACTGCGCCGTTTATAACTCTGCAAAGCTATAATTATATATATACTGTGCTGCACCCCTATAAAAGGAGTAGTTAGAGTAACTATTAGGTAGGATACCGCCGCCGGCTAGGCGGGTTAATAGAATCTTATATACTACTAGCGCCAAAAATACTTTATTATTAACGCTAAATAATAGATCTAATAGAGGCCGGGGGTTACGGTTAAATAACCGTATTATTACGGCTATAGGGTATAGACGATCTTCTAGTATAGCGGCGATCTAGATATTAACGCCATTATAGGTTTTGTCTATCTTGCTCTATTTAAGGTAGAAGACTATTAAATAGCTATTAGGGGCGATTATAACGTCGCTATAGAGGGCCCTTATAGTGCTAAAGTCCTTAGCTTTCCTATTTAGGTACGTAATCTCTCCTATATATAGGAAACCTGTAAACGCCATTGTAAATGCCGCATCTATATTTATATTAGCCTTATAGGGCCTAAAGGTAATAATCTTGTCTAGAATGTCCTTTATAATTAGTAGTTTAGTCTTTTTAGTAGATGGGAATAGTAATATAGCCCCTACTAGGGCCCTCTTAATAGTATAGTCTTTAAAGGCGGTAATTAAGTAACCTAGATCTATATAACGAGATCAGATTATAAAGATATAGTTAGAGAGGGTTTCTGGCTTAACCCTACCTATTAGAGGGGCGGCTGTACTGAACGCTTGTTAAGCGATCTATTCCCCTAAGTTTATCCTCTCGGCCGGATATAGTAATAAGCCGTTTAGGGCTGAGAAGGCCTCCTAGCTCTTAGTAGCGGAGGAGTAGCCCTTCCTTATATTAGCTACCAAGCCATGCCATATAAGTAATAAAAAGTAATAAGACCTACTAGTCTCGCTCTAGAAGGTCGGGGGAGGTTAATTAAACAACTTTGGGTTAACTGTAAGAGTTAGTAGCTACTTAGAGGAGAGATATTATTTTTCTAATAAGAAGCCTTTATTTATCCGGCAAGAAGCCGTTATTTATTCGGCAAGAAGCCGTTATTTATTCGGCAAGAAGCCGTTATTTATTTAGCAAGAAGCCGTTATTTATTTGCTACTTAGGGCACAGTAATAATAATTTCTCGCGGTTAAATCGCGAGAGAGTATTAGTAAGCCCATTATTGGCGCTGGAGACCTATATGGTCGTCATAGTAATATTATTTATTATTAAGGATATAAGTATCTCTCAGAGTAATCGGTTTCTAGGACCTTTTATAACATTATTCTAAATGCCGCTATAGGTAACTATATTATCTATATAGATATAAAGAGACCTATACCGCCAGACCGATAACTACCTTCTAAATGCCTCTGCAATAGTATATATCTCTTTTAGGTTAATATAGTTATCCGCCTAGTCTAGTAGGGGGTAATAGCTAAAGGCTTAGGCCTAGGGTAGGGAAGTCACGTAATTAGGCTAGTAGCCGTTTTCTCCGCTAAAGTAAAAGCCTCCATAGCCTTTAAGCAATAAGGCGTCGGTAAATAAGTAAAACTATAGCCTCTCCTTATTATCGAAGAATAGTATACCATTACTTAATATAAGAACCTTAAGCCAGAGGTTAAAGTCTTCTTTAAGCTCTAGGGGGAGGCGCTAAGGCGTATATCTTAATAACCTAGTAGGCCATTTTATTATAAAGTCCTATAAGGAGCGAGAGTACGAGCGCCTAAGGCGGATAACTCTTATATACTATGCTAGGCGGCCCGCCAGTTATTAGGCTTGCTATAATAATAGCCAGCCCTTTTAGAGGGCTTCGGTTACCTAATTAATAGCTTTCTATTACTTAACTAGTAAGAGTCTTAACTCCATTGCTATGGTGTTAATAGTATAACCTAGAACTTTAGCCTCCGTACCTTTAATATTCTTAATATTATTTCGGGGTACCCCTAGCTGGTCGGTAACCAAGAGGTATACCTCCCTTAGTAATAGCAGCATAGTAGGACACTTAACTACAAATATAAAGTCGTTAAGGTAGTGCTTAATAGTAGAGTTAATTTATTATGCTAGGATCTAGTAGAGACCTTCAGTAAATAGGTTAAAGAGAAATGGGGCTGTTTGTAAGCCAAATAGCAGATAGTATTTAATATAAGTAACTCCCTTCTAGATAAAGCTAAGTAGGTAACACAACTGCACTAAGACGGGCACGATCCGGAAGGTATCTTTAATGTCTTATTTAACTAGGTAGTAGCCCCTACTAGCTGTAATTATATATACTAGTATAGTCTCTACCTAGGTATAGTGTAGTATTACCTAGGCTAGGCTAGGTTGATTAAGTCATTAACTAAGGAGCCCTTAGGTAAAGAGAGGTCGTAGATATAGCAAAAGCCGCTATCTACCTTAGGCACTAGGCCTAGGGGTGAGGTAACTATAGAGTTAGTAGTCTGTATACGGCCTAGGGCTAGGTTAATAATAATCTTTTTAGAGATAAGGTCTTCGTTATCGCGTAAGGAGAGGTAGTTTTTGTAGATACTAGATAGCATAGGTGCCGAGGGACCTATCTCTGTCCCGTAGGTAAGGATGCCTTGTAAAATTACTGGAGATTTCTAGGGTACCTATAAAGGAGCGTGCTCCAAGCGAGAGGCCTTAAAAGTAATGGTGAGTTGGCTAAAAAAGTCGTTTATAAGTAAGTTTTGAAAAGAGGTACTAAATTAGGCCTGCCTTAGAGCCTTAGTGCCTATAGCAGGTCCAACTAGATAGTTAAACCTAGGAAGATATCTTTATCTACTATCGAGTCTTGGGTCTAACTACTTACGGCGGTGAGCTACCTAGGGCACGACTTCGATAGGTGGTTTTTGTCGCATTTAGAGCATATATGGCGGTAACGACACGGATCTTCTCTATAAGCCTGCTGGTTGTTCTAGCTGTAATAGGGCTTATTAGAGGTAGGGGGAAGGGAGGTATTCTTTCGCGATCTCTTTAATGCTATACCACGGACTTTAAGCCCTTGGCTCCATGCCTTTATATTAGCCGCCCGGCAGTATAGGGCCTCAAACTAGGTAGGCATGTCCCAGTTACTAGGCTTAAGCTAATTGCGATCTATAATGTACCTATAGTAGTTAAGTATAAGGTCTAGGATGGAGGTCCAGTTATAGGTCGCGGAGTAGTCGCGGATCTTATTTATCTAGAGCAACATCCTTATATAGAGGTTGGTTGGATATATATAGAGAGTACTTATAATTACCACGTAGTTTATAAACCCAGTAAACTAGACCTCCTTATTCTTATAGACCTTGCGGCTAGTAGTAGGTCTCTTTAAAACAAGCTTTCCGTTTTTAATAGTGGCCATATTAAAGAGGTCTGGGCGGCCAGAGTATACCTATAGACGTGCTAGATTCTCTAGGCGAAAGGATCCTTTTTATATATCGTAGAGGTCTCTTCTAGCTAGGCCAGGGAGGTTGAGCTTAAGCGTGCCCAAGCCTTCTAGTAGGCTATAGGACTTACCTAGTTTATCCGCCTTGGCGGTAGAAGGGTGCTCTAGTAGATTAGGCTGCTTTAAAGCGGCTAGCCTTGCCTAGTAAAACTCCTCTTCCTATTCCGTCTTTCGGATCTATGCCTGTTCCTCCTATTCCGTCTTTTAAATCTGTACCTATTCCTCCTACTCTCTCTTTCAGATCTCTAGGTTATAGAGTTATTAGGCCCTCTCGTCTTATTTCCTAGCTCTTTCTTCTTCTAAAGATGAAACTATAGTATATTCGGTAGATGGGATGGTAGTGAATAAGGAGGTGGATAATAGGGCGGTTAAGCAAGGAGTTTTCAAGCGGGTACTATTGGCTGGAAAATCGGTTATGGGCTTTAATAATTATATAGGCCACTAAGAACACTAATCGTAAGCAATCTATGATAAAAAGAACGACCTATTAAGTGCAGTTGCAAGCGATAATGTTGTTAACCGTGTTAAACATCTGGTTAAATACCTAAGTTATAGGGTTTTCGGCCAAGCAATGTATAGACACGTGATATATATAAGCGCTAGCGGTCTTTACGGTAATAAGTTAATATAGTAATAGGTTAACAGAGGCGTTATATACTATAGTAATAAGCTTATTAATTTTGGGAGGTAACTTTAGTTCTATAGTATAAAGCTAGGGTATAGTTGGCTCTATTATAGGTAGTATACCTAGGGCTAAATTTTATACTTTTAGAATTGTTTGTTATTAGAACTAATTATAGGGGTTATCTTTAAATTAAAAAAGGTTTTACAAGCGGCGTATTAGGCTATTAGGTTTAGTACCTTATACTTCTAGTTTATACATAATTTTAAAGTTAAAACTAAAAAGGAACTCGTTCTAATATACTTAGCATTAGTTTAGCTACTTTATAGTTATAAAGTACTTAAGGTTACAATGGTCTGTAAGAACTTTAGTTAGCTAGTTAGGCTTTATTAAGGAGAGTTCTAATTAGAATTCTTTAAACGCTTATATAATTATAAGGAGTTCTTTATTATAGATCTTATAGTTATACTTTTATAGTATAAGCTTAAATAAGTAAAATATAACTAGGTAAAGAAGACCGTTATTACCTATTTAGGAAAGGACGCCTGCGTTAACGTAGTCTAAGGAGTTAGTTTTAAGGTAGAGTTATTATCCTAGTATAAAGTAAGCTAGAATAGGTGCTTTAGTAAAGGCATTTTTAAGGTCTTGGAACGCCTTCTCGTATTTAGGCGTCTAAGTAAAGTATAAGTGCGTTTTACTTCCTTTTATAAAAAGGCCCTTTGTTTGCATTATTGCTATAAGTAGTGCTACTACGCCTAAGAAGTTATATATAAATTTTTAATAAAAGTTAATGTCTAAATAAGGTTTTACAATACGGTGGATACGGTTGCTTATAACCAATTGGGTTGATTACATGAGCTAAGCGAGCTCAGGAGGTCTATCAAATTCCACCTGTAGAAGTAGAAAGAAAGAAATAAGACGAATACAATTGAACCAAAAACCCCCCCACCGTGATTCCAACACTGATTAGTGCTGCATAGATCAGCAAGGTATAATAAAGAGAGGCACTGTTTGATTCTCTAGACCTCTTATTAAAGGCTAAGAATTAAGGTATTGCTTGCTAAGCCCAAAGGCCAGTTTGTGAGGTTACTCACGCTTCTAACCTACGTCCATCACGCCTTTAGAGCAACTAGTTTGTGGGTATATCTACGCTTCTAGTCTAACTGTCGAATCAACTGCGGAACCAAAAGATGGCTACCTCCGCAATAAATACTGCCGCGATGGCTACCTCCGCGATGGCTACCTCCGCGACAAATACTGAAAAATGGGAGACTGGAATTAACGCGACCACAACCAACATCAAGGAAGTTAAAGCATTCGTTAATTGGCGTTTATCGATATACGAGAAGAAAGGATGGAAGGGATTCGACTTATGGGAGAGCTTTATTAACGACTTTGAGTCTTTTATAAAGGACATACTTAATAATCTTAGCAAGGATCGATTGAAAACGATTAGGGATTACCTCTGTGAAAATAGGGTATACATACGGAAGGAGGCAAGGAAGTCAATTGCAGACGGCCTTCTAGGAGCTATTCACGAACCAACTCCCTCAAAATGGCCTACTGACGACCCTACCGATAACCCTACCCCACCTCTACCAGCGACTGCTCCCATTTAAACTACCCTAGCTACAGACCAGCTCGCCCTACAAGGAAGCTTCGGAAGAGAGATCACTAACTTAGCTAAGCTCTACACGGACGAAGTCAAATACTCTGGCGAACAAGATAACTTTAATTTTAAGTTTGAGATCTTCTAAAACTACTGCCTCCGAGCCGGCGTCCCTAAGCAAGCGTATATCATTGCTATTCCTACTATGCTCCGCGGCCTTGCTCTTAAATACTACTTCACCCACCTTAAAGACCTTAACCTTCTCAAGAATGTATGTATAGGCCTTAAATTATACTTTAAAGGCGACGAATATAAACGCGATATCCTATTAAAATGGAATGCAATTACGCTTAAACAAGTCACTGCTTAAAAAGGACTTAATACAGGCCAAGCATTTCAGGTATTAATCGACGAGATGTGGCAACTACAACGCGGGCTAGCAAAGGACCTTTAAAATGACACAACATTCTATAATAAGCTCCTTACTGCGTGCTAAGATATATCAGCTTGCAAACCAGCCTGTTTTCGACCTGCTACTACCCTTGCCGGCCTTATCAGCGACATTAAATCCTCAATCGCGACGTACGGTAAATAAGAATAAGAGATTAAGTCATTTTATACCGACCGACGATACCACCCCTCTAACTAACGATACTACCCCCCTAACCGTCAACACCGCAACAAGGGCAAAAAGTGCTTTGTATATAATAAATCTGGATATTAGTCTACAAACCACATAAAAGACGAAAGGGACCGAAGAATACGTTAATATGTCTCCGACTTTAAGGGCAGCAACGGTAATACTAAGGATGACGTTAAATAAGGAGATCAGGGAGCCTCTAACTTCTATCTTAATATAGAACCCTATTCTAGTTATTACGACAACCCTAAGGCAGAGGTGTTTTGGACCGAATTTGCAAGGGAACAGGAATAGAGACTATGGACTTATTTACCACTTTTCTTATTTTCTTAGTTGTTGCCAGTGTCTGAATAAGGTTTTACAATACGGTGGATACGGTTGCTTATAACCAATTGGGTTGATTACGTGAGCTAAGCGAGCTCAGGAGGTCTATCAAATTCCACCTGTAGAAGTAGAAAGAAAGAAATAAGACGAATACAATTGAACCAAAAACCCCCCCACCGTGATTCCAACAGTTAATAAAACTAAGGAAGGCTTATACGTCCTTAATACAGTTAGGGGCTTACTATTTGGTAATTATATATACCTTCTTGGGGTCTATATAGATACCCTTAATAGT
>Ga0307515_10021434_pt1 | contig 11461 bp, 7 predicted proteins | sample 17_EM_MG_FD_194513 | JGI IMG/M metagenome (GOLD analysis project Ga0307515, IMG submission 194513) | Populus trichocarpa ectomycorrhiza microbial communities from riparian zone in the Pacific Northwest, United States - 17_EM | ecosystem: Host-associated > Plants > Roots > Unclassified | place... | reverse complement strand
GGCGATAGATCGGAATCGGATCGCGCTGGGCGGCCAGCTCCGCTTTGTTGCGATAGTCGGCGGAGTCGCCGATGAAATGGCCGTGCAAGCGTTCCGTCTCCAACTCGAGAATGGTGGGCCCCCCTCCGCTTCGCGCACGCTCAATCGCACGGCTGGCCGCCGCGAAGATGAGATCCGGGTCGTTGCCTACAACGTATTCGCCGGGACAGGCATAGGCAGCGGCGCGTTTCCAAGCCGGCACCGCTGTCGATTCCTCGGTGGTCACCGACACGGCGTATTTGTTGTTCTCGATGATCGCGATAAAGGGTAGCTTCCACAGGCCCGCCATGTTCATCACTTCGTGAAAGGCGCCCTGATTCACGGCGCCATCGCCATTGAAGCTCGCCACGACGCCCGGCTGACCTCGCATCTTGCGAGCCATCGCCATGCCGGCGCCGGGCCCCATTCCTTCAGCGATGATGCCGCTGCAGAAGAATTGCACCTTGTCGTCATACAAGTGCATGTGGCCACCGCGTCCACCGGACAGCCCTGTCTTCTTTCCGAACAACTCGGCGGCCATGAGCTTGAGGTCGACCCCTCGGGCAATGGCGACGTGGTGCGGGCGATGCCCGGCACCCACCGCGTCGTCTTTCATTAGGTGAGCGCAGACGCCCACGGCTGTCGGCTCCTGGCCGAATGACTGATGCATCTCGCCCGGTAAAGGCCCCTTGCCCATGTGGAACACGGGCTTCTTGCCTTCCCAGTACGCCGCAAAAACCATCTCATCAAAGCGACGGCTTTTGACCATGTGCTCGTACATCCAGATTCGCTGTTCAGCAGTCGGGTTCATGCTGGGTTCCTCGCGGCAAGGTTTGCATCTCAGGTGCGGAGCGGGCGCTGTTGAACATCCACCAGAATCTTCATGCCTTCTTGGCGTCGCATGCGCTCGAAGCCATCGCTCAACAAGCGCTCGAAGGGAATCGTCTCAACCCATCCTTCAACGGGATACGCGCCGGCCTCCATGTCCGCGATCACGTGCGGAAACGTATTGCAGAACATCGCGACTCCTGTGATGCGCACTTCGGACATCAGGACATCGAATGCGGGAATGACGATCGGCCCGTGATGAATGGCGACGACGACAACGTTTCCGTCCACTCTCGTTCCATGCAGGGCGGCGCGAAAGGCCGATGGCGTTCCGGCGGCATCGACCGACGCATCGGCGCCGCGGCCCGCGGTCAAATCGCGAATCGTGGCGACAATGTCGATCTCAAGCGGATTGAGTGCATGTTTCGCGCCGAGTGCGCCAACCACTGCAAGGCGCGCCGGAGAAGGATCCGACAGAATGACGTTCACGCCGCGTCGTCTAAGTGTGAGAAACACTCCGACACCGATCGGGCCAGCGCCATGTATCGCGACGGTCTGACCTGCTTCGACCTGACAACGGTTCGCTGTGTGATACGCCACGGACAGGGGTTCAATCAGCGCGCCCATCTCGTCCGATATGTTATCGGGCAAGCGATGGGCCATTGAGCGCCGGACCACGGTGTACTCGGACAGTCCGCCGCCTGCTCGGTTGTAGCCGTGAAAAGCTAACAAGGAACAGTGGTTGTATTGTCCGCCGCGGCAGGACAGACAATGCCCACAGGTTTCGAGCGGCTCGACGGCGACTCGATCGCCAATCGCGAGATCCTCGGTGCCGGCGCCCAACTGCACGACCTCGCCGCTCAACTCATGACCGAGAATCACAGGATTCTTCACGCCGGTGAGCGGGTGTGGCTCGACGCGCGTGGTGATCGGCCCCTCGTAGTATTCGAGCAGATCGCTGCCGCAGATGCCGTTATAAAGCACGCGCAGCTTCACTTCTCCAGGACCCGGCGAAGGCTCTGCGACGTCGACTAGACGAACATCTTCGCGACCGAAATACACCGCTGCTCGCATCGATCTCGAATCCGTTACGCGCCGAATTGAGCGCGCGTAGTTTGAAACGCGCTGCGCGCGATCTCAGCGACCGGTTTGCGGCGCAACTCGCGTGAGAGCACTTCAATGCCCCACGGCCCCGTGTAGCCTGCCGGCCGCATACCGGCGACGAAGCCCTTCACATCGAACTCCCCTTCACCACAGAGCAGGCGATGCTGAGTCGTTTCCTCGAACAGCGTCATGCCAGGGGGCGGGTGAAGAAAACCGTCGTTGATCTCGATACCGAAGAGATGCTGCGCAGGAAACTGCGCGGCGACTTCATAGGGGATGCCCAACTTGACGATGTGCCAGAGATCCAGAACGACTCCGCCGTTGTGTGCTCCGGCGCCTGTTACGAGCGCGAGCGCGCCTTCGAGCGTGTCGATGTTTGCGAACGGCATCAGCTCGAAAGCGATCCGCGTGCCGTGCTGCTCGGCCTCCGCGCAAAGTGCCGCGAAGGACTCAGTGAGCACGGACATCTCGCACGGCTCCTTGTAGAAATCACCGACCTTGATGTGCCGTGCTCCCAACGTTTCGGAAGCGCGCAATAAGAGCCTGCGAGTCTCGTCGGAACGAAGACGACGCTCACCCTGCATGAACCAGTCGGTCAAAAACTCCAGCTCGATGTGCTGGATGCCGTGATCGTCGAGAATGTGCTTCATCTCAGCGAGCGTCAGTCGCTCCAGAGTCTTCTCGAGATCCGCATGCCAGATACCCATGCCGTGGAATCCCGCTTTCGCAGCGGCCGCGACGCGCTCTTCAAACCGCACTGAGCTGTACTCGTGATCGGTGTGCGGCTCCGCACCGTGTGCCAGTGTCCAATACGAAGCTAACAACTCCACATTTGTCATGGATTCAACCGCAGACTCACGAACCATTGTCTCGGTGCGTTGTATGTGCCGTAGATCACTCCGGCACCAGAGTTGTCCTGACCTGAAACGATGTAGCGCTTGTCGGTCAGATTGGTGCCGCCACCCACGACCTGCCATTTGTCGTCGGGCGTGCTGTAGGTGACAGAAGCATCGATCAGGCGCACGTCAGGTCGATGTAATAGCGGCGTATTGATCGTGTCGTTCTCCTGATCGCTCGTGAATGAGTAGTCGAGTCGTGGGACGAGCCGGCCTTGGTTCGGCATTTGAAACGTGTAGCTCGGGCTCAGACTCGTCGACCAGCGCGGTGCCTTCGGCAGCTTCTTGTCGATCGTGAGGCCGGCGAGTTGTGCGGTTGGGGCGATAGAGTCGTACTTGGCGTCCAGATAGCCGGCAGTGAGTGAGACTCTGAAGTCGTCCGTCGCGAGCCAGGTCGATTCCAACTCCGCGCCTTTGATCTTGGCGTCGCCCGCGTTCTGTAACGTCGGGGAGATGAACTCCTGCACGTTGAGCTGAATGCCGTCGTACTGAGTCGTGAAGACGGCGGTGTTGAGCAGCAAGCGGCGATTCAGCAGCTGAGACTTGAGACCCAGCTCGTAGGTCGAGGCCTTCTCTTCATCGAAGCTCGGCTCGTGAGGCTGAAAGCCGGGGCCGATGCGCCAGGGGCTCGACAGCCGGGTGGTCCAGCCGCCCGACTTGAAGCCCTTCGCCCACGACGCATAGCCCATGATCTCGCCGGTAAATTTGTAATCGAACCCGACCCGCGGCGAGACATCGTTGAATGTCTTCTCGAAAGGTCCGGGCGGATAGAAGAGACTCAAATCCGACGTCGGAAACAAATTCGCCGGCGTGCCCAGCTTGGTGCTGAAGAGATTCAAGTCGCGCTGGCCGCCGAAGAACTCCTTCTTCTGGCGGCTGTAACGTAAGCCGACCGTCAAAGTCAGCGGATCGGTGATGGTGTAGTTGAGATGCGTGTAGGCCGCGTAGGTCTCGTTCTTGAAATTGTTGGGCCCGTACACTTGCAACAAGCCCGCGGGAAATACGACGTAGTCGGTTAGATCGCCCTGCTCATGAATGAAGTAGGCACCCCCCACCCAGTTCAAGCGCTCGTTGAGCGTGAGCCCGCTGAGCTGCAACTCCTGCGACAACTGGGTCTGGTTGGTCTCGAACGAGTTCTCCACAATCTGGAGGGGTGAGCCGTCCTGATCGATGCCAAAACGCGCCTGCAATTGCCGGTAGGCGGAGATCGACTTCAGATTGAAGGCGTCCGAGAATTTCCGATCCACGGTCAGGCCGAATCCGAAGTTCGACTCCTTGTCGAAGTTCTGTCCCGTGGCATAGGTGCGATCGATGTCCGATGTCAGGAACTGGTTGTCCCACGTCAGCCGATAGCTGGAGGGACCCAACTGAGCGCCGGCAATGCCAGGCAACTGTGCGGTGCCCGGCAAACCTCGCGGGCCACATAATTCACCGAGTCCAATGGCGCTGAGATCGGCTGCCGAAAGGCTGATGCAGGTGTTGTACAACCCGGCGATACCGACGTTACTGGCCTGGAGCAGTGTATGAGCGACCGAGGGTTGATCGACTGTCGTGTAGTCGCTAGTGAACGTGACATCAGTGTTTTCATCGGCTACCCACAAGAACTTCGCCCGGGCACTGGCGGAGCTCTGGCCGCCGAGGTCACCGCTCGAGCCCAGATTCAGCAAACTGAATCCCGCCTGCGGATCGCTGATGAACGCCACGGGCGCTTGGTACGGAAGAACGTGTTGATAGCCTTCGCGCTTCTTCGTCGACACTGAAATCGTGGAAAGCAGTTTGTCCGCGATGATCGGTATATCGATTGCCGCGCGAACATCCGTGCGACTGAAGCTTCCGCCGGTCAGCTCGCCTTTGATTCCAAACTCGTTGCTGGGGCGGCGGGTCACAATGCTGATCGCACCGCCGATGGTGTTCTGACCGAACAACGTACCCTGCGGACCTTTCAACACTTCAATGTGATCGACATCGAGCATGTCGGTGTTGGCGCCGATCGTGCGCGCGAGATACACGCCATCGAGATATACGCCCACGCCCGGCTCGAGATTGAAGGCAAAGTCGTCCTGACCGATGCCGCGAATGTAAGCCGTCAACACCGTACTGGAGCCACCGAACGGCGACGTGAAGTCGAGATGCACGTTCGGCGTGAAGTTCTGCAGTTGGGACACTTCGCTGATGCCCCGATCCGCGAGATCCTGTTGCGTGAATGCGGAGATGGCGATGGGCACGTCCTGAATGTTCTGCGCGCGCTTCTGCGCGGTCACGATCACTTCTTCCAAAGTGCCTTCCACGGTTTGCGCGAAAGCCGTCACGGATAAGAGACCGTTCAGCAGCAAAAGCCCGCCGCCGTATCGAAAGATCGCCGGAATGGTCATGCTCTGCCCCCTCACTTGCTTTGTTGCGCCCGACGTGTCAACGCAAAAACAGTCGTGCGCTCGCGTCGGAAGCGCTGCTGGGGCCCCTGTGCAACATGTGTGCCCGTAAGGTCAGAGCCCTTGCGCCGCGGCGCGCGGACGCATTTCGAAAAATCGACAGGCAGCTCAGATCGTCAATTGAGCAAAACGCGTTTGCGCATTTGGTTAAAACTGAAGCACGCATTGCTCATTTCATGAAGCGCAGACTAAGATCATCGGACATCGCAAGCGCTGAGGGGGCGCCGAGATGAAAACACGCCATGCAGCCGCCGATTCGGACAGCATCACGATGGTTGACCTCGTGCGCATGGCGAAGGCGGACCATCCCGATCTCAAGCTCACAGCACGTGAGGCGGCGGAGAAACCCACCGTCAACGATCTCGCCACGCAACTGCGCTTCTCGCCCCGCACCGGGCGCATCTGGCTCGGCGAGCAGCGCATGCTGCTACTTCATGGCAAAACATTCGCGGCGTTACGACACGAGCTCATCGAGCGCTTAGGATTTGCGGGCGCCCGCGCGATGCTGATGCGCATTGGCTATGCATCAGGCGCGCGCGATGCAGAGCTCGTCCGTCGCGAGTGGCCCAAGGGTGTTGATGAGCTTGGCGCCTTTACAGCCGGCACACGGCTACATGCACTCGAAGGCGCCGTGAAAGTCACGACATTGAAGGTGACCTCGGACATCGCTCGCGGCCACTATGCCGGCGAATATCTCTGGCACGATTCACTAGAAGCCGCTGAATTCGTCGCGGCATTCGGCCTCTCCCATGAGCCCGTGTGTTGGATGCAGCTCGGTTATGCGAGTGGTTACGCCAGCGCCTTTATCGGCAAACTCGCAATCTTTCGCGAGCATGAGTGTGCAGCGATGGGCGCTCCGGCCTGCCGCGTTCTCGGCAAGCCCGCGGACGCTTGGGGCGAGAATCCGGAAGAGTTGCAGTTCTTCAATGCCGATCTTTCGGCTCGGCAGTCGCGCGTCCATTGCGTGCCGGATCCGGAGCGTGCAACGGTCACGGACACAATCGCTCGCAAACCGCCTGCAAAGGTTTCTGCCGTGTCGTACGGCATGGCCGGCATCTCCGCGGCCTTCTCAGCCGCCCGTCATCGCATCGAGCGCGTCGCCGGCACACCGGCCACAGTGTTGTTCATCGGTGAATCAGGCGTCGGCAAAGAATTATTCGCTCGCGCGCTGCATGAGATCAGCCCACGTCGCGACAAGCCATTTGTCGCCCTGAATTGCGCGGCCATCCCCGACACTTTGGTTGAAAGCGAGCTGTTCGGTATCGAGAAAGGCGCGTACACCGGCGCTGTCGCGGCCCGTCCGGGAAGATTCGAGCGCGCCTCCGGCGGCACGCTGTTTCTCGATGAGGTCCCATCACTCAGCCTCATCGCGCAAGGCAAGCTGCTGCGTGCCATTCAGGAACGCGAGATCGATCGCGTCGGCGGCACACATTCCATCAAAGTAGATGTCCGCGTGGCTGCTGCCACCAACCTCGATTTGCGCGACGAAGTGCGAGCGGGCCGTTTTCGTGAGGACCTCTACTTCCGCCTCAACGTGTTTCCGATCCGGCTTCCGCCTCTGCGCGAGCGGCGTGACGACATCCCCCTGCTCATCGAGCACTTTCTCACGTTGTACAACAAACTCTACGGCAAGACGGTCGCAGGCTTTCATCGGCGGGCGGTGGAAGCGCTGTTGAACTACGACTATCCGGGAAACATCCGCGAGTTGCAGAACATCGTCGAGCGCGGCGTGATCAGCGCGCAAGACAGCGGCACCATCGATCTTCCCGATATCTTTCAGCCGGGGGACTATTCACAGGACGATGAGCCAGAGATGGTCCTGTCCATGAGCTCGGATACCGGCCGTGCCGCAAGCTCCACATTGCTCAACAGCGCCATTCCGGCAGCGCGCGCAGAACCGCCAGCACGGGAAGTGGTCGACGATCTACTCTCGGCCCGCGGGTTCTCGCTCATACAACACGAACGCGAGATCTATCGGCGCGCGCTCGAGCGCAGCGGCGGCAATGTTTCGGCTGCCGCGCGCATGCTGGGCCTCAGACGCGCGCAACTCGCCTATCGACTCAAATCGCTCGATCACGGCTCGTAAGCTCACGAGAGCGGCGGCCTCGCCCATCCGCCACTGTCTAATGGCATGGTTGTTGCTCGCGGTTGCACCCATGGCGACTCAGGTGCGCCATGGGAAGGGATACCGTGAACCTCGAGAAGATGTTCGATGTCGTTGGGCAAGCCAGTGTCGTCACGGGAGCGGCGTCCGGCATTGGATTGGCCTATGCGGAGATCATGGCCGAGTGTCAGGCCCGAGTGACCTTGATGGACAAAGATCTGCCGTTGCTAACGCAAGAGGTCGAGCGTCTACGCAACATGGGGAATGATGTCCGCAGCGAGCACGTCGATGTAACCGACCGCGTGCGGCTTGATCAAGCCTTTGAGTGCACAGCAATGGAATACGGCCGGCTCGATGTCGTGTTCGTCAATGCGGGCATCGATGCGGGTCCGGGCTTCATGACGCCGGAAGGCTCACGCAACGAGCTCGGCGCGCTCGAAAACGTGTCGCCGGATCAATGGGACAAAGTGATTGCCGTCAACCTCACGGCCGCCTTCCACACCTTGCAAGCGGCCTCGCTGTGGATGAAACGATTCGGTCGGGGCGGTTGCATCATTGTCACGACATCCAACGCAGCCGGAATCAACGAATCCATCGTCGGCACACCGTACATGCCGGCCAAAGCGGGGCTCGCGCATCTCGTGCGCCATGCGGCGCTTGAGTTGGCGGAATACGGCATCCGTGTCAACGCCATCGCGCCCGGCGCTTTTCAAACTAACATCGCCGGCGGGCGTCTGAAGATTCCCGCGGATCGAAAAGCCTTCGAGCAGCGCTCGCTGCAACGCCGCGTGCCCACGACCGAGGAAATCAAAGGGCTCGCACTCTTTCTCGCGTCGCCGGCCGCCGCGTACATGACCGGATCGACAGTGCTCATCGACGGAGGAGCCACACTGGGACGGATCGCCTAGTGCCGGTCTGGCGCTACGAGACCCGGATGATGGTCGTTCTCGGCCTCACCTTCGGCTTCGTATTCTTCGACCGAAACGCGATGAGCTATCTGGCGCCCTTCGTGGCGGCGGATCTGCATCTGAGCAACACACAGATCGGCATGCTGAGCTCAGCTCTCTCGCTCACGTGGGCAATCTCGGGCTATGCGATCGGCGCGTTGTCCGATGCAACCGGCCGGAGAAAGTCGATTCTGGTCGCAGCCGTCATCGTGTTCTCGCTGTGCTCGATCGGCTCGGGTCTCGCCACGTCGTTCGCGATTCTGCTCGCCTCACGCCTGCTGATGGGCTTGTCTGAAGGGGGCATTCTGCCCATCTCACAATCGCTCGTAGCCATGGAGTCCTCAGAAAAACGGCGCGGACTCAATATGGGCGTAATGCAGAACTTCGGCAGCAATCTATTGGGCTCGTTCGTCGCGCCACTGGCGCTCGTGGCCATCGCCAATGCGTACGAGTGGCGCACAGCGTTTTTTGTTGCCGCCGTGCCGGGGCTGATCTGCGCCGTCCTAGTGGCCAAAATCATTCGCGAGCCTAAGCTCGCCCTTCCAAGCCGCGACACGCATGCACGCGTGCCTGGCGGAAAAATCCCGCTGCGGGAGTTGTTCCGGTTCCGGAACATGTGGCTATGCGTGCTGATCAGTTGTTTCATGGTCGCATGGATGGTGCTCGGCTGGGCGTTCCTGCCGTTGTTCTATGTGAGGGTGCGTGACATCGAGCCGTCCGACATGAGTCTGCTTATGAGTGTGCTCGGTGTCTCCGCGACACTCTGCAGCTTCCTCGTCCCGGGGCTATCCGACAGGTTCGGCCGCAAGCCGATCATGATCCTCTTCTGTTTGATCGGGCTCCTGTGCCCGCTCGCCGCGCTCCACTACAACGGGCCATTGCCGGTGCTGGGCGCGTTGATTTTCATCGGTTGGTCGGCGAGCGGTACGTTCCCGATTTTCATGGCCACCATTCCTTCGGAAACCATTCCCGCCCGGCACGTCGCGACAGCGCTCGGCATTGTCATGGGAATTGGTGAACTGTCGGGCGGGTTTCTCGGGCCCACGATCGCCGGTTGGGCGGCTGATCGATATGGATTGCAGGCGCCGGTCTCGATGATGAGTGCGTGCGCGCTCATCGCCACATTCTTCGCGTTGTTTCTCAGAGAGACCGCGCCGGTGAAAATCGGACGGCGCGAGCAACAAGCATTGCCGGCAACCAGCGCTCCGAATCCCAATGGACCGTAACGCAGAACGGGCCTTGCTCTGTCGCCGCAGAATGCTTTGCCGGCCGATAGCCGACGCGTCAGCGCAATGAAAGCGGCCATTCTGAAGTCGCTCGGCCAACTTCTCGCGATCGAGAATATTCCCGACCCGACACCCGGCCCTAGTGAGGTGGTCGTGAGAGTGGCGCGTTGTGGGATTTGCGGCACCGATCTTCACATTGCGGAAGATCCGATCTTTGCTGTACCCGCCGGCTCCGTACTGGGACACGAATACGCGGGAGAGGTGGCCGCCACGGGATCAGGTGTTACGGCAGTGAAGGTTGGAGACCGCGTTGCCGTGTTGCCGGTTCGCGGGTGCGGACACTGTGCAACTTGCCTCGAAGGTGAAGCGGCGTGGTGCCGCGAGATGAGAATCGAGGGCGGTGGTTATGCGGAATATTCCTTGATGTCGGAACGCCAGTGTTTGAAATTACCCGGCACGATCACGCTTGAAGATGGCGCCCTCGTTGAGCCGCTGGCCGTGGCCCTGCATGGCGTCACACTGTCTGACCTGAAGCCGGGCGCACGCGTTCTCATCATCGGCGCAGGGCCGATAGGACTCGCCACTGCTTTTTGGGCGCGCCGCCGCGGCGCCGGACGAATCGCCGTGACAGCCCGATCGACCCGCAGAGCTGCGCTCGCGCAGGAAATGGGCGCAACGGTATTCATCGAGCCCTCTGATTCATTGGCCGATGCGGCGAGAGAAGCGCTCGGCGATCTTCCGGACATCGTGTTCGAGTGTGTCGGCAAGCCAGGGCTTATTGCACGGGCTGTCGAATGTGTGCGGCCTCGAGGAACAGTTGTGTTGTTGGGCCTCTGCACCGTCGCCGATTCCATTGCGCCCTTCAAGACTGTCGTGAAGCAAGTGCGCATCCAAGCAACGATGTTATATGGGATGCGCGACTTCGAAGTCGCCGCCGACACGTTGGATTCAGGCGCAATCACGCCGCGCTCCATGATCACCGACACGGTGACTCTCGATGCACTGCCCGGCGCTTTCGAAGCACTGCGTAGTCAGCGAACCACGCAGTGCAAGGTCATGGTCAACCCGATGGGCGAGCTTGCGCTGTCACGGCAAAGTGCCGGCCTCCACCAAGACTAGTTTTTGCGGATCGAGATACTTGCGGATGGCGCTATTGACCTGTTCGACCGTTAGCGCATCGATGGCCTTCGGAAGCTCATCGAGCCAGCTCAGATTCTTGCCTCGGTCCAAGGTCAGCAGAATCGCGCCGGCCATGCCGCGCGTGGTGGCGAGCCCCACCTGGAATGCCCCGATCAAGTTCGTCTTGCGCGCGGCAAGCTCGTCCGCGGTCACACCGTCTTCCCACCACGCTTGCAGCTCGCGACGCGTAGCGGCAATCCCTTTGTCTAAAAGCGCCGGCGCGAAAGCCGCGTTAATCACCCAGCTACCGTCGACGAAAGTATCTTCATCCACACTCGCAGAAATTCCATAGGTGAGCCCCTCTTTGTCGCGCACTCTGCCCATGAGACGCCCCGTGAAGCCGCTGCCTAATATCGCAGTGCCGACACGCAGAGCCAACGAGTCGGCATCTGCATACCGCAAGCCGGTGGGTTGACCGAACATCACTGACACACTCGCTTTGTCCGCGAGCACAATCGTCTGTGGCGAAGAAGGCTGCACCGCACGCGGCTGCACAGAGCGCTCGACATCCACTCCGCCGCTCCAGCCCGCAAAGGCTTTCGCCACTTCCTTGCGAATCGCGGGCGCACTGATGTCGCCCACGAACACAAGCCTCATGTGCGCCGGGCCATAATATTTTTTATGAAAAGACTGGAGATCTTCCACAGTGAGCTTGCCCGTAGCCTCCAACATTTCCTTCGAGTCGCTGGGGCGGTTGGGATGTTCTGGTGGATAGATCGCGCGAGCAAAA
>Ga0307515_10021433_pt1 | contig 11462 bp, 11 predicted proteins | sample 17_EM_MG_FD_194513 | JGI IMG/M metagenome (GOLD analysis project Ga0307515, IMG submission 194513) | Populus trichocarpa ectomycorrhiza microbial communities from riparian zone in the Pacific Northwest, United States - 17_EM | ecosystem: Host-associated > Plants > Roots > Unclassified | place... | reverse complement strand
CTTGGTCACCGAGGCGAAGGCGACGGTGTCGAGCGACACGCGGGGCAACAGCTGGTCGGTGCGGTCCTCGAACGCGATGGTGTGGCGGACGAGCAGGCCGCCGCGCGAGACCTTGAGCGAGCCGCTCCAGTCGCGCACGTCGGTGGCGTCGCGGTCGGCGGGGATCTTGCCCCACAGCACGATGGCGCGGAACCCGGCCGCGGCGGAGGCGCGGTCCATCGTCGCGGTGGCGGGGTCGCCGGCGAGCGGGTCGGTGGCGGCGTTGTCGTCCTCGATCGCGGCGGCGGTGAAGTCGGCGCCGACGCCGAACTCGGGCGGCTCGTCGGTGGTGTCCAGGCCGCCGTTGGTCTGCTCGATCGCGGACGACACGTCCTGGCTGTCGTCGGTGCTGCCGCCGCGATCGAGGCACGCGGTGGCGGGGAGGGCCATCAACAAGGCGAGGGGTAGGGACAGGGTGCGATGCATGGGAAAGCTCCTTGGGGCGCTGGAATCTCTGCAGCGACCTGGAGCAACCGGCCGGCCAACGCGCAACTTCGCGCGCGAGTTGCGGATCGGCCGCGGCCTGGCATGTGGAGGTTCCAGCGGTGGCCGGCGGCCGCGGCGGGCCGGTACCTCGAGGTACCGCTACGGTTCGACGATGAAGGTGTCGCCGGCGCCGACCTTCATCGTGCGCTTCACCACGATCTCGTTGGTCCGAGGATCGATGAGCTCGACGACGTGGACGCCCGCGGGGATCGGCCGGCGGTAGACCGGCGACGGCCCGATCATCTGGCCGTCGAGCATGACGTTCAGGTAGCGGTTGCCGGGCTTGACGATCAGCGTCCCGAGCCCGGGCGGCGCGACCTCGGGCGCGGCGGCGGTGGTGACGGCGGCGTCGCGCGTGACGGCGCGGCCGGCGTCGAGCGGAGGACGGATCGTCCGGCGCCGCCCGGCGTCGATCGGCGGGTCGATCGGCGGTGGGATCGCGGCGTCGACCGGCACGTCGATCGGCACCAGCTCGATCACCGTGTCGGGCGGCAGCGCGGCCGCGTCCACCGGCAGCACCGCGATCGCGGCGTCGCGCGTGGGCGGCGGCGTGTTCGCCCGGCGTGTCAGGTAGATGCCGCCGGCCACGATCGCGAGCACGGCGAGGCCGAGCAGGATCGGCAGCGCGAGGCTGCGGCGCCGCGGCAGCTGCTCGAGCTCGTCGTCGGACATCGCCGCGAGGTGGGTCGACACCTTCGGATCGGGCGGCGGCTCGCCCATCGGCGGTGCGGGCGACGCGGCCGGCGAGACCTCGGTGCCTGGCTTGCCGGCGTTCGGCGACAGCGCGGTCACCGAGCCGGTCGGGCGGCCGATCGGCCGCGGCGCGTCGCGCCCGGCGACGATGCTGGCGAGCCAGGCGCGGTGCGCGCGGCGCGGCTCGTCGAGCGCGCGCTCGGCCCAGGCCTCGAGGGTCTCGTCGCCTGCGGTCTGGATCACCTGCTCGAGCTGCTCGGCGAGCTCGGCGGCGGTCCGGGTCCGGCGCGACAGGTCGCGGTCGAGCGCGTTCATCACCACGGCGTCGAGCCCGAGCGGCAGCGGCGCGCCGAGCACGTGGGACGGCGGCCGGAGCTCCTGGTGCTCGACCGCGAGCGCGATCGCGTAGATCGAGTCGCCCTCGAACAGCGCGCGGCCGGTCAACATCTCCCACAGCACGACGGCGAGCGCGAACACGTCGCTGCGCCGGTCGAGCGCCTCGTTCTTGACCTGCTCGGGCGACATGTACGGCGGCTTGCCCTTGAGCGTGCCGAGCTCGGTGACCGGCGCCTGGCGGTTCTTGATCAGCGCGATGCCGAAGTCGATGACCTTGATGTGGCCGTCGAATCCGAACATCAGGTTGTCGGGGCTGATGTCGCGGTGGACCAGGCCGAGCAGGTTGCCGGCCAGGTCGCGCAACTCGTGGGCGGCGTGGACGCCGCGGCAGGCCTCGGCGATCGCGCGCGCGGCGGCCACCGGCGGCATGCTGTGCTCCATCGCGTCGCGGAACGCGATCCCGGCGACGTACTCCATCACCATGTAGAGCGTGCCGCCCTGCTCGCCGAAGTCGTGGACGGTCGCGACCGCGGGGTGGTTCAGCCGGGCGAGGATCGCGGCCTCGTCGAGGAACATCGCGCGCACCGCGGCGGCCTGGGCGTACTCGGCGCGGATCGTCTTGATCGCGACCAGCTGCTCGAACGCGCCGGGGCCGCGCCGCCGGCCGAGCAGCACCGCCCCCATGCCGCCGGTCTTGAGCTCGTAGAGGATCTCGTAGGCGCCGAATCGCTGGACCACGTCAGTCGGCCTCGGTGTCCTCGGCGGGGCGCTCGATGATGCCGTGCTTGTAGAGCAGCTCGCGGAAGTGGCGGCGCGATAGCCCGGCGTGCTCGGCGGCGCGCGTGACGTTGCTCGCGTTGGTCGTGAACACCATCGCGACGTAGCGGCGCTCGAAGTGATCGTTCCAGCGCTCCTTGGCCTCCTTGAACGGCAGCGCGGTGTCGATCACCTCGGACAGCTGGGGCTGCGCGTTGGGATCGAGCCACAGCCGGAGCTCGCGGAACCGGGCGCCCGGCCCCGACAGCGCCCAGGCGCGCTCGAGCACGTTGCGCAGCTCGCGGACGTTGCCGGGCCAGGCGTGGCGGCGCATGCGCTCGAGGTTGTCGCCGTCGATCGGCCCCGGATCGCCGCTGCGCGCGCGGTAGAACGTCGCGATCAGGTGGGGCAGATCCTCGAGCCGCTCGCGCAGCGGCGGCAGCGCGACGTGGACCACGGCGAGCCGGTAGAACAGATCGAACCGGAACTCCTTGGCCGCGACCATCCGCGCCAGATCGCGGTGGGTGGCGGCGACGACCCGGGTGTCGACGGAGATCGGCCGATCGGCGCCCACCGGCTGCACGGTCTGGGCCTCGAGCGCGCGGAGCAGCTTGGCCTGGGCGGCGAGCGGCAGCTCGCCGAGCTCGTCGAGGAACAGCGTGCCGCCGGTGGCCTCGACGAACGCGCCCTTGCGCTCGCGGTCGGCGCCGGTGAACGCGCCGCGCAGGTGGCCGAACAGGTGCGAGTCGATCAGGTTCTCGGAGATCGCGCTGCAGTCGACGACGACGAACGGACCCTTGGCGCGGCCGCTGGCCTCGTGGATCGCGCGCGCCGCGAGCTCCTTGCCGGTGCCGGACTCGCCCTCGACCAGCACCGTCGCCTCGGTCGGCGCCGCCATCTCGAGCACCGCGAACAGCTCGCGCATCGCCACGCTCTTGCCGGCCATCGCGCCGAACTGATCGGCGTCGCTGGGCGGCAGCGAGATCGCCTCGGCCGCCGAGATCCGGACCGGGGTCGATCCGAACTGCACCGTGGCACCTGACGGGACCACCACCTCACCTACCTTGGTGCCCTGCCACCACGTACCGTTGGTCGACCCGAGGTCCTTGATCCGGATCCCCTCGGGCACCACGGCGAGCTCGGCATGCCGGCGAGACACTTGCGGATCTACCAGCACCAGGTCGCACGTCGCGTGGGCCCCGACCACCATCGGCCGGGCGCCCAGCGCGATCGTCGCGCCGTCGTGGCCCAGGACTTGAACCCGATACGAGCGGGCCGCCGTGCGGCCTCGGGTCGTGCTCATCGCGAGCCCGGTCTGGATCACCGTCCGCCGATCGAGGGTCACATGCCTAGCTTAACCCGTGCCGCCCGGCACAGCGTCTCATGCGACATGAATGATACTTTCGGTGTGATGCGGTGGTGTGGCTGGCTCCTCGTGGTCGCATGCAACCGTGATCCGAGCCTCTCGATCTCGGTCCAACACCCGACCGGCTACGCCGTCAAGCAGACCGTGGTCACCGTGTACTTCGGCGACGAGATCAAGTGCAGCGAGATCGAGTTCGGCGATCGCACCGACGCCGAGCTCGCGGCGATCACGGTCGACGAGGTCGACGTCACCAGCGGCGGGCAGGTCGAGGTCAGCCGGCTCGGCGGCAAGTCGATCGTCGCGCGCGGCTACGACGCGCAGCACCGCTTCGTGACCGCCGGCTGCAAGGACGTGGGCGAGATCGCCGGCGACGCGACGCTGGCGATCGACATGCAGCCGACCGCGAGCGTCGCGATCGACCCGGCGCTGCCCGATCGGCCGTTCGCCGAGCGCATGATCCTGGTCAACATGACCGACGCCAACGGCAAGTCGCTCGACGGCGAGCTGTCGTGGCAGCTGTCGGGCCCGGCCGGCGCGGCCGACCAGACCTCGTCGGCCGGGATGACGACCCAGAACGGCAACCTCAAGTTCCGGGTCAGCGACCTCGGCACGCCGGGCCCCGAGGGCCTGCGGATCCGCGCGCCGTGGGCGACCGCGCCGCTGCCGCTGGTCACCGGCTTCGACCTGTCGCACGCGACGATCATCGACCTCGGCGGCGGCGCGCTCACCAGCCATCCGTCGTGCGACGTTCGCGGCCACACCGGCAAGCCGCCGACGCTGATCTGCCTGACCCAGGCCGCGCTCGGCGGTCACCGCGACGCCGTCGAGATCGCGTGGCAGGTCGACCATTACACCGCGACGCCGATCGCGATCCCGTCGGGCATCGACAACCAGTTCGCGCTGGTCGTCGATCGCGACGGCAGCGCCAACGAGCCGGTCTACGTGGTGAGCGGGAACGCGAGCGGCGTCAACAACTGGTACAAGCTCGGCGCGCCGTCGGGCACCAACGTCGTGTTCGACAGCCCGCCGCAGAACGTGGTCTACGTCCCGAAGTGCGCCGACAACGCGATCACGGCGATGGTCGGTGTCCAGACCGGCGCCGCGCTCGGCGTCGCCAACAAGGTCCGGTTCTACACCCCGGTCGGCGGCGCGCTCGGCACCGGCCCGTTCGACGGCGAGGTGTTCGCCGGTGGCTGCATCCACGACGTCGACAAGCGCGAGCACCAGGGCGTGGTCGTGGCCGGCGCGAGCGGCGACGCCGGCCTGGCGCTGATCATGCCGGGGACGGCGACCGCGACGCCGATCGCGGGCAGCAAGCTGACCGGCTCGGGGTTCGTCACGATCGCGACCCAGGGCACGACCGAGAAGCGGTTCGCCGGCACCCGGCTGCAGGCCACGGGCACCGTCGTGTTCGAGGCCGTGCTCGCGCCCGGCGTGAGCGGGTTCGAGCTGGTCGAGCGCACCGAGGTCGAGGCCGCGGCGCCGCCGGTCAAGATCATCGCCGGCAAGCTCGATCGCGACGACGACAGCGATCTGATGTGGGACATGGCGGTGGGCACGCGCCGGCGGCTGTTCCAGGTCTCGCTCGCCAAGCAGGTCGGCGGCGCGCCGCTGACCGCGATCACCAGCGGCCCGGGGGCGATCGCGACCGCCAACGCGAGCGTGATCGACTTCCTCGCCGCGGACCTCAACGGCCACGGCACCGACGAGACAATCGTGTTCACCTCCAGCAGTGCGACGATCTACACGCCCGACGAGTAGCCGGCGCCCACGCAGCGTGCCAGGATCGCTTCCGATGTTGCGCGTGATCTGGCTCGTCGCAGCGGTCGCGTGCAGTGCTCGGCCGCAGCCGGCGGCGCCGCCTCCACCGCCTCCGGCCGCGATCGCCGATGCCGGCGCGGTCGAGGTCGCGCCGCTCGACCAGGACCTGCCGCGGCTGGTCGAGCGCTTGCTGGCGATGTACCGGGACGTCGACCGGGCGTTCGCGGCCAGCGGCGAGGACTGCGCCGCGGCCACCGCGCGGCTGCGCGAGCTCGCCGGGCGCTATCGCGACGCCGCGACCGCCAACGCCAAGGTCCTGCACGACGGCCGGGACGGCGAGCTGCGCGCCGCGCTCGGCACGCGCAGCGAGGCGTTCGACGAGGCCGCGGCCGCGGTCGTGCAGTCGCCGGCGATGTCGAGGTGTGGGCGGGACGCGGCGTTCGCCAAGGCCTTCGACGCGCTGGTCGCCCCGCCGTGATCCACCGCTGATCGCACGGACGCGCCCGTGCAGGCGCACAGGTCAGTTCGCGGAAAATGGTTGTAGCAGCGGAACTGAAAGCTCTTCGGCGTTGCGATGCAACGCAGGGGGCGGCGCCGCGGTGGCTCCTCCGCTCACTGCGCGGCGCAGCCGGCCTCGCAGCCCGTGCTGGTGTCGAAGCACGAGCGGTCCGACACCGCGTCCTCCGATGCCGAGAGGCACGCGTGGTTGCTGTCCGAACAGGTCGCGAGGCACGCCGAGCCATCGTCCTGCTCGAGCGACGATGGCCGCACCTCCGCCGCGCCCGACTCGGAGCCAAGGTCACCGCTCGCTGATCCCGTCGCACACGCGAGCGTGGACAGCACGATCGAAACCACCCACAAGATCGGCTTCATGCGAACCCTCCTGTGATCTACAGGCACCATACGTCCGACTCGCCTCGGGTGTTCGATATCTGCGTCGAGAAACGACGTGAGCGGCGAGTGAGGCGCGATCGATCACGTCGACGAGCCGATCATGAAGCCGATCGTGAAGATCGATGCGTGAATCCTGTCGGGAAGCACACCACTGGAATCGCGCCAGAGCGTCGGGTTTCGAAACGACGGATACAGTGTGCGTCGTCGTCGACCAAGCCGACCACATCCGTCGCCGCACTCCCCACAGTTCACATCATTGTCCCTCGCCGCGTCCCCGAGCGCACCGCGCAGCTGCCCGGCGAACACGCGCGGGTCCTTGGGATGGCGAGCCAGCGCTGATCCGCCGCGTCGACACCGCGCGGGTCGGCGACAGCACAAGCGGGTCACGCCGCTGCGCGCCGCGCGTTCAGGCCCGCGTCGCCGAGCAGCAGCGTCGCGGCGTCGTGGAGCCGATCTCGAGCAGGGTGTTCGAAACGCATGGGTTGTTCTCGCCGGACCGCGGCGTCGAACCGTACCTGGCCGACGGTGTGCAGATCTCACCGTTCGTTCCATCGCTCTGCGTGGCTGAGCCGCTGTCCGGAATGCTGCGGCCGCGTAACTACGCGATGCTGTTGTTCGGACGGGAGCCGCAGCGCTTCATTCCGGGTGCGTTCGCCATCTACTCGGCGTATCCCGGGATCGATCGTACCGATCCATTCGCACGCCGCGTCGAGCTCCCCGGGACGCTCGTCGATCAAGCGCGGCGCCTCCAGGAGCTGCTCGATGCCGAGGTCGTGACGCTGTTTGACAAGACCGACCGGAAGACGCCCAACGCCGAGAAGTATCCACGCCGCGCGCTCCAGGAGGCCATGGTCAACGCGCTGGCGCACCGCGACTACGAGCTCGTCGATCCGGCTCGCATCACGTCGTACTGCGATCGCATCGAGTTCATCTCGCCCGGCTCGCTTCCCGCCGGCATCGCGCTGGACGACCTGCGGACGGGCCACGTGACGCCGCGCTGGCGCAACCAGGCGTTGGCCTGGTTCCTGTCTCGCTTCCAGCTCGCCCAGGCCGAGGGTCAAGGCATCCAGACGATCCGTAGCACGATGAAGGCCGCAGGGTGCCCACCGCCGATCTTCGACGCATCGGAAGCCTCGGTGACCTGCGTCCTGCGAGCTCACCCGCGGTTCGAAGCCACGGCCCGAACGCCCAGCAGCACTCGACCGCCCCGGAAGCGACGTTCCGCACCAAGGCGCGCGAGGCCGAAGGCGCGGCCGGCGGCCAAGCCGCGGAAGACCCAGGGATCCACCGGCCAGAAGCGGCGTGGCTAGTTGAATCGGCCGCGGCAGCCGCCCACCCGACGAGAGCGACTCGGCGATACTCACGTCTTGGCGCCAGTGAGCGCGCGCTCGCCGTTCAAGTCGGCAATTGATGTCTCGAGTAGTCCGGCGCAGATGCAGCGCTTCCAGAGCATCCTGCAGGCGGAAAGTCGATCTTCGACATCTTCTTTGAGTAAAGCGGATAATGATCGCACAAGGAAAGCGGCCCTCCGACTTCGCCGAGCCCGCGAGCTGTCAGCCGCAGTGCCAGGTGCCCTGGCTGCACCGGCACAGGCCGGGCTCGTCGGGGAACCGGTTGAAGCAGCGGACGACGGCGCCCTCGAACGAGCAGGGCTGGTCGATGAGCGGGAAGCACAGCGTGACCGAGGACGGTCCGCGGCTCGAGGGCGGCGGGCGATCGGCGCCGGAGGTGCCGAGCAGCGCGAGCAGCGGGATGAACGGAAGCAGGGCGTAGAGCAGGATGCGCTTCATGGGGTCACCTGGAGAATGGGTTCGCCGCGGTGGGCCGGTCGGCCTAGCCGCAGTCCCAGACGCCGCCGGTGCAGACGCACAGGCCGGGCTCGTCGGGGAAGTGGTTGAAGCAACGGAACTCGAAGCCTTCGGGAGAGCATGCGTTGCCGTTGAAGTGGTGGCACATCGCGACCGCCGCGGGCGGCTGGTGCGCGCTCGTCGGCGCCCGGTCGGCGTTGGAGGTGCCGAGCAGCGGCAGGAACGGCAGGACGGCGTACAGCAGGACTTGCTTCATTGCAGTCACCTCTGTGGTGGTTCGCCGCCGAGCATAGGCAGGTCCGCCGGTGCGATCCGGCGCGGGTGCGCCGCAATCGGCTGCATGCCGGCGGCTGCCGCGCGCCGATGATCAGGCCGAGGCCTGCGTCAGCGGCGCCCGCTCGCGGGTCTGGAGGAACCGGAGCTGCGGGAAGTCCTGCTTGGCGCGATTGAGCTGCCAGTCGTTGCGCGCCAGGAACACGGTGGCGCCCGAGTGGTCCTCGGCGATGTTGTCGCGGTTGGCGTCGGCGAACTTCTTGATCAGCTTGGTGTCGTCGGCGTCGAACCACTGCAACCAACGATTCACCGACCCCGCGTGACTCCCCAGTCGGCAGCGATGTCGAGCACCCGCCGCCCATCGATGTATGCCCGGACGGCGCGCCCGCGCCGCCTCCTCCGCCAGGTCGTTCTTGAGCTGCGCCTCGGCGATGAACTCGTCCAATGCCTCGAGCTGAAGGGGCGGCGCCGTGCGTGCCGGATCGCGTGTCCTGTCTTGGTCTTCGCCACGATCGCGCAACGATGATCCTCCCGCGATCCACCGTCAAGGGATGGATCTCAGGCCACGCGATCCTGTTTTAGTGCAATGTCGAATAGCTCGGAGCTGCCTTCGGTACGACATCGACGAGCTCGACTTCATAGACCACTGGTTCCGGCATGCCTCCGCCGGCTGGGACCCACACCATGATCTGTTCCCCGTTGTGCAGCAGCGGAATCACCTCGCGAAATGCTGGCGCTGCGTGCGAGGGGTTGATGGCGATCGTTTGACCATCTGTGCCGGTGGTGAAGAACGTCTCGCCAGTGCCCTGTCGCCAACCCGTGTAACGGATCAACACCGATTCTTCTGCACGGGCTTGTAATCCACTGCTCTTCTCGACGAGTCGCTTGTAGCTCAACCCCGAAGCAGTCTTCGCCGCGTCCTTCGGCGGTGCCTTTACATCGACCGGCGGCTGCACCTGCGGTACTCGCCGCGGTTCGACCTTTGCCGCCGGCTGCGGCTTGTCGGCGACCTCGTCTTCGCCATGACACCCGACCCCAACCGCCATCGCCGCAATCAAGACACAAATCGCAACCTTGTACATGCCCCCAAGCCTACTGCTCGCGGGCGGCCGTTGCCCAAGCCGCAGGTCGAATTGACGGGTCTGCTCGAAAATCGCGAACAACCACTGGGTGGCACGCGTCAGTTCAGCTACCTCGCCGACGGCAGCGTGCGCACGATCGAGGACGCCCACGCCACGGCGAACTTCCGCTACGACGCCTTCGGCGAGGTACAAGAGCTCGACGTGACGATGGGCGCGCCGCCCTTCGTTGCGGATGCCCGTCACGACCGCCATTACGGCGATATCTTCACCTGGCACGACGAAACCACGGGTCCGCAAACCGATCCCGTGCTGCTGCGCAAGATCCCTGGGCCCGACGGCTTCCTCGCTACACGCCACGGCGCCGGCGGCCCGTGGGTGTTCACCTTCGGCGAGGCCCGCGGCACGCGCTTCCTCGTCGACGACGGCGGCGCCTTCGTCCAGGACGTCAACTACCAGCCGTTTGGCAAGCCGTCGTCCACCGGAGCGCAACCGGGAAGCCCGCTCCACGGCAACGAGCAATGGAACTACGGTGACTACCTCGCCGCGTTCGGCATCTCCAAGCTGGGCGCGCGTTTCTACGACCCGGCGATCGGCCGCTTCCTGAGCCGCGACCCGCTTCTCATCCCGCGGACGGCAGCAACGACGAATCCGTACGCCTTTGCCATCAATGATCCGGTGAATCACTCTGATCCGACTGGTTTGGACCCCATAGACGAGGAGAAGCCGAGTACGGCCCTCAAGAGTGAGGGAGGAACTTGTTGTATCTACGGCGGTGAACGGAGCGGCGGACAGCCTGGAGACCTTTACGATCCTGCCATTACGTGGACCAGTGGCGAACCGGGGTACCAAGGCTGGAGCGATTCATCTTCCGGCAGCCACGGGCGTGGAAGCTCCGGCAGCGGCGGCCAAGGAACCTCGTTACTCGTCTCGACAGGAGGAATTCTCGCGTCTCAGCCGACGACTCCTGTCGTGCAGAGCTTGTCATGGACATTCCTGCCTGACAATAATTCAGGAATAAGCGGATATACCACCGGGTATTCGGAATCGAGAAACAACATCCTCGACGGAGCATCCGGGTATCCCGCAAGTAGTGCCGCGGTCAGAATACAAGCCAGATCGCCTACCAGACCAGTGGCAGTAGGAATTGGGGTGGGAGTGGTGGTAGGTCTGGCTGTTGTTGCGTGGTGGATACTACCTGAAGTTCTCGCCGCTGGGGGTGCCGCTGCATCGACACAAGCCGACAAGATCGAGGAAGGAGTAGCTGCAGTAGAGAGTGCTGGGCCAGCTGTGGAGAACGCGGCCATAAGTGTAGTCGAACGAGCTGTCACCATGGCCAACGGTAGCATTCGGCAAGGCGTTGAGGCGGCCAATCAGCTCAGGCTAAGTCAGCCACAGACAATTGCCGCGATTACCGCATCACACAATCAACAAATCGGGACATTGGGCCGCTCTTCCACGCCGCTGACGGAGCGAAGATCATCACGCCTGGCACAGGAGGAACTGGCGTCCCGATCATTCAGGTTGCGGCGAATGGCATCGCCCGCCTTGGGTCTGCTTCAGTAGACTTCGCAATTGATGCAACAGGTAGGCCCATTGCAATCGTCAAAGACATCGTGTTACCGTAGCCGAGGATCATATGCTCATGCATGAAGCAATTGAAAAGCGAATTGCCGACTTCCTGTCTGCCGATGATCCTGGATTCGAATGGACGAAGCCAGCAGTTCGAGCGCACAGGTTCTTACCGCTATACATCGGTTGGCTTGCCGTGCTGGGCATTCGACCAGACGGCTCCTTCGTCCGATGGAACCACGAAGATGACCGATCGGTCGTGACGCCCGAGAGCCACGCAGATTTGCAGCGCATGGCGATCTGCTACGGCGCGAGGAAGTATCCGGAGCTTCGTGCTCTCCTCCCGGAGCGGCCTGCAGCGGCGTTGACCTGCAGCGCCTGCGGGGGCACGGGAGAAGT
>Ga0307515_10021432_pt1 | contig 11462 bp, 8 predicted proteins | sample 17_EM_MG_FD_194513 | JGI IMG/M metagenome (GOLD analysis project Ga0307515, IMG submission 194513) | Populus trichocarpa ectomycorrhiza microbial communities from riparian zone in the Pacific Northwest, United States - 17_EM | ecosystem: Host-associated > Plants > Roots > Unclassified | place... | reverse complement strand
CGTCGCGTAGTGCCACATACGCTCATCTTCAACGATGAGCCCCTGGCCTGGACTCAGTACGCGGTCGAAAAACGGTATGTTGCTGCCCGCATCCATGAGCTGCGAGGCCCCGCCGCGAATATTGTTTCGCGCGAACACCAAGGTCATGATGATGTGGTGGCCGTCTCGATGCGGCCCCTCCGGCACAACGATCCCCTTGATCGATGAGTTGGCGATCACACGCACCTGATGGACGTTGAGCGCGTAGTCCTCGCGGCCATCGAGCTCCATCGCCTTCGCGATCGCAGCCATCTGCGGCGTGGGATCTAGCTGCATGGGCTCGAAGACGCGAGGTACGCCGCCGGTAAGCGTGTTGTAGGACCTGGGCTGAAGAAATGGACGCGCCGGCAACGCTTCCAGCCGCCACGCGGAGTTCTCGAAGTACATCCGATAGGCCGTGAATCGCCTGTACCTCTGCTTTCCCGGTGTGTAGACATCGAGCGGCAAATTGTCGAATGTCGCCTGCCCCTCGGAGCTCAGCGACGGAATATCGATCAACCAATATCCACGTTCGTTGTATGACATTGCTTATGTCAGCCGCCCATTAAGGGTGAAATTCTGACAAAGCAAAATACCTTCGCTTCAGCGATCTGCCAGATCGCCGCAGAAGTTTGCCAAACTTTCAGCCAATTTTGCGGCTGAATTGGCCGCGCCGTGGACGAGCTGAGTCGGCAGTCTGCTCGTCGCGCGATCGGTACATGGCAACGTCGCGTCGTGTCGCACGCACGCACGCACGCACGCACGCACGCACGCGCGCGCGGCGTCGGCAACGCTGTCCGGATCAGGACATGGGTGACACTCTGGGGGAAGCTGGACGGTTACCTGTCACCCCGCCGGCGGTTGTCCCGCGGTGAGGCTCAGCGGTTCGAGCTCGGCCCCTGGACCTGTTCCGATGATGTTCCACTGGCTGTTCCTAACGCCGTTGTTCCTGCGAGATACAAGGCGAGGGGTGGCAAGGGGCTCAGATAGCTCGTCAGTACATCGGTGCCATCGGCGGCCGGTCGTCGATCGACGGTCAGGTCGAGCAGTCGCCGGCGCGCCGGCTGCTCGTCGTCGACGACCAGCACGCGCAGCTTCACGCGCCGGCCTCCTCGTCGAGCGTGTGGTACGGGAGCTCGACCACCTCGACCGCGCCGCGCTCGCGGTCATCCGCGAGCCGCAGCGCGCTGCGGCCGGGGTAGAGCTGCGCGAGCCGCGCCGCGGTGTTCGACAGCCCGATCCCGTCGCGTGCGGTGCGATCGACGAGCCCGGCGTTGCCGGGCGAGGCAGCACTCCCGGATGGGAGTGCGGTGCGATCGACGAGCCCGGCGTTGCCGGGCGAGGCAGCACTCCCGGATGGGAGTGCGGTGCGATCGAGCCCCGGGCCGTTGTCGCGCACCGTGATGTGGAGACGGTCGCCGCAGCGCTCGATGCGGAGCTCGAGCGCGCCGAGGCCGCGGATCCGGCCGATCCCGTGCTCGATCGCGTTCTCGACCAGCGGCTGGAGCACGAACGCCGGGACCAGCGCATCGTCGAGCACTCAACGCCGCCGGTGGCGGTCGAGGTGTGACCTGAAACGGCCGCCCGGCGCCACCAGCCGCGGTCCCCGCGTCACGAACTGTGATCGACCGCGCCACGGGCTTTCATGACCCGCGCGGGCCGCGCCGCGCGCCGCGAACCGCGATCCGTGCCCGCGATCCTGCGACCGGTGCCAGGCTCCCGGCGCAAGCACCTCGCATCGCGCAGCCTCGCACCGCAATGCCGCAACGCGCTCGTATCGCCCGCATCGCGGTCCCGATCTTCCTCCTGTCGGCGCCCGCCGATGCGCGCGAGACCCGGCAGCTCACCGCGGTCCGCGACTACCGACGCACTAACGAACGAACGGCGGAACGTCCACGGTCCCCGCCCTGCGCTCGATCGCGTCGCGGCGGAGCAGCAGACTCACGCCGTAGACGAGGTCGTGCTGCTGGGGCATCGCGCCAAGCGTGAGCGCGAGCGCGAGCGCGGTCGCCCGGTACCCTGCGTGCCCCGGCTCGACGTGCGCATCGAGGAACCACAGCGGCCCGGCGCTGACCTGGAGCAGCGCACCGCTGGTGGCGTCTGTGCTGCGCACACCGGCGCCGCCGCAGAGCTGCCAGCCGCCGCCGAACCCGTAGCTCAGGTGATCGATCCCGAACAGCACGCTACCCTGGAAGCCGTTCTTGTCGGTGCGCGACGGCCACCCCGCCGACGCCCCGACGTGCAGGTAGTCCTGCGTGCTGCGCTGACCGGGGGCCGGGAGGTCATGCGTGACCTCGCCGATGCCCAGCTCGACCCTGCCCTGTACCGCGCGCGGGTGCCCCGTGGTGGCCAGCCCGTCGACGCCGATCGCGGCGGTCGTGGCGACCGCACACCCGGGCACAAGCGAGAGCACGGCGAGCGCGGCCCGGTGACTCATGTCCGGAACGTAAGCAGTGGAGATCGAGGCGGCGAGACGGTTCACGCGATGTTCACATGAACTCGGGATCCGGAATGTCACTCGGCACCGGGGGCAACACGCGGGTCGGGTCGTGCGGCGACCGGCCGCGAGCTCCGGTTGCGTGCGATCGACGGGCTGCCCGTCAACGGCGTCCCGCGCCTGTGGGAGCCGATTCCCGGCGGCCATCTCGCGCGGTGGGATGATCTGACGTCGATCCATGAGCTCAGGATTGGGATTCTTGCCGAAGGGCGCGGGAGACCTCACGGCCATCGTGCTCATCTGCCCGGTTGCAACGGGGTCGGGCGCATCGTTGCGTGAGAGGTCAGCAGGTATTAGAGTAACTCGAGTTGGCAAGAGATACCGTCGTTGCTCGCACGGAAGGTGGCAAACAAAATGACGCTCGAATGCATCAATCCCCCGGATCTACCCACCCCGGAAATGTATACTCAAGTCGTTGTCGCGAGGGGTACCAAGCTGATATTTGTCTCTGGCCAGGAGCCCGAAGACGTACACGGGAAGCTTGTCGGGCGAGGAGATTTCGCGGTTCAAGCGCGCCTGGTGTTCGCCAACCTCGGTCGAGCTCTTGCAGCCGCAGGTGCCCTTCCCGAGCACGTAGCCAAGATCACGATCTACGTCGTCGATTACCAGCGCGATTACCACCTACCCATCATCGAAGATGCTCAGGTGACGCTGTTCGGGAATCACAAGCCGGCCAACGTCGTGGTAGGGATCGCGACCCTTTCCCCCGACTATCTGATCGAGGTTGATGCGGTTGCGGTCGTCGATGGCTAAGACCAGACCCGCCACAAGATGTGTCATGTCCATGGCGGAGGAGGAGTTCGTGTCTTTCGGGCCCGGATCGACGGTGCGCGAGCTGGTGGGGGGCAGCGCAGCAGACCGGCTTTGTGCCGCGCGCCGCCGTGTCGGCGATGAGCCTCGGCACGGTCCGGGCGCTGGTGTCGGCCGGGCTCGCTGTGGCGGTGCTGCCGCGAGCGGCGCTGACGCTCCCGGGTCCGCGCTGGGCGGGCTGCGGCTCACGGCGCCGGCGTTGAGCCGCGTCGTCGCGCTGGCGCATGACCATCCGCTTACCGGAGCCCGACCACGCAGCGGTTCGGCGAGTTCCTGCGCGACCACCTCACCCGGCGAGCATGAGCGACGCGCCCCGGCGCCGGTGTGACGCGCGCCGCGGACAGGCGTTCTGCGGCGCCGGATGCAGCGGGGCTCGATCGAACCGGATAGAGTCGCTCCGTGTTCCGGGTGTTCATGGTCGTGCTCGTCGCACTGCTGGGCTGCGCCAGCGTGGCGCAGCGGTTCCCCGGTGACGTCCAGGCCTCGCTCGCCCACGACGACATTCGCCGGCTCGAGACCGAGCGCTTCATCATCTACTATCCGGCGCACCGCCGCGCCGAGATCGATCGCTTCCTGCTCCGCGCCACGCGCTGCGCCGACGTGCTGCGCGAGGCGGCCGTGCGCAAGAACTGGGCGTGGCAAGAGAAGATGGTGATCGTGATGCCCGACACCGCGTACAACAACGCGTTCGCGTCCGCCGGCGAGCAGGGCTTCGAGCAGGTGTCGCTGATCCCGACGATGGCGACGTACGACTTCACCACCGAATACGGCCTCTTGCCCGATCCGGGCATGATCGCGTGTCACGAGCTCGTCCACTACGTCCATCTGCAGCAGATCGGCGGGCTGTGGAGCGCGCTCGATCACGCGTTCGGCCCGCTGTTCACGCCGCAGAGCGGCGCCGATCCGTGGTTCCTCGAGGGGCTGGCGACCCACTACGAGGCCGCGCTGTCGCCCGGCATCGGCCGGCCGAGGTGGCCGATCTTCACCGGGATGTTCGCGGCCGGGTATGCCGGGGAGCATATCGGCGGCGGCGATCTGTCGATCTACAACCGGGAGGCGCTCAGCGTCGGCAATCACTATCTGGTCGGCACGATGTTCGTGCGCTACTTGACCGAGCGCTACGGCGAGCTGCCGGTGTGGGCGGCGATCTCCAGCCAGGCCAGCGCGGTCTCCGGCCTGCTCTTCGCCGGGACGTTCCGCGACGGCTTCCACAGGTCGCTGGGCGATCTGCTCGACGAGTTCGATGAGTGGCACGCGAAGATGTTTCCGGTGCGCCAGCGGCCGGCGGGACAGCGGCTGCTCGCGACCCTGGGCAACGATGCCCGCTACGCGCGCGGCCGCGATGGCACCGAGGCGTGGGTCGCTTACCACGTCGACGAGCCGCCTCGGTTGGTGGTCCGCGCGCCGGACGGCGCCACCCTCGCCGAGCTGTCGCTGCTCGACATCGTCCCGCCGCGCACGCTGATCAGTGCCTCGCCGCTCCTGGTCTCGGGGCTGTCGGTGACCGCCGACGGCCGCGAGGTGTGGCTGACGGTCAACGATCGCGACACGGTCGAGCACGTGCCGCGGCTGCTGCGCTGGCGGCGCGGCGACGAGAGGCTGACCGAGCTGACCCACACGCTCGGGCCGGGCGCGACGATCGATCCGGCGGGCGCGACGTACTACTACTGCGCCGTCGACGGCGACCGCTGGAGCCTCGCGGCGTGGGACGTGCAGCGCGGCACGCGGCGGCTGCTGATCGACGCCGCGCCCGGGACGTACATGCTGGGCGCGCAGGTCTCCGCCGATGGCGCGCGGCTCGTGGTCGACGCGTGGGACGGCCACGCGTTCGTCGCGTGGCTGATCGACGCCGCGACCGGCGCGCGACTCGGCGAGATCCGCGGGTCCGGCACGCCGATCTGGGACGCGAGCTTCACCGACGACGGCCGCGTGATGTACCTCGGCGAGATCGACGGCCGGTTCCAGCTGATGATCGACGGCGCCGCGGTGACCGACGCGCCCTACGCCGTGCTCGCCGCCCGCAGCGCCCGCGGGACGATCCGGTTCCTGAACCGCGAGGGCTGGAACTGGACGCTCGACGAGGTCGCAGCACCGGCGCCGGCGCCGGCGGAGACCGCAGCGGGTGGTCCTGCCGCGGCCGCGCCCGCCGTGGCGATCGCGCCGCCCTCGGCGGCACCGGCCGTGTTGTCCGACGAGCCGTACAGTCCGTGGGAGCGGTTCCTGGTCCCGCAGGTGCGCTCGCCGATCGTGGCATACCTCGGCCAGCAGGCCGTGCAGTTCGGCGTCATTCTCGCCGGCGGCGATCGCCTCGGCCTGCAGCGCTGGGTCATCGCAGGCCATGTCCAGCCGCCGACCGACGCCGATCCGACGCTGCACGGCGGCGGCGAGGTCGCCTACCTCAACACCATGCTGGCGCCCTGGCAGATCGTCGCGGCCGGAGACGTCATCGACTGGAGCGAGCGGGTGACGATGGAAGGCAGCACCGTGACGCGCCTCGAGCAGCGCCGGACCCGCGACGCCGTGCTGAGCGTGTCGCGCGTCTGGCGCGATTCGCTGCTCGCCCGGCTGTCGGGCGTCTACACCAGGGACTTCGATCGGCCGCCGGATCAGCCGGGCGTCGATCGAAGACTCGGCGGGCCAGCCGTCGCGCTCGACTGGTTCTCCGGGGAAGCGACCGCGTACGCCGGGCTCCGCCGCGCGTTGCTCGGCTCGATGTCCGCCGCCTACTACCCCCACGCGCTGTCGAGCTTCGCCGGCGACATCTACGACGTCGGCGGCAGCCTCGGCGCCGTGGTGCCGCTGCCGTTCGGCGCGCGCCACACGCTCACCCTCGGCCTGCGCGGCCGCGCGCTGGTGGCGCAGTCCGACACCGGCCTGCTCCAGCTCGGCGGGCTCAGCGCGCGCAACCCGCTGGTGAACGGGAGCTCGGTCGCCACCACGCACGACTTCGACGACGCGCGGTTCCCGCCCAACCTGCGGTTCACCGAGTACCTGCGCGGCTACGAGGACTACGCGATCACGACCGATCGCGCCGCGATCGCGTCGCTGTCGTGGCTCTATCCGCTGATCATCGACCGCGGCTTCGTGGCGACGCTGGGTTTCCTGCCGTCGTCGTTCGTGCGCCAGATCGATCTCGAGCTGTTCGCGACCGGCGCGATCGATCGCCGGCGGGTCACGCACGCCGCGGCCGGCGGCGAGCTCACGCTCGAGCTCACGTTCTGGCGCCTGTCGGCGCAGCTCGGCTACCAGGTCGCGCGCCGCGTCCGCGACGACCACGCGGTGACCCAGCTGCTCGAGCTCACGCTGACGCTGTAGCGCGATCGGTCGCATCGGTGCGTGGCGGATCCGCTCCGGAGTGCTCGGTGCCGGTGGGCATCGCGCCCGACGTGCGCGGATGTCGCACCGTCGACATGCAGCCAGCTGGATCATCGTGAGCCATTCCCACCGCGCAAATGCGCTCATCGCGCGTGGCGTTGGAAGCTTGTGGGAGCGCTCTCATGGTAGAGGTGGGAGCGCTCTCACGACGGCCCCGCGCTGACTGCGAAGCGTGACCGCCGTCGGCATCACCCGAAAGGAACAAGCGAGTATGCCAAACAGAATTGCTCGAATGCTCAGGCACGGAATGCAACGGGCTATTTCGATCGCCATCCTCGGCGCGGTTCTCTCGACCTTCATGGCATCTCGAGCAGCCAGCGCCGCCTCGCTGGCGGAGGTGACCAACTTCGGCCGCAATCCGACCAATCTCAAGATGTTCCTCTACGTGCCGGACACGGTGAAGCCACGGCCCGCTGTCCTCGTGGCCGTCCACTTCTGCACCGGCTCCGGCCCGACGTTCTTCTCCGGCACGGAGTTCGCCTCGCTGGCGAACCAGCATGGCTTCATCGTCATCTATCCGTCGGCGACGAGGTCCGGCAGCTGCTTCGACGTATCGACGCCGCAGGCCCTGACCCACAACGGCAACAGCGACGCGGTCGGGATCGTGTCCATGGTGCAGTACGTTCTCCAGAACTTCGGCGGCGACGCGACCCGCGTGTTCGTCACGGGTGCGTCGTCGGGCGGAATGATGACCAACGTCCTCGTCGGAGACTACCCCGATGTGTTCAAGGCCGGCGCGGCGTTCATGGGCGTGCCGTTCGGATGCTTCGCGACCACCGACGGGTCGATGTGGAACACCACCTGCGCCAATGGCCAGTCGATCAAGACCCCGCAGCAGTGGGGCGATCTGGTGAGCGCGGCGTTCTCCGGCTTCACCGGGACTCGCCCGCGTATGCAGCTCTGGCACGGCACCGACGACACCACGCTGCGATTCCCGAACTTCGGCGAGGAGGTCAAGCAATGGACGAACGTCCTCGGCTTGAGCCAGACGCCGACGTTCACCGATCATCCGCAGTCAAACTGGACCCGTGTACGCTACGGCGGCACCGGGGTCGACGCCCCCGTCGAGGCGATCAGCATCCAGGGAGTCGGCCACAGCCTTCCGGGCGCCGGCATGGCCGCGATGGCCATCCAGTTCTTCGGTCTCGATCGCAATCCGGGCGGCGATCTGATCCCGCCCAGCGCTCCGACCAACCTGGCGGCGACGAACGTCACTTCGAGCAGTGCGATCCTCACCTGGAGCGGGTCGATCGACAACGTCGGTGTCACCGGTTACCGGATCTTCCGGCAGCAGGGGACCACGGCCGCGACCCAGATCGGGACGAGCTCGAGCTCGATCTTCGCCGTGAACGGGCTCGCCGCTTCCACCAGCTACAGCTTCTTCGTGCGCGCCATCGATGCGGCCGGCAACGTCTCGGCCAGCTCGAACACGGTGGCCCTGACGACGCCCGGCAACTCCGGCGGAGGAGGTGGGACTCCGACTGTCATCATCACCAATGACTGGGGCAATGGCTACTGCGCGACGCTGCTCGTGCTGAACGACACGGGGTCTGCCATCACCTGGCAAGTAACCATCACGATACAGGGCATCATCACCAACCTGTGGAATGGCGCGTACACCCAGACCGGCAGCGCGGTGACCGTGAGCGGCGTGGACTGGAACGCCATGCTCCAGCCCGGGCAGAGCACGAACAGCGTCGGATTCTGCGCGGCGCGCTGACGTCGTATGACAAGTCGATCGCGTCGCTCATGCGCCTCCCCCTGAATCGCCGGGGCGGCAACTCCACCACGCGCGCCAAGACCGTGGGTCCGGTGTACTGGGGCTGGGAGAACTTCTCGGATCAGCCCGTTCGTGTGCTCGGATGAAGCAAGGGCCGATACCCGTGCGCCAGCGCGGCCACCGACGTCGGCGGGGTCAGCACCGTGGCCTCGCCGACGACGGGTCGCGGTGTCGCGTCACCCCAGCCGTCGAACGAGAACCGGAGCAGGCGATCCTCGACGACCAGCTGGCAGCTGCCGTCGGGCGCGACGACGACGGTGCCGTCGGGCAGCTCGGCGTAGCGGGCCGACCAGACGATGCGGTCGCCGGCACGCGCGAGGCCGCGACCCCGCCGGTGCCGTTCCGCCTGCAGCCGCTGGTTCAGCTGCGAGCCCAGCAGCGGCGACGGTGCATTGACGGCGCGGGTCACCGCGTCGCGGTACGCGGTGTAGTCGGCCCGCCGGCAGGTCGCGCACGGCCGGTGACCGGCGGCCAGCGCGACCGCCTCATCGAGGAAGAACAGCGGCGTCCAGCGCCGCGGTCGCGCCAGCGGGAACCGCCAGTCGCGAAACCTGGTGACGCAGGTGATCCACAGCGAGCTGCCGTGATGGCGCACGACCCGTTCGTGGTCGTCGACGACGCAGCCCCGGTTGCCGGTGAACAGACCGCGCGCCGCGACTGCGTGGAGGTCGCCCCACGGATCCACCCGGTTGCGTCGTGGCACGCAGCAGAGCCTCTCACGCCGTGCGGGCTATTGCATCGACGTGTGTGCTTGTATCGCGACCCGTAGCGCCCGTTCCGCCGGCAGCTGACCGCCGCGGCCGCGGCGCCGTGACGAGCGCGCGGTCTAGAACCGAGCGGTCGCGGCATTCATGACCTCGACCCAGCCATGGACGTTTGCGTCGAGCTGGCGGCTGGACTCGACGAGCTTGATCGGCCCCTCGTAGATGCCGGCATCGATCACATCTCCGAACGCGCGCATCCGCAGGTAGGGCGCGGCGATGACGTGGTCGAGCACCAGGCGAAGATCGAGGTCGGGCACGGCGACGACGAACCGGGTCGGGACGCGGCCGCGCACGGTGTCGATGTGGGCCGCGGCGCGAACATCGAAGCGCAGCGGGCGCACCGCGCCATCGCGCTCGATCAGCCAGCCACCGCGAGCGAGCTCGCGCCCGGCATCGGCATCGGCATCGCGGCCTGCGGAGCTATCCCGGACGACGTAGCCGGTGAGCTCGCGACCGTCGGCGAACCGCAGATGTGGCCACATCCACTTGAGGTTGGGCGTGGTCACATCCATCCACTGGTGATCGTGGACGCCGTCGCCGACGAACGATTCGATGCGCTCGCCGTCGAGCACGAGCGCGCCGACGACGTCGAGTCGTGGTCGTTGCACGTAGCAGGTCGAGATCCGCCCGTGCTGGATACGCGGGCCGGCGGGGCCGAACGTGACCGCAGGCTTGCGGGCGCGTGCGTGGAGCGCGAGCTCGAAGCCGGGCCCGCGCGCGTGGATCGACGTACGGCGACCGGAGCCCGCGAAGAACCGTTCGACCTCGGGTGGCGCCGGCCGGCCCGCGACGTACTCGCAGATCTCGATGTCGCGATCCGGTGTCCGGGCCGAGAACGTCGCGAGATCGACCGCGCATTCGCGTTCGATCGGGGGCACCTGGCGTCCGCGATCGAGATCGTAGACGGCGACGGTCACGAGCGGGCGTTCGTCGGTGTCGACCGACACCGGCGACCAGATCGGCAACCATGCAGGAACCAGATCGCGCAGCGGACGCGGCAGATCGACGCCGGTGATCAGCCTCGGCTCGAGGCGGATCCGGCGCACGCGCTGGCCGGTGCGGTGGACCGCGACGAGCACGGCGATGCGCCGCCCATCGCGGCCGCGGCCTTCGAAGATGTACCAGCTGACCTCCGCCTGGGTGAACGACAGCGGCGACGGCAACTGGATGACATCGAATGGCGAGGAGCTGGTATCGACGGGCTGGTCGAGCTCGACGTGGTCGAAGGTGGCGGCGCTCACCGCGCGCCGCGCCGGGCCGATGCCGCCAGCGTTGCCAGATCGCCCGGGACGATGTGCTCCGGCAGGTGCTGCCAACCCAGGATATCGGTGAAGTGCGGCAAGCCTCGCGCGAGCAGGCTGTCGTCGAGCTCCTTGAACCAGTCCAGCTCGAGCGGCTCGTTGTCCTCGGGATCCCAGATCTCGCAGCGATCCGACGCGACTCGCCAGGCGTCGAGCAACGCGTTCACCGCGTGGCGCGCGGCTTCGTTCGCGCCCTCCATCGAGGTGAGCCTGGTGTAGGTCTGCATGAAGGTCCCGGCGAGGACGTACTGCCCGGCGTACACGGCGTAGCGCGAGATCGCCTTGGACGGCGTGGCGCCGCGTCCGGCGACGTGCACCCGACCCGGTCGCTGGCGATATTGCTTCACGCGATTGACGAGGAACGGCGTGTGATTCGTCTTGGCTCGGTCGTCGACGAACTCGAGGTTCTGGTCGAGGGCATAGCCGAACGGCTGCGGGAAGCCGGCCGCCGCTCCGTTGGCCTCGGCGAACGCGACCTGGTGGTGATCGCGAATCTGTTCCCACGCGAGGTGGGCGATCTCGTCGGCGGTACACTGCCAGGCGAGCTTGCCCTGATAAGGTCGGTCCCAGATGCCGATATCGACCGAGAGGATCGCGCGATAGCCATCGTATCCGGATCTCGGACGCCCCCAGAACTGGGTCTGCACGATCGAGGTCAAGCCCCACGCCGAGTCCAGGTACTGGGTGTGCCCGCGCCAGATCCGTACGTTGGTATCGAAGTAGTACTGGATGCCGCTCATGTGCTGGAGCGGCCCGCGCGGCGCCGCCTGTGCCAGGTCGGCGGCGAGCGCCGCTCCGACACCCTCGATCGAGCGACGGTTCGACTTCGCCGTGACGAACGCGGTCACCCGGTCGAAGTCGTTATCGGCGGGCAGCGGCGTCCCGCTGCGCTCGGCAACGGTCTTGAATGCCGCGAA
>Ga0307515_10021430_pt1 | contig 11462 bp, 16 predicted proteins | sample 17_EM_MG_FD_194513 | JGI IMG/M metagenome (GOLD analysis project Ga0307515, IMG submission 194513) | Populus trichocarpa ectomycorrhiza microbial communities from riparian zone in the Pacific Northwest, United States - 17_EM | ecosystem: Host-associated > Plants > Roots > Unclassified | place... | reverse complement strand
CCCTCGGTATCCGTCCGACGAGCCGACCCAACACGGAGAGAATCGCCGACGATGGTTCCTCATCCTTGCACTCATCGAGAGCATCGATCACTATGACCGTTGGAACATCCGCCGATCTAAGTGGCTCGACTATGAGCTTCTCCATCTGCCTGTAAAGCGACTCATGCGCAACATCCGGATTCGATTGGAGGAGGGGGACGAGAACAGATCGAAATTTGGGGAACTTGTGGGCCAACTGGAAGGCGAGAGTGGGGAAGATGAAGTGCAGGTCGCTGCGATCCTCGAAATCGCGCGAACAGAAGTAAGAAGCTCCGAGTTGACCTTCAGCGAAGACCCGCTCGCTGACCGTCTGGGCGATCGTGGACTTTCCGGTTCCGACGAGCCCATTCAGCCAGAAGACAGGAGACTGGTTGAAGTCTTTGGCCCATGACCCGATCTCGTTCAGCACAGTCTCTCGTGTTCCTTTGAGACAGTCGCATCGGCTACCATGACGATGCTCCGCTCCTTGTGCGCGGCGACAGTTGTTCAGCACCGATAGGTCCACTGTGTGATGCACAGGTAAGTAGGGTTCGCAAGGAAAGACCGAAGGACCGAACCGGCATCCTGGAAGCCACGATAGACGTCAAACGCGCTCTCGACACAAATTATACGACTCACAATCAGCTTGCAGTTCTGGTCGTATATCGCCTGTTGTTGTGCCATCTGTCAAAGTGTCCCGGTTTTAGTTGCATCCCAGTTACATATGGTTTTCCGCTGCAGACCTGATGGTCAAGGAGGGCATCACGGATGTCTTCTGCAATTCCGGACACAACCTGGATATCTTCTTGAGATTCCTTGTAGCCCTCGGTGGTGATGCGATTGTATAGCACGTTCCCAGTATCCCTGATCAACCTTAGGGTGCTAGTAGAAAGTTAGCACGATGGTAGGTTATGGTTGACTCCGAACACCCACTCGAACAGCTTTGCCCATCGCCCGTGCCCATCTTCATCCAAAAGTCCGCCGTCATCGTCCTGTAAGCACAGCAGATCCAAACGTTCTATGGCGGAATCCAGTTTGTTCTTCAACGGTGTGGATTTCTGTCCAAGGGTTAGAAAATATCACGACAAGCTCAGTAATCTACATCACCTCGTGAAGGTTCAAAAGGGTGTTGAAAGAAGACTTAATGACAGGACCGATCGTCAGTGTAAAGACTCAAGACAATTATGCGGAATACCCTCACGGTGAGGTGTGTGATTTGGTCATAGATCGCTTGTTGTTGTGAAACCTTCCCTGCGGTGTAAGTCATATTCAACATCCCAGGTCAATCCTTACTCACTTGATAACGGGTGATGGCGTCTCGGAGCTGTTCGACGAGTTTCACTACCTCTCTGGAATCTCTCCCCTTATTTACGAACCGAGCCACCTTGCCTTTTTCTAGCAACGCCTGGGATCGCTTCTCAATCTCTTCCAACACGCTGAGAGGGCTGTTGACAAGTGTGAAGAAGTGGGGCATTTGGGAGCGTACCTGGTCAATTCTCCGCGTCGTTCTGTCTCCCCAGGGTCTCCATCGATAGTCATCGTGGTGATATCTCGTTTAAACCTATCCAAATGGGGTTTGAGGTCTTCTATCTTCCCATTGAGACCTTCGAATTGCTACGAACGTCCATGTCAGTTGTATGAGACAGCCACCAACTCAACCAATACCTCATAATGCTTAATGAGCGCGTTCACTCTACCGAGAGCGGACTTGAGGGGAGGAAACCAATCCGCGGACTCTTTCACAACATCGAGGAGGATCTTCGCGCTATCGGCGACTCTCTTCCTCTTCGCTGGGAGATTAAAACGGTCAGGGAGTTGGCTCGATGGAAGGCGCTGAACCTGCTCACATCGATTCGGACCAGCGTTATCCCCGGACGCCTCAGGATTCGTCAAGCGTCGCTTTTGAAACATAGTTTTGCCCAGAATGGTTCGTGGTTGCAAATGTCGTCTGCACACTGGCCAGACGCAATCACGGTACCTCCGTGGCTGGCGGTGTTGATCCACATATACATTTATTCCGGCTTCTGCGGATACTGTGTGGCGGTATAGTTGAGACACTTCCGGCTTGAGGCTCAAAGGGCGAACTAGGGCAAAGGATGGCAGTCGGAATAGCAATTTGTCGAAGGTGCCGACATCATGGGTGTTGAAGCAGTGGCTGTGGAAATAACGATGACCGACTTCCGAGAAACTCTGATGCGTCCCGTCAAAGTTTACCGATGCTTGCGCTTTTTTTTTTTTTACTTCTGCATTTGTATCCCGCAACAGCTACCTAGTACAAGGGCAAGACGCGGCTGTCTTTACAGGTCTTCCTCATAGCACCACTCTGTAGTCCGTGTTCTAAAGTCCATATCCACAATATAATATGAGGGGGGAGGGGGCAAAAGGGGGGGAGGGGAGCGGACGAGACGGGGGAATGGGGGAGGTGGATAAATAAAGGAAGGAGGGTGGGCGAGTGGGGAGAAAGAAATCTGTCTAAAGTCCGGTGACATGAATCCGCCGTACCTAATACAAGCTTGGGGCTGGAACTGCTGTCTGACTTACTGGTTTTCCAAGGACACATATGTGCCATTACGCCCCCTTCCCCGACAGCTGTCAAGGTCGAAGTTCGTCCGCCTTGACGCCCATAGTAGGCTATTCGTGTGGCCCGGGGACCACCACGTCCCAGCGCAAGTGAGAAAAAGAGGGGGGGGAGAAAAAGGGGGGAAGGGGAAGTCGGTTCTCGGTGGATGGTCCGATCACAGAGCCAATTGATGGGGGGTGCCAGTACCGGGGTGCCGTGGCCTTGGGAGCCGATGGCTTCAACCGCCCACGGACACCCTTTCTCCTACTCCAGGTCAGACAGGCTTTCGCCTGTACCAGTTACTCACCCTGGCCACTTTACCAGGGTTCGGGGGATGAGGGTTCATGCGAAACGGCGCACTCCGTTGACCAGCGATGGGTGTGATGGTAGGACCATGTCGTCGACCGCCAACGACAGGTTTGATTTGGGCAGCCTTGACTCCTCGATCCCCCGCGATGGGGGGATACGAGGCCCTCGTTACACGAGGGGGCGTGGGAAAATTCCTTGATGGTGGTGGTAAAGGAATAAGGCGCGATGACCGATGCTTGCGCAGTTATGAACACAGCTGACGTGTCCTTGATACGTTTGCGTGTCCTCATACTTTGGTATCCAAGGATTGCGCGTTCTTTGGTATAAATTTCACTTGCAGCACTACCGAACTATGACATTCACCTCCACCTCTTCAAACTTCCTTGGCCATCAATACACTACTTCTCCGAGACGATTTGGTTTCCTTCCACCAACCTACAAAATCCATGCTGTCTCCGCTTGTTAACTATTTCACGTCGGGCCATTCATGGGCAAGTACACCAAAGGCTTGATTGCACTACCGCTCTCCCGCTGACCATCAGGACAGGGTTCTGGAGTCTTCAACGAAACCAACGCGGCCCAACGGCTGACCTCCGCCGGACCCCACCCACCAACTATGCATTCCCTGCGGGCTGGGATAATGTCCCTTTGTTGTCCTCAATCTTCAAGTCTGTCGACAACTCTGGGGGCCAAGCAATCACCTCTATGCTCGTCCAACTCGTTCCCTTCATCTTGTCGCCCTCTCTCTTTACCCCAAACAACCCACCCCGGTCAGAGCCAGAGGGTGAAAAGAAAACCGACAAAGAGAAGGGGAAGGCACGGGCTGTGGATTTGGACGACACCGATCAACCTGGCCCAGAACCTACTCCAATGAAAGATGAAGCTTTTGCGGACACCATCCGAGAAGTGATGACAGCCTCTAGAAGGACCGGCTCTCGCGTTCTATCATCAGATGAGGCAGGTCCTTCGGGAAGCTTCACTTCCCCTTCCACGTCAGACATCGCACCTCCCCCAGATTCTACCCTGTCACCTCGGACGCATTCCTCCGGTTCTGATTTGGAGCAAGCAGAGATTGACCACGCTATTCTCATCTCGACTGTCATCTGCCTTTCAATCCCGATTCCCGCGTTTCGAGTACGAATCCAAAAGATAAAGACACCAATGGACATATTGCGGGATATCTCTCAATTACATCCGCGAATTCGACCGTATTGAACTTCGTTCGGGATCTCCGTGGGTTGTTACACCAACTGGATCGCGTCAATAGTAACAACGATATGGAAGCGGAGTCGATGAAGCAGAAGCTGGCGGGATCCATCAACGGCGTGCTAGAGGACGTCGAAAGCGAAGTAGAGGAAGCGATCGGGAAGTGGATATTGCTGCAACCGACGGGGGTCAGCCTCGTGGGGCGGTAGGTCGTTTTTGGTGTTATTACCCTCAGTTGGAACTGTTATCTGCCTTTAGCCGGAGAAGTCCAGTTCGTAGCTTTCAACCCGGTGGTGTGCACGGGTAGCGGGTCTTGGTACTTACTAGTAGCAGGGGCAGCTGCACCATAGAATCCCATTGACAAAGCTCCACATGTAATGCAATTATTTACAAGAAGCTTCCCCGTGCTCTTATGGGTGGGAACGACGAACGGACAGGAACTTAAACGTCCGGCGTGTTGCAAGATGAGGAGACATACAAGCTCCAACCCGGCACGCTGTTACTAGCCCACAATTCTCTGTGATTTCGGGTGTGTACGAGGTGTGTATTACCGTCACTGGACAGGACTTGCATTTACAACCCAATCCGTCACACAACCACACTCGGCTCCGCCACAGGGTCAAGAAAAGTAGGATACCTGTCCCCTCTACCCCAATCGATACGATCGAAATCAACGAGCGGGACACGACCCCCCTTCGTCAAGTACAGCACACTCGATTCTCTGAGGCCACCGAAAACAAGGTTCTGTCCCTTGATGTAACTCGAGATCCCGGTAAACGTCCCGGCAGACCGTTCCGAGGGTAGAGGGCGACAGTGGAGCGTAGCGAAGAGATGTAGGGCCTCCAGAGTGCAAGACGCATTTCATGACGACCATAAGCGTGCCACCGGTGACACGTCTGCACAAATACAGGGCGTGGGCGGGGGCGTAGCCGGCAAGCGGACAACTAGTAGCTTGATCGTACCTTCCGCTGAACTCGACCAAAACGCCCACAGTCGAAGTGTCACCCGTCACACTGTTCTCATCAGCCACGACCCCAAATCACTCAATTGTCCGCCCAGCACTAATAAACTCTGGATCCTGGAAAGCACCGAACACGATGCGGGCACGAGTCGATGGATATCAAGGCAATACGTATTCTGTTCCTTCATACCCGACCCGATTCGCGTTTGGTTTTCATCTTGCCTCCCGTCCTTGTCCTCCTGCTCCTACCCCCCGCCCTACCTCCAACGTTTACTGCTTGGACACCACCTTCTCCGCGCCCGCCCCCCAAAACTGTCGACTCTGACGACTCTCCATCCGCACCGTAAAAACAAACACTTCGGGTCTGCAAGAGGCGTCCCACCATATATTCCGTCACGCTGCCAGCACCAACCTTGAAATCGTCCCGTGCGAGCCCCCGAGAGCCCGCGATGCAGAGCACAGCGCTATCCTTGTTATGATGATTTCTCGAGGAGGACACTCCATACCGTCGGAGATACATAGGTTCAGTTCTCTGTTTAGACCCCGTTGCTTGGTTTCTTAGGCTCAATCGATCTCTTTCCCCCCCTCTCTCATATACTAGCATGTCGAGTGCAAGGTTCGTCTTCTTCGACTCGCTAGCAGCTCCAGCCTCGCTATCTCTACGTCGTCCTCGCTCCGCACTTGGTTCGTTATACTCTTCGTTCTCGACCTCCACCACGACCACGACCCGTTGCCGCTACTTCGCAGGTTTTCAATCATGCCAGATTCTGGTAGCGACCTTTTTAACTATACTTCAGGACGCTGGATGTAAGTCTCCTACATGTTGTCTCGTCTCTGTCTAACACATAATCCGGCATTCAGTCTCAACGATGCTCTTCGCCACAAAGAGCGCAGACTGGTCTTCAACGTCAACGGGCTATCTCGACTCGCGGCAGAGTCTGTCGACCGCAGTCCTCACGATATCGTCAGCTTTGAAAAGCTTGCCGAGGGCGGATCCAACCGTACTTTCCTCATCACCATGCGTGACGACTTCCAACTCGTAGCGCGTATCCCGTATCTGGTTACGGTGCCCAAGCCATACGCTGTCGCTAGCGAGGTTGCCACTATGGATTTCCTTCGTTCGTCTGGGCTGCCTATTCCCAACGTCTACGGATACTCGCCCACGTCGGACAATGTGGCGGAAACGGAGTACATATTTATGGAGTTCGTCGATGGTACGAAGTTGAGCGACATCTGGTTTGACCTGGGGGAGCGGGAAGTCGAGTCCGTCGTACGCCAACTCGTTCAACTCGAGGCGAAGATGATGTCAGTGTCTTTTCCGGCTGGTGGAAGCCTTTACTACGTGCAAGACCTGGAGAGGGTGGCTGGGAAGCCGGGGATTCCACCCAAGGACGAGCGGTTCTGCATCGGTCCAGATGTGAGACTGCCGCTGTGGTATGGGAGGAGGTCACTGCTTGACGTAGACCGGGGACCATGTACGTCGCTCTCTGTTTTTTTTTGTTACTCCTTTGAATTAACCGATAACTCTAGACAAAAGCGTCGAATCCGCGCTCGTAGGAACAGTCAACAAGGAACTGGCGTACCTACAGCAGTTCGGCCAACCGCTGTTGCCGTTCCTACGTATCAGGAGGGAAAGCTACCAATACCAGGAGCAGTCACCGTCAGATCACGTCGACAACCTGCAACGCTATCTCCGCATCGCATCGTCACTCGTCCCCAAGGACCCCTCCCTCAGTCATTTCCGCATCCGCCATCCCGACCTCCAGGGGACCAATATCGTCGTTTCGGGGTCGCCCGACTCTGGCTTGCAGGTCGTCAGCGTGTTGGACTGGCAACACGCCTCTATCCTACCCGCATTTCTCCTTGCCAGTATACCCCCACGCCTGCAGAACTACGACGATCATGTCTCTCAGTCTATGACCCGACCTTCGTTACTGGAGAACTTCGACGACTTAGGCGAAGCCGCGCAAAGCTACGCAAAGGAGCTCCACCGTCGTCGTCTCGTCCACTACCACTACGTCAAGAGCACGGAGGAGTGCAACGAGGTCCATCGCGCGGCCTTGGCAGACCCCATGGGTGTACTCCGCCGTCGCCTCTTCCAGCACGTGGGTGACCCGTGGGAGGGCGAGACCATCGCGTTGAAGGTTGACCTTATAGAAGCGACGAAGAGCTGGGGGACGCTTGCGGAAGAAGGTGCTCCGTGTCCAGTTGTATTCGACGATGAGGACGTACACGAGACGATGGAGCTGGATACTGCACTGAGAGACGCGGACAAGAGTCTGCAGCATGGCCAGAACATCATCGGCCTCGGGCCAGAGGGCTGGGTGCCCAAGGACCACTACGAGAGGGCCGTGGCGCGCGGCAAGAAGCTGAAGGAGGATATTTTAGCAGAAACCAGGTCGACAGAGGAACGGGCTGAGGTCGAAGCGCACTGGCCCTTCGACGATATAGACGAAGAGAAGTACATGTAATAAATTGAGCTAGATATTCTGCGGTGTTATTGAGTGACTGAGTGAGTGACTGTCCGTAAGACTAAGGGTATATATATCCGTCGTAGAAGGGTGCCACTAGCCGAGGTTTACTGCTCAATATCCGAGAAGTTCCTCATCGTGTACGCCAACGAAATTGGACAGTCAAGCGTCGAGGTGATGCTAGCATATGGTGGGGTCGAAGTAGGTGAGGTTGCCACCCTTCCCACCGCCATAGTTCGGAAGGTTGGCTGGGCATCGAACGAAAAGGTCAAGGCGCCGTGATCCCAGATGCGCGGTCTGAGGACAATATCCATGCCCCGACGCAACGGTCGGGGTCCTGACAGTTCCCTTAAAAGGCTATGGATATTCGTCTAGATGCAAGTGTACACGGTGTAGCCTTACGGACAGTCACTCAATGCACCTGAAAGATCGTAACTGGATCGTGACGTCCGCGATTCGTCATGATCCCCCCGCCATGGTTGTGGACGCTGTAAAATTGGGCAGAATACCACGTTCCGATTTTCTTGCCACATCTCCCACCCATGGACCCCCAACCATCCGTGCAAACGGCGTACAGGATTGTCAGGAAGGGTAATCCAGCAACAGCCCTCGTGAGGCACCGAGAGTGGAAAATAGTTTACACGGGACCACCCGAGACCCTAATCTAATTTCAAGGGGAGAAAACTCGAGTGCACCGCCCTAATCGGGCGGTGGCTGGTTTGTTTACACATGTTTGAAGCCAGCCGCTCATGGGGCATCCCACAACACACGTTCGAATATAAAAGGAAATAATCCGGTCCGGTTATAATACCCGGTTGCCCCATCGAGCGGCTGGGTATAGGAGCCTGACTTAGTGTTGCCACGAGTTGAGCTAACTCGAAAGTCAGCTCAGATCACGGTGATCGCCTAGCTCACTCGCTCGGCACACCATCAAAACATATTTCCCCTTATGGGAGACCGAAAACGCTAGGGACAGAAGGACTGCCCATTTTTTCCACATGTCGAATGTATTTTTCTGTGCGGCCGTCAACCGGGTTGGGACAACATGAGTAAATTTCTGTAAATAGTGTTACGCATCACCACTCCAACAAACGATCACTGCGAGGATAGGATGTTTCCCACCCCTCTACCTTTCGACTTCCGAGCCTCCTCGACCTCACCCGATTATACACGTCCCCATACCCGCTGCGGACGGTACTAGGCGTGGCGCTTCCAGCCATCTCCCTCCTCTTCCTCTCGATCAGCTCCCTCGCTCGCTGCCGTTCCGCCGACTCTCGATTCAACCGAACATCAAGCTGAGAGGGGGGTCGGTCGGGATCCGACGTTCGTGACCCACTAGGGGGACGTTTCCAGTCCCACTCTCGGCTTAAACGCGTACAATTTAACGCTCTGCTCTCCTTTCACTCGCTCAATCTTCACCAACCGCTTCGCAACACAGGCATATAACGCGCGTGTATGCGGCACCCTGGTGGCCCCTGCGTTGCCGGTCATGATGTCCTTCAGCCGGTTCATCGGCAACGTACATGACGGTTGGGCCATGAGCAGCGCGAGGAGTAGTTGTGCGGTCTGTATCTGTTGCACCGTAGGCTCATCGCGAGGGGTTGGCGTTGAGAAAGACGAAAGAGAGCTTTCGGACGGAGAAAGTGGAGCGGGTGTCTTCGATGCCAGCGTGCGCAAGAGAGAACTGCGGCGCTTGTCAACGTCTACGATAGAGATCACGTGAAAGAAGTGCATACATTGTCTCCTTCGCACGAAGAGCCTTGCCTTCTCCTGTATGATGCCTTTCGGGGGGACTTGGAGGAGCGGCGTCTTCATCGGCCTCCGCTGACTCTAGGGGAGCCCCACCGTCGAGAGGTGAGGGAGGGAGAACATCCTGTTCGTCTTCACTTTCCTCATCCTCCACAGTAAATTTGGGTTGAGTTATCAGCGAGTCATCAAAGTCAGGTGTCCCCTTCGCAGGCAAAGGTGTTCCGAACGACGAGGTAGAAATATCTCCCAAGTTCACGCTCTCGTCCAGTAGTAAACCTCCCTTGAAGTTCATTGTACGCTCCATAGGACCAGGCGTGTTCCGGAAGGAGTGTTCCAGTTGTTCCTCAGGGGTGGAGTAGGCATTGGAGATGCAGGTTTCGGGGGTTGGAATCGTGAGGAGCTGGGTCTGGGGAATGGGGCTTTCCTCGCAGCAATAGCCGCTTTCTTTATCGTGGGTGAGGAAACTGCTGAATGAACTGCGATTTCGTACGCAACTCCGCTATCCGGGCTTGCAAATCCTCAATCCTATCCTCCTCTTCTTTCATCAGCTGTTGCGGTTGCTTCGGCAGTCCCCCCGACCCTGAAGGCTCGTTCTGGACTTGGTTGGACAGACAGGAAGAAAGTTTGAGCACTCGAATGGCCTTACTTGTCTGGCCCTTTCTACTAGATTCTCGATGCTATTCCTTAGGGTAGCGAGTTGTTCTAAGATGCCCTCGGTCCTTGCCCGAGCTCGCGGCATCGGCTGTATCGACTGACTAACACAAACTAAGTCCCGTCACGGTAAGAAGTGAGGAGTCACGCACTATCGGTCAAGAAACCTTAACGCGGCGTTCGTGTAAACCTCAGGCTCGTGATCCTGCGCCTTGATCTCTCTTCCTGTTCGTGGCCTGAGTGACGTTGCACTCGGTAGGTCAACGCGCGTTACATGAGTCGCACTCCCAAGCTCTTCTCCCTTATTTCCCAACGTCGGTGTGATAGCCTTGGAATGTGTGGTGGGAGAGACCCTGGTCATGCTGGAGCGAAGGCTGGAATCTCCACCGATCGGTGCAAACCGGAGTTCGTTCCCGGATCCGGAACTAATATCACCGTTATAGAAAGGATTGAATCCAGGAATCCTCTGCCAATCGTCGTCGACAATGTCTCGGTGGAACGGAACGGTTCCAAAAGTGTTGTGGGAGGGAGTGTCGCGGAGCCTGTGAGAGATCGAGGGCATGTCTGGGAGTGGCTTGTCGATGTTTCGAATGACGCTGAGATCTACGACGTCGAGACGTCAGAGTAAAGTCTCCAATGAGCTTTGTAGTAAACGAGGAGAGCTTGGTCTTACCGAGGTCCCTCACGATCGGGGTGTCTCGGATGTCCATGAACGGGCAAAGCGCAGTAGTAGAGGAAGACGGAAAGGTGATCCCCGCTCAGAGGGGACGATGGATGGACACCTATGACACAGACGGAACGGAGGGACTTCACTTCGTTTGCGATCCTCGAGAGCGGAGACACCGCTTACGACTTTAGGATTCCGCTGTTCGCCAGCGCCCCGCTATACGAATCCATGCTTGATTTCACCCAGCTACTCGTCGGTTTACGAGAGCTGACTTTCACCAACGCCGTCCTCCTGGACACGATTCACACTCTCCTCCATCTAGTGGAAGGCCGGCAGATCCAGGGCCTCGCAGCAGCTGCGGCAGAAAGGTACCCTGGTCTGGCTGGCTGCGCGACAGGGGTGGCCCTAGGAACGAGAGATCCGTTGGAAGCGGTGGATTGATCCCCGGACGGATGGAACGATTGAGCCGGTTTTCCGTGTTCATCTTGCGGCTGCGCCCTTCAGAATAGTGTTACGGAGCAGGTGCATACTATTACCACGAGACATCAACGTTCGACAGCCAAACATCTGACGACATAGTTATAGGGGACGAAAATTACATAGGGGGCGGTAATTATTTTCCACATGGCTCCCTGGCGGTTTCCGGCCGTCGGGCTCAGATTTCCGATTTGAGTTGATGGGCTCAAATCAGCTCAACTCAGCTCGCGGCAACACTAGCCTGACTCCCCTCCCGCCAATTGGTACTCTAGGAGCCCCGGGGAAAAACAACAAGACCCGGTATTTTAGGAGTTCCGTGGATACTTTAGGAGTTCCGTGGATACTTTAGGAGTTCCGTGGATACTTTAGGAGTTCCGTGGATACTTTAGGAGT
>Ga0307515_10021429_pt1 | contig 11462 bp, 9 predicted proteins | sample 17_EM_MG_FD_194513 | JGI IMG/M metagenome (GOLD analysis project Ga0307515, IMG submission 194513) | Populus trichocarpa ectomycorrhiza microbial communities from riparian zone in the Pacific Northwest, United States - 17_EM | ecosystem: Host-associated > Plants > Roots > Unclassified | place... | reverse complement strand
GATCTCGACAGCCGCCGTGCCCTCATCCTTCATGCGGCCCAGGCGCAGGCAGCCTTGCAGGCCCAGCGTGATCTCGGTCTGCATGTCAGCCAGCTTCTTCTGCACCAGCTGGTTGGCCGCCAGCGGCCTGCCGAACTGCTTGCGGTCCATCGTGTACTGGCGGGCCGTGTGCCAGCAGTCCTCGGCCGCGCCGAGAGCGCCCCAGGCGATGCCGTAGCGCGCGCTGTTCAGGCAGGTGAAAGGGCCCTTGAGGCCGCGCACGTCGGGGAAGGCGTTCTCCTCGGGGCAGAACACCGCGTCCATGACGATCTCGCCGGTGATGGAGGCGCGCAGCCCCACCTTGCCGTGGATGGCCGGGGCGCTCAGGCCCTTGGCGCCCTTCTCCAGCACGAAGCCCCGGATCTGGCCGTCGTCGTCCTTGGCCCAGACGACAAAGACGTCGGCGATGGGGCTGTTGGTGATCCACATCTTGCTGCCCGTCAGCTCGTAGCCGCCGTCCACCTTGCGGGCGCGCGTGACCATGGAGCCAGGGTCGGAGCCATGGTTGGGCTCGGTCAGGCCGAAGCAGCCGATCCACTCGCCGCTGGCCAGCTTGGGCAGGTACTTCTGCTTGGTGGCCTCGTAGCCGAACTCGTTGATGGGCACCATGACCAGCGACGACTGCACGCTCATCATGGAGCGGTAGCCCGAGTCCACGCGCTCCACCTCTCGGGCGATGAGGCCGTATGACACGTAGTTCAGGCCTGCGCCGCCGTACTCGGCCGGGATCGTCGGGCCCAGCAGACCCAGCTCGCCCATCTCGCGGAAGAGGGCCGGGTCCGTCGTCTCGTGGCGGAAGGCCTCCAGGACGCGGGGCTTGAGCCGCTCCTGGCAATAGGCAGCGGCGGCATCGCGCACCATGCGCTCGTCGTCGGTGAGCTGCTCGTTCAGCAGCAACGGGTCGTCCCAGTGAAAGCTTGCCTTGTGGGCCATGGCGGTCTCCTCTTGATCGGTGGGCGCCGGTCGGGCGCAGATGGTGCCCAGTATTCCTCCGCTGCCCGATTCGTGTCCAATTCAAGAATCGACTCAGCTGATTCGCCATGCCTATCGACACCACCGCCCTCACCCGCTCGCTGGAGTTCCGCCACCTGCGCTGCTTCATCGCGCTGGCCGAGGAGTTGCACTTCGGCCGCGCTGCCCGGCGCCTTGCCATCTCGCAGCCGCCGCTGTCCGTCGCCATCCAGCAACTGGAGGCCAGCGTTGGCGCGCGCCTGTTCGACCGCGACAGCAAGGGCGTGCGCCTCACGCCGGCCGGCCAGGCCTTCCGCGCGAGCGCGCAAGGCCTGCTGGACCGCGCCGAGGACGCCTGCGCGCTGGCCCGCGAGGTGCAGGCCGGCGAGGTGGGGCGGCTGCGGCTGGGCTTTGTCGGCTCCACGCTGTTCAACGGGCTGTCGGCCTGGCTGCTGGCCTTCCAGGCCAGCCACCCCAGGGTCGAGGTGGTCGTGGTGGAGCTGAACTCGCAGGACCAGATCGACGCGCTGCTCGGAGAGGAACTGGATCTGGGCCTGGTCCACACCGACCGCCTGCCGCCGGCGCTGGCGTCACAGCCGCTCTACAGCGAACCCTTCCTCGCCTGCCTGCCCGCCGGCCACCCCAGCGCAGCGCTGAGCGAGATTCCGCTCGCGGCCTTGAGCGACCAGCCCTTCATCCTCTTCTCCCGCAAGGGCTCGCCGGACTACCACGCCCGCATCGTCGAGATCTGCCGCCAGCACGGCTTCTACCCGCGGCTGCAGCACGAGGGCCGGCACTGGCTGTCGGTAGTTTCGTTGGTGGCGCAGGGCATGGGTGTCAGCATCGTGCCGGCAGCGTTCCAGCAGGCGGGCATTCAAGGGGCGGTGTTCAAGCCGCTGGCGGAGGCCATCGAGCCCTCGGCGGTGTTTGCGGCGTGGCGGGCCAGTTCCACGGGCGTGTTGAGAGAACGCTTCCTCGACGCGAGGCCCGGCCGCTGAGGCGCACCACTTGTTTCACATCAGCGGGTAAGCCCGATGGTCGAACTAATTGTCCGAGGCTCGAATTAATTCGCCCTATGACAACGCTGCCACACCCGGTCGCGGTCGTGGGCGATGAGCACTTTCAACCATAACGGAGACATATGAAATCAACTCACCGCGCGTTGGGCGCTGCCGCCTTTGTCGTCATGTCCCTCGCCTCCTCGGGCGCGCAGGCCGCCACCTGGGCCGCCTCTTCGCCCGCCACGACGTCTTGCTCGGCGAGCAACCTGTTCGCCAGCTGGGCCTACGGCAGCTACACGTTCAACAACGACGTCTGGTCGCCCTGCGGCGGCGTGGCCGCCGGCCCGCAGACGATCTGGGCCAATTCGAACGCCGACTGGGGCGTCTGGTCCGACCAGCCCAACACCGGCGGGATCAAGTCGTACCCGCACATCGGCTACACGGTGAACCGCACCATCAGCTCGCTGTCGCAACTGTCGTCAACCATCTCCGCCACCACGCCGGCCGGCGGTGCCTGGGAGTCGGCCTTCGACATCTGGGTGGGCAACAACGCCCACGAAATCATGCTGTGGCTCAACTACACCGGCACGGTCGGTGGTTGCGGCAACGTCAAGCCCATCTCCTACAACTGGACTGCGCAGGGCTGCGCAATTCCCGTCTACACCAACGTGAATGTGGGCGGCGCGACCTGGAACGTCTACCGCGGCCACAACGGCGCCAACATGGTGTATTCCTTCCTGCGCACCACGAAGACGAACAACACGACCATCAACGTGCTGGGCATCCTCAACTACCTGAGGAACCAGGGCTGGATCAGCGACCTCGTCGTGGGCGACGTGCAGTACGGCTTCGAGATCACCTCGTCATCGGGCGGCATGAACTTCGGGTCGAAGAACTTCTCCGTCACGGCAAGGTAAGCCGGGCAGCTCGCGGGGGCCGGGGCCGGCCGCCTCGGCCCGTTGACAGCCGCTTTAATTGCAATTCATTTCAAGGCGGCTGGTAGCCGAGCGCGGGCAAGCGCCCGTCCCGTGGCCTTGCGCATGTGATCAACGCCACGCATACGTGATCTCCACAGCGGCGCAGTCGTCGACCGGCCCAGGGCGCGTGCTTGAATTGCACTCCCGCGAGCAGGCCGCCCAGCGCACCCAGGGCCCGCCGCCAACCGGGACAGCCTGGAGACAACCATGACCTCACCTCGGCAACTTGTCCGCCGCCTCCTGCTCGCCGCCACGGCTGCGGCGCTGGCAGCCACCCTGGCCACCACCGCCCACGCAGACATCACCATCGGCCAGACCGCCGGCCACACCGGCACGGTGGCCGCCAGCGTGAAGGAGGCGACCCAGGGCGCCAAGCTCTACTTCGACATCGTCAACGCCGGTGGTGGCGTCCACGGCCAGAAGATCACGCTGGTGTCGCTGGACGACAAGTTCGACGCCAAGCTGGCCGTGACCAATGCCAAGGCGCTGATCGACCAGGGCGTGATCGCCCTCTTCCTCAATCGCGGCACGCCGCTGACGCAGGCCGTCATGCCGCTGCTGACCGAGCACAAGATCCCGCTGGTGGCACCGTCCACGGGCGCGATGGCGCTGCACAAGCCGGTGCACCCCTGGCTGTTCAACGTGCGCGCCACCTACCAGCGCGAGGCGGAGCGGGCCATCGAGCATCTGAGCCTGATCGGCGTGGAGCGCATCGCCATCGTGCAGGTGGACGACTCCTTCGGCGAGGACGCGGTGGTGGGCGCGCTGGCCGGGCTGGGCAAGGTGAACAAGGCAGCCGTGGCCCACGAGAAGTACGACCGCGCCAAGCCCGACTTCGGCCCGCTGATCCCGAAGCTGCTGGCCAAGCAACCGCAGGCGGTGCTGTTCATCGGGTCGGGCACGGCCGTCGTGCAGGGCATGAGGGCGGTGCGGGCAGCGGGCTCGACGGCGCAGCTGGTGACGCTGTCGAACAACGCGTCGGCCGGCTTCGTCAAGGACCTGGGCGACATCGGCTACGGCGTCATCGTCAGCCAGGTGTTCCCCTACGAGCGCTCGCTGGCCAAGCCCATCATCAAGGAGGCGCTGGAGGCGGCGCAGAAGGCGGGCGTGGAGCTGACGCCGACGACCGTCGAGGGCTATGTCTCGGCCAAGGTGCTGGTCGAGGGCCTGAAGCGGGCCGGCAAGCAGCCGACGCGCCAGAGCCTGCGCGATGCGCTGGAGAACATGGGCCGCTTCGACGTGGGCGGCATCGAGGTGGGCTACAGCGCCAAGGACCACACCGGCCTGGACTATGTGGACCTGGCCATCATTGACCAGTCGGGCAAGTTCCGGCGCTGAGGCTGGGCCGGGTCAGCGGCGCAGCCCGTTGAGCGCGCTGCCGCCGCTGCCCAGCAAGCGCTCCACCACCGTCTCGAACAAGGCCTCCTCGGCCACCACGCCCTGAATCCGCTGCCCCTGCAGTGACCCGCACAGGTTCACGCTGGCCACCGGCCCGGGCAGCGCCTGCATGTACTCGACCACACCAGCCGGCTGCCCAGCCGCGATCTCGGCCATGAAGGCGGGGCTGAGCATGCCGACGTTGTCGAGCAGCGGGAAGGGCAGGATCTGGCGCAGCTGGGACAGGAAGTTCGTGCCGACGTCGAGCTTGCCGATGGTGTCGCGCTGGCGGGCGATGCGCACGCAGGCGTCGATGAAGAAGTCCAGGTGCAGGCTGCCGACGCAGAAGGCGGCCACCGAGTTGTTGACGCGGTGGCTGACGCGGCGGTCACCGACGGGGTCGGTGTAAAGCCAAAGTTCGTGGCACAGCAGGAAGCCCGCCTGCGGCGCGACCTGCAAGGCCTCGGGGCAGAAGACCAGCATGTCGGCGTCGACCCATATGGTGCGCTCATAGCCCTCGGCCAGCAGCTCCTTAGCGACGAGGAGGCGGGCCAGGTCGGTGACGGGGCAGATCTCTTGCTGGGCCTTGGCGCGGAACCAGTCCGGCGCGCGGGCCAGGAAGCCGTCGTCGTAGAAGCGGTAGTCATAGCCCCTGGCCGCCGCCCAGGCCTTGACGGTGGCCATGCAGGTGGTGATCCAGGCCGGCACGCGCTCAGTGCGGAAAGATTGGTAGACGACGGTCTTCATGGCAGCGAGTGTCTCGTCTCGCCGCACGGCGGACCGCAAGTTGCCGGGTGGCGCCGGTTGACAGGGAGTTGGAATTAACCGACACCACGATGCACCTGCCGCCGCTATGGTCCCGCCGCCATGAGCAGTTCCACCCCCCTCTCCCCGCCCTTCTCCCCGCCCCGCGCCCAGCCGCGCGCGCAGCTGCGTATTTGGGACATCTCGCCCACCATCGCGCCCGACGCGCCGATCTTCCCCGGCGACGAGCCCTACAGCCTGCGCTGGACGGCCCAGCTCTCGCCCGACTGCCCGGTCAACCTGAGCGCCATCACGATGTCGCCCCACGTCGGGGCGCATGCGGATGCGCCGCTGCATTACGCCAACGACGCGCCTGCGATTGCCGACGTGCCGCTGGACACCTATCTGGGCCGCTGCCGCGTCATCCACGCCATCGGCGCGGCGCCGCTGATCACGGTCGAGCATCTTCAGCATGCCGAGCAAGACCTGCCGCCGCGCGTGCTGGTGCGTTGCCGCGAGCGGGCCGACACGGTGTGGAACCCCGCCTTCACGGCCTATGCGCCCGAGGCCATCGCCTGGCTGGCCGCACGCGGCGTGCGGCTCGTCGGCATCGATACGCCCAGCGTGGACCCGGCCGACTCCAAGGCGCTGAACAGCCACCAGCAACTGCTCCGCCTGGACCTGCGCGTGCTGGAGAACCTAGTGCTCGACGACGTGCCCGAAGGCGACTACGAACTGATCGCCTTGCCACTCAAACTACAAGGCGCCTGTGCATCACCCGTGCGCGCCATCCTGAGGGAACTGCCATGAATTTCGAAGATGCCAAGCGGCTCGATGCCGCCGACCCGCTGCGCTCCTTGCGCGACCTGTTCACGCTGCCCGAAGGCATCACCTACCTGGACGGCAATTCCCTCGGCGCCCTGCCCCGCGCGACGCCCGAGCGCATCCAGCACGCGGTGGAGCAGGAGTGGGGCCAAGGGTTGATCAAGAGCTGGAACGCGGCCGGCTGGATAGACCTGCCGCGCCGCCTGGGCGACCGGCTGGCGCCCTGGCTGGGCGCGCGGCCGGGCGAGGTGCTGGTGGCGGACTCGACCTCGGTGAACCTCTACAAGGTGCTGCACGCCGCGCTGCAGATGCAGCAGGGCCAGCGCCGCGTCATCGTCAGCGAGCGCAGCAACTTCCCGACCGACAACTACATCGCCCAGAGCGTGGCCCGCGCTCACGGCGGCGAGCTGATCCTGGCCGAGACGCCGGAGGACATCCCGCCCCTGCTGGACGAGCGCTGCGCCGTGCTGATGCTCACACATGTGAACTACCGCAGCGGCCGCATGCACGACATGGGGCTGCTGACGCGCTGGGCCCACCAGGCCGGCGCCCTTGCCGTGTGGGACCTGGCGCACAGCGCCGGCATCGTGCCCATCGATCTGCTGGGCAGCGCGGCGGACTTCGCCATCGGCTGCGGCTACAAATACCTGAACGGTGGCCCGGGTGCGCCGGCCTTCGTGTGGATGCATCCGCGCCACGAGGGCCAGGTGTGGCAGCCGTTGACGGGCTGGCTGGGCCATGCCAACCCCTTCGACTTCGACAGCGAATACCAGCCCGCGCCGGGCATCCAGCAGTACCAGTGCGGCACGCCCGCCGTGCTGTCCATGACCGGGCTGGACACGGCGCTGGACGTCTACGACGCGGCGCGGAAGCTCGGCGGCATGAAGGCGCTGCGCAACAAATCGCTGGCGCTGACCGAGGCCTTCATCGGCGGCGTGGAGCAGCGCGTGCCGGGCGCCGTCATCGCCACGCCGCGCGACTCGGCGCTGCGCGGCTCGCAGGTGTCGTTCTCGCTACCGCAGGACGTGGACGGCTATGCCGTCATGCAGGCGTTGATCCACCACGGCGTGATCGGCGACTTCCGCACCGGTGACCCGGAGCTGCTGCGCTTCGGCTTCGCGCCGCTGTACAACGGCTTTGCCGACGTGGCGCGGGCCGTGGAGGTGCTGGGGCAGATTCTCGATTCGCGCTCCTGGGACGCGCCCGAGTTCACCAGCCGCTCGAAAGTGACGTGACCGTGTCCACCACCGAACACCACGGCGCCCAGCTCGACTTCTCCAAGGAGATGAGCTACGGCGACTACCTGCAGCTCGACGCCATCCTCAGCGCCCAGAAGCCGCTCTCGCCTGACCACAACGAGATGCTGTTCATCGTGCAGCACCAGACGTCCGAGCTGTGGATGAAGCTGATGCTGCACGAGTTGCACGCGGCCATCGGCAATGTGGCAACTGACCGCCTGCCCGAGGCCTTCAAGATGCTGGCCCGGGTGTCGCGCATCATGGAGCAGCTCGTCCACGCCTGGGACGTGCTGGCGACGATGACGCCGCCCGAGTACAGCGCCGTGCGGCCCTACCTGGCCAAGAGCAGCGGCTTCCAGAGCGCGCAATACCGGCGCATCGAGTTCCTGCTCGGCAACAAGAACGCGGCCATGCTCAAGCCCCACGAGCACCGCCCCGACCTGCTGGCCCAGGTGCAGGAAGCGTATGAGGCGCCGTCGCTCTACGACGAAGTGCTGAAACTGATGGCGCGACGCGGCATCGCCGTGCCGGCCTCGCACACGCAGCGCGACTGGACCCAGCCCTACGCGGCCGACGACGGCGTGAAGGACGCCTGGCTGGTGGTCTACCGCGCGCCCAAGGACCACTGGGACCTCTACCAGATGGGCGAGGAGCTGGTGGACCTGGAGGACGCCTTCCGCCTCTGGCGCTTCCGCCACGTCACCACCGTGGAGCGCGTCATCGGCTTCAAGCGCGGCACGGGCGGCACGGGCGGCGTGAGCTATCTGCGCAAGATGCTGGATGTGGTGCTGTTCCCGGAGTTGTGGGCCTTGCGCACGGAGCTGTGAGGAGCGGCGCAGGCCTGACTTCGGTCAGCGCCTGAGGCGCGCTCCACGGCCTGCCATCACTGGCTGACGAAGGTGTTGATGCTGCCCGGGTCGATATAGGCCGTCGCCTGGCCGTTGGTCACCGTGTAGGTGCCGGCGCCCGCGTTCGAGTAGCTTGCCGACGTGCGCGTCTTGGCGAATGACGCCGCCGAGCCCGCCTGCAGGTTCAGGATGATCTGGCGCTGCGACGTGCCGGTGTTGAGCGCCACGACGACCAGCTTGCCGGCGGCGTTCTTGTAGGCCGTCACGAAGACATCGGCATGCGGGTTCTCGGTGGCCGCAATGCGCACATAGCCCGGCCGGACGTACTTCGCGTACTGGGCCATGATGTAGCCGCGCTTGCTGACGGCGCTGTCCTCGGTGATGAGCCCGTAGGAGCGCCGGATGTACCACCACACGTAGGCGTTGTAGTTGGACACCATGCTCTTGTGCAGCTCCTGCGCCACCGGCATGGCCGCCGACCAGGTGTTGGCATCGGTCGTGTCGGTCAGGTGCTCGGTCATCCAGACGTCCTTGCCCTTGCTGCGGGCCAGCGGGTAGTCGCTGGGCGTGGCGCCGTACAGATGGCCGCCGATGATGTCGACATGCTGCATGGCCGTGGCATCGTTGAGGATGGGGTCGGACAGCGACTTGTTGAAGCCCAGCGCCTCCGGCGCGATGACCTTGATCGACGTGAAGCGCGAGCCCTGGCTCTGCAGGAAGCTCACGAACTGCGCGGCCGACCATTGGCAGCTCTCGTAGTCCGGCTGCCAGTCGGGCTCGTTCTGCACCGAGATGGCGTACAGCGCCGCGTTGCCGGAGCTCATATAGCTCGCGAAGCTCAGCAGGTGACTGCCGTAATCCGCGTAGCGGGCCGGCAGCAGCGTGCCGCCGTTGATGAGGCTGTTGTTGGACTTCCACGCCGCCGGCGGCGTCCAGGGCGTGGCAAACAGCGTCACGCCCAGCGTCTTGGCGAGCTGCGCCGTCGGCAACTGGGTGGCCCAGTTGGCGCTGTTCGGGTCGATGCGCATGCGCATGATGGACAGACCGATCTGGCCGCTGCCCGTGCCGAAGGCGGTGTTGGCCTGCGCCGTCGTCAGGTCGGCAATCCAGCCCGCGCCGTTCATGCCGCCGAAGCCGCGGATGGTCTGGTAGACGGTGTCGGGGTTGATGTTGACCGTCTGCGCCGATGCGCAAGGCAGGAGCGTCGCCGCGAGGGCGAGCCCGCCCAGAAGCCTGAGAACCTGTCGATTCATGTCTTTGTCTCCGTCGTTCTTGCTGCCGAGCCGGAGTATTCCGGCGATGCGGTCCGCGCATGCTAGGAAGCCGGTGCCGGCGCGGCCAATCACTTGTGTCGCGGCAGCGATCCGGGTGTCGGGATCGATTGCCTCAAATGAGAGGTGCGGCGCCGCCGGACCGGACGGCCCTTTTTGCGAGAATCAGGCCACCCTGATCCCAGGCTGCCGCCGACACGGCGCCAGCCGCCAGCCAAGGCTCCGACACCCATGGACACCCGCACCTCCGAAACCCGCCTGCGCATCGAGCGCCTACGCGACGTCCTGACCGCCCAGAACGTGCACGCCGTGCTCGTGCCGAGCAGCGACCCGCATCTCTCCGAATACCTGCCCGGCCGCTGGCAGGGCCGCGAGTGGCTGTCGGGCTTCACCGGCTCCATGGGCAGCCTGGTCGTCACGCGCGACCGCGCCGCGCTGTTTGCCGACAGCCGCTACTGGGCCCAGGCTGAGGCGCAGCTCGCCGGCAGCGGCATCGAGCTGCAGAAGACGAACTCGGGCGCGTCCACGCAATACATCGATTGGATCGCCCAGGACCTGCAAGCCGGCCAGGTGCTGGCCGTGGACGGCCAGGTGCTGGGCCTGGCGCTGGCCAATGCGCTGCGCGCCGGCCTGGGCCGCAAGGGCATCACGCTGCGCACCGACGCCGACCTGCTGAGCCAAGCCTGGGACGACCGCCCCAGCCTGCCGCTCGAGCCCGTCTACGAACACCTGCCGCCGCAGGCCGCCGTGGCCCGCGCGGACAAGCTGGCTCGCGTGCGCGCGGCGATGGCGAGCGTGAGCGCGACCCACCACCTCATCTCGACCGTGGACGACGTGGCCTGGCTGCTGAACCTGCGCGGCAGCGACGTGGAGTGCAACCCCGTCTTCATCGCCCATCTGCTGCTGGACACGACAGGTGGCCGCCTCTTCATCGGTGATGGCAAGGTGCCCTCCGACGTGGCCGCGCGCCTGAGCGCGGATGGCATCCAGCTCACTGCTTATGACCAGGCCGCTGCGGCTTTGGCCGCGCTGCCGGCCGACGCCACGCTGCTGATCGACCCCAGACGCGTGACGCTGGGCCTGCGCGAGGCCGTACCGGCCGGCGTGAAGGTCGTCGAACAGATCAACCCCAGCACGCTGCTGAAGAGCCGCAAGACGCCGGCCGAGGCGGTGTTCATCCGCGAAGCCATGGCCGAGGACGGCGCGGCGATGTGCGAGTTCTATGCCGAGTTCGAGGCGTCGCTGGCGCGTGGCGAACGCTGGAGCGAGCTGGACGTGGACACCAAGCTCTCCGCCCGGCGCATGAAGCGCAAGGGCTTCGTGGGCCTGTCCTTCAGCACCATTGCCGGCTGGATGGCCAACGGCGCCCAGCCCCACTACCGCGCCACGCCCGAGTCCTTCGCGCAGATAGCCGGCGACGGCCTGCTGCTGATCGACTCCGGCGGCCAGTACCTCGGCGGCACGACGGACATCACGCGCGTCTGGCCCATTGGCACCGTCAACGCCGCGCAGAAGCGCGACTACACGCTGGTGCTCAAGGGCACGCTGGCGCTGTCGCGCACCCGCTTCCCGCGCGGCACGCTCAGCCCCATGCTGGACGCCATCGCCCGCGCGCCGCTGTGGGAGCACGGCCTGGACTATGGCCACGGCACCGGCCACGGCGTGGGCTACTTCATGAACGTGCACGAAGGCCCGCAGAGCATCAGCAAGGCCGTCCCGGAGCCGACCATGGCGATGGAGCCCGGCATGATCACCTCCATCGAGCCGGGCCTGTACCGGCCGGGACTGTGGGGCGTGCGCATCGAGAACCTGGTGCTCAACGTCGCCCTCGACACGCCGGAGAACAACGCCTTCGGCGAGATGCTCGAGTTCGAGACGCTGACGCTGTGCCCGATCGATACGCGTTGCATCGACAAGGCCCTGATGCGCGCCGACGAGATTGCCTGGCTGAACAGCTATCACGCCACCGTGCGCGAGCGCCTGCAGCCGCTGGTGAGCGGGCCGGCGCTGGCCTGGCTGCTGGAGCGCACCGAGCCCTTGTCGGCATGAAGCGCCTCGCTGCACTGCTGCTGATCTCGGCCAGTGCGGCGGGTGCTCAGACGCGCTACGAAGCCTTGTGCGATGCCTCGGCCGCTGTCGCGCTGGATGAGCGTCACTTCGTCGTGGCGGATGACGAGCACAACAAGCTCAG
>Ga0307515_10021428_pt1 | contig 11463 bp, 3 predicted proteins | sample 17_EM_MG_FD_194513 | JGI IMG/M metagenome (GOLD analysis project Ga0307515, IMG submission 194513) | Populus trichocarpa ectomycorrhiza microbial communities from riparian zone in the Pacific Northwest, United States - 17_EM | ecosystem: Host-associated > Plants > Roots > Unclassified | place... | reverse complement strand
CTATTCTTTTAACTGCTGCTAGCAAAATATAGTTCCTTATTGCTCCACTATCTATTAATGCCCTAAACTATTGATTTTGCTACTTAACTTATAAATTTAGGTATCGTCCTTAAATTCCTTTAAGGGTTTAAGGCTTTACTACTAGTTCCCTCTGGTTTTATAGGCCTCTACTTTTTCTAACTATTAGCTACTTAATTCTAGTTATACTTGGTCTAACTTAGGCCAATACTTAGTTCGCTTTTTATCTTTAATATACTATAGACAGGTGTTCTCTAGATATTCCCACTACTATTATCCTTTTAGGTATTCTTCTGTAAGGAATCTTCCTGGCTAAAGTATTAAGTCCCCTTATTCTTAAACTTCTATTAGGTGCTAACTATATATATATTAAGCGTTTTAATATTTCGCCTTATCCGTTAACTAATACATCCTTACTAAATATTTTTAATTTTTATCTTTTAGTGCTCTATATATGTTATACGCATTATCTACGCATGCTATCTACAATAGTGTGTGATGTGCTTAGTGTCTTAGGTTAACTCTTGGCTTATTTTTATCTTTAAGTTTAAACCTTTCTTATGTTAATCTAAGCGTTGCGACTTTATTTATAGGTACTAAGATTTGTCTTTTGCTTCTCTAGTTCTCTAATTACTCCTTTAGATCTTTTAACGTTATAATTAAGGCTCCTTTAATATAAGTTATAGCCTTTTCTATAATCGGGTGGTCTTAGATAACTTTCTTATCCAACTATATATAGAAATCTTCCCACTTATTATTGTGTCGTTGCCTATACTACTTTTGGTATAATTTTTTAAGTATATACAGCTCGTCCGTAAGGAAGTATCTTCTTATTACTATGTCGTAACAGCCCTTTATATATCGTTCTTCGAACCTAGTTAGAATCCCTAAATCCTCTTCTTACTCTAGTTTAGTAAGCTATTTAGCTCTTAGTGTGCCTGCTCTAGGCTTATTAGTGACCTTTTATACGGGTGCTCTATCCCTTATACGTTCTAATATACTAGATTTTTTATCTAGTTTCTATTCTTGCTATAAGGTAATTCTTGCTCTAAATTCCTTTATAGTTTCTGTTTGTATCAATTTAATAATACAGTTAAGTCATATCCCGGGGCACGAAATACGTATAGTATCGTATGCTCTTTGGGATGGTGGTGACTGTCTCTTGTATTAAAGCAGACTATATGGTCTATATACTAATGCGACCTCCCCCTAATTAGTTAGTGCTTCAGGAGTGCACCAGACGCGTAAGCGAGTGGTTGGTGCACCGAACGCGTAAACGCGTACCTGGCGTACCGAACGCGTAGGCACGCGGTTGGTATAACAGGTGCTGTAATTATATACTAGCGGTACTTAAAAAATAAAACTACCTGTATATAGCCTCCGTAATTACTCTAGTAGAACCGTAAAACATAAAAGAAATATATAAGAAATCTATAGGGGATCCCTCCTGAGGTGTCTTCTAGGCTGCCTTCCAAATGGTACTTTAAGCGGGCCGTAAGTCCTGCCTACGGTCCGTAAAGTAAACCGTACAACCTTCCAACGGGCCGTAAATATACCGTACGGCCTTCCGACGGGCCGTAAATAAACTATAGTGCTCCGTTAGTCTTGTTCCACCTATTCTATAACCTTTATATTAAGCTTGTTTGTGTTAATTAGGGTTTTAAGGGCTTAACACGGCTTTGCCTTAGTTATAGCGTCCGCTAGGTTATCTCCGCTGGTGATCTATTTAACCTCCGCAATCTTACGTCGTTTATAGGCCTAATATAAGCATATTAGGTTGACTATAAGCCTCTTCTCCTATATTGTACCTAGTTTAACTAGGCAGTTGTAAAGGGACTTTAAATCAGTACATAAAACCAGGGGTAACTGCTCTAGTTATAAAATCTTCTGGACCGTTAATTTAATTACAGCTGCTATATTAAATCTATAAGCTAGTACATATAGTTTAGAAGCTAGTACACTACGGGTTACTCGTTTATACTTGATTAAAGACTAGTATAGTATATTTACGTCTTAATTACGGTCTGTAAGTACAATTATAAAGCCGATTTGTGATAATAGGTCTTTATTATTAGTAAAGGAGGCGTCCGTAAATGCTAGTAAGCTAAGGGAACTTAGGTTTAGTGGTACAAAAGTAAGTCCCCTTGCTGCATTGTTAATTTACCACTAAATGCGCTTATTAAGCTGCTTAATATTTTCTTCTTACGGATCTACTGCCTGGGCCATAAAGGATAAGTTATAGGCAGATTCGGGTTGGCAGACTATGGCAATATAGGCGCCTCTTATACGCTATGCAGCGTATTAGTCCTTTATATTTATGGTCTTATAGGTCTCTCCGCGGGAACTAGTAAGGTCCGTAGGCTTTACTATAACGGGCTTTAGGTTTTAAGCTTAGCGTTTCTAGGTTAGCTAAATTAAGTTGCCTCTTTATATAATTAAGCCTCCGTTAAACTTAATTGGAGTCTACTTAGTTAACTGCTCTTACAGCTTTACTAGGAACTTAGCTTCTTACAGTTTAGTCTCTTTAGCGTCCGCAAATATCCAGTCCGCTAAGAAGAGGGTATCATCTATTTAGAGTCCAATAATACTAAGGCCATTTAATAGGGTATATAGGAGGTAGGGGTTATAGGTCAACTGCTCCATCTTAAGTTTACGGACGTGGTGCTAGTAATACGTCTTAAACCAGTAGTTTCCAGCTTCTGGCACTCCGTAAAGTAGTTTTATAACCTATAAAATTATTTCTAGTTATAAATTAAGCTCCAGTAGTAGTCGTATAAAGATATCCCTACTTAGGTAGGTATTAGATTATACATAGGCTTATAAGATATCCCGTAGGTAAAGAGCTACAGGTTTACTTTACTATAGGCCGGGCATAAGTGCAAGTATAATCCGTTAGCTAACTCGTTAAATCATAGGCGATTATATAAGGACTAAGTCCTTTCCCTAGTCGTTATAAGCTTATATAACAAGCCTTAACTTTTTAAAGGCTTTATTAGTACTAGGGTGCTTAATTTCATTAACAAAGCGCAAGTTAAATATACGGACGCCTTGCGGAACGTCTCTCTCCGTTATAACCGCAAAAACGCCCTTTTTAAGTAGTCCGTTAATCTCTTTGCGTTATAAGTCCGTAAAAGGGGTTTCCTATACTAGAACTGATATATCCGCAGGCAAAGATTGCCTTGCGGATATACCTGCGGAGGTTAAATAATTCTCCATTACGGGGTTCTTACGGGGGCGTCCTCAGCTACGCTTTACAGCAGGTTTAGTAAATTTAGTGGGTTTCTAGGGGACCTTTAGGGTAGGTAAGGGTGCTTCCAGTTTATTTAATTCAGCGGGTGTTTCTAGTTTATCTAGCTCAGTGGGTGCTTCTAGTTCATCTAGCTTAACGTTATAGGTATTTTTAGACCGAAAATAGGGTTTTACGGATATGCTTCTAAAGCTTGTCGGTCCGCTAGGGAGCTATACATAGCAGGTCTCGTCTTCTACGGCTAGTAGACGGTAAGGTCCAGTCCAATTGCCGCTTTTACGCCACACAAGAACTTTAGAATTAAGCGGGAGGTTATATACTGGGGTTGTATTAGGTCCATTACGGTAGTACAAGGCATTATTAATAGTTTATTTAGCCCGTAATTTGACTATTTCGGCCATTGCCTTTTATATTACAGCTGCTTAATCCGTAACAGACGGGGCAAAGGGGTCCAGTTTGCTCATCCTTAGGTAGGCTCCGTAGACTAAGAGGGTAGGTACTAGTTCGTTAGGGCTAGTAGTGTTATTAACGGCTTTTACGGCCATCTGTAAAGCCAGTTCCTTTTAGATATTCTTACACTCGTCCGTAATAATCTAGTAAGCTCTCTATAAAGCTAGGTAAGCTCGCTTAATAAGCCCAACAGACTAATACGCCTTAACTAGAACGGCTTTTATTAATATAGCCATGGCCGTAGCATACTGCTAAAATTCCTTACTAATAAAGTTCCTACTAGCGTCGTGGGTAATATACTTAGGAGGTCCGAGGTATATGTCAATCTAGTAGGTCCGTAAAATGTCCTAAGTATATTTTATAAATATATTTTGCAACCAACGGGCGGCTTAATAGCGGGTTACCTCGTCAATTATATATAATACTAGACTGCCGTTAATGTACATAATATCCACGTATACTAAGTGGTTGAAGTTAAGGTCCTTATAAAGGGTAAACTTAAATCTACCTAGGGAACGTCCATATTTCTAGTAAAAAGAGCAGTATTTAGTTAGGTAGTTAATTGCCTTCCTATCAACGTCGTCATATCCAGAGCGTTTAAGGACTCTATGCAGCTTTTCGGCTAACAGGTGGCCGAAACGGCGGTACAGGCGGTAGATTTCCGTACTAGTAAGGTAGCACAGGTTATAGTTAAAAGATTCCTAAATATAGGTCCATAAAGTCTCTCCCTATATAAGGAACGGGTGTTCAAATCGTCGTATAATTAGCAGGGTAATATTCTTACTTCTTAGGGCAGTTGCGGGGCCGATTAGGGTATCTGTAACATTGTTATAGTAAACCTATAGTCTGTCTATATCCGCAAGGCAGAGTAAAAAAGGGGTGTCCGCTTTTACTATATAGAAGTCAACTAGGCCAATTAGAGTCTTAACTTTAACTAATCCAATTAATGCGGTTAAACCAATGCCGAATTAGACGTTTACGGCCCCAGTTTGCATAGTATTAATATCCATATTATTATTTACGGTGGTCTTATATGCAAGGTATTGTCCGTAACCTATAGTAGACTTCTTAGAGGCACCTATATCGATTATAACGCCATAGAATTCTTTAGGGGTGTAGCGTTCTATAGTAATATATGCAAATAGGTTCTATTTAGGGTCCGTAACGTCCGTAATAGGTCTAACGGGTGTGCTTGCGGGCCAGTTTTCGGGTGCAATTAAGTATGTAAAGGAGCGGTTGGCTAATACGGTCGTAATATTAAAGGCTTAGCTGTCCGTAAAAGGTCCAAAAGTAGTTAAGAATGTTTCTAAGGTCTCCTATTCCTAAGTATTTAAGTTAAAATCAATTATAAGGGTTTCCATTAACTCGTCAAGAGACTCTTTTACTTCCTCTCCTTCGTAGTCTAAGATAAACTAGTTAATCCGTCTGTTAAATCTCTTCTTAGACTTATTGCGTTCTTCCTAGGTATGCCTTATAGACCAACATCCTTCCTTACCGCACATAAAGCACTTCTAGCTAGTTCGTCTATAGGGGTATACTTTTGTACGGGAGTTACTGCAGGGATTACAGGTGGGACTTAGTTAGTACGGGTACTACTAGCGGTAGCGGCGGTCCGTAAAGTAGGCGTCTAAGTCAGTTTGCGGGTTTTATAGGTCCGTAACAAAGGCTTAAGTACTATCTAGCGGGTTTAAGACTTTATACATTACAATAGAGGACCATAAATTATTAATAAGGCCAGCTACGGTGTCTACGGGCTTATAATAGGCGTATTTGCAGGGTTCTACTTCCTAGCAAGCTATAATAAGCTTATTATATAGGAAGTCGTCCGTTTAAAGCTTAATATTAAGGCCGTGCTATAGGTGCCGGAGGTCTTTAATAAGAATTTACAGGCATTCTGTGGTCGACTTTTTGGTATTCTTATTAATTACGGTCTATAGCTTAGTCGCATTCCATTAGGTAAGGATATCACGCCTATATTCCAGCCCTTTAAAGTAGTTGCGTATAGCTTCGCATAGCTTATCAAAGGAGACACTAAGGGGGTTGCTCTTAAGGTTAGTGTAGTAGTGGTTAAGGGCTAGGCCACGCAGCATGGTAGAGTAGGCTTAGCTAAATTCCCGTTTAGGAATATTAGCCCTTTAACAGAGGTCCGTAAAGATAGTTAGTTTAAAGTTAAAGTTATCGTTTTTACCGCTATACTTGGATTCGTCGGTATAGAGCTTAGCCAAGTTGGCTAGCTCCTTGCCATAGGTCTTTACTTAAGTAGGTTACGGATCTGTGACTTAGGCAGGTTACGGATCTATAGCTTGGGCAGCGGGAGGGTTTTAGTCCGTATTTTGGTTTATAGGGGTATTACGGTCCGTATTTTGGGTTACGGGGGTATTATAGTCTATAGCGTGGTCCATAACTTAAGAGTAGGGTGTATTTTAGCTAGCAAGGTTAATTCTAAAGCTGCTTTAGTTTGTAGGGCGAATTTGGTTAAGTAGGTTAGGTATAAGGCTAGCGATTATATTAAGTTTGGAAGAAGCAAAGAGTTTTTTTATAGCTTTAACCTGGTCTAGGATTTCCTCTTTAGTCTATTCTATTTAGTCCTTCTCCTATATTATATTATATAAGGACCGTGTAACAGTAACTCGTTTATCCTTTTTAACCCATATACCTTAGTGACGTAAAAGGGTTCATAGGTTACAAATAGCATTAGGGTTATAAGCCTTAAGAATAGCTTCTGTAAAATCCGTAAAGTCTTCCTTATATTACTCCTATAGGTCGTTATTTAGAAGCTTATAGTATCCATATTTAAGGATTTTAAAATTAATATAGTCGTTAACGTTATTTATAGACGTAAGGTTAACTCCCTAGCTCCACTTCTTTTGGCCTTCACTAACTTGCTTGCTAATATCTGCCATACTGTGTAGTATAGTATAGTACATAGCGGGTGGTAGAGGTCTTATAGGGTCCATAAAAGCGGTTAGCGGGTCCATAGTGGTTTATAGAAGGGTAAGGGTGTCCGTAAGGGGTCTTAATAGGTCTATAGTAGTTCGCAAAGGGGTAGGGGGTCTCCGTAAGGGGTCTAAAAAGACGTCGGAGGTATTAAAGGAGGGTGTAGTAGGAGTAGGGGTTCGAGGTTCAAAGGTAGGTTAAGGGTAGGAGTTTCTATACAGGTCTGTATTCGCGTCTATAAACTTCTAGTAAACCGTACTAAGACTTAAATAAGTATACAGAGTTGGTAATAAGTCCGTAATCCCCAACTTCCGACCTTTTAGTAGGTCGTACTAGGAGTCTAAACAGGTGGTCGCTGTCATATATATCGCTCGGTGGGAGGTATTAAGTAATTACTAATCTATGCGCGCTCACTGATCAGTGTTTATATTAATTTAATAATACAGTTGAGTTATATCCCGGGGCATAAAATACGTATAGTATTATATGCTCTTTAGGATAGTAGTGACTGTCTCTTGTATTAAAGCAGACTACGTAGTCTATATACTAATGCGACCTCCCCCTAATTAGTTAGTGCTTTAGGAGTGCACTAGACGCGTAAGCGAGTGGTTGGTGCACTAAACGCGTAAACGCGTACCTAGCGTACCAAACGCGTAGGCACGCGGTCGGTACGATAGGTGCTATAATTATACAGTTTCCTTTTTTTTACGTCTTGCGAGTAGATCCTTAAAGTTATTATACTTCTTAATCTTAGTATTGACTTTTTAATCTTTAGGCTAAATACTATATTCCCCTAGTAAGTCTTTTAGGTTTATATATTTATCTCCTAGTCTAACTGCTATTTATATTATAGATTCTCTAATCTATAAAGAAGCTCCTTGCTTCTTACCTATAGGTGTCCTTATTTATACTCTAAATTCTTAGTCCTTTAGATTCTTTAATCCTAAGCTTACTTTTAACTTAAGCTTAGCTCCCGCCTTAGTCTAACTAGACGTCTATAGTATTTTTATTTTATTTTAAAAGTCTTAAATCTTATCTATCTCGTTTTAAGAATTTAATGCCGTTAGTGTTACGGCACTGGTAGAACTTGGCAGAACTTCGCGGTTACGTAACTAGAGGACCGCATAAAAGAACCCTACTTTAACCGGCGCTGCTCTTCTTCTCCTTTCCTTTCTTTAGCTTTAGATCCTCGTTTATAGACTACTAATTATATAGGCTTGCGCGTCCCTCTTGCTATACTTATACCTTGATTAACTAAGTTACTAATATTATTTAAAGCTTGTCTACTCTTCTTCCTAAGAAGGAACTTAAAAAATATCTACGGACTATAAATAAGAATAGAATATAGAAGTAGACCTAAAGACTATTATCAGAACTAGAAGACCAGAAAAGAATAATAAGATTTATAGAATACGCATAGACTAGAACCCCTGCAAGAATCCTACTAGAAGTTACCCTAATAACCGTATTACTATGCTAAGAACCACAGCGGCTGGTAAAGCAGCCGTAGGACCCTTAAATACCTTTAATGGTGAAATAGTAACTAACTTAAACTCCTAGGTAGAGCTTATAGCAGCTAATGCTAAAATTAAATAACTTTAAGAGCTGCTTAAAGCCAGAGAACCCCTTATACCTAGTGAAGAGTTATTAGATACCTAGAGACTTGCTATAGTCCTTAAGGCCCTAGCCTAATATATAGCATTAGTATCGTTACGGTCCGCGAAGGTTGCGGACCCCCTATTGCTTACAGACGGAACCAACCCTATATTTAATAATTAGAAGCTTTAATTATAGGATAAGCTTAAAGTTAATACGGACTACTTCCCTACTACTTAGGCTAAAATGGCCTATATCTTTGGCCGTACTGGCGGGGATATATAGACGCACTTATATCCTTAATATATATAGGACTTAGCAGATCCCTTCCTCTCTAAAGAAGAGATAATTATATACCTATCTTCTATCTATAAGGACCCCTTTAAAGTATAAAACGCCTAACTTAATTATAAAAGCCTAAATATAAAAACGACGGAGACCTTCTTAGCCTTTTAGACCCGCTTTCTATACCTAGCTAGCTAGGCTTAAATTCCCTAGAAAGATCTAATGCTAGACCTATTTAATAAGCTTACCCTAGACTTGCAGCGAGCTATACTGCCAGTTTTTACTACTGTATAGACGCTAAAGGAACTTATAGACTAGTGCTTAGCTATTAACTAAGGCCTCCGCTAAATTAAGGTACGTACTAAACGGTATAAAGCTAGAAACCCTTTAAATTAGACTATAGGCAATATAAGAACAGTCTGCAATGCCCCGGTATAATTAATAACCCCTATAGCACTATCTATATAGCCTACCGCCAATTTAGCAGCTAGCTATACAGCTAGCCCTATTATAGGTCTAGTAAATACTTAGCCTATATATAGTAACCCCCGTATATAGGCCCTTAGTAATTAAGAAGCTTGCTTCTCTTACGGTTAGAAAGGCTACTATATAAAGGATTATCTAATAAACGTAAAAGTAGATAAGGTCCTATTAATCTAAAAGGATAGTATAGAGTTAGAAAAAAAGAAACCCTAGAGAAAGACTCCTCTCTAGGGTTAAAAGGGATCAATATATTAGATATTAATCTAGGTCGGCTAGTTAGTAAAAAAAGCTACACTATCCCTTATACTTTATTCCGTAATAGATACTAAGTTTTAACCTCTACTTTAGCTAACTCTAAAGTAAATGCCTTTGCCTTAATAGATACCTAGTATACTATAAAGCTGGCTAACTTTTTAAATGCACCTATTAAAGAACTACTTAAACTAATTCCTATCTATAGGTATAACGGGCAGATAAAACTACCTATTACAACTATCTTACGGATTTACCTCCGTGTTAATAAATAAAGGTAGTATAACGCCCCCTTTCTTATTATAGACCTAGGTAGCTATAATATAATTTTAGGGCAAAAATAGTTAGCCTATTTAGGCTTATAGCTTAACATATAAAGTAGACGGCTTATCTAGCCCAAAACTTTACCCCTAACCCCTTCCTTTATAAAAAAAATCAGTATTATAATAAAAAACCTTATACGGCCCTAGATTAATACTATTTACTAGGCTAATACTATACATAGGGACTAGGCCTTTAAGAAAGATATATAGCTTAATTTATAACGGATCCGTATACTATATCACCCCCAAACTACCTATATTACGCTACCCGTATTAAAAACCTAAGAAGTTAGTAGTAACCTAGAAAAGCCCCCTATAGAGAGCTTAGGCTCTATATAGTTATAAAGAATAATAAGGGATGTCGGACGTTATACTAAACTAATAAATTAGAGGGATAACCTATGGAAGATAGAATAGGAGCTAAGAAAGATTATAAACCCTAAACTATAAAATACGGTCTAGAAAATAGCTATAAGGAAACTAGCGGACCTCCTACTAGTTAATATCTGCTATATTAGTGCCGTAGGATTTTACTGGAACTTAGTTTAGCCTAATACCATTACCTTTATAACGAGCTTATACGAAATTAATTAAATAATTAAGGAAAAGGGAAGTAAGTTTAGCGGATAAGAAAGCGAGCTTATAAATAAGGAACTAGTAGAATAAAAGCTGCCCTATTAATACTAGAAATTTAAGGACATATTCTTTAAAGTAGTGTCTAATATACTTTTACCTTACTAACCGTATAACTATAAGATTAAAATTAAGTAGGGTAAAGAAAATACCCTTAGCTTTAGCCCCCTTTATAAGCAGTTTATTACCAAATTATAGGCTATAAAGTAGTATCTTATTAATAACCTAAATAAGGGCTTTATTAAGCCTAGCCAACCCCCTTTTGCCTTACCTATTCTTTTTATTAAAAAGCTAAATAGAGGACTCCGCTTCTGCATTAATTACTATAAGCTAAATAATATAACCCATAAGGACCGCTATCTACTGCCCCTACTTAATAAGACTTTAGCCTAAATAAGTAGAGCTAAAATCTTTATAAAGCTTAATATCCGCTAGGCCTTTTACCAAATTAGGATGGACCCTAAGTCTAAAGATTTTACTATATTTTAGACCCGTTATAGAATATATAAATATAAAGTATTTCCTTTTAGACTAACTAACGGACTAGCTATATACTAGCGGTATATAAATAATATACTCTTTAACTACCTTAACGATTTCTATACGGCCTATTTAGATAATATTATAATTTACTCTAAAAACAAGCTAGAATATAAGGAGCACGTCTATAAAGTCCTATAATGGCTCTACAAGGCTAGCCTCTAGGTTAATATTAAGAAGTTAGAGTTTAGTGTTAAGCATATAAAGTACTTAGGTTTTATTATTAGTACAAACGGAATTAAAACCAACCTAAAGAAGACGGCCATAATTAACTAGTAGGCACCCCTACGGACCATAAAGGGGGTATAATCCTTTTTAGGGTTTTATAACTTCTACTAACGCTTTATTAAGAACTATAGTAGGATTACCTAGCCTTTTAACCGTCTTACTAGAAAAGACTAGCCCTTTTACTTTAACGCTATATATAGGTAGGCCTTTAATAAGCTTAAGAAACGGCTAGTATCAGCTCCCCTACTTACCTATTTTAACCTAGAACGGCCCTTAATACTAGAAACTAATGCCTTAAATAGCGCAATAGCTGGTGTTTTTTCCTAAAAGCAACTAGACAGAGAGTGGTACCCTATTATATACTATTTAAAGACTATAATAGATGCTAAGCTAAATTACCACATCCATAATAAAGAAATGCTAGCTATTATCTCTAGCTTTTAGCACTAGCGTATATAGCTAGAGGGGACC
>Ga0307515_10021427_pt1 | contig 11463 bp, 11 predicted proteins | sample 17_EM_MG_FD_194513 | JGI IMG/M metagenome (GOLD analysis project Ga0307515, IMG submission 194513) | Populus trichocarpa ectomycorrhiza microbial communities from riparian zone in the Pacific Northwest, United States - 17_EM | ecosystem: Host-associated > Plants > Roots > Unclassified | place... | reverse complement strand
GCGCGCCGTTCTGGCGGCGTCACGTCGGCGATGTAGGCAAAGGCGGTGGAGATGCTGGCCGAAGTGATGCCCGAGATCACCCGGCCGACGAACAGCCACAGCAGCGACGGCGCCAGCGCCATCAGCACATAGTCCAGCGCCAGCCCGAAGTTGGACAGCAGTACCACCGGCCGGCGGCCGAAGCGGTCCGACAAGGCGCCGAGAATCGGCGAGAAGATGAACTGCATCACCGCCCAGGCAGTGCCGAACAGTCCGAAAATCCGCGCGGCCGTGGCGGTATCGTTGTCGACGAAGCTTTCGACGAGTTTGGGCAAGATCGGCAGGATCAGGCCGAGCGCAAACATATCGAGCAGGATGGTGACGAAAATAAACGCCGCCGCCCCGGCGCGTACCGGCGGCACCTCGGCGGCACGCTCCGGCGCCGCCTCGCTCACGACGGCCGCTTGCGCTTATGGGCGAACGGGTTGGCCTTCTCCCGCAGCATGATCCGTATCGGCGTGCCCGGCAGATCGAAGGCCTCACGCATGCTGTTGGTGAGGTAGCGCAGATAGGACGTCGGCACCGCGTCGGCGCGCGAGCAGAACAGGATGAAGCTCGGTGGACGCGCCTTGGCTTGCGTAATGTAATTCAGCTTCAGCCGGCGGCCCGACACCGACGGCGGCGGATTGGCGTCGACCGCCTGCTCGAACCAGCGATTGAGCGCGGCCGTCGGCACGCGCTTGTTCCAGACCCCATAGGCTTCCTGGATCGCCGTCATCAGCCGGTCGATGCCCTCGCCCATCAGGCCCGACACCGCAACCACGGGCGCGCCCTTCATCTGCGGCAGCAAATGATCGACATCGATGCGCAGTCCGGAAATGAGGCTGCCCTTTTTTTCCATCAGATCCCATTTGTTGACGGCCAGCACAATGGCCCGGCCCTCGCGCTCGATCAGGTCGGCGATGCGCAGATCCTGTTCCTCGAACCGGTTCTGCGCGTCCATCATCATCACGACGACTTCGGCAAAACGCACCGCGCGCAGCGCATCCGCCACCGAGAGCTTTTCCAGCTTCTCGTCGATCCGCGCCCGCCGCCGCAAGCCCGCGGTATCGAACACCCGGAAGTCGCGCCCCTGCCAGGTCACCTCGACCGAAATGGAATCGCGCGTAGTGCCGGCCTCGGCGCTGGTCAGCAGCCGCTCCTCGCCCAGCAGATGATTGATCAGCGTCGACTTGCCGGCGTTGGGACGGCCGACGATCGCGACGCGGATCGGACGCTTGGCGAAGTCCTCGTCGGATTCGATGATGTCGTCATCGTCGAATTCCTCGCCCTCCTCCGTGGGATCGGGCATCAAGACACGCAACGAGTCGTAGAGGTCGCTCAGGCCCTCGCCATGCTCGGCTGAAATCTGCACGGGATCGCCGAGGCCGAGCGCATATGATTCCATCGCGCCGACTTCGCCATGCCGGCCTTCGCTCTTGTTGGCGACCAGCACCACCGGCTTGTTGGCGCGGCGGGCGAAATCGGCGAAGGCGCGGTCGTTCGGCGTCAAGCCGGCGCGGGCGTCGATCACGAACATCAGCGCATCGGCGAGCGCGATCGCGGTTTCGGTCTGCTCCTGCATTCGCGCGGTGAGCGAGCCCTTGGCGCCCTCGTCGAGGCCAGCGGTATCGATCACGGTGAATTCGAGATCGCCGAGACGCCCGTTGCCCTCGCGGCGGTCGCGGGTGACGCCGGGCTCGTCGTCGACCAGCGCGAGCTTTTGCCCGACCAGCCGGTTGAACAGCGTCGACTTTCCGACATTGGGCCGGCCGATAATGGCAATCGTGAAGGACATAAATAATCCAGACGCCCTTTTTGAAGGGCGTGTCAATCGAATGAAGTTTTGAACTTAACGCGTAAACGTACCGCTCGGCATCGGCGCCGGAAACGGTGCGGCGGATTGTTGCGGCGCGGCCGATTGGGCCGCCGGCTGGTCGGCCGGCGGTGCGGTGGTGCGCTTGCGCACGATCTTCTTTGGCTTCGGCGCCGGCGGGGCAGCAGCGGTGCCGACCTCTTCCTCGGGCGCGGCATCGGGATCAGCGGCGGGCGCCGCCGCAACAGGGGCTGGCGCCTGCTTACCCCGGGATTTCGCGGATCCCTTCGATTTCGGCTCCTGCGCTGGCGGAGCCGCAGGGGCAGCTGCCGCGGACTGGGCGTTCTGATCGTCGAGCTGCTGCTGACGCGAGCCCCGGTAGAGTTCCTTCGGCACGCCCTGCTCGAGGCCGGGCACGCCATCCGGGAAAACCGGCTTGCGCTCACCGGGCAGCTTCTTCTTGGTGTCGAGGAAATCGAGCAGATCGGTCGGATCGAAACTGCCCATGCTGCCACAGCCCGCCAGCGCGCTGGAAAGCGCGACGAGGACGATGGCTGCGATCAGACGTTGCGGGCGGCGCATGCTCAAGTTCTCGTTTATCTCGTTGCCAGCTCAGCTCTTGGCGACCGGCGGAAGCAGAGCCTGCAGCGCTTCGGCACGCGAGCGCAGGCTCGGTGGCGTCGCGCCGTCATTGGCAATCAGGTCCAGCCATTGCCGCGTCGCCGCGGCATCGTTGGCGCGCCAGGCCGACAGCGCCAGCAATTCGCGGGCGGTATGGCGAAAGCTCGCATCGGGGCCGGCAGCCGCCTCCAGGCGCGTCTTCATGTCGGGATATCCAGCACTTTCCAGCAGTAACTGGGCGGCGCGAACCCGCGCCAGATCCCGTTCCGCCACGCCGACGCTACTATCGGCGGCAATCTCGTCGAACATCTTGGCGGCGGCCTGTTGGTCACGGCTCGCGATCTCCGCCGCCGTGCGCAGACGCGCCAGCACCCGGTATCCCGCTGGCGCCTTCGCAGCCAGATCGGCAAAGGCCGCCTCGGCCTCGGCATGCTTGTTGGCTTCCGAGAGCTCAACGGCTCTATCGAAGGCGGCGCCCGCCTCGACCGCCTTCTTGGCTTCCAGATATTGGTAGCCACGCCAGCCGCCCACGGAGGCGATGATCAGAAGCGCAGCCGCGACGATATAGATGGAATATTGGTCCCACAGCTTCTTGAGCTGATCGCGACGGACTTCCTCGTCGACTTCATTAAATAATTCAGACACTTAAGGCTATCCCATCCCCGGTGAGCCGCCAGGCGCGCAAAAGCGCCCACGCGCCCGATCCCCGCATGGCGGCGGCGATACCCTAACGATATGGCGGTGGCAAGGCAAAGCGAGCCGGATCAAAGCGTTAACGCTGAAGCGGCCGCGGCGCGCGAATTGTCCCGTGCCGGGCGTGTCCGAGAATGCCGTGGGCATTCGAGAATGCTGTGAGCATTCGGGAATATTGACTTCGCGGTTCAAAGCTTGGCGTAATCCGTTCGATTTTTGTCTGTATTCGTCTGATTTTGCAGGTGCTTCATGCTTTGCCGTGCCCTGGTCGTCACGCTCGCCATCGGGGCCACCGCCCTGCCCGTTACGGCCCAAGCCTACGAGATCAAGCCGAAGACGCCGGATTCGGCATTTTCAGCCAAGCTGCGCCCGGACATTCTGGGCATCTCGGCGGATTCCACCGCTGATTCCGCCCGCATTATCCTTGAAGCGTTTTTCAAGGGACGCCCCAACGCGACCACCGACATCCAGCAGCAGAAGTTCGGCAGCACCGAGGTCAGCTTCATCACGGCGTTGAATTTCGGCCTTCCCTCCGGCCCCGGCCAGAATGGCGAGGCAATTTCGAGCAGCTTCTCCTCGCCCGCGAGTGGCAATCGCCTTTATTTCCTTGCGCGCAACCTCACCTTCGCCAAGGAGCAGCAGCCGGCGAAGGCTGACATGGTCAAGGAAGTGATGGGCAAATACGGCGCGCCCACCATCGTCGGCGATCAGCATCTCTATTACATCTATCGCGGAGGCTCGATCGTCTCCGCCGGCACGAAGTACAAGGAAGCGACCGCCATCGACGCCATCGGCAAGCCGCTCGATCCGAAAGCCGCGCTCAAGCTCAACGGCGAGACCATCCGCGGCAGCTGCGTGGCGGTGGTCAAGCGCGCGCAGGCCAAGGAGAAAGCGCTGGCCGCGATGCTCAGCGAAGCCAAGGGCGCCAATTGCGACGGCGTGCTGAGCGTGCAGCTGATACCCGGCACGGCGCCCGACCGGGTCGGGATCGCGCAGTTCTCGTTGCTCGACGTCAAGCGCGTCATCAGCGCGGCGGCGATCGACAATGACGCGATTGCGGCAGAACAGAACGAACGCAATGCGACGCCGAAAGGCAGCGCGCCGAAGCTGTAGGGCTACGTGACCGCGCGCAACTGCCGTTTCAGCACCTTGCCGTTGGCGTTTCGCGGCAATGGTTCGGTGGTGAGATCGATGGTTTCCGGCACCTTGTAATCCGACAACCGCTCGGCGCACCACGCCTGCAAGGTCGCGACGCTGGCCCCGCCTTTGACCACGACGACGGCGTGGACGCGCTCGCCCAGCACCGGGCACGGCTTGGCGATGATCGCGCTTTCGAGCACGTCGGGATGGCCCGACAGCACCGACTCGACCTCGGCGGAATAGATCTTCAGGCCGCCGCGGTTGATCATGTCTTTCTGGCGATCGAACACGCGCACGAAATTCGCCTCGTCGATCGAGCCGAGATCGCCGGAGTGCCAGAAGCCAGCGGTAAAACTCTCCGCCGTCGCCTTCGGATTGTTCCAGTAGCCCTTGATGACCGAGCCGCCGTGGATCCAGATTTCACCGATCTCGCCGCGCGGCAGTTCGTGGCCATCGGCATCCACGGCAATGATCTGCGCGCCCGGACAGGGCAATCCGACGCTGTCGATATGCCCAGCGGTCAACTCGCCAGGCATCATGGTGGACGGCGACGTGGTCTCAGTGGCGCCGTAGCAATTCGCCAGCTTAAGGCCCGGAATCCTGGCGGCCAGCCGCTCGATCGTCGCAATCGGCATCGGCGCGCCGCCAAAGCCGCCGATCCGCCAGCGCGACAGGTCGTAGCTGTCGAAATCCGGCTGCAGCAGGCAAAGGTTATACATCGCCGGCACCATCACGGTGTAGGTGACGCGCTCCCGCGCCGCCAGCTTCAGATATTCCGCGGCCTTGAACTCCGGCATCACGATCAGCGCGCCGGCGCAGCGAACCATGGTCATGATGTTGGCGACCACGCCGGTGACATGCCCGAGCGGTACCGCCGCGATCGAACGATCCGCCGCGTTCAGCTGCAGGCACGACACAAAGATCATCGACGAATGAATGATGTTGCAATGCGCGAGCATCGCGCCCTTCGGCTTGCCCGTGGTGCCAGATGTATAGAGGATCATCGCGGTGTCTTCTTCACCGACCTCGGCCGGCGTTGCCGAGGCGGCGTGATTCAGCAATGCTGCGAATTGCGAAGTGCTGATATCCTCGACTGAAATCCGGTGCTGTAGATCAGGCACATCGGGCGCATCCGGCACGCGGTCGGCGTGGGTTGCTTCATGGATCAAGAGCCTGGCGCCGCTGTCATTGAGCACATAGGCGATCTCGGGCTTTTGCTGGCGCGTCGACAGCAGCACCGTCACCAGTCCGGCATGGGCGGCGGCAAACATCGTCAGCACGAATTCGATGCGGTTGCCGAGCAGCACCGCGATGCGGTCGCCGCGCTTTAATCCAAGCCGCTGAAACCCGCTCGCGATCCGTGCGGATTGCTCAGTGACCTCACGCCAGCTCATGCGGCGCTCGCCGCAGATCAGCGCCTCGCCGTCCGGATTTCGCGCCGCGGCCTCCGCAATCATGGCCCAAACACTGTGGGGCCGTTCGCTGAACGCCGGCACCACGCGATCGCCGAACCGCGTCTCGAGCCGCATCGGCGGAATCGAAAGCTGCGACCAGTCCATATTCGGCCTCGTCAGTTCTTTGCCTTCATATCATAGACATGCTCGGGGCCCGGAAAGGCGCGAGAACGGACGTCGGTGGCATAGCCTTCGATGGCGGCCTCGATTGCGGGCCCGAGATTGCCATAGCGGCGCACGAATTTCGGCGTACGCGGCGACAGGCCAAGCATGTCCTCCAGCACCAGCACCTGACCGTCGCAGGCGGCACTAGCGCCGATGCCGATGGTGGGAATGGCGATGCTCTCGGTGATCTTCCGCGCCAGCGGTTCGGCCACCGCCTCGATCACGACCGAGAAGGCGCCCGCCTCGGCAATCGCCCTGGCGTCATTCTCGATCGGCTCCCAACTGCCTTCCTCGCGGCCCTGCGCGCGAAAGGAGCCGAGCGTGTTGATCGATTGCGGCGTCAAGCCGATATGGCCCATCACGGGAACGCCGCGCTGGCTGAGAAACGCGACCGTCTCTGCCATCCGCGCGCCGCCTTCGAGTTTTACCGCGCCACAATGGGTTTCCTTGAGGATCCGCACCGCGGCATGGAACGCCTGCTCTTTGGAAGCCTCGTAAGAGCCAAACGGCATATCGACCACGACCAGCGCGTGCTGCGAGCCGCGCATGACAGCGCGTCCCTGCAGGATCATCATGTCGAGCGTCACCGGCACCGTGGTCTCGAAACCGTGCATGACGTTGCCGAGGGAATCGCCGACCAGAATGACGTCGCAATAGCGATCGACCAATGCCGCGGTATGCGCGTGATACGACGTCAGCATCACGATCGGATCGCCGTTCTTGCGCGCGCGAATGTCCGGCGCGGTTTTGCGCCTGATGGCCGACTGGACTGACATGCTAGACTCCAATTACGGGAACGCCGATCACGACCGGATGGAACGCGAATGCGAGCGCCAGATAGGCGACGGCGCCGACTGCGATCGCGATCAGATCGTTGCCGGGACCACCGACCGGGATCGGCGGTCCGCCGGCATCGGGGCGGCGCTTCAGCGAGATACGATCGAATACCGCCCACGCCAGGAACGAACCGAACAGGATGATCGAGCCGAGATCGCCATTGGCGAGCAGATGCGCGGCCGCCCACAGCTTGATGCCGGTCAGCATCGGATGCTTCAGCGTCGTGTAGATCCGGCCACGGATGTAGGAGGCGACCACCATAATGATCGCGGGCAGCATCAGGGCCACCGTGATGTGCTTGAAGGCCGTCGGCGGGTTCCAAACGTCGATCCACCCCGTCGCGCGGTAATTGGCAAAGCCCCAGGTAACCAGCGCGAGGCCGGCGACCGAGGCCAGCGTGTAGCCGATCTTGTAGCCGCCCTCGCCCATCGAACCGATCACCTGGGCGCGCAATTCGCGTTGCGTGGTGAGGGTATGGACACCGAAAAACAGGATCAGGCCGAGGATCATCACCAGCAGTCCCATGATGTCACTCTCCCTGTAGGCCTTGGCTTATACCCTCGCCTATCATTTATGGGGCTCGGAACGCAATGCGCACCGCGGCTCAGGTCACGGCTTCTCGGCCTGCTTGCCCAGATCGCGGTTGTCGACATAGCGGATCGCGATCGGCCGCCCGGCCAGCGCGCCGCCGAGCCCCCCAGTGAATTTCAACGGCGCGCAGGCCTCCAGTGAGGCATTGATCGCCTTCAGATAGGTGGCGCGGGTATCGGCCGGAACGCCGGCCGTTGAGAAAGTCAGCCGGGGCGCGGCGATAATCTCGCCTGATCGTTTGAAGCTGAAGCGCACCGACATCTGCATGCCCTCGCGCGCGCTGTCGGCCGGTGGCGGGGTCCAGCAGGATCGCAGCGCCGCAAAGAGATCACCGATGCTGTCGAGGTCGTGGTCCGGCTTCTGGTATTTTGCGGCCTGGTCCTTGGGCGGCACGCTTTCGATCGTAAGCTGCAGATTTTGGCCGTAGGGGTAGTCGATCTCGGGAATGCACGGGCCGTCGTTGAACACGCTGCAGAATGAGGGCGTGCAGGGCTGGCCGTCGAGCACGCTGCACGGCGCATGCGAAAACGGCGTGGCGTCGATCTGACGCCGCGGCTGGGCGTCGGCGGCGCTCATGCCGGCAAACGCCAAGACAAACGTCAAGATCAGGCAGATGATGATGCGCCGGAGCATGCACCGGTTCCCTCAAGAGCGATCCAATCAAGTTGGTCCGCGTCTTGGTCGGGTTCAAGTCGGGTCGCGTTCACATCCGCGCGTTCATTCCTTGCTGTCGTCCCCAGCCCGAGTGCGCAATTGCGCACGGGGGCGGGGGACGACAGGCAGTGGGGCTCACCCCTTCTTCTTCACATCCTTGATGTGGGAAAACACGATGCCTTCGGCGCGTTCCTTGGTATAGCCGAGATAGAATTCATTCTTGGCGAGGAACACCGGGTCGCCGTCGACGTCGTCGGCGACACCCGAATTGTTGGCCGAAACGAACGCGTCGAGCTTCTTGCGGTCGTCGGACGAGATCCAGCGCGCCAGCTGGAATTCCGAGACTTCGAACTCCACCGGCAGCGAATATTCCGCATCGAGCCGCGCTTTCAGTACGTCGAGTTGCAGCGGTCCGACCACGCCGACCAGCGCCGGCGCACCGTCGCGCGGGCGGAACACCTGCACGACGCCCTCCTCCGACATCTGCTGCAGCGCTTCCTTAAGCTTCTTGGCCTTCATCGCGTCGGTCAGCCGCACGCGGCGGACGATTTCCGGGGCAAAGCTCGGCACGCCGACGAAAGTGAGGTCCTCGCCCTCGGTCAAAGTATCGCCGATCCGCAACGTACCGTGGTTGGGGATGCCGACGACGTCACCGGCGAAGGCTTCGTCCGCCACCGAACGATCCTGCGCAAAGAAGAATTGCGGCGACGACAGCGACATGTTCTTGCCGGTGCGCACCAGCTTGGCCTTCATGCCGCGGCTGAGCTTGCCCGAACACAGCCGCGCAAACGCGATGCGGTCGCGGTGGTTCGGATCCATATTGGCCTGGATCTTGAACACGAAGGCGCTCATGCGCGGCTCCGCCGCTTCGACCTTGCGCAAATTGCTTTCCTGCGCACGCGGCGGCGGCGCGAAGCGCCCGAGGCCTTCCAGGAGATCGCCGACGCCGAAATTGCGCAGCGCGCTGCCGAAATAGACCGGCGTCAGATGCCCCTCGCGGAACGCGTCGAGTTCGAACGGCTTGCAGGCTTCCGAGACCAGCGCGAGTTCGTCCTTGACCTCGGCGACATCGAGATTGGCGTTGCGGCCGGCGAGATCGGCGATGTCGATCTGTTGCGCCGCACCGGTCTTGGCGCCGCCGCCTTCCAGCAGCCGCACGCCGCCGGTGGCGATATCATAGGTGCCGAGAAAATCGCGGCCACGACCGACCGGCCAGGTCATCGGCGTGGTGTCGAGCGCCAGCGTCTTCTCGATTTCATCGAGCAGATCGAACGTGTCCCGGCTCTCGCGATCCATCTTGTTGATGAAGGTGATGATCGGGATGTCGCGCAGGCGGCACACCTCGAACAGTTTTCGCGTTCGCGCCTCGATGCCCTTGGCGGCGTCGATCACCATGACCGCGGAATCGACCGCCGTCAGCGTGCGGTAAGTATCCTCGGAGAAGTCTTCATGGCCCGGCGTGTCCAGCAGGTTGAACACGAGGCCGTCGAACTCGAAGGTCATCACCGAGGTGACGACCGAGATACCGCGCTCGCGCTCGATCTTCATCCAGTCGGAACGGGTGTTGCGGCGCTCACCCTTGGCCTTGACCTGGCCTGCGAGATTGATGGCGCCGCCGAACAGCAGCAGCTTTTCCGTCAGCGTGGTCTTGCCGGCGTCGGGGTGAGAAATGATCGCAAAGGTCCGCCGCCGCGCCACTTCATCTGAAAGCGGCGACCGGGACGGCGATTCGGCTGAAGCGACAATGTCGGACATGAATCGAGCGTTTGGCAGGGAAAACGGGCGCAATCAAGGGCGATTTGGCAATTGCCGGCGGTGCTTGCAAGTCCCATATCCTGTCCGGGAGGACGACCTTCCGATCACCATCATCCGCGGGGACGACCCTGCCCTATCTGGAGGGTTTGTCATGGCTTGGGCCGTATTGTTCACCGCTGGTCTCCTCGAAATCGGCTGGGCCATCGGCCTCAAATACACCGAAGGTTTTACGCGGCTGGTGCCGTCGGTCCTGACGCTGGCGGCCATGGCCGGCAGCATTCTCCTGCTTGGCGTGGCGTTGAAAACGCTGCCGATCGGAACGGCCTATGCGGTCTGGACGGGCATCGGCGCCGTCGGCACCGCGATCCTCGGCATCGCCTTGTTCGGCGAACCGGCCACCGCCGCCCGCCTCGCCAGCATCGGACTGATTGTGGCCGGCATTGTCGGCCTCAAGCTGGTCACCTCTTAGATTCTAGATTTTGACGCGTTTTCTTGACGCGAACCGGTGTCCACTTCGCTGGAAAACGCTTTAGCGCAACAGCACCACCACCCAATAGGTCGCCGCCGCCACGATTGCCGAGGCCGGAATGGTGATGACCCAGGCGTAGACGATCGAACTGGCGACGTTCCAGCGCACGGCGGAGACCCGCCGCGCCGCGCCGACGCCGACAATGGCGCCGGTGATGGTGTGGGTGGTAGAAACGGGAACCCCGAGCCAGGTCGCCATGAACAAGGTCGCCGCGCCGCCGGTTTCCGCGCAAAAACCCTGCATCGGCGTCAGCTTGGTGATCCGCAGGCCCATGGTACGGACGATCCGCCAGCCGCCCATCAGCGTGCCAAGGCCCATGGCGGCCTGGCACGAGAGCACGACCCAGAACGGGATCGAGAAGGTGCTGCCGAGATGGCCCTGCGAATAGAGCAGCACCGCGATGATGCCCATGGTCTTCTGCGCGTCATTGCCGCCATGGCCGAGCGAATAGAGCGAGGCCGAGACGAATTGCAGGATGCGGAAGGCGCGGTCGACCGCGAATGGCGTCGAGCGCACCGACAGCCAGGACACGATCGCGACCAGCACCAGTGCCAGCAGGAATCCGACCAGCGGCGACAGCACGATCGCCAGCAGCGTCTTGGTCAGCCCGGTCCATACCGCGGCCGAAAGCCCCGCCTTCGCCACGCCGGCGCCGACCAGCCCGCCGATCAGTGCGTGCGAGGATGACGAGGGAATGCCGAGCGCCCAGGTGATCAGGTTCCAGACGATGGCGCCGACCAGCGCTGCAAAGATCACGGTCGCATCGATCACGCTCGGCTCGATGATGCCGGTGCCGATGGTGTTGGCGACGTGCAGCCCGAACACCAGGAAGGCGATGAAATTGAAGAAGGCCGCCCAGAGCACCGCATATTGCGGGCGCAGCACGCGGGTCGAGACGATGGTGGCAATCGAGTTTGCCGCATCGTGCAACCCGTTGAGGAAGTCGAACAGCAGGGCGACCCCAATCAGGATCGCCAGAATCGGAAGACCAAGCGTGGCGTCCACCTGATGGCCCTGCCTATGTTACTTGCTGGAGCATGATCTCCGCGCAAACGCGTTCCGCGTTTGTCGCGCCGGAAAACCGGTGCCCACTTTTCCGGATCATGCTCATACCTGTTCGATCACGATGGAATTGATCTCGTTGGCGACGTCATCAAAGCGATCCGAAACCTTTTCGAGATGTTTGTAGA
>Ga0307515_10021426_pt1 | contig 11463 bp, 5 predicted proteins | sample 17_EM_MG_FD_194513 | JGI IMG/M metagenome (GOLD analysis project Ga0307515, IMG submission 194513) | Populus trichocarpa ectomycorrhiza microbial communities from riparian zone in the Pacific Northwest, United States - 17_EM | ecosystem: Host-associated > Plants > Roots > Unclassified | place... | reverse complement strand
TTAAAGATAAAGACTTTATCCTTTTAGGTTAGAGCTATAAGGGGTAAAACTAGGGCGGAGAAGTTATTAATAAACCGTTAGTAGAAATTAGCAAATCCTATAAAGGCTTTTACGTCCTTAACGTTCTCGGGTTCTTACCAGTTCACAATTACTTCGACTTTCTTTAGGTCCATTTATATACCATTTATAGAAATAAGAAGTCTAAGGTATAGAACTTCCGTTTTATAGAACTCACATTTATCTACATCTAATTATAGACTAGCTCCGTATAGGGCTTATAGGATAAGGTTAACGTATTTCCAATATTCGGTTAGGTTATTACTATATATTAAGATATTATCGATATAAGCAGTATAGAAGATGTCTAGGTAGGGGCGTAGGGTATTATTTATATAATGTTAAAACGAGCTCGGAGCGTTTATAAGGCTAAATAGCGTTACTAAGTATTTAAATAGTCCATACTAAGTACGAAATGCAGTAAGCTATTTATCTCCTTTTACTATACAGAGGCGGTTAAATACAGAGATAATATTAAGCTTTATATAGTAGCGAGCCTTACTTAGTCAGTTTAGTGTCTCCTATATTAACGGGATTAGATATTAGTTCTTAATGGTAACGGTATTAAGAGCTTAGTAGTCTATATAGAAGCGCAGACCGCCACCAGGTTTCTTAACGAAGATCACTAGTACGGCTATAGGCGATAAGCTTACTCTAATAAATCCTTTGCTTAGATTCTCATCTAAATACTTTTATAGTACTTAGAGTTTGTTTTAGGACATCCTATATAAGGGTCCAAATCTAGGCTGCTTTCCTTCTTTAAGTACAATCTTATAGTTATACAATCGGTATTCCGGTAGCTTATCGGCTTTTTTTTATATAAGAATGCCTCTAGGCGGTTATAGTACTCTACTAGTACCTTTATAGCAGGGTTAATATACTTCTTTAGTGCTAAGGCCTTCTTAATATCAGCTATAGTAACAGCAAAGATTATATATTTAGGTTTCTTAGTAAGTTGCGCTAATAAAGTAGCTCTAATTATACGGATATCTAGGGTACTAAGCTCGTTTGGCTTATCCGTAGTTTCTTATTCAGGTTTAGGTTTAGTATTAGGTATAGAGTTAGTATTAGATTCAAGTTTAGGTTCTTTAAGTATTCTTTTTATTATAGGATACTAGTCCTTTTAGTAGTTTTGTGTACTAAGCTTAAGTTTCTATTTAGTTTAGGGCGGTATAGTGCTTAGTAATAACTTATGGAGCTTAGTGAAATTTTTGGATCCTTGGTAGGTGTCGGTAGAATTCTTATATTAGTGGAATTTAGTGGAAATCTTATGCTAGTGGAATCTGGTGAATTCCTTAGGCGTAAAGTAGACATTAGTGGAAATCTTACGTTAGTAGAATCTGGTGGAATCTTCAGATTTTAGTTCTAGGTCTAAGCAGCGAGTTATAAAGCACTTCTGCTTGTAATAGAAGGCGGTAAATAAAAGCTTAAGGTTGTCCTAATTAATAGTTACCTTATATAGCTTTATCTAGGGTTATTTAAGGATTACTAAGTAACCTAGGGTAGTAACGAAAAGCTTAATTAGTTCTTTATAGTTTAAGTATTAAAGTCTTAGGGTTACCACATAGGTAATACGGCCTAAGATAGTACGTTTACCATTAAATCTAAATACGTTAATATACCAGTTAAGGGGGGTTAAGGTAAAACCATTATCTTATATAAAGATCTTATTAATAAATCCTATACCGCTAGCTCCTGTATTAATTAGGATTTAAGCGTTAGCCTATTAACCATTCTGCCGAAGATAACAGTTAATAGTTATGCTATAGTCCCAAGAGTCGGAGTTTATAACGTTAAATACGTTTAATAAAATCCTATGGCAAAGCCGTTCTAGAGAGCAACTTAGCTCTAGGACCTTCCTTTTAGAGGTAATTAGGGTGGGGTTCTTATAGGACGTTAGTTAGAGCTTCGTCCTCGCAAATAGTACTTACTAATTATTAAGCTAGAGCTAGATAAAGATCGGGGACGGTAGCTAAAGGATTAGGGCGGTGGGCTACTAGCGTTAGCTATTTATAGGTCTTTTTAAAAAGGGGCGGAGCAGTAGTTAGAGAGGTAGGAGTTACTTCCACATTTAAAGTAGAGGCCTAGCTTAATGCGTTATTCTTATTTAGAGGACCCTAATAGGGCATATCCTAGGGTCCCAGTGTTAATATCTATAGCGTTAGGGTGCTTAAGCTAAGATAGCTTAGTAGACGTTCGTGGGGTTGCCGTATTATATTAGGGGGTGGGCTTCGGTATTAGGCGTAGTATATTATTATACTATTTATTAATAATATTTGTGTAGGCATTAAGGGCTCCTAGTAGGTCTACGCCTATTAGGGAGATTTTTAGTTTAGGGCTTAGGGATTTAATAAGGCTGTTAATTAGTGCAGAGTTATTCTATCCTATTTCCTTTACGTAATGGTTAAATTTAAAGAAGTATACTAGGAAACTTTTTATTCCTTAAGTTATATAGTTTATCTTTCTTTAAGTAGTAGCTTAGCGGTTTAGGTTACTATACATAGCTTTAAGAAGTATAACTAGGCTTTATACTAAGTTTAGCTAAAGAGGTTTAATAAGGTCGGTTATATCTCCTTTTAGTCGACTTAGGGCGTAACAAAGTTAGTTAGCTTTAGTTAGGTAACGGTTAGCGTTACCAGTTAGCTTATTTTTAAGCTAGCTTAGAAATAATTAGAGCTCTTATTATTTATTAATAAATACTAGGGGATCTAGTAGTTATTCGGATCGTTTTAGTATAATAGTTGGCTTAGGGTAAGTGGCTACTACGGGTTCGGGGCTTGCGTTTCGCGTGTTTATTTCCAGAAATAGCGTTTAGTCTTAAGGTCCTAGCGTGGGTATTTTAAGGGCGCGGACTTCTTCTTAGAGGTTCTTAATTAATTGCTAATATTATACTTCTTATTCGGCTTATTATTAATTTAAAGTAGCTTAGTTCTGTTTAAGGGCGTCTATAAAAAACTTCTATATCCCTACTAATTATTCTTAAAGTGCGGTTATAATACCGGCGGCCGTTATAGGGGCTTTGGGTTCGTTCTGCATGTTAATAGTAGTATAGGTAGTTAATGCAACGTAGTGTTACGGAGTAAGTATAAGCGACGATAATATATAGCTGTAAGAGGCCAGCTTAACCGGAACGTATAATTATCTAATCAATAGTGTCACCGGTAAGTAGAAGGTAAGTTAAAGGTAAATAGAAGGTAAGTTAAAGGTAGAATAAGTTTTATATATTAAAGGATAAATGCTTCTAACCACTTCTATTTAGAGACTAATCGCTAGTTCTTCTCTAGAGGAGAACCAGCTCCCTATATGATCTTTCTAAGACGCTAGTAAAACCCTTTACCCCTTATCTATCTAACCGTGTCTTCTAGAACGTAGATAGAACATAGATAAGACCTCCTCCTTTTAGAACATAGATAAGACCTCCTTCTATCTTATCTAATATGTACCTTCTAGGGAATTCCGTTATAATTACCTCCCCTTTAAGGGTCTTAGTCCTCCAAGACTTCGCCTCTACTAAGCTTTTATAGAGTTCCGGCTAAAACCACTAGGGAAATTCTTAGTGGAAAGGTACTCTATAATGCGGCTTATAGCTAGTTCTTTACTAGTATAGAACCTTACTTTATCCTTAGTTCTTCTACTCTTTTCCTACTATAGTTCCTTATAATGCCTTTGTAATAGAACTAAAATAATAATAATAAAAATTGGATGGGATTTACCTTTCTTATTATGAGAGTTTGTTATAAGTTAATCTGGAGGTTGTCCTATATAACACGTCTATAAGCTACTATCCCCATTCACCTAAAATGGATTCTAATAATAACGTCTTTATTTTAATTTTCTTCTAGTTTATAAGCTGTCGCCTCTTATACGTCTTTTTATTAACAACACTATTCGTCTCGTCTTTTAGTAAACTGTTTTCTCTATATCTCCGCTTTTAGCTTCCGTGTCTTTAGCTATTCTTTTACAGCTGCTTTATTCTCTTCTTGTAACACGTTTGTAAGTAATAAAATCCCTACCTTATCTTTTTATAATAATACTAACTTCTTAAAGTATTTTCTTATAATGGCTCGTGGTCCCTAGACCGGCGGTAGTATCGTTAATCTCTTAGTGACGCCCTAGATAGCGTCTATTGCTCCTATGGCAGTTTCCCTAAAATGCTATTATTGCTGCGTTTATGCTCTTACGTAGGATCCTTCCCACGTCTATAAGATGCCTTACTCCAGCAAAAACAAATCTAAGTGCTCCTATTGTCGCAGTAGGAGAAAGACCTGCGTTTTAGTATTTCCCATTCCGTCCTATTCTAGATTTTGCTAATTATGCTAGATCCCCGCTGTCTATGCGTATAAGACTTATAGGCTCTAACGCGCTATCTAAGATTTCCGCTAATATCCTAATAGTAATAGGCGGGGATAGAAGGTGTTTTCCCTCGCTCGCAGACTCTTTAATTCTATAAGGGTTTCCACTGCTGTAGAGACGTAACGTTCTCGGATATATAGTGTTTAGGAGCGTATATGCGAACAGCTCGTCCTTATTAATAATAATATTTATACTCTTACGCGGGCTACTTTAGCTAGGTGAGTTTCTCTAGTAACTTACTTAGGAACTGTGCTAACTCCTTTAGCTAATATCTCTCTAATTCCTGCTTGGACGCCGATTTAGAACCTGGGGATACTAAGGATAGTAACGAAGGTTAAGATAAACGTTTTCCTCGCCAGTCTCCCGCCCGTACTAGTTCTTCCCATACCTGTTATTCTAAGAAGAATATTAGTGGAAGTGCTAATGCTTCTGGGGATAGAGGAGCCGATAATACCGTTAATAATAACGTTAAAATAGAAGAGGAGGCTCCTATTGCTGCTGTTAGTGTTTAAGTTATTACCTAGCTCTTTTCTTCTTCTTATAGAATAGCTTTATATAGTGCCTCTCGGGTGCCTCCAGGATACCCTATTATTAGGAATTAACTTTATACTTTGGGGATGCCTTTATTCTAAGCTTCGGTAACAATCTATATAAACGTAGTACACTACTATAATCCCTATATATAATAAACGGGTAGTATTCCTATAGGTGCCTTACAATTTCTTAAAATTTCTAATTCTTTATAGGCTGTCCTTTTGCTCCTTTTATACCATTAACTTTACTGCGTATCTTTAGTGCTAGGCCAGATACTCTCCTTTTATCCCTAGGGGATCTTTTTGAATCCCCAAGGCCACTTCTTATAGTGCTATTACTTCTTCTTATACAGCGTCTTCTTTAAACAGTATCCCTAGTAGTTCTCCTGTGGATCCCTATAGGCTTCCTCTTATAGGATTCTAGGATCCCTATTATAATAGCGAAACGTTTCCGTTCTTAATGCCTATGCTTAATCCTATAGTTTTGATTTATGGGGTCTTCTTTATTACTTTACCTATGGCATATCCGGAACTATTTCTAAGTCTTTACCTTTGGTTCTTAGGAAGGTTTTAATTACGGTGTTATATCCCGGCCGAAGGTACTTCTTAGGTTCCTAACTATTATGTGCCTAGGAGTATCCTTCCTAATAAACTAAAAATTCGCGCTTTTTTTGGCGCCATCTTTGGTCTAGAATATCTTCTACATTCCATTCTAGTTCCCTATTAATTTCGCTAGGTGGGGGCGGTTCCGTACTATTTTTTCTCCGGTATAGCTCTAGTAAGGAAACATAAAATATGGGATATATTGGATAAGATTTCGGTAATTCTAATTTGTAGGCTTGGTTTCCTTTAGTTTTCTTAACTATCTTAAAGGGTTTGAGCTACTGGTGATCCAGCTTCTTCTTAATGCGTTTTATTTGGATATTTTTTATAGATAGTAAGACTTCGTTTCCTATCTCGAATTCTTTTAATATATGTTTTTCGTTATAGTACCTTTTTTATATAGCCTAGGCGTCTAGCAAGTGCTTTTTGAGTTCTTCTCTGCGAATTCTCATTTGCTTAATTCTTTTGGACGCCGTTAGTGCCTCTTTTTTGGGAACGATGTCCTTAACGTTCTAGGGGTTATTTGCTTTTACCCCGAATAATGCTTTATAAGGGGTTATTTTTGTGCTGCTATGGATGCTTATGTTATATACGTGCTGCGCCAAAGCTAACCACAATGTCTAATTATCCTGTTAATAATTGATATAGCAGTGGAGGTAGTGTTCTAATAACGCATTTAGACGCTCTATTTGCCCGTCTATTTATAGGTAGAAGGCAGTGCTTATTCTTCGCCGTATTTTTAATAAGAGATAGAATAAAGACTAAAATGCACTGTTAAATACGGTGCCTCTATTAGACATGATTCCCTTTGGTGTGCTAAATAAGAGCCACTATTTTAAAAACAGGTCTGCCAGTTCTACTGCTGTGATCGTTATTATAACAGCAAAGTATCCTGAAAACTTTGTATACCTATTAACGATTACTAAGATAGTGTTAGCAACCTCTCCAGTTTTTATCTTAGTAGGGGGTAAGCCTGTAATAAAATCTATTGTTAATTTTAATATGGGTCCCTGCGGAATAGGAAGTACTAATAACTCGCTATATAGGCGATGCCTAAATATCTATATCCTTTGGCACGTATTATACCTTAATACATAGTCCCTAACCTCTTTAGACATTTTATCCTAAAAGTATTTCCTTTAAACGGCCTTAAGGGTTCTGTTAGCACCGTAATGACCCCTAAAAGGGTTGTTGTGGAAGACCTTTAGAATTTCATCTTAAATTGCTTGGTCTTTTGGGATATATACAGCACCCTTAAAGCGTAACAGACCCTTTTAGTCTTGCTGCTATAGCTTCTTAGTAACTCCAGCCAAGTCGGTCTCCACTATATCTTTCCACCTCTCCCTAGAGGCGAAGGCGTCCCTTTATTAAGCTTAAAGAAGAAGATCTGGAAAGGTTTCGTATAGATTACTTGCTTCCGTTTTGCCTGCCGCTATTATAGACGCGAGGCGTGGCATAAGACGTTTCGAACCATTAGTGCTAGCAGATTCTCCTGCCGTTATATAGTGTGCCATGCTGCGGATAGGTATCTCGCCTATCCCCCTTGGATCTAAAAACTCGCAGCTAATACGCCGTCGAGTTAAAGGTGCCGCGACACCTTTAGCACATTCCGCAGAATTCTCGCTAATTCTGGGGTACGCCAACTTTGTGACGTCTGCTTGGTCTATAACCTGGTCTATAACCATATCCTACAGCTCCATAATCGTGTCGCTTCGCAGCTGCATCGCTAGGACCTCTGCCCTGCCGCGAAATTCTATAGTTTTAGGGAAAGAGTCTTCTTTCTTCCTAAGCAAATTTTGTAATGTAGGGATTATTTCCCCTATGCTGTCCTGGATCCTCCCTATCTCGTAATCCGGACGTCTTAATAACCCATTAGCAGGATTTGTTTTTCCTAGGCGGTACGTAATCTTAAAATTGTACTATAATAGTGCCTTTGCCCACCTAGCTTGTCGACCACTTAATACCTTTATAGTTATAAAGTATTCTAGGTTATTATAGTCTATAAGGACTTTAATAGGGTAATTGCTTCCTATATAATAATATCGCCAGTGCTTTATTGCTATAACTATCGTGAGTAACTCCTAGTCGTGCGTTATATAACGCTGTTCTATAAGGGTTATTTTTCTAGACTAAAACGCTATAGGATGCTATTTTCCGTCTTTTAATTAAGATATAATTGCCTCTAGGGTAAAGCCGGATGCATCCGTTTTAAGGTATATACGTAGCTTCTAGCAGAAGTGTATTAGGATAGGCGCCGACGTAAATAAATCCTTTAACCAGTTTATAGCCTACTTAGTAGCTTCCCTAAATATAAAGGGTCCTAACTTCTTGCCACTCTTAGATCCTTTTAGTAGATTAGTAATTGGAAGTATTACTTATAAGTAGTAAACAATAAATGTTTAGTAGAAGTTTGCTGTGCCTAAGAAAACCTATACTTCTCTAAATGTCGTGGGGTAGGGCTATTCCCTAATAGCGTCCACCCGACTTTTCTCTATTGACACTCCGTTAACACTAACAATAAAGCCTAAAAAATTAATGCTAGTAGTATAGAATGTGCACTTTTTTAGGTTTATATAGAGCTCGTATTCCCGCAGTCTTTCTAGTACCATTCGCACGTGGTACGTATGTGCTTTATAGTCATTAGAGTAAACTATAATATCATTAAGGTAGACTATACATATTGTGTCCAACAGGCCCGACAATGCCTTATTAATATAGGCCTGAAATATTACTGGTGTGTTAGTGAGCCCAAATAGCATCACTAGGTACTTAAAGTGGCCGTACTGTATTTGGAACGCCGTTTTCCACTTATCGCCGGCCTTAATCCGGATTTAATAGTATACATCTTTTAAATCTAATTTTGTAAATATTTTTGCGCCCAACAGCCTGTTAATAAGCTCCCCTATTAAGGGTAACAGGTAGCAATTCTTTATAATAATCTTATTTAGCGCCTAATAGTTAATATAGAGGCAAAGGGTCCCGTCCTTCTTAGGTATAAATATAATTGGTACCCCTGCCGGGCTTATAGAGGGCTGAATCCATTTTCTCTAAAAATTATCCACTATATATTAATGTAGTACCGCCAGCTTATTTTCTAATAGGTTATACAGTGGTCTAAAAGGAGGTTATTTGTCCCCTATATTTATCTTATACTTAACCAATATAAGGTCAGGTAAGGTTTATATAGCTTCTTTACTAGAAATATCCTCTAAGTCTATATATTCCTGTGGAATCTCTAGTTCCTTAACTGCGTATAGCCGGACATCCAAAAATGAATATCCCGTGTCCCTATTTTTGGTGTTAAGAGTGGTATATATGGTATATGCCCACCCTTCTTCTTATATATGGTTTAAGAAAGTCTCCTAATCTTTAACTATAATGCGCGGTTAAGACTTCCGATATTAATATAAGGCTGAAGGCTAATTAATATCCGGATTAACTTGGTGAAGCTATAGGTATCCTAAAATAAGGTTATACCCCTTGATTTCTGCGGCACAGAAGCGTATCTCCTGTATATCCTATAGACCATCGCGGTCCTAGCTAGCCACGGAAAAAGCCTATTCCCCATAGCATGGAATCCAGTGGCCTCTAATGCTTTAAATAGTGCGCACCTATAAGCCGCTAAGATCTAAATCTAATTCTTTTACTAGTAATTAAGAAATGAACCCTATACTCACGCCGCTGTCCACAAGGCAGTCTCGTGTTACCTATTCGTTATTAACTTAAATAGAGACAGGAATAACTATGCGGCAGTTTACTCCCTCCTTCTCTTGCTAGCCTAGTGTGAGGGAGTAAAGATCTACTAGGCTGTCTCTTTTCCTAATTAGGCCGACTCTTGCTTCTTCTGCCAGCAGAAGCAGCTTATATAGCCCTTTTTACCGCAGTTATAATAGGTGCGTATCTCCCAGTTTCCCTCCTACGGATTAGGTCTCTACCTATTGTTATTTTAGGGTTGACCAGCGTTGCTTTAGGGCTGCAAGGCCTGCTTACGTTGTCCTTTCGCAGAGCGGTTAGGTCGGAATCTACCCCTATTATTAAAGCTAGGTCTAGTCCTACGCTCTTTATTATTGGCGTCTCGTTCCTTTTACTTACCTAGATGGTCTCTTTTAGCACTCTTAATCCAAGTAGCTTTAGAGATAAGCTTTTCTTAAAAGGTAGGAATTTCGCCCTTCTCTTATATAGCCTGTCGAATCTTAGGCCATAGCTTAGCGAGTAGCTAGTGAAGTCGTATAGTGTTATCCTATAGATCCAAGTAGGGTACATTATCTTCTAGTTCTTTTAAGTAGTTTATAAACTGGACCACAGTCTAACCATCCTACTGTTTGGCGTTGTAGTATCGCTAGTTATAGTCCATTCCTTAATTAGTAGGGTCTTAGACCTAATTAACCAACTAGGTCCTAAGTTCGCTAAATTTAAGGGGTATAGTAAGTTTCTTCTCATAGCGTGTCCATAAACTTTTAATGGTGCCACGCAGGAAGGTAAAAGCAATTAGTGTCTAATTATACTCGTTAGAGTAACGTTTCGGATCTAGCCGAAGCTTAGTTTCGTATTATTGGATAAAACGATTATAGTTCCGAAGACTATTACTATAGTACTTATTAGGTTCCTTTATGCGGAATTTAGGTTTTTCTAACGTTATAGCATAGTGTGGCATTACCCCTTTAAGTCCGCTTCGTGTCTAGGGTGTCTATACTTCCCCTAATTGTCTTTACAATTGTTCTTGGTAGTTTTAATATACTTGTCTTAATTATATCTCCAACTCCTTTGTTTTTTGTAGGGTTTTGTATAGCGACCGCTCCAATAACTTCCTAGCGGTAATCGTTCCTAAAGGTCTTATAAGGTTAGACAGACCAGCCGTAGCTTCTTCGTAGAAAGAGGGAATGCGCTCCTCTAGGGAGACTCTTTAAGCCTCTTACGGTAAGGGCGTTGCTTCATAGGGTACAGGAGTATAGTTTATTATTGTTAATTAATAGCCGTACGTTCCTAACGGATTGTAAGCAATTAGAATTGTAAGAGGCCAGCCTAACCGGAACGTATGATTATCTAATTAACAGTGTTACTAGTAAGTAGAAGGTAAGTTAAAGGTAAATAGAAGGTAAGTTAAAGGTAGAATAAGTTTCACGTATTAAAGGACAAATGCTTCTAACCACTTCTATTTAGAGACTAATCGCTAGTTCTTCTCTAGAGGAGAACCAGCTCCCTATATAATCTTTCTAAGACGCTAGCAAAACCCTTTGCCCCTTATTTATCTAACCGTGTCTTCTAAGACGTAAATAGAACATAGATAAGACCTCCTCCTTCTGGAATATAGATAAGACCTCCTTCTGTCTTATCTGATATGTACCTTCTAGGGAATTCCGTTACAATAGTAAGGTAGATATTATTAAGCTATATATATAAACTATATAAGGAGGTTAAAACGTTATATAAGGAAGAAAGGTAGGAAAATAGGAAGAAAGGGTATATATTATTAACTTAGTTGCTTAGTTAATACGTATATAGGCAGAATAGGGTTTAGGTTGTAATCCTAGCAGAACTTGGCAGAATTTGGTAGAACTTAGCAGAATATGGCAGAATGCCGTAAATTGCCGTTAGATTGCTATTAGATTACTATTTCGCGGTTAGTCTCTAATTGCTAAGTTAGTGGAAACAGGTAAACGTGTGCAAGGTATTACAGGGGTATCCCATGACAGTCTTTTTAAAACCTATTTAATGTGTTCTCCGTGTTCTTCCTTAGTTATTAAGTAAATAATAATATTATTAAGATATACTATAACAAATTTATCTAAGTGTTCTCCTAATATATTATTAATACACTTCTAAAACGTTACTAGTGCGTTTATAAGCCTAAATTGCATAACTAATGGTTTATATAGTCCTTCCTTTAACCTAAAGGCTGCCTTCTATTTATTATCTT
>Ga0307515_10021425_pt1 | contig 11463 bp, 3 predicted proteins | sample 17_EM_MG_FD_194513 | JGI IMG/M metagenome (GOLD analysis project Ga0307515, IMG submission 194513) | Populus trichocarpa ectomycorrhiza microbial communities from riparian zone in the Pacific Northwest, United States - 17_EM | ecosystem: Host-associated > Plants > Roots > Unclassified | place... | reverse complement strand
CAAAATTTCTCTAGTTAGGGAATTATATTTTTTTTTTTGGTCTTAAAGTTTATATTTTTATATCGAGTTTATAAATATGCATATAGCAATATAACATATTTTCAACAGTTTTTATATATAAGCTGTGCATCGTGTGGAACAGAATATTATTATTTTAATAAGCTTTCATGTACATATCATAATTTTGTTAGCTATAAATTTGATATAGAACATTCTTTTTTTATAATTAAATAAAAAAATCAATGGCGAGATTGATATATTAGATTCTATATATATATAAAAAAAATTGAACTTTCCTAGCCAATCTCAAGTGCGGGAAGAGGGACTTTACCAAAAATAAAAATTGGTCGAGAAAAATAAATAGGAGCACAATACCAACCAAACTTGGTATGGACTCGAGTAGTAGTAGGAGCACCGATTGATTAAACCGTATGCTGTAGGGCCTAACCGCCTCAGGCCCACAAAAACATGGGATGGGACTGCCTGCCATTTAATTTAGATTAATTATTAGTATTTTTGACTTGCCAGAAAAGAAACCTTTAAATTAAATAAAGATATTTGCAGCAGCAACAGCAGGAAAAAAAACAATCAATCGCGATGGCAACTGTAGGAGTGGAGAGGAAGCAGCAGCAGCAAACAGAATCAACGATGACGATGATAGCGGAGGAGAGCTGCTCGGCGAAAACGGGAGCGGTGAGGCAAGGAGAGGGTTTGAAGCAGTACTATCTCCAACACATCCATGAGCTTCAGCTCCTTGTCCGCCAAAAATCCCACAATCTTAATCGCCTCGAAGCGCAACGCAATGGCCTTAATTCCAGAGGTGGGTTTTAATTCGACTCAGATTTATTAGTTTTTTATTTTTTCTATAGATGAATAGATAGATCATAATATATTAGTTAGGGTTTCATTATTCGATTTGTTGATAGCTTAGCTAGGGTTTTTCTTACCTTCTCCACAACAACAACAATAATAATTGAAAACCAAATATCTAGGGGGAAATAACAGAATACAATGAATCTGTACGTCTTTTTGTAAATTATTCCTAATTTTGGGAACCTGTCCTTGTTTTGGTGATTGCGTTAGCTACTACGGTTCGTGGGATATATAAGCTTATCATGGGTTGCACGACCATTTCGGTTTTATGCTACTGGATTCGTCAACTAGATGATGGATTGCATCTGCCATCACTTAACGTACAGGTTGAATGACATTGTTAACTTTTGACATGTTTAGTCAGGATGCTTAGAGAAGAGTCGCAGCTACTTCAAGAGCCTGGGTCATATGTTGGTGAAGTTGTCAAAGTAATGGGGAAGAACAAGGTGTTAGTTAAGGTACAGTATCTGTTCTTTTTGTTCAATGCAAGTCAATATACTTTTTATTACGCCATGTCATGGTCCGTTCTCTATTGAGTATTTTGGTGGTAAGCACTCAATGCTTTTAAAAGCATTGGACTATTGATGTGTTATTAACGTGTAGATAAAACTAAGTGGCCTTTTTTTAGGTTCATCCAGAGGGGAAGTATGTTGTTGATATTGATAAAAGTATTGATATCACAAAGATCACTCCATCAACAAGGGTTGCCCTTCGCAATGACAGCTATGTTCTTCACTTGATCTTGCCAAGCAAAGTGGATCCTTTGGTCAACCTCATGAAGGTTGAAAAAGTTCCAGATTCCACCTATGACATGATCGGTGGTCTTGATCAACAAATTAAAGAGATTAAGGAGGTTTGTATAGTCATTTGTTTTTGTTTCCGTCCAAGGATTTCCTTGGTCTGTGATTATAACAGCCATGTTAGGTTTTTGATTTTCTCATTGCTTCCTGTTACTTTGTCTTGACACCTTGGTAGGTCATTGAACTTCCAATCAAACACCCTGAATTGTTTGAGAGTCTTGGAATTGCTCAACCAAAGGTATTGTGTCATTAAGTTTTTTCCATCTGTTAATTCACACCTTTGGTGTACTTGGATTTTGGACTAAATCTCTCTGTCTCTTTCCCTCATGTCATAGGGTGTTCTGCTTTATGGACCTCCTGGCACAGGAAAAACTCTACTGGCTAGGGCAGTGGCTCATCACACTGACTGTACTTTCATCAGGGTTTCTGGTTCTGAATTAGTTCAGAAATACATTGGAGAAGGCTCTAGAATGGTCAGAGAGCTTTTTGTTATGGCAAGGTCCGTCTCTTTTCTTGCGCCTCGCGCTCAATTGATTCTTAGTGTTTTAAGGCCCTTTTCTTGAAGTATATATGATTAAATTCCTCCCATCTTCTATTTTCAACTGCTGTGATAGAAGGCAGTAGGGCTCATTATTTTAATAAATAAACCATAACCAGGAAAAGGGGCCATGTTGCCAGATTAAATATGTTTGTGGCATGAGTTAAACTGCAATTCTGGCATACCAGGCACAACACGTTATGCCTCCATTCTAGAAAGTTGCAGCTTGGGAGAAATAAAGTTACCATTCTGATTTTGAAAACTATGATCCATTTGAAAGAATATTTTATCCTTTCTTTTTCTCTAGAGCTGGTCATCTCACATGCTCTGACTTTTACATTTCAAATGCTTAGTTGTAGCCTAATTTTGATCACCATTTACCTGTTCGTTTATAGCCTTATGTTATGGTGCACAAATCTGTTTGCTTATATACTCTACTTCACATTTCACATCTTATATCTCGGTATGATTTCTGGGTTGATGGTTTTGTCACAGAGAGCATGCTCCATCAATCATTTTCATGGATGAAATTGATAGTATTGGATCCGCTCGAATGGAATCTGGCAGTGGCAATGGTGACAGTGAGGTGCAGCGTACTATGCTGGAGCTCCTCAATCAGCTGGATGGATTTGAAGCATCAAACAAGATCAAGGTACTGGAGTACCTTCAGAAGGAAGTAGATCAAATAGGGGGAAACTATGCAAGGTATTGACATAGTTATTCATGCTACTCACTACCATTTCTGGCAAACTTTTTAACAGGTTTTGATGGCTACAAATCGGATTGATATTCTGGATCAAGCTCTCCTTAGGCCAGGAAGAATTGACAGGAAGATTGAATTTCCAAATCCCAACGTGGATGTATGTATAATTTTCATTTGTTTGACTGTTCTCTTTGCTTATTCTGTTTCATAAAGAGTGATGCAATGGGTAATGAATATGCAGTCACGTTTTGATATCGTGAAAATCCATTCAAGAAGGATGAATTTAATGCGTGGGATTGATATGAAGAAGATAGCTGAGAAGATGAATGGGGCATCTGGTGCAGAGCTCAAGGTATTTTTCTCACTATATCAGTTTCTTTTATACCTCTCGCTTTTATTGTTCTGAATGCTTAAGTAATTGGAAAATTGTATATCTCCTGGAGCAATTAGGTAATATTTGGAAAGACATGATAAGGAGAATTGAAGCTCTATTTTATACAAGTAAATGAAATAAAAAAATAAAATAAACAAAGATAAGAAAGGGGTTAGGGATAAATCGATCAAAAACTGTTTAACTTGTTCCTGTGATACATACAGTTTTCGTTTCTCCTCCCGTGTTACTAATATCTAACTACTGTTTTGGGCAATGTTTCTTTGAATGTCCTTGGTGAAAATTGGTGGGGGGAAAAGGTATTTTTATGTGTATCATGAAACAGAAAAACGACTCTACAGATGTACAAGCAGCTTTGATTAAATTGTAACCATGTTTGATGCTTGCTTGCATCTTGTTATGCTTTCACAGGCGGTGTGCACTGAGGCCGGAATGTTTGCTCTAAGAGAGAGGAGGGTCCATGTTACACAAGAAGATTTTGAGATGGCTGTAGCAAAGGTCATGAAGAAGGAGACAGAGAAGAACATGTCTTTGCGGAAGCTCTGGAAATAAATCGGTTTCTGTAACTTGCTGTGTTTTCTGTTTGTTTTTTTTTTCTCTCCTATGAAAATGTCTCAAGAATCGAATAGGGGAGCAATTTAGAGCATTGAATATTTACGCACTGGATTTCCTGCCTGGACCTTGTCAGCACCATGCACATGATTTCTTTCACGAGATCAAGGGATGGGCATGGAATTGTTGTGTTTTGAAAGAGTTGTTCGTGTATTGTCTTTGTAATCCTGAATGCCTGATGGGAATTATTTATTTCTTCTTGATTATTGATTCTTTATATAAAATTGCTAGGAGCAAGGCCTGCATAGCTTGAGATGAGGTCAGAAATTGAGGGATAGCTTATTGGAGAAGTTCCAAGGGTAGGATTTGAATAATGTAGGACCTCCCATCTTGGGTCAAGTCTTAACAACTAGTGTTAACCTTGATGGGTTTCGGTAGCCTCCTGCCCAAGACCTGAATTGCAGAAAGTTATAGCCCTGGTGGGACTCCTGTTTTCCTAGGAATGCCACTGTCTTTTTGGAGGTAGTCTCTCATATTATGTGCATCTTATTAAAAAAATAAATAAACAAGATCAATTGAGTCTCAAATTAGTAATTTGGCTTTGAAACTAACAATTTTGTTTTATTTAAATTTCATATATATTTATTTGTCAATTAACAAAATAGGATGTTATATTTTTTTGAAAGTGGAAGATGAAGTAGGTAGTCTCTCATATTATGTGTTTATTATATATATATATAAAAAATCTCCTTAACAATTTATTTTGATTATGAAAACTCTAAAAAGACTTGAAAACAAACCAATAAAAACATAAAGTATTAAAAAAAATACATCAAAATTCGCCAAGTTATTAAATTGAATGCTAAGTTAGGTTTTTTGTAAGCTTTTTTTTTTTATTGTCCAATGTTATTTTTTTATTCCTTTGAACAAACATTGATAATATGAATTTAAATACAATATTTATTAAAAAAACAATTAATTATAGTTTTTTATTTATGTTTTTATTGTTAATTTATCTTCACATCATATATAACTGAAAAGAAATGTTTAAATAGAAGGGGTTCACAATAATATAATGCATAAATAACTCAATCTATCCTTATATAATTAGAAAAGTTTCCAATAAGTCCTTATATTTCTAATTCTATCTGTTCCTTTATTGTATAGTATCTGATTCTCCAAATATATATTCAGTTCATCCAAATTGATAAAATTATATTTTTCATTCTAAAATTACCCTTGAGTTATTTATAAGAATAAAATAGAAAAGTTGTAAAACTCGAACATTATAATTTTTTACAACAAAATTGATTTTTTTAGTATTAAAAATATATTATTGTATGGATCAAGGAATTTTTCAAAATAAAAAAATTAATTATGTCACTTTGGATGGAAAATATTGACAAAGAGATATGTTGAAAATTTGGATACTATACAGAAATAAAATAGAAACAATTAAATTATAAGTACATATTAGAGACTTGTTCAATTATATAAGGACAAATTGAACTATTTACCCTCATAGAATCTTAGGTGAAATGTTTTTAGTAATTATTATTTTTAAAAGTTATATGTGTTTATCCTAACTACTCATATAACTACTAACTACTAATTATTAAAATTTGAAAGATAATTAAATTTTATGTTCCTAATTTTTTATTAAGTCTAGTTTAAATTATTTTATATGGTAAAAAAATAAAATAAAAAATATATATATTTAATTATAACTATCAAAATTAATATTAAATTATTTGTGTATAAAATATGTTTATTTAATAACACAAATTTATTTATTTATAAATAGTTATAAGTTAGTTATTTGACTCGCGTTTTGCCATGAGTTGGATAATTTATTTTTGAAAAAAAAAATGAACATGCAAGTTTTTTCAACATGTTTTTTTACAAAATAAAAATCTAATTAAAAATTAAAAAACCTATATGCATTTAATTAAATAAATCAAAAATCATTGGTGCGAATAAAAAAAATGTTAACGTTTCTATTCGACTCATCTCGCTATGAGTCAAATAATTTTTTTTCTAACGCAAAAGAATAAATATGTTGGTGTTATTAACGTGTTTTTTAACATCGAGCAAAAATATAATTGTCAATAAAAAAATAATATTTATATATGATAAAATAAAGTAAAATTCATATATGTTAATAAAATTATATAATCTCAAATTAATTTTTTAACATAAATATTTCTACTATGAAAGAGAGTTTTATTCTAGCATAATAATAATAATAATAATAATAATAATAATAATAATAATTTGTTGAAAATCAGTAAAAATGAAAAAGTAAACTACTTCAAATGCCATTATTTCTTAAATAATAGGTGACTGTGACAAGAAACTATTTTATTAAATGAAAATAGCAGGTAATTTAAAAGGAAAGGAAAAAAAATTAAAAAAAGAAGGTCGTGGAGGGAAGCCAATAAAAGGATGGCTAATTTGAAACAAAGAAGCAAGAAAAGCTGCACTTACAAGTTACAACTTACAACCACTAATGCAAAAAATGAAACCCTTCCATTCCATCATCAAACCGATGTCCGGTTCTGGTTTAATAACATAAAACTAGCTACTTAAGGCGACCAGATACAGCAATCATCGTTTCTTGAGTTTAAAGATGTTCCACCATACCGGGAGGGACAGAACAGAATGAAGTCTTGAGGCAAATCTATCAACCATCCAGCAAGCGATGATACTGAGCAACAAAATCCAAACCCAGTAATCATCAGCTAAAGAAATTTGCTACGAGCCTTCTTTCTTTCCCTTACTTGTTTTGCTCTTGTTTCCTGAACCATCTCATTCCAATCTGTCACAGCAATTCATTACAAAACGATAGTGACCTAAAAGCAGAAACGAAATGCCCATCAATTCACCAAAGAGATTTGAAATTATAAAAAGCAACCGGAAATAATAGTTTGAGAAACGAGTAACAGTTTTCTTATTAATTTTATACTGTTACAAGTTATGGCTTTGCAAGCAAAGTGAAATGCTCCAAGCACAAGCAAAATTCTCATTCAATCAGAGAGTTTTAAATACAATAAAACGAGTTTCTTGCAATTAATACAAGAAAGGAACTTGATATCTCTACTTTTACTTCTACAAGGAAAAATAAACCCGTGGCAGCTACCCCTTACTCAAATCCGAAGAACCCACCATGGTCGTCAAAAACCCACAATTAGAGCAAAAGGCAGTAGTGCTGCTCCTTAACTATCTTTCATCCTTCATGAGAACACGACACCAATTTTCTTGGCAAAGTCATCTCCATCTTCGTTTTCATATTCCTCTTCATCTATGTTTTCACCCTCTTCGTAATTGTACTCTCCTTCATCAGCCTGCTCATATTCATAATCACCATCCCTCTGATCATCACCCTCGTACTCGTGATCTTCCATTCCGTCATCAGCAATCATCCCATCTTCAGTCTCAATCTCACTTGGATTGGGTAGCTGAGAAGACTTTCCATGAACAATTTCAATGTTTCCCCCTTCTGTTCCAAGGGCATCGTCAGTAGCAAACTTGGATTCTTTATTTTTTAGCATCTGGCTACTGTCATCGTCCTTTAATACAGAAGAAAATCCACTTTGAGTCTCTGCAACTGCCTTGTTGTTGGAATTGCTGGTGAGGCTTTGCCTACTTTCCTTTTGATTATTGCCATCCTCGATAACAGATGATATTCTGCTACCAGAAGCTGCAGCTCCACCCCCTCTCTTTCTCTTAAGAATCTCACTAAGAGGCATTGGCCCTTCAAATGAGAGATCAGCATCAGATGGTGGATGATCTTCCAAGTACTTCCGCTTTCCAAGGGATTGCTGTGATTTACCCTCTGCATTTTTCCCACCTCTCAGCTCTGCAAGCCTTTTAGGAGCAGCAAAATTAGTAATTTTATCATCTACTAATTCTCTTCTCACATGGGGACCTCTAAAATTTCTCCCTTCATTGTAATCCTCTTCCACCCTAGCTTTCATTCTATCCCGGAACCTCCCTTGCTGGGAAGAGATCAGGGACCTTACTGGTGACAATCTTCCCCGATTCCTGCCCCTGTCAATTTCCCTTTCTGCATGCAAGTCACCACCTTCGTTGGGAGATCCTCCTGGAAGCTTTATTCTACCACGAAGACGACTACTAATGGGGCTCTCATGTGAGAGTAAGTGATGAGAGTCCCTTCGTGAAGAACCCTGGTAACCTCGCTCCTCAACATGATTGCCTGGGACAAAATCATTACTAACAACTGATCTCAAGCCGTTCACCCTCCTTTGTTTCGATAAAAGATAACGCAAATCTGATCCTTCAATGTGCTCAGGGCTATCAGCTTTCGAGTAACCTCGCCTTTCCAGATGTGCTGGTGCCACTAGCATTCTTTCTGACGACGCCCTGTGCTGCTCCCATGCGTGCTGCCCTTGCATATGTTCATAGGGATCATAGCCTCGTGGATCACCATACCTTTCTTGGTCATCAGGCAACGAGCCATAATCAGCAGGATGGCCCCTGTCATATTCATCAACAGAGTTCAAGTTCCTCCCTTCATGACCTATTGTTCTTCCAAATTGATCTTCACCATGGTAATAATCAGAATCCCTCAACTCATCATCCACAAGAACATCAAAACCAGGAGAGGACTCCCTCAAATACTCATCAGCATCCTTTCCATTATGGTTAACATGATCATCTGCTACCCGTGACAGATGCAACTGATTGGAACGACTTGAATTTCCATTGACCTCGGGAGGAAGATTTGATGATTTATATCTGGGAACTTCATCATCCGTGCTTTTGGGTGGCACTACATTCCTTGCAACACCAGCACTGTTCCTTGCTGAAGCAATTTCAGCTTTTGACACAGGTTTAGCTACAGTGGGTGGTTCAACAGCCTTTGATAAATTCACTTGTGGAAGCTTCTGCTCTTGAGTACACTTTTGAAGGCCACCAAAAGCCTTTTCTGGAGGGTGGGCCTCAGTACCAGGGGTAAATGCCATTGTTTGAGAAACTCTATTACTGGCATGATTTGGTCCATGGGAGAAAGCACATCTGTCACCTTTCAAGCATATTCCCTGCTGAAAGAAAATGCACAGGACTCCTTGTTTGCCTGAATTGTGAGGAGCATGTGTGGCAGCTGCAGCAGCAGCGTGTGATGGCGGCAAGGAAGATCCAGCAGAGGCTGTTGTTTGGTTGCCAAACAAGCCATCAAGGGGCTGAAATGAGAGAATAGATATTAGATACTAACAAACCGGATAATCCAGCAGAGGCTGTTGTTTGGTTGCCAAACAAGCCATCACGGGGCTGAATAGAGAGAATAGATATTAGATACTAAAAAACCGGATAAAACAATTTAATCAAGAGGGGCTTGCAAAATTAAAAAGCTTCCCACCAGCTAAAAGAGTAATGAAACAAATCAAGCAAGAAGTGCATAACATCAAAACAAGACGAGAAAAAAAAAGACTTACTGGATGACGAAACCCACACTTGGGATTCATGCAATTGCCATTCAACCAAAAATAGCAATCCCTAGGATTAACCCTGGCATATTCACTGTGGCGATACTCACACTCACTTCCCTGGTGAAACAAAGAACAAGAGGCTTCAGTTAAAAAAAAATTCAACTGCTAAAGAAGGTAAAAAATCAAGAATCCACTCTTTCTAAAAACCACAGCGAGATCATAAAACATCAAGAACACTTGGTACATCGTACACATGATATTGATTTGACAGAAAGACATAGTTAAGGGAAGAAACGTAAAGCACAACTTGCCTACTTTACCCAAAGCCTGGCAAATATTACTATTCTTGAAGTAAGTCTGAAAAATGAACGCATTTTAAAGACTATAAAAACAAACCAATTACCGAAAACACCATCACAAGAGGTTTTTTTAGAAATTAGCATTCTTGGCGGAAGCCCAGCCAACAGACAACATATGAATTACCTAAAACGGAAGGGTAAGAAACAAAAAACTAAAACCCACAAGGGAAATCATAATTATAGACTCAATTGAACATTGCACAGATAGATTTAAGAACACAAGACAAATCATGTGATCATCTTAAGAAGATAAGATCTAGATTGACAATTATATTCAAGAAATTGATTAGGGTTTTTCCTCAAAACCCCAAAAAAGAAACCTAATTAATATACATATAAAGAAAAGTGAATCGTGAATCTGTAACCCTTATAATTAGATCCCTCAAAATCGGCAACCATTAATTGAGAAATGAAAAAAAGATAAGATAAGGAGAAAAGCGAACCTTTTTGCAGGTTAAAGGAGAAGCAAGAAAGTAAACACAATCAGTATTCCTTTTCAAGGCTTCTTCTTCGGCGGATGTTGTTGTGGACGCAGTAGGTGTAGGTGGTTGTGGTTGGGTGGCCGCAACCATGGCGGTTCTCTTCTTCTTTGTTATTATTGTTGTTTTTTTTAGGATCAAGAGAATTGCTTGCAGATCGATAAACCAATATGCAGCAGCTCTAGTTGGGAGTGGATCGCGCGAGTAATAATAAATCAAAATAAATAGAGAGTGAGAGAGAGGCGATCCTCCAAGAATCCTTATTTGCAACGGGGATTATAATTATTATTTATCATTAGAAGTAAAAGAAGAAGAGAAGAGGAAGTGTATGATATGAGAAGAGCCGCCACGATACAAAAACAGATAAAAGAGTGGGGCTTGAGAGGGAGAGGGAGATAGAAGGAAACGAGAGTGTGCGCGGTGCAGTACGAGTGGTTCTTTTCGGATTATTTTTAATTTAAAAATATATTGAAATAATTTTTTATTATTATTATTTAAAAATTATTTTTAATATTAATATATTAAAAAATTAAAAATTTCTTCAAAAACAATTTTGAAATGGCTATTGTTGAGAAAGCAGCTTTGCCTATGCCTCTTTACTTTTCTTTTTTTATTTCTTGAGAAAATATAGATGAGAGATGAGGTAAAAGTTGTCAAGCACTTTTTTTATATATGATACCAAAAATACAACATAAATTTATATTTTAAGATTATAAATATTTTTTTTTATTAATATGTGTGTCTGGACCAGTTTGCACGCACCTCGACTAATCTCACGGGCCCTGAAATTAACGATCATGTAAGCCTCCAATGGTCATGATATTAGCAACCACATGACTCGAACTTGAGACTACATGGAAGCAAATTTCTTGGTCTCAATCTCTTATCTCTGGACCACCTACTAGATAATTTATTATAAATAAATCTTATTTTGAAGGGTTAATGGGTTGATTAAAGAGGTTTACTCGTTATTTTTATTTATTAAGTTCAAATCTTGGGTTTAACTTCAAAAAAAAATATTAAATTTTTCTAAATCTATCAAGAAAATATAGAGGTGTGTTTTTATATTCGTTCGAAAAAGGTTATGGCTTCAATTAACACGTAAGTGGTACCAAAAATACACCAAATTTACTATCATCAAACAAAAAATAAGATAAGAAAGGTTGTGGTTTTACAAATTAACTTTATATAAATTGATCATCAATTGATACCCGTGCACTATTGTGTAATGATTTTTGAAATCTACTTTTATTAAATTTTTTCTAGAATAAATATTTTCAAGAATTCAAACAATTTAAATTATAGATGAAAAAAATATTTT
>Ga0307515_10021424_pt1 | contig 11463 bp, 9 predicted proteins | sample 17_EM_MG_FD_194513 | JGI IMG/M metagenome (GOLD analysis project Ga0307515, IMG submission 194513) | Populus trichocarpa ectomycorrhiza microbial communities from riparian zone in the Pacific Northwest, United States - 17_EM | ecosystem: Host-associated > Plants > Roots > Unclassified | place... | reverse complement strand
GCAAACATTTTTTTAGCAACCCCAAGACAAACGTTGGGTTTAATTTTCTTCCTACAAAATTCTAATAATACTCGAATAAAAAAAAAGACCTCGGCAAACTGTATTTTATTTATTGATTAAAAAATTACTGTGAGAAGGAAGAAAAAAAAAAGATTTCCGTGGCCAATTAGAAAAGTTGTCATAATTAACAAAAAAGATACGGGAGCATTAATTAGTGGCCAGTTAATTATTTCAATATAGAAGGGTTTGATAGGCTGAAAAGACTTAATCGATCACTTCCACGGGTGACCAATTAAATCACTAGGTAAATAAAGTCATTTTTGTTAAATTTTCAATGATTATGACCCAATTGTAATGACGTGGATAGCTTTAAGTAAATCTCAGCGGTTTGACTTGGATGGAAGGTTCGGGGTGCACTTTGCCTTGATGTTCCTGCGACAATTTGCATGAACAAACATAAATGGTGAGGGCTGGATTGGCAAAATCAAAATAGAAGAGGGACTAACCAAAGAAATACGTGTTTGGTAGTGAAACTGCATTCCAAGCACTGCATCAAAGAACCGTACAGTAATCCTTTAAAACTGTCAACACCACTTGAAAAAGACAAGGGTTAATTAATTGAAGTTTTACACAATAAATACAAATTTTCATTATTTTTTCTGACAAAAGATAGAAGGACCTGATTGATAAATGGACAAAATACAAGGAGTTGATCTATAGAAAACGAAGTTTTGGGAAGAAATCGTTCAGTTATATAAACTTGGGTGGAACAACTGAAATTAGCCATGCATTGATATTCAAAATACTGTGGAGTTATGTTACAAATGGGTAATCACAACTTTCATGGTTTCCAAATGTCGTGTGGTTTGAAATTAATTTAGAATGGAAGGGATGCATAAGCTTCGAACAAAATAAATCTGATAAAATACATGAATACAAAAATAAACTATTTTTGTTATTCAATTAGATAAACTGCGGATCATTGGATTAATTTTTTAAAAAAATATATATATATTTTATGCTTTGCTAACATTTTTTAGTAAAAAAAATAAATTATACAAAGATTGACTACTCGAATAAATTATTGAAATGAATAGTATTTTATAAGCTGGTACATGATAAAATCAACATCTCTTTTAGTTTCTTGTTAGTATATAATCAAAAATATATCTATACAGATCTTTTCTAACAGAAGAAACATGCTTATGATAAGCCTTGCAATTGTGTGTGCAAGTATTGATTAAAATACAAAACACTCTATAATCAATGTAGATGCGCGCGGGGATGATCATGGACTTGTAATTAATTTCAGATGAAAACATATATAATACAAGCTATATATAATTCAACCTCAACTCATGGAAGATAAAAATAATGATAAAAAACCCAGACAGACGTTTTCATTAAAATAATTATGGATGTTGTTTCTAATATCATGCACAATACGAAGAAAAGAATTGAATGGACTGCATCAGAATAGAGAGGTGCTTGTGACATGACGTGAAACTTTAGATGAAAAATGTTGTCGGTTTAGCGGACCAAGAAGCAAAAAATGTTGGAAGAAGCTGTTGGCAGCATCCTATGTTTGGATACGAATGGGAGAGAGGTTCGCTGTCGAGAAGGGGATTTGTTCCCTCAACGCCCCGAGCTCATGTGATGGAGTTGGTTATGATTGTGTTGAACATGAAAGAAAGAAACATGTTTTGAGAATGACCCTTGTAAGATACAAGATAGCTCGCCTAATCAGATCTCCAAAATGCATGAAATTATAAAAGAGCCGCAGAGGTGTGTGGTATAAATGGGGCATGGCCCACCGTATAAATAGTAGGGCTTATCCATGAGATTCTGTTGGGGATGTTCCCTTGGAACTACATGGGAAGGGATGTAAGGTTGTGCCTTTGTCGCTTTTGGGTACCCCATAACCCTCAAGAACAAGACGCGAATCGTGGATTTCAAAGGCAAAAGCATTGCTCCTTGAAGCTCAAAACAAGGAAAAAAAGAAAGGGAAGATACCATGCACAGGCAATTAAACATCATATGTTATGGCCTCCCCCTCCCCTCGCATGTTGGATATCAGGTATGAGAGTCAGCTAATCCTGTCCCGAGACCTAACAGCAACTATAAGTCGCCTTGCCCATTACCATGTGAGGTGTGGCTTTTATGCCTGACTTTGCTAGGACCAGTTCTTCAGGAGCTGTTAGTGAGACTCTATATATAATTAATCAAATCTGTGTAGATACATTTTGGGATGTATATAGATGATTTTGATACATAAAAAAATATCAAATCAATGTATTTTCACAATAAATGCATTTTTGTAAAGAGACAATACATCACATCACACAACCAAACACAGAAGACATAAATGTTTCTAGGAGAGTTAAGAAACAATATATAGGAGAAGAAAATAGGCTTAGCACTAGTTCTGCTCACGGTTGAACCTATTAGCATATGCAATAACGACTTTTCCCTGCTTAAGGAATTGTTCTTACTGGTGTGATTGTGTAATGGCTGGAAGTGTTCCTTTCTTTTAGAAATTAGAGGAGGAAATATGTTTGCTTACAGATGATATTTTTGCACTCGTTTGTGCTCCTACAATATCAATGATTCTTGTTTTGAGAAAAATTATGCGTGAAGTCAAGAACCGCGCGAGTCCAGAGCTAGCCTAAGAATAATCATGCTCCATCTCGACGTACTGAATTACTGCACCAATCAACCGCATCAATCAATCAAAATAGTCTTCTGTCCCACGTCAATCCCGACTCCACATAAATGTCATGGATTTGGTATGATTATATTGCATATGCTCTTGCCGTTAGTAATTGTTTGCTGTAAGTGGTTCGCGATCCTTTTTTTTATATGGATATGTGTGTCCTGAGTTAATTGTAACCTAGCCTCTATTATTTATTAAAATTACTTAATTAATCTTTGTCGTATTAAAAATAATTAGATAGTTTTTTATTAGTATTTATTGTATTTAATTTTATAGTGTTTTATTCTAAAAATGTGTTTTTTTCTTATCATTTTGTTTTCATTTATCTACTTCTTGTTTTTTCTTCTCTATTTATTAAAATCAAAAATCAAAATAAATTAGAAAAAAAACTTCAAATAGATGGAAAAAAAGTTATAAAAGAATTTAAAACCATGGAGATATATATAGGTTTTATATAGGTTTTGGTATTTGAAATAGAGTCATGTGTATATTTTAAAAAATAAAAAATAAAAAATAAAGTTGAAGCCCGATAGTTTTACATTGTGCTTTTCTCAACTGTACCTGTGGTATTTTTTAAAATATTTTTATGACAGTGACAGTTTCCAATATTATTTTTAAGAAAAACTGAAGTAATAAAGAGCAGGGGTTGCAGTACAAGTGACCGCAGTTAGCTATGCTGCTATAGCCCTAGCTACAAAGAAAACTGAAGTCAGCAGAAAAAAAGGTTGCCGTGTGGAGAGGGTTGTTCTTAGACTGAGTTACATGAACTACCCAGACACGGTATGGACCTAAGAGACTTATTATGCCACTTGTAGATATTAAAGTAAAAGGAGTTAGACTGTCATAATAATAAGGCTTAATAGTCAGTCATCAGTAGTAACACAATTGCTGATACACAGAAACGATCAGAACCCACAGAAGGCCTTCCAGAAAGAGATGACTTTCTTTGAACGAAGTTAATGCTTCATATGGTAAATGAACCTGGTTTCCCCACTCTTTTCCTCGATCTGCAAGATGTCAACTACACATAGCAAATGGATGGTATGAATGAACTGTTGAAGAGAGTGAAAAAAGAGTCCCCATTTCTCTCGCATTCATAAAACTCTTTGACAGAAAGGGAGGGCTGAGAATGACCCACCAGTTTATCTCCTCCCTGTGTTAAAGGTCCTGACTTCGATAGTACTCCTGGGACTACCAAGTAAAAATATGATCAGAACGACATTGAAGAAAAAGCAAGCCCCTTAGCCCTAGGGGCAAGCCAGGCAATTTCCACCTTGTTTATGGGAGAAATTAACTGTGCATGCCACGGGGGGTGAGTGACAGGTGAAAAGGAGAGTGGGAGATAGAAAGGACAAAGGTGTTGATTTTCTAAGAGATTTTCTTGCATTGATTAGGGAATAGACACTGCTTTACCCACGTAGAGGAATTGTCTGCCCTGATCATCAACTTACTTAATAGCAATAGTTTATTGTTCCTCCCAGAACAAGTGATTGTACTGTCCACGTGCGTAGACCCCTTGTTTGCTGTTACTTGTATAACATAGCAGACCCAACGCTTCATGCTCCGTTTGCAACTTCTTCTTTTTTAATCAAATTAGCCCATCAAATATATAAAAAAATTAGCATAATAATAATTCTGTTAGAAGAATATTTAGTGAAATTTCACCTTCTCATGCTTCTAAAACACTACAATATAAAAGTTCAATCATCTATCTCAATCAATTAAATTCAATTGTATTAATTAATTGATTCTTTCACATCAAAACTATAATTTTATGATTTTTTTAAAAATATATATTTTATGAGTCACGATATTTTTTTTTTCAACAAGTATACTAAAAATAGATTATAATTAAAATCTCAAAAATTTATTGCTCACAGGGTAGTTGTCATGTGTTTTTTAATGTCAATGATGTAATCGAGCTTGTAATAACAGATAATTCTAAACAAACAGGTGTGAGTATGCTATAACTAAATAAGAATGTACCCCAAATAGATTACACGAATGACCTAGTATATACATTTTATGTACTAGTGTGACAGGTCTAGGCTCATGAGAGAAATGGTCGTGTCGGACCAGAAAAACATATCAAAAGGGCAATTACTTTTAATACAATCATTGAATCGTGCTGAAATTTTTATAAGAATTTTCGAAGGCTATTTTCCCTATACTAGCCATTGCATCACTATATAAACTGTCAAATCTTTAAGTATAAAAAATCTTGTCGAGGTCTCATAATTTTAGTAGTTTTGAAATTTTCTTTATTATTTTTAGAATTAGTCGATAGATTTTACTAATGAGTCAGATAATTAAATTTTTATATTATTGTGCTTCTAAAACATTAAATATTTTAATTAAGAAAGAGCTTTGACCAACTTAATTTCATGTTGTCACGTACCAAAATTCTGACTCCCTCGATGCAACTGAGAAAATTAAATATTTACAATCAATCCAGGTAACTGGCTTCTGGCTAGATCCATTAAGACGACACATTGATATTAATTTGTGTCGTGAAGTCTAAAATGGTACGGACCTGTTTCCTTGTCTTTAGGTCATGGTCTTGTCTTTTTTAGCCTTTTATTTATTTATTTTTAGTGATGATATTTAGAAATTTTTAATCTTGAAAGATAACGAATAAGAAATAAATAAAAAAATAACCATAAAGCTCCGCAAAGTTACACAGCGTCGTTATCTCTTATTCCTTGTGCATGGTATGAATCGTTACCTCTTTTTCTTTTTTTTTTTTCTTTCCAATTATTTTAGCCTTTTTTTAAAATAAAAAAAAATTGGTTAAAGCCTAGCTAGTGATTTTATGAACACATCCAAAATCCTAAACATCAAAATGCATGACCCCACACTTCACGTATTTGGGAAGAAAACACCAGTCTTGAGGCAGACACAGACAGATGTGGGAAACTCTTAAACACGATGCCTCTTGTGAATTCAGGGACATTAATGAGGCAAGCAAAGAAGTCCTTCCCCTAGAAAAAGACTTCCGACAATTTTCAAGCTGAAGAATAGACCACGCTAGGATCTGCTATATCCATATCAACACATGAATATGGCCCTTGGCCCAAGTCGGGGTGCTACCTGGTCCACCAAGGCATGGCCTCAAGTTTGGAAGCTCGGAAGGAAAACAACACGGCAAGTGGATTAAACGAAGGTGGAAAACCTTTGTAGTTTGTACTGGAACAAAATTCAATTATTTAATTAATTTATGCAATCAAATGAGATATGTATAGTTCTCCGTATGTCCAAACACATTGGACCATTTTTCACCGCCAAACATCATGAAGGAATTCCAGCCCTTTTTCTAATACCTTGTTATCGTATGATGAAGAAATTCCAGCAGCTTTCTGCCACATTGCACCCAAAGCAGTCAGTTGCATAAACACCCTTCGCGGTGCTTAATTGCAACAGTTTGGTAAATTCACAAAGCTTCCTCCGTATGTTCATCTTTTCTACCTCAATTGACTAGGCTATGTTGGGATATGGCTTTATAGGTAACCTTTTTCATCTTGGCTAACAGGCATCCACTGGAACTGTATTCATAGACAGGGTATTTGCTTACTTTAAGATAACTGTGCAGCTTTATCAGTCACCTGTAGTGCGATCGATGTCCCCATGCTGTCATGCACAAGCTCCTCCCTCAACCATCTAATTACCGAGGATGGATATCAAGATTTTGAGCCTGTATTCAAACTGAATAGAGCTTCAGCAATGCTCCCAGTATTTAGGTCCCACAACATATTAACACTTGATCAGGAAGGAAGAGGAGGCCTACCAGGCACAGAATGCGTTTTTCTCCTTTATTTTCATCTTTGCACCTGCTCAAACATAATTGAGTAAGACTTGACAATACAAGATTCTCTTAGGATAAAAGAGAACAAGTTTTCAAGGATACCAAGAGATACGAAAACAAATTTTCGTGGATGCCAAGATGTGGGTCAATGTTACATAATAAGACGATCGACAAAGAGTTCATGTATAGTGATTGCCCAGAGAGAAATAGAAGAATAACAAGGACAGAATTTCTACAGAAAACCATGTGACTTTAAACTGCTGCAATGCAGAGGCCCCACCAACAAGGCACAGTGTCCAAGATATGCCATTCTTGGCATCCATTGAACAGCCTGTAAAGCAATTTCAAAACACCAGATGATTATGACGGCAATCAGTTAATCTTTCTGAACCGTTAATTACTTCTTACCAACTACATTAAATGGTGCAGTAGGTCAAAACAAAGGATCGTTAGTCCAAGAAATTCAGTGTCAAATACTTATTCATGCCAAATAGCAAAAATGTTTGAACCAAATGCAGCAGCGCCATAATTCCCATTTTTCTATTCGCGATCTCTTACAGAAGGCTCAGAAATTGAATAAAGAGACTAACTGGTCAGCAATAGAGATCAAGACCATAAAAGCCAGAATTATGTAAATCCAAGAGCAATAGGGAACAGAACAGGACATTGGACGTGGTTTAATACCTTCAAAGTCTTCACCTAAGCAACATAAGTTGGATAGCCGATTGTCTACAGTGAAGATGAATGGAAATTAGTAATGCAGGGATACTTGCAAAGTTCATGCAGACTCCAGTAAGATAAGTAATTAGATTCAACAACACAATCATGCACCATGATCATAACCTTTAATCAATCTTTGGTAACACTTAATCTGTGTTTAGTGCTGCCTGGTCAGCAAGAACCCTAAAATGAGACATTTATAACGCAGGAAAAAACCACTGTTCAGGACAAATGAAAGATCCAAAATGCAGGAATAGCAGACCATTTATGCTTCAAGTCTCTTTGAGAAATCAAGCTTGATCAGAGATAACCAAAATCCACACCATATACTTCAACGATGTGCACATGTCATATCGCTGGTAGTGATGAAAGAATTTATGGAGCTGAATTGATACACACTGAACTAGTTTAATATATATGAACACTTCACCGAATCAGACAATTAGAGTGCATCAGCAACTGCGGGTAATGCCATTAACAGAAGAGATAAATAAGGATAGGGGTTGACTACAAAAATGCCCCTTGCCTACTTGCTCATTCTCAATTTTACCACGTCCAATTCAGGGAATCAATTTTGCCCTTGATGTTACCAAATATTTCCAATATGACCCTTCTGTCCGATCTCTGTTAAAAATAGTTAACAGAAACATCAAATTATTTGTGCGCCATGCACACGTTTCATTAGAGGGGGAAAAAACTGCCAAAAACACCCAAAATACACATTCATCCATAGCAGCTTAATACCAAACAGGCGATTTTGGGTATTCTGGCAGGTTTTGTTCCTTCCAATTTCACGAGTTAATGCGAGACGTGAGTGGCACGTGAGTAATTTGACTATTTGTTAACTGTTTTTAATATATAGTAGATGAAAGGTAACATTGATCCCTCTACTTTTGCTTTGTGAATCAAGTGTGGATCCGCTAATTAGAGAGATAAAGAGAGATCACATTAAGGTCTCTCTAATAAACCAAATCTTTCAAAAAAAAATCAAGCAGAAAAAATTATAAGACTTTCGCATGCATCTGTGATATGAATGGGAAATCACTAATCAGTCAAGCCGATAAAATCTTTCAATCCAAAGCTGCATTCTTAGAACTACTACCAAATAACTTTTAACAGAAATTAATAATTTAAGTAGAAGCAAAGCAGGCAGCTGAGGACATCACGGAAACAAAAAGTGAAAAGAAAAACTTTCAAAAGATACTCTGTGCTCCAACTTCCATTTCATCCCTCAGAAAAGGGAAGGGAGAAAGAAAGAACAAATGACTGTATGCTTTTATTCAGTGATATAAAACTCAATTTTGATGTTAGAGGCAAGCTCAGGTGGCCCTAGGTAGAGAATTCAAGTTTAAGCAGCTCAACCTTGAAGAAAAACTCATTTAACCTAATGGAGCTTGCACGAAAAACGACAAACTGTGAAGAGAACCATAGAGCTTATTGAATTTTTAGAAGGGGCATGCAATCCCAAACAGAGGAAATGCAAGCCATTGCCTTCTATCACAAGACATGTAGATTGACAGTGCACGCATGCAATTTGATAAGCAACATTGTTGTAGCAGAAGAAGGTTTAGTCTCCATGAGGTTAGACATGGATGTTGGGTTGTGATTGGTGATTACGGTTATGGAATTCGGGGTGAAATTGTAGTGAGGATAATGAACACATTCAATGACATTGATCTGTTGGGGGAGGTAGATGAGGAGTGTAGGGTGCATCCAGGATTGAGTTGTTGCTTCAGTTAAGGAATAGTTGAGGGGACATCGGGGAGCAGCAGAGATTAGTCATGACTCGTGAGTTAAACAAACAGAACAAAAATTCAAAAGGGCATCATTATAAGCACGGAGACTCTCAAATTTAAGTTTGTCATGTTACCATAGAAGTTCGGAGTATGTTGAAAGGTACTACTGAACTATAAGCTGGGAGCTTCTGGAGTTTGATATCTAGCAAAACTTAAAGAAATAATGGTAAAGCTAGAGTACATCTGCAGAACTTAGTTTTTGCATTCTGGTATTTGCAGAACCGTCTCTGTTCTCCAGCAAGTGGAACATGCTTTAACATGTGTGTTGGAGTTTCTTGAATTTCTAAAAGTTCTAGTGTATAGCAGACAATGTGATAGCATTCCTAAAAGAAAAAAATGGATAGAAACACAACATTTCTAGATAGGAGACAGTCAGAAAACTGCAACTACCTAGGAATGCTGATGACTGTGGTATAAGCTATGGCCAACAGGCCACGTATGAATAGCAGGACAATGGTACACTTGTATTTCTTGAATATTAGGACAAAATTGCAGGACTGTCTTACAGACTTGCCTATTCCTCACGTTGTTGTAGGCTTAAAACCATTGCTTGAAATCCTCCCAACACTAGCAAATTCAGTGGTTTTTTAAACTTTTCCTTTCAGAAACAGAAATTGAGAAATAAAATTAATCCTTGGAGTCTCCCAATCTGAGAGATTTAGGGTTCATATCACTGAGATTTATGATGTATAGGATATCAAGTGCCTTTAGAAGCTCCACAAAAGAGCACAAGTAGTGGAAAAAGATTTACACAGTAAAACATCACAAAGTGCTTGGTTTTTGTTAAAGCTTGACTATGTCGCAACACACCAAACCAATGTTAACCACAGGCTTAATTATCAACATCTTGGCTCCTAAATCTGTATGAACGACACTCACACTTGAACCAGAAAGACAATTTTCACATCCCAGCAAAGTTTATCGTGCATGGCTAAGCAAAACTTCCTGCTGCACACGTTGTGTATATATATATATATATATATATATATTGAATGTTTCTCTTTTAATCTTCAAGTATAACCTATATATTAACTACGCTACAAAATGCATCAAACCTTGTAAACATAAGACAATTTTCTATGTCCTAAACACAAATTAGGATACATAATCAACATAAAATCTCAATCAAATCTATAGCAACTTAAAAATTCAGCCTTATCCAGCACAAACTCAAAACATGCCCACATGTAAAACTATCACGATATATCACAAATCCCAGATAATACTCGATCAAAATACACAGGCAAGCAAGCAAGCAATGAATCAACTTACTGATTATATCCGATCAAGTTAACTCTCCTCAGCCATTCTCAGCCGCATTTCAAACAATCTAGCGTTGAATTCCCCGTCATTAACCTTTAACATTCTCGACAATGGCATCTTCAACCCATACTCCACCAACATTCTATGCCTAGGCTTAATCTTCCTCTCCAAACTAAACGAGAAAAATTGCGGAAACTTCTTCAATTCCCCTAGATCCCCCTTCATTTCTCTCACAAAGTATTCAAATTTAGGCTTCATGTTCCTCTCCACACTGAGAGTCAGAATCCCAGGAGCCCTCACAACCATATTTTTAACCTCGACAAACTCAAACCCCAGCCCCATCAAAAACTCGATCTTACCCATCAAACTTCTCTCCACGTTATAAACAAGCAACAAAGTAGTTTGATAATTTAACTTACGTGGACCCACAAAGCCCAACTCTTTTAGAAAAACAAAAGCAGGCCTCAATTGATTAGACACGCTGGAAACTAACAATCTGGGACAGCGATTGATTGACCTAGAGATATCAAGAAATGGGATTTCGACTTCATTTAAGAGGAAATCGAAGGTGGGGTGGAGGTGGAGGTGGGGGTCAGAGGTGAGGAGGCAAGGGTGCATGTCGAGGATGCGGCCAATGGAGGAACGGTGGAAGCCCATGGAGGAGAGACAGTTTTCAATGGCGAGGAGAGTAGAGAGAGGAGTGGAACGGATGTTTGGGTTTAGAGTGAGAGCTTTTTGAGTGTTTATTTTAAGGTTTGTTAGGTAAGTTAGTTTTTGTCGGAAGAGAAGACCAGTGTCTTTTGATGTTGTTATAGTTATTGTCGTCTTTGCTAGGCAAAGATTTGGGAGGGTTGGGTTGTTTTTGAAGAGGGAGGAGAGGGGGTGTGGTGATTGGCTGCATGTTAGCATTATGAGAGTGTCATGAGAGGAAGGAAGGAGATTGCTGGTTGCTGGTGAGAGGAGGAGGAGGAGCCTAGGCTAGGAGGGCCATCATGATGATACTATCCATTCATCCGTTCATTGGGTAGGATTTGATTTCACTTTATTTTATTGTTATAATTGGGCTTTTGTATTTCTTTGGATGTTGGATCCTTTTTGTTGTGTTGGAAGTTTTTGCACGCCGTTTTGTTGACCTTCGATTGGATTGTGGGTTGGCCCATTGCCCACAA
>Ga0307515_10021423_pt1 | contig 11463 bp, 6 predicted proteins | sample 17_EM_MG_FD_194513 | JGI IMG/M metagenome (GOLD analysis project Ga0307515, IMG submission 194513) | Populus trichocarpa ectomycorrhiza microbial communities from riparian zone in the Pacific Northwest, United States - 17_EM | ecosystem: Host-associated > Plants > Roots > Unclassified | place... | reverse complement strand
ACTCAAATGCAAGCGGCGCGGGCCCATGATTTTTCTTATACAATATAGAATTTATTAATGACGTTTTATGATTTTTAATTAAGCAACAAAGTCAAATCTGATTTTTTGGCCAAAAGTGGCCGGCACTTGGAAAATTTTTTGGTCAAGCTCGCTGCAACGGGTTGTAGACGTTTGTTATTGTGCGCCCCGCCCCACTCGATTAGAATCCCGACGCCCGCTCGCTCGCCTTTGGTCGTCGGACTTCGGACCTCAAGACCCGTGGTTCATTCCCCCGCCCTCGCATGCTAACTCCCACCCACAGCACTGCCGGGCTAGCCAGCCGGACCGAACCCCCGCTTCAGTCAGCCCCTTCGGTGTCGTACCTAGTCGGAGCGTTTACGCCAAGACAGATTGGGCGCCCGTCGTGCTTTTGGGCAGTCGCTTGGGAATTAGGTCCGACAAGCCCGTAAGTCGTCGTACCCACTTCCCCCTCCTTCCCCTTCGGAGATTGTATTCCCGCTGGCGCGCGTGGATGAGAGGAGACCCTGAATTCCATCGGCGAACGGACGAGCCTCAAGACTCCCCTTTCATTTCCTTTCGGCTTCCGTTCGTATAATCTCTGTCGGAGATTATCGGAATTACCGAATCCATCGCAGTACGTCGAGTACCCTACGAGGTGCCACGCACTTGCACGAACGTTCACGAACGTAAATCACAGAACCAGAACCCGACCACGACCCCGACACCGAACCCGAAAAACCAATCCCACCGATGGCCCCGTTTGTTGCCCCGAAGTGGACCCCAAAGGACAAGGCCGTACCCTTGAAAGATGAAATCTCCGCGTTCCACGCACAGGTCACCCGATTCCGAGATCGCGTCGAAGGAGCCCTGGCGGACTTCCCCGACCTCGCGGATAAACTTGAAGAAATCCCCGCCTTGCCCGACTCCTTTAACGACAAGCCTCAAAACCTTGCTCACGTCACAGAGCTCGTGATTTTTCTTTCCGACGTCCGGGTGCTGTACGAAGAAGCCCAGAGATTGCGTTCGGAGGCCACGCTGTCGACCAGTCGACTTCTTCAGGGCCCGCTCCAACGGAGCGTGGCGGAGCCCTGAAGGTGGCGCTCCCCTCACACTTCAACGGGTCTTCTTCCAAAGCCCGCGTCTTTCTCGCCGAGTGCAACAACTTCATGGCACTCAATTCGTCCCGATTCGCCTCCGACGAGATTTGCGTCCAGTGGGCCCTCCAGCTGTGCACCGATAAAGCTGCCAACTGGAAGCGTGTCCAGTTAGAACTCGCCCAGGACGAATACAACCCGCCCACCTACCTTGTTAGCTGGAAGCTCTTCCAGCGGAATTTTATCAACAAGTGGGCAGATCTGAACGCCAAGCAGAAGGCCCGCAACCGCTTCCACACAGGCCTGAAGCAAACCGGCTCTGTCCGCCAGTATGTCGAAGCCTTCGAGGAGCTCGTCCTCGAAACGGAATTTCGGGATGAGGAGATTCTGACCTCTGCATTCTACAATGGCCTCAAGTATGAGGTAAAATGCGATTTGGTCGGACGGAAACCTCCACTACTCGATGACCTCAAAACCCTCGCCATCACTCTCGACGAGGAACGTATGGCCGCCCAAGATCCCGACCGGCGCGACCCAAAACCCAGGTCCGCTACCCGCACCTTCGATTCAGCATCCCTGACACCGCGATCCGACACGGCCTCCCGACAGTCCACACCCAAAATCAAAGCTGAGTCTGCCCGTATCGGGACTCGTCTTTCGGAGTCCGACAGACTCCAATACCGGACCGAAGGCAGGTGCTTCGGATGCGGAGAAAAGGGTCATATCCACCCAAATTGCCCCAAAAAGCCTAAGGCGCAGATCGCAGCAGTGGAGCCAGCTGCTGACGATTGCCCTTCAGACGCCACCCTGACTCGTGATGAGTCAAAAAACTAGATAGTCCAACGGAGCCTGTCGCGCCCGCGGACTTTAATAATGTATCGGACTCTGCTTCGGAATGTAGTGCGGATATGTCTTTTGAAAATACAGTATTGGTTTCGGCTGTCACCCCGTACCAATTAGTAAGGCATTTAACTGCTCTGATCGTACTCGCAGATACGATCAAGACGACAGCCATGGTGGACTCGGGCGCCATGGGGAATTTTATCCACCCGAGATTTGTGGAGTTACATGAACTGGTCACTAAAAGCCGCAACCTGCTCACCGTAAATGATGTAAATGGCTGTCTCCTTTCGCGCGTAGACCGACAGGTCGAGATCCGGATGGCCGTTGGCAACCATTCCGAGACTCTCACCTTTGACGTCGCACCGCTGGGAGGGCATAACATCGTACTCGGATTACCGTGGCTGCAGCAGCACGATCCGCAGATACACTGGTCGAGCGGTAAGGTCACCTTCGCGTCGGATTATTGCGAGAAGCACTGTCTCGCATTACCCGCAAGCACGTTCTTCAGTCAACGGCCTCTCATTCGAACGTCAGAAACCATCGAAAATATTCCTGACGCTGAGTTAGATCCGCTCACCGCAGAGGAGATCGAACTCTACGCAATTGACATCCCAGAGCGACTGCAATTGATAGCTACGGATATTCCCGAATATTACCACGACTATATGGACAGGTTCGATGGAGAGAAAGCCGCCACTACACTCCCCGACTTCCGACCGGATTCCGATTTCACGATCGACCTCGATCCTGCGAAACCACTCCCGAAGCCAAGCCGACCATACCATATGAACCAAGAAGAACGCGCGGAATGCCGAAAAGTCCTCGATGAGATGCTCAATGCCGGTTGGGCTGAACCTGCGGATTCTAACTGTCCGATCGCCGCTCCGATGTTCTTCGTTTGGAAAAAGGATGGAACCCGCCGACCAGTCATCGATTACCGCAAACTCAACGATATCACGATCAAGGACAGTTACCCGCTACCGCGTATCGACGAGATGATGGACCGCATCTGCGGATCGGAAATCTTCACGAAGTTCGACTTAAAATCCAGCTACAACCAAGTCCGCATCCGACCCGGTGACGAATGGAAAACCACGTTCATGACTCCATTCGGCCCTTTCCGACTCCGCGTTATGACCTTCGGGTTTACGAATGCTCCGCCGTGCTTCCAACACCTTATGGACAAGGTCTTCGCTCCGCTGCTCTACAAGAACCTCGAGAACTACCTTGATGATGCGCTCAATCATCATCGGACTTTGGAGGAACACATTGCAGGAGTCCGCCAAACGCTCCAATGTCTTCGGGAAGCCAATCTGTTCTGCAACCCGAAGAAATGCGAGTTCCACCAACCGAAAATCGAGTTCCTTGGAGTAGATATCAGTCGTCACGGCTTCGAAATGGACGAAAAGAAGACCTCCGTAATCGCTGAATGGCAAAATCCGACGTCGGTCCGAGGCGTTCGGGAATTCATCGGATTTGTGAACTTCTATCGGCGATGGACTCCTGGTTTCTCCGATGTTGCACGACCGCTCCACGACCTATTCCAGAAGAACCAAACATGGCAGTGGACCGAGAATGAGCAAACGGCCTTCGAACTCCTGAAGTGGCGCGTTTCTCAGGCTCCCGTCCTTGTTCATGCAGATCCCGACACTCAGTTCCGGCTGGAGACCGATGCCTCGAATTACGCCTATGGTGCCGTCCTATCCCAGAAACAGACCGATGGGTGTCACCATCCGATCGGCTTTATGTCGAAGTCCATGAATCCGGCTGAGCGGAATTATGGTATTCCCGACAAGGAGGCCCTCGCAATCGTAAAAGGCCTACAGAACTGGTGTCACTGGCTCAAACGAACCCGCCTTCCGGTCCAGATCCTCACCGACCATAAGAATCTGGAGTACTTCGCGAAACCTCGAATCCTGAACCGACAGCAGATGCGCTGGTTGGAGTTGCTCACGCACTACAACTACGAGATCCACTATCGACCCGGTGACAAAAATTGCGCCGCGGATGCACTCTCCCGACGCGCTGAACTCCGACCTGCCAACAGCGAAGACGAAATCCCGCAGTCTCTGATTCCCGCCGAGAACTTCACAGAGCTGGCCGCTTGTGAGGCTGAGATGACTCCTTCGGACTGGGAAGGCCTCGGAGAGGTCTTCGTGGCTGCACTCGCCGTTTCGGACTCGGATATCCTGGCAGAAACCCGCAGGATCACTGCGGACTGGGAGAATAAACCCGAGGGATTGGTTTGGGATGACGGATTGGGAAGGAAGGAAGGACGGATTTGGATCCCTGAGTCGGACGACCTCTGGAAGAAGGTTATGGGACTCTACCACGATTCTCCGGTCACTGGCCACTTAGGAACTTCGGGAACCCTCGAGCTCGTCGGGCGCAGCTACTGGCGACGCGACTTAGCAGCTTGGGTGAAACGATATGTCCAAGGGTGCCATACCTGTAGACGTGCGAAACATCGGAACCAGCGGGAATTTGGAAAGCTCCAGCCGATTCCCACTCCTGACAGACCTTGGCAATGGATTCAATCGGATTTCGTAGGTGAACTCCCCAAATCGAGTGGTTTCAATGCCATCTACGTCGTCTCCGACAGATTGACAAAGATGGCCCACTTTATTCCTACAACGACCGATATTTCCACACCCGACTTGATGAAGTTGCACATCTGACACATCTGGAAACTGCATGGAATCCCGCTGGTACATGGAACGGACCGAGGATCGACCTTCACCGCCGCGTTTACGAAAAGCCTCTACAAGGGACTTGGTATAGAACCCCGCTTCTCGACCGCCTATCATCTGCAGACGCAAGGACAAGTCGAAAATAACAACAAGTGGATGGAAACCTATCTCCGCATGTTCTGTTCTCATCGTCAGGATGATTGGGCCGACCTCCTCCCGATGGCGGAATTCGCGTATAACAACCACCATCATCCATCGATTGACACAACTCCGTTCTTCGCGAATTTTGGTTACCACCCGACTCTCTCGAACGTCCCGACAGTGGCCCAATCCGATGAGCCTGACGTGCGGATTCAGCGGATCCACGAAGCCCAAGAGGAATGTAAACGCGCCATTGAACGGTCACAGGAGATCTCGAAACGGGCCTACAACAAATGGAAACGCGACAACCCCGGTTTCCAAGTCGGAGATTCGGTTTGGCTCGAAGCTACCAACCTCGCAACCGATGAGCCATCTCCGAAACTCGCTAGCAAACGTCACGGCCCGTTCCGGATTAAGGATAAACTCTCGGATTTGACCTACCGACTGGAACTCCCCGCGCAATGGAAGATCCATGACGTATTCCACGTTAATGTCTTATCCGAGGCGACTCCCGACACGATCCCAAACCGCGTGAATCCCGCTCCACCTCCGATCAAGGTCAACGATGAGGAATTCTGGGTTATAGAGAAATACCTGGATTCCCGATGGTTCCGCAATTGATTCCAGTTCAAGATCCGATGGGAGGGCTTCACTGAGGAACACGACACTTGGGAAAACGCCGAGGACATCGACTCCGATGCCGGACCTCAACTCCTACAAGACGGAGACGACGATTTCGACCTTGAGGAGGACTTTTATCGCCGACATCCAGATGCCCCCAAGCGAACTGACCCTCCTGCCGCTCGCGCACGACCTGCCAGACGACGGCGGATGCGTCGATAGTCAGCGAGGACACTGACCCTTGGTGGGGGGTACTGCGATAATATCGCCTTTTTCCTCGCCTTTTCCCTTTATTCCGACGATCTCCGCTCTCCCCAATCACTCCGATCCCTCTTCCGACCGACCTCCGATTGCTCCGACTCCTTCCCCCGCTCCCCTTGACTCGTGCTTCATGTTATGGACTCTTTCCCTGTGATGACCGCTCGTATAATATGTTTCCGACTGCTTGTATCATTCCCGCATGCTGCTGGACTTATTCCTATAGTGTAGACCCGCCTCTGCTCTGCACACTCCACTAATTCCTCTTCGCTTCCACTCCCGTACCACCGCGTTCGCATAGCCTCCACCTCACCGCCTCTGTGTAGATTCCACTTACACATCACCCCCGCCTCCACTTCTTTCCACTTTTTTTTTTTTTTTTTTTTTTTTTTGTGGGTCAGGGAGGCGGCTCTGCCGCCGACTGCACGATAAGCCAGAGAGGGGAGGTGGTCTCCCGGCCCCTGCAACTGACAGATCTGTGGAGTGGCGCCCCATCACCTGGCACCGCCTGTTCTCTAGAACTCTCCCTACCGTCACCCGCAGGAATCTAGTTTTAAGACCCTGTTGCCTGTTGGAGGCACCAATACAGCCCCACTCACGACTATGTGCATGAGTGAACTGGTCTCCCGGCACTCAAGCACAACAGACTGAGACTCCAAGGCTTCAGTGGCCAGGAGTGTGGGGGTTGCCAGCGGCCGGAGCGACCGTGGAATACCCACTAAACCTGCGGGGGGCCTCCAGTCCGACATCGGTGATGATGACCTCCGCCTGCGGCTGACAGAGCGCACCTTACCGGACCGCCCAGAAATGGTTTAACGTCCCTCCCTGGGACCCTGCCGTCTGCCCAAGGTGAGCTCAAGCAAGATCCACTATTCCCCACCTTACGACGGGAGTGGGACCCGCCCCCAGAGGGTGAGGAAAGGGTGATGAGGACGACGTGGGATGTTGCTGTAGTGATGTGAGACCTAATCCTACATCAAGCATAGGCATCGTCCGTGAGAGCCCGCAGGATTGCCTCCCTCCTAGAGAGGTGGTGCGGACGCTCATTCGCAACTGGCGCCCGGAGAGCGCGCAGTATCAACTTACCTCTGCTAGAGAGCTGCCTCTCGGTATCCCTCCTCTGGAGGTGGGACACGGGGGGCGGTAGCTTTGCGAGGTCGCCCAGCAGGGGGGCAAATGTACGGTCAGGTTTAGTGCTGGGCGACTTCCTGCTGCCTTCGTCCTCAGTCGGCCGTGCTAGTAAGTGCGCCGGGACTGGCACGGCCAGCGTGTCACGCAGCGAGGTCGCGCAATTCGCGGGCACGAAGTTAAAACCTGTATCGTGGATTTCTTTCATGCGCCACTTCCACAGGGCCCAGTAGTAGTTACCTATTATCCATTCGCGCTGCTCTCTTGATTTTTTCAGCCCCTTGAGTATTTTCTTCCGCCCTTTTACTATAGGGTAAGCAGTCTCCTCCAGGCTTCTCAGCGCAAGGAGGGGGTACCAAGGCGATGTGCCCCATGAGTCAGGGGACAGTGTCTTGAAGCTGGAGACGGGGTGCAATGTGCCCAGGGCTGCCAGCAAGACCGCCATTAGTGGCTGTAATTTGTAGACTCTGCAGCCTAGGAGGACGTGTCCTAGGGTCATTTCCAGGCCACAAGGGCAGAACCTGCCCATATCCGACCTCTCATGGCCCCGACCATGGTATCTGTGTCCAAGGACTAGTGCTCCGTTCATCTCTTTCCAGAGCACTTCCTTCATTCCCTCAGGGATGGTCAGGTGCCAAACTTCTTTAATATAATTTCCAGGGTCTAGTACCACCCCGAACATATGGCCCAGGGTGACCATCCACCTGTCAGAGAAGGCCTCGAATTTCAATGTTTTTGCAGGTGCCCCCACCTGTGCGCGCACTACCAGCCTGGTCAGGTAGTCCAGGGGCTGGTGGCAAAGGACAGGGGCGGTGTCAACCCACCCGTCTGGTATGGTTAGCAATCCTATGTCCAGGACTCTACCTTTCTCACGCCCTTCATTGGCGAGCCTGTCAGCAAGGTTATTCATGATATCATCTCCATGGGCTTGGGCTTTCTCGAGCCGTACCCTACCCGTTCTGTCCCGCAGTAGGTACAGGAGGGTTTGTAGGAGGGGCACGGGCGGGCCTCTACTGAAGTGCCGTGGGGCATCCCCCCACCCGTCCCTTTCCATGGCCAAGAGGCCTCCCTTTAGCAGCCCTAGGACAAACGTAGAGTCAGTGTGGATGACTATGTGGGCGTCCCGCCAAGCCATCAGGCATAGTACTATCGCTGCCACTTCAGCAATGTTATTGGAGAGAACCGCTCCTGTTAGTGACACGGTATCTTGGAATTGTAAGTCCGAGACCCAGGCGGAGCCCGCGGTGCAGATGTCCGTACCATTGTCTTTTGCGGAACTGTCTGTCCAGACATGTATATCTCTCTCGAAGATTATAGGCTCCGCCCGCCTGGCGGTCAGCAGAGTGGCAGGCATGTAGTCAACCATGCGGTCTCGTACCCTAGTCTTCTTATACGCGTCCTTGACAACTCGCCCCACAATGATTGACTTGGGGGCTGTAAAGACTCTCACGCATCCAAGAGGGCCATCCATGTTGGGCCAGACGTTAGCACTAGGGTGCACATTCGCGGCACCTAAACTCCTCAGCGGCGACCAGCTAGAAGCGTGTACTAGCTCCTTCATGGCCGACACCGTTCTCTTTAAACCTGTCCCCCTAAGGGCAGGGGGGGCGTAAAGGTGGACCACTTTGCGTACTCCACTCGCTCCGAGGCCCAGCAATTTCCCGAACCTTTGCGAGCCGGGTCTAGGCAGAGCCGGGTGGTTAAGGATCGGTGCGGCCATTCGAGCCGCGATGGACGGGGCAGCACAGACCATGTCCAGCCCGATCCACTTCTTTCCACCTACACTATGCGATGCCACCCACCTCACCGCTTTCCACTTCACCGCCCTCTGCAGTCCAGTAGCCGCATGTCTGTAAATTACGCATTGTATTTAAGCTCAGACTCGATGGGGAATGTCCCTCACTCGACGTCTCGATATAGACGTTTGTTATTGTGCGCCCCGCCCCACTCGATTAGAATCCCGACGCCCGCTCGCTCGCCTTTGGTTGTCGGACTTTGGACCTCAAGACCCGTGGTTCATTCCCCCGCCCTCGCGTGCTAACTCCCACCCACAGCACCGCCAGGCTAGCCAGCCGGACCGAACCCCCGCTTCAGTCAGCCCCTTCAGTGTCGTACCTAGTCGGAGCATTTACGCCGAGACAGATTGGGCGCCCGTCGTGCTTTTGGGCAGTCGCTTGGGAATTAGGTCCGACAAGCCCGTAAGTTGTCGTACCCACTTCCCCCTCCTTCCCCTTCAGAGATTGTATTCCCGCCGGCGTGCGTGGACGAGAGGAGACCCCGAATTCCGTCGGCGAATGGACGAGCCTCAAGACTCCCCTTTCATTTCCTTTCGGCTTCCGTTCGTATAATCTCTGTCGGAGATTATTGGAATTACCGAATCCATCGCAAGAACGTTGGTGTTTCGAGAGTTTCGGGTTGAAATCGAGTGATGTTATCAATTCCCGGGATGGAATATCTTCCTGGTCGGGTACTTCCGCCAGTTTAGGACCGTAGGGTGCGTCCGGTTGTCGATCTTGATAGTCCTGTTCGATTGGTTCGAATACCTCAGTTTCTTTGCTTTTAAGGATCGAATTTACAAAATTGAAAAATGTCTGTACCTGACTAATGTTTGATGTTGGTTTGGAGTCGTAAAAGTCGTCAGGTTTGATGTTTCCGACTAAGTCCGTTGGTTCCAGGCAAATAGGGGTGTCAGTATCGTTGGTAACGTGAATAAACTGAGTTTGAGGTGTAACGATAGAGTCTATGAAGGTTGCATTTTGAAATCGAGACGGTTTATCGTTTCAAGGGTTGAATATCCCATAACCCCCGATAGGCTTGGTGAATCGAATGGGTATTTTCTTGATAGACCATGGATGGATAGTAACAAGTTCCCTTACTAGTACTCGAGTCGGTTTTCGTTGTCGTTTCCTCAGACGATTGTTTTTTCGATGAAGCGCTGCCATGGCTTCTGCTCGCAGAGCCATTATTTCGAGGAAGGCGCTATCTACTGAACTGTCTAAGGGTATATTGTGACCCGAATCCCCTAATTTTAAGTAGGTAATTCCGTTTCTCTTATGATTGAGAGAGAGTATTGGTCCGCGAAATCATTCCCTAAAATTAAGGGAGCGTTCATTTCCTTCACAATGTACGCTTCTAATTTTAAAGATATGGTCTCAGCTGGAGTTTTAAAGAATATTTCCAGCGAAACATATTGATTCGTCGAAGATCGCCCGGTGACCTGGTTGATTCGGATGTTCTGTCCCTCTCGGGGCTTGGGTGTCGGGCTTAGTTTTTCGAGTAGTTTTGATGATACTAATGTAATATTGGATCCTGAGTCGACGATTACTTGAGCGAGGGGCCCTTCGGGTGATCCGAGCCTGACCATGGCTCTCGAAGGTTGGGCCCCTAGGAACGTCGTTCCGGGCGGTCTCCCAGCTGCTGGTTTCAATGTAATAACTTCAGAGCTGTAGGATTCCAATTCGGTGGCTCCGAACTCTCCCGTTCCTCGGAGCGAGTCCGGATCTTTGGTGAGACGGTAGTTGTTTTGTGTTTCTAACGGATTAGGAGATACAGTAGCCGAAAGATTATTGTGTTTTATCGGTTTTGTAGGGTTTTTTGGCTCGATCTTTTGCATTATTGGTTTTTTAGATTTAGATTTATTTGAGTGTTGATTTTTTATAGGTTTTCTATTTTTATCATTCGTTCGCCCAAAGTAACTCTCCAGAGTTTCTCCAGGTTCGATTTCTCCCTTGGGCGAGGAGGAATCGGCTGATTCCTGATTTACGCTAGAGAGGAGGGAAAATCCTCGTCCTCAGATGTTTCCTGGGGTGGATCCTCCTCCTCTGATTGCGCGATTTCATTGTTATTCTCTGTTTCTGAATCTGAGTCCTCGTGATAGCAATTTTCATAAGCGACGTATGCTTCGAGTGCCTCCGTATCCAGGTCGGCCAAGAAGGTTTTCGCCTTTCGATCGTCCTTTTCTGTAAAGGAATGATCGAAATCCCAGTGATTCAGGCTTCTGCAGTGTCGACAGGGGCGAGCCCCTTTTTGTCTGGGGGTCTTTCCCTTGGATACGATTTTGTCATTCTTCGGAAACTTGTAATCAGAGAATTTCGCGTGTGCTCCTATAGGTTTCCTCTTGAAATTCTTCTTTTTGATGAAGTGAGCGTCTGCTTCGGTTTCGAAAGTTTTAGTGAATTTCGATGATCGGTTGCTGGATCTTGATTCCAGAGCCTTAATTCTTCGTTCCAAGTCCTGAGCTTGCATATCTGGATTGCGTAAGAGTGAATCCTCATGATAACGGATATGATACTGCAGGTCAGCAATCGTGTTGATTCGAGAGGTATCGATGAGAATGGACCAGTATCGGGGCGCTCCATTCATTATTTCCATGATAGTTTCCGATGGAGTTTGAACGAAGACTTCCTGAATCATTCGGAGCTTGCAATGGAAATAGTCGCTCGGCGTTTCCGCTTCGTGTCCTTTTTGGCGGTAGCGCATACGAAGAATCCGAGTCTTCATCTTATTGAACCATTGTTGATTCATAAAGTAGGTTGACAGAGCGAGTTTGAAATCGCCCCAACTCTGCTGTACGTGTCGCTGAACCGGTGGATCCAGCGCGTGGAACCAGTTTTTGGCGATTCCTGTAAGGCGTAAGGGTGCGATCACTCCCAGATCATAATATATGTTTTGGTTTCGATAGGAGAGAT
>Ga0307515_10021422_pt1 | contig 11464 bp, 11 predicted proteins | sample 17_EM_MG_FD_194513 | JGI IMG/M metagenome (GOLD analysis project Ga0307515, IMG submission 194513) | Populus trichocarpa ectomycorrhiza microbial communities from riparian zone in the Pacific Northwest, United States - 17_EM | ecosystem: Host-associated > Plants > Roots > Unclassified | place... | reverse complement strand
CATGGCAGTTTTGTCTGTCGTATCATTGCGATAAATCTTCCAACGCCATATTACTGGAGGCGACTTTGAGAAATTAGATAGAATTCAAGTCTAAGACACTAGAGGACTTACACGACCACGTACTGGCTTGCCGGATTTACAATATTTTTCGGATATTTTTAGTTGTGGGCAACAGAGTCTAAAACGGCCCTGATCGTGCCCAACCTCTCTCTCAATATCCAGAAAACATGAGACTTTTAAAGTACGGATGGCAGCCTACTAAGGCTGTCTAAGCTCACCGAGAGCACATGTATCGAAAACTAAGGTACGAAAGGTGCAGGAAACGTCACATGACCGTCATGTCTTGAACGCTGGAAGGGGACTTCCAGGCCAGACGCGTTCCACGAGAGGAATATTGGTTCGCAAACTTTGTTAAATATTTATAACTACAGTAGCTCCGCTTCACACTGGTGATTTAGGAGAAAGTCAACAAGGTGAGAAGGATATTCCGGGCAGCGATTTCAAAATAGGGGCTAGCATTTGCCCTGCGGCCCTGCCCATCCACGCGTGTCGAACTAGCCTCGCGGGGTTCGCTTGCAGTAGCGCTTTCCTGTTCAACCTCAGCTTCAGCCTCGGCCCTTCCTCGATCTCAAAATCCTTTTCTCTCCCATCAACAATCGATAAATCCCGTTCTGACAGCACCCATCGCCTAACTTCCCGCGCACGGGAACAGCCGGTCTTGCCAGCGAATAGGTAATCGAGGAATCAAATCATCTCGCACGCTTCCACGTCTCATGATCTGTCAAAGCCGGCGCGCCAGACCAACAGAGGAGTGAATCCCGGCAATTTCGACCATTGGGTCCATCTGGCCAGAGAAAATGCGCTCACCGCACGGTGTATCGCACGACGAAGACCACGCAGATACAGAGATATCAGAAGCAGAATTAGCCCAGGTACGTGAGACGTGTCAGGCGGTCAGAGTCTCTGAAATCCCACATCTGAGCATCTCCAGCCTCGAGTGGGACGGACTTTTGCTCCGACTCCCCGCCTCCAGAATGTCGTGCCGCAGGGATTTTTGGCCAACAGACCATGTTCTTCAGCATCGCCCCCGGGATAAAATCACTGTGTCCCATAGGCAGGCTTGTCACGGGCTTGGGGTTTGGCTCGAGACTTCCAAAGCCGCTGGAGCTGCAGGAGCTGCATTCGTTAACTTTGCTCGAACCCTTGCTGAGACTGACGCTACAAACGTTCTAGATCTCCGAAGCCTTTACTCAAATTGCGAAGTATGTGCACCTTCTGACTCTCCTCCCATAGACTTCGCGATGCGCAGCCCTGTGGAATCGTCTTTTTCCGCGGCCTGAATCGCTCCGGCGTTGTGTTTTGTTTTGCATCACTCGTACCCGTACGGGAGTACCGTATTTGGATTCCCTTCTGCCACGTTGCTAGGATCTAGATTGCACTTGGCAATCTAGTTGTTATCGATTATCTCTCCGGTCCGTAGTTGGCGGTGGCTCGACCTTTCAGACTACGATGTACTTCTCCACGCCAGTCTACTTGGCGGACAGGGCCTTTTTCCCGACCCATTAGAGCATGTTACGGTCCACGATCACTTCAGTTAACAAACATCTCAGGGGCGAACGAACTGCTCAGGCTCTCGAGTCGAATCTGACGAGTCTTGAAAAGAAGATCGACGATTTACTTGCAAGTAAGGATAATTTCGACTTGTCCCTTTATCGAATGACTCGGAAATCTTCCACATCCGAGTCATATCACTTCCAATATTCTACAGAGATGATGCACGTTCAAGCTCCTTCCCTTCTAAGTGTTTCGCGAGTTGCAATACCTTCAAAGATCTTCTCCAATCATAGATCTCGACCCTAGAAAGAATTGGAATTCAAGGCAGACTGAAATTTCCTCAGCAAATAAATCAAGTAATACTGACTCCGAGAGTTTCCAGGCTTCGAAGAGTCAGAACGCCAAAAGGTTGAAGAGGCGAATTCGAAGCGCGTCGTTCCAGGTTCGAAGGACGGTGGCGACAATGACGAGAAACCTCCAGAAAACCGGGTAAAGTAGATTGAGCAAGTTTGCTCAGAGGAGATCTCCCAATGCCTTCATTAGGGACATACTAGGCAGGACGTGAACGTATAGATTTCATTCCTTCTGGGGCAGCGAGATTAGAGCTTCGCAAATGAAAAGGAAAGCATTGTGTCAGCAAGGACCATCTTAGAAGCTGTCCTTGGAATCTCTTCTACCAACGATTTGATTTCGTTTCAAGCGTACTTGCTGTGTTGCTGCCCGCCAAGATTCTTCCGTCAATTTTCCAGCCTAGTTTGAGGGAGCTTGCAGGATGAGAGTGAGTGAATCACCTCGAGCCCGTTTTGTAGCACACCGATACACCATCAATGTTCGACAAGGTTTGGGATATTCAGAATTTTCAGAGCCTACGTTGTTCCAGTGAATAGACGGAACTCGTTTGTATTGATAGCTTTTTCACTGATGTGTGGACGACAAGGAAGTGAATTTTCGTCGGATGAGATGGGAAGAGAGTGGATCCTGGGGAAAGGTGCATGACATCAAAACTTCATCCTAAAAACATTATAAGCACATGAAAAGCAATGCCGTATGGGCGGTCTGCGAGGAGAGATACCCTAGCGGTTCCAACCACAAGCAATGCTCGGTGTTGGAAAGGGTGCGAGCCCTCATTCGGCACAGTTCCATCTCTCAATGTTGTGACCATGCATCACTTAGCGATCGCTGTATGATTAAATGACTGATGCAATTGTATAATTCTCAAGGACTCCTCTCATGTGTATCCTAACTCCTTATGCTAAACAAGGACGCATGCTTCCTCTATTCAATGACCCAACCGTCGCTATGCGAAGAAAAAACAAATGCTTAATCAAGACCCTCTCCACTCAAAATGCTCTTCAGAATTCCTCCCCCGAGTCCTTCGACAGCTTGCGCAACCTCCTTCTCACCAACACAGCTCCCAACTCTCTTCTCATCGCCAATGCCGATACCAGAGCCAAATTTCTTGCGTCCCTTGATGGATGTGCCCAACGGTACGAAAGAACCGTTTCTCCCATCGACTGCGCTGATGAGGGATAACGTCTCCAGACTTCCAACCACGTCTCGGAATTCGGTGCTGGTCAGAGGATGGAGTACTGAATCGCGTGTGCACAGCATGCAATAGACATCGTACAGTGCCTTGATGGTTGGAGCAGCATTTTTCGACTTCGACGGCGTGGCCATAACGTTTGCGGCTATCACCCTCTTTCGCTTCTCGAGAGCCACCAGTGCACACAAAGCTGCCTTCTGCTGGAGGTTTAGGGCCTTGAGTCTTTGGTTTGCTCCGTTACCGAAGGTTGCAGATGTAATTTTGTTGACATGCGAAATCAGTGCCCGAGGAGCCGTCTCGACTGTGAGATTTGCGAGGGATTGAGCCAGTGACTTGGTTGGGACCACCTTTCTCAGTGATGAACCGGGCGGCGACGAAAGGTTGACATTCTCCTCGAGAGGTCCTTTGGATGGACTGTCTTGAAGAATTAAATCCTTTAATGCCTGTTCATGCTTTTGTTTGGTGTCCGATTCAATTAAGTCAATCGCTCGTCTGCAAATATCGAAAGCCTTTCGCAGGTCTCCAGTTTGGCCCGCTACCTTTCGTGAGCAGAGCTCAATGGCTGCCGGATGGAGAAAGGGGACGAAATCCGGAGTAGGGCTGTCCACGGGGATGAGAGACTTCAGCTTAGAGGCAATGACTGTCTTGATTTGGGCTGCAGTGTAAGGTAGAAACGGTAGCAGCTGGGGCTTCAGGTTCCGAGCCTTGAGTCGTGGCAGGAATCGGTCCGTCAGGTCCAAGGCGTTCGCAATGCCGACTAGGATAAGACACGAGGCTTTCTGGAGAGACCATTCGAAGAGCTTATACAGTATCTCCAGATCCAGGCTGAGAACATGATCGATCTCATCCAAAGTGACAATGTAAACCGTTTTCGACTTCTTCCTGGGAACGAACATCCCTTGAAGCGTCTTCACTTCATCCCCTTCCAGAACTTCAACATGCTCACAGAGATTTTCCAACAAATTGCCATAAAGATCCTTAGAGGTCTTCATGCTCATGCAATTAATGTATGCCTTCTTGGTAGTTGAGGAAGGTTCGAAACCCTCAGTAACCTCGTGTACCATCGCACTTTTCCCAGTCCCTGGCGGCCCGCTAACATAAGTGCAACCTCCGGATGTCTTTGCTATGCAGTCCTGGACAAATTGCGTCAACTCCTCTCGTTCCGCTTCTCTACCAACAAGTCGACCTGGCTCTGTCGAGCGTGTAAATATTTGCCGAGCTTGGCTGTAAACCGTTGTGATTGACCCTCCAGGTGTTACAGGTGTGCGAGGAGTCCGGGGAGTTAATGGTTTGCCAATAATTGTAACCCGATGTCTGGGGGTGATTGGGGTTGGTTTTGAGAACGCATCCCGATGGCGGGGAGTTTGAGGCGTTGGGTTCTGAATGCCGTTCTCGCCTGATCAGTGTCAGCTCAACTCACACGCATTGGGTCTCATTTCCTACTGTTGCGCGTCTTGAACTTCGAAGGAGAGAGTGGAACTCGACCTCCAGCAGGACCATGTTTGGCCGGCGCCGATCCCAAGTTGACCACCTCTGATGGTTCATCAATCTCCATGAAGTCGCCATCTTGCTTGCTATTGTGCGCAGCGCGACTGACGAAAGGATTCGAGTTTTCGTCATTGAAAATCTCTGCGCGAGCTGGGCGTTTGACGCGTGAAAGATTTGGCTTCGAGTCTGGTCCGGGGAATCAGCTTGTCTCTGCAGTTCCTGAGAGTATGATCTCACCAAAGTCGGTGCCACTTCTTGTTCGTTTCCCAAGAATAGAAGGCGCCATGTCGAAGTCCCTTTGCTGTCCTGTCAACGACGTTGGGGATGTTGAGTTGGACGGTGGAGGGTGGTGAGCGACAATGGAGGTGGACGCGCTTTCCATGTTCTTCGCGCGACGCGTTAAGTGGGTTTTAAGCGAGGCCTGGCCCAGGCTAGGCCAGGGGTAGTTTAGCACGACGACACCTCCAGATAAATTGCATCTTCCTTCCAACTCTCTCTCCTACAACTATCGTACCGCATATGCACCGAATGCGTGTTCAATGTTGCCATATTCCGTATGTGCTGCACAAGCGCCTATCAAAATTCACCTGCATTTCCTCTATGTTTAGTGACCGCGACGACTGCGAGTCCAAGTCTGACTGACTGCACTCTCTCGGTAAACATGTCCTATCAATCGATAAGTCCGACATCCAGAACGCGACGGTGATTGGGGGCCGTGGTGGCGTCTCCATTCTTTCTCCAGCCGGGCCGTGCCATCAAGCACCTCGACTTCGATATTTGAGCTGTTGGCGAAGTAAGACATGGTCCCATGCGAGGGAATTGCTATAAATTGCCACATACTGCCATAGATTGGGGTCTCCGCTTCGTGGGCGGCAAGAAAAAGTCCATCACAGCTCCCACTCGGCGCTTGCCGCTGGATGTTACTGATTCTACTGCTCTTTTGCTCCTCGCGATGTCTGCGGCGCTGTTCTGTAAGCGCCGACGTAGCAGGCTTGTGAGATGACTGGCCAAGTTGGCAGCGCTTCAGCCCCGCCAATCGCCGTGCCCGCTGCTGCCCAGCGACCTAACGACGTGCTCGTGGGCGTCTGGACCCCAATCTATCGTGAAATATCCAGCTTCTTGGGAGATCCCCCAGTGTTTCGTTTCCTGTATCCCATCCCCTTTGCGAACCTCTCATCTTGCGCATCTAGACTCGCTGCTGCTCATCATCGCAGGCCTCCCTCGCGGCCGCAGAAATCGGACCTTGATTTTGATACACCCCGCCTTACCGGCAGCGATTTCTGTGCCTCACCAGATAGCTGCTTACCCGTCGACACCGACATCCAAAAATAACACTTTGTGCGTCACCTCGCGAATCCTTCATTGGATACCAGCACCCCGTACCTGAAGATGGCCTCCCGTCAAGGGAAGCCAGACGAGGAGCTGTTCCTTCAACGCCCCTCAAATGGGGAGGACAGCCCTACCGTCGAGCCTCTGAGAATCAGCAAGCCGTTGAGCCCGAAACCTCGAGCAGACTCGGCATCATCTGGTCGAACGAAATACCCGCCCCCATCCAGCAGCAAACTTACGTTTCCGCTGCCTCCTGGTGCTTCGAGCTCTGCGAGTCCTCTCCCGTATCCCGACGACGAGGATACATACGAGTATCCCCGCCCCTCCGAACCTCGACGCGCCCCATACCCTGACGATCCCAGACCAGCTCCAGATAGATCTGGCTCGGGAGGAGCGAGTAAAGAGCAAGCCAGGCCCGCACCGAGTCGCAAGGGCACAAATGATACCACACCTCGATTGACTACAAGTCCTATCGACAAGAGGGGTCCTGGGCTGGCAGAACGACGGGGTACTGCCCCTAAACCTCTACCAGAATCTCCAGGCCCAGATCTTCCTGACAAGGAGGTGTCTGTTAAATCCCCCAAGAGAGATCAAAAAGCGTCTGGCGCAAGACGCCCATCGCAGACAACACCCTCCTATCCCGAGTTCCGTCAACAGTACTACCCGCCTCCTATTCCATCCGAGCCAAATGGGATGGATAACTCGAATTTAATCGCGCCACAGCCGAGCGCGATGAACAGATTCGCATCGACCGCCTCCACCTCTACCACGAGAGCAACAAGAGGTTCTCCCCCACCTCCAGAAACTCCGATAGTAGGTCCTGGGGAACAACCTGGTGGTGGGATTGAGGCTCGATATGCGGCTGCAGGAATTTCTGGAACTGCGACTCTAAGTAGCCTTCAGGCGCAAAACGCTGCCGCGGCACAGCGAGCAAACCAATACGGACCTCCTCCTGTTCCTCAACTGCCACAATCTCCTGGTCTCACGGCTGGTCAACAGAACATTGCGCGGCCATGGACCCCTACTGAATCTCCCGACAATCAGCCACACGGGCCCCCAACTGTCTACCAAGGACTGAATCAAGTTACTTCAGGATCCCCTCCTAGACAGGGCGCGGCAGGGACACAACCCAATGCCCTTGAACAAGACTTCCAGCGTATGCAGCTTTCGCCTTCTCCTCCACCAGCCTATTCTAGTGTGACTCCCGGCGCGAACGGAGCTGGCGCTACAACTTATCCTAATGAGAAACGACAAGGCCGTCCTGCAGACATTACCACTGTTCCCAAGCCGAACATAGCTTCTCCACTCACATCACCTGCTCTGCAGCATCCTGGGCATCCTGCATTCGCAAACGATCCACCTGAATCTTCAGCAGCTGCCCAGCAAACCCAACCGGCGCAAACGCCTCAACCTCAGCAATTTGCAAATGCATCTCCTTTCCAGCCCGGCGGCCCGAGTTCCCCACCGCCACTCCCAGAGGGTTGGATTGCTCATCTAGATCAGAATTCAGGCCAGTACTATTATATCCATCTCCCAACGCAGGCTACACAATGGGAATTTCCCAAAGGGCCAACTCCTCTCAACCATGATATTGCTCCACTTTCTCCTGCGGTCTCAACTTATGGAAATCCTCTGGCATCTCCGTCATTTAGCACCTTTGGCAAGACTCCTCTCGGTTCACCTGGATTTGCCCCTCTTACTCCTGGTTATGCTGAAAGTATTATGAGCATGGCTTCACAGACACCTTCAACGGCAGGGTTTTCAGGGCCTCCACCAAGTGCTGGCGTAGATATGTACAAAGTTGTTCCGACCAACGGTGTGTACTTTGGACCTTATCTACGATATGTCAATATGGACATGGAGAGGGGAATGTGGCTCGGCACTATCATGCTTGTAACAGATGCTCCACAACCCCCAACGATACACATTCATCAGAGTGTGGATCTATCCCCGAACCCTCGTCAATTGAAGCCTAACCCAATATTTACGCATCAGCGATGGACCTTTTACCGGTACGACGTTGATTTGCAAATGGGTGAAGGTCCTAGTGATAAATGGACGTATGCGATCACTTCTCACTTGGGTTGCACTCGCTACGAGTTCCTTGTTGCTGGCCGCTATGAGACAAACTGGAGATTCATCGCACATTCAGGAAACGACTTTGCTCTAAACACAAACTTGACTGAGCGTAGTAAACTCGGGGGAATTGGATTTATGTGGAAAGATATCTTGCAAAAGAATGTAGAATGCGGTGGCTTTCACGTTCAGCTTGGGCTAGGAGACCAAATATATGGAGACCGGTTGTGGAAAGAAATCCCACTTCTCAAACAGTGGTTGGCAATGAGTGGTAAAGACAACCGCAAGAGTGCAGCTTGGACTGCCAGGCACGAGGAGGACGTTTCACATGCTTATTTCCATTATTATACGAGCCATTTCGATCAGCCATATTTGAGAGAGGCCTTCGCTCAGATCCCACACATTTTACAGATCGATGATCATGATATGTAAGCGACCTGCGTTTGGCATTTTCTATTATTGCTAATGAATTGTAGATTTGATGGGTTCGGATCCTATCCGGAGTATATGCAATCCTCAAATATGTTCAAGAACATTGGTCGGATCGGTATTGAGATGTACCTCTTGTTCCAGCATCATACGACTCTTGAAATTCTCCGAAACGTCAGCACGGATATAGATCTTTTCACAATTACAGGCTCTGGATGGCATTTTGTCAAATATCTCGGTCCTGCAGTAGTTGTTGTGGGCCCAGATTGCCGTTCAGAACGCACTCAGAGGCAAGTCATGGCTGGTCCAACATACCAAGGAATCTTCCCGAAAGTTGCAACACTTCCGCCAAGTGTGCAGCATTGCATATGGATGATTTCAGTGCCTGTTGTCTATCCTCGTCTTGAGACTGTCGAAAGTCTTGCTCAAACTATGGCAACCGCCAAGAAAGGAGTCACGGGAACGTATAACTTGATCGGTAAAGTTACAAGCTCCGTGGCTGGTGTTGTGGGGGGCAAGGATGCAGTGGCATCTGGCTTTTCCCAGGTCAAGAAAGCCGTTGGCAAATCTGGCTTGATGGGTGGTGTGCTGAACACATTTGGAGATATCGATATTGCCGATGAACTCCGGGACATGTGGACGCACGAATCAAAGGATCTCGAAAGAACATACTTGATTAGGACTTTACAAGGGATTGCACACCAGAAGGGTATCCGTATGACATTCTTATCAGGAGGTAAGGAATTTCCCCAATAAAGATGATGCCGAATTTTCTGACAGCCTAGTAGATGTTAATTGCTGCGGCGCTGGCCTTGTTCATGACCCAAGTCATCCGGGTGACCATAAGACCATGTATCAAGTCATCTCATCAGCTGTTGTAGCTGCTCCTCCACCATCCTATGTTCTCAAGATGCTGCACAACAACAAGCCACTTTACGTTCCACCAAACGGCCAAAAGTCTACCAACGCTGTCACGGATACCAAAGAGGACATGATGGAAATCTTTCAAACAGATACGAATGGTGGACCTCGCGAGATGAAAAAGCTGATGGGCAGAAGAAACTACGTCGCGTTCGTGGCATACGATCCCGAAGCCATCGCAGGAACACAATACGCAGCAAGCGTGCACAGCGGGCAACAAGGCTTGGCAAAACTGAGCTTGGCGGTCGATTTTGTAGTTCAGGGAGACTCTGGCTTTACTCCTCCGACGAAATATGGGCCTGTGATTATTCCAACTCTGGAATTCGGACGATAGTGGTATTTTAACGAGTTTATTTTCTTTGCAATTGCGAAAGAATTGAGCATCTTGAAGAGGAGTTGCCGGAAAGCGTTGAATTAAATTACTTCCAATTTCGTACGATCCCCAATAAAGCGAAGAGAACTATATGATTGTTGGCAGACTTTTTGCAAATTGTGCTGTGCTCATGGCCATGAATAGTCCTTCAATTATTCTACGGTATTCGGTGTTAAGTCTCCGCATTAAGACCCGATATTTGCTGTGCCATTTCTCTGCTCAATAGAGCCGGATCTAGGACCTCCCAGTCTCCGATTGAGGAACAATCAATGCGGGCCGAAGATCTTATTTTTTTCTACCATGTTTCTATAACCCGCCAGACGGCCATCAAAGGTCAAACATCTTCTTGATCTGCGCATATGTATCATCTGGATTGAGAACCGTATGTCCAATCGTCCTCGGATCCGAGAAGATCTCGTAATCGTTGCCACCAGGGAACGTCTTGTCGCCGAAGAAGTGGATAGTTGTATATTTGACTCCACCAGGTTGTTCGGCCTCCCTCTCCAAGTGCCCAAGACAGTACGTCTTATCCCAGCCCTTCGGGAACACGTCGAACGAGATCTGGCCACCAATTGAATACCTATCCCGGGTCCCCGATTAGCAATTGTCCCTCCTAATCAATAATACGTAGGGATCGTGTATGCAAAGCGATTACTCACTCCAAACCCAGATCCGCAAACTTCTCCTGTAAGATCCCCACAAATGTCTCGCGGATCTTGTGCTCCAGGTCATACCGCTGGTACTCGTTCCTCTCATCGACACTCGCATTCCTTCCAATGGGACTAACATTGATCATGCCATTCCTGAACTCCACGAACGTCCCCCTCTTAATGGGGATGTCTAAGTCTGCAATGTAGTGCAGGATGAACTTGACTAGCTCCTTGTACTTCGGCTCGCCGAGCCAGCCGATGAAGGATTGCGATGCCAAAGGAACGCCCATCTTGAAGGCCGTGAGCCCGTTCTCTGGGAAGCAGAAGTCGAAGAGCGTTGTAACGGGAACGTCGGAGTCCCCGAGTTGCTCTTGTTGCTTGGCGAGGTCGGAACCGCCTACGTACCCTATTGCCATCTTTTGTCGGAGTGAGTGAAGGATGGCTAGCATTTCGGGTGCGACTTTCTGCGGTTGAAAAAGCGTCAAAAATAAAGTAGAGGAGCTTGGATGGAAGTTACTTACTCGGCGGGGGATGGTCAAGGTGAGATCGACGTCGAAAAGACAGATTGTGTTTGCAATTGGGCGCTCGCCCAAGGGCGGGTAGGCTGTGACTGCTTGGGCCATTTTGTCAATGTGCGAAGGCTTTCGAAGAGGGTTTGGGGATTTTTGTTGTACAGTAGCGGTCTGGGGAAATCGGGAAAGCAAACGAGATGCCGGTGTTTTGGGGGATTAGCCCTGCAGGGAGCTTGCTTAGTGGCTCGACCCCTGTCAAAAAATACCCCTCCTGACCCCTGCAAGTGGCCCACAACAATTCATTTTCATTTAGAGGTCACTCGCGGTGGACATAAAAAGCGGAACTAAGTGTACTGGGTCCATTGGGACAACTCGACTGCTATACCCCTTCTAATGTTCTTCGAAGTTCTCCTATGTTCAATGGTGCGTCGAAAGTCTCGGAAGGTATAGAAAATTCACCTCTTCTCTTCTTAAAGTCCAGATCATTGTCCCAATTTGACCGGGTACAATAAAAATTGGGGTCGTTTTTTATGTGCACCGCGAGAGCTGGTCTGCTTTGCCACACAATGGAGAAGACAACCTACAAATG
>Ga0307515_10021421_pt1 | contig 11464 bp, 3 predicted proteins | sample 17_EM_MG_FD_194513 | JGI IMG/M metagenome (GOLD analysis project Ga0307515, IMG submission 194513) | Populus trichocarpa ectomycorrhiza microbial communities from riparian zone in the Pacific Northwest, United States - 17_EM | ecosystem: Host-associated > Plants > Roots > Unclassified | place... | reverse complement strand
ACTAAAAAAGGCCCTCCTAAATTACTCCTTAAACTACTCCAAAAGGTCTAAATAGCCTACCTCTAGAGTATAATAGGCGGGTATAAGTAAACGGCTATAGTACTACTTAAGAAGGAAGCTAATATCCCCTCCCCTATAACTATATATTAAAGCCGCTATAATATAAAGGGCGTAAAATAAACGCAACTCTAATATTATAAAGTATATTAAGATACGCCTAAATAAACTATAGAGGGACCTTAGAGTACTCTATAGGAGAACAAACTAATAACCCCAAAGTAGGGAAGATATATTGGAGAAATAGATAGAGAAAGTAAAAGAAGAATAGAGCTTTGTTAGGGCCTAGGCCTATATAGAGGAGAAAGGGAGACGTATAAGAGGCTAGTAAAAATAATAGCAAGAGAGAGAAAGGAGCTAAAGTAGAGTATAAAAGAACGCTAGAAAACTATTTATTATAATATAACACTAGTTAAACCAACGCTAGAAAGGCGTATAGGAGTTAAAGGTATAGAGGCTAACTTAGGTAAGAAGAACCCAAGCCGTAGTATAGTTAACCCTATAGGGGGTAAATACTTAAGGGCTTTAAGAAGGCCTAATAAAGGCAGAAAATATAATAGTAACACTCTTAAGAACAGAAATAATAAAACTAAAAGATTAGCTTTACTGGGTAGGTGTCTAAGTAAGTACGTTAGGAAAAAATTTACCAGCATTTTTGCAGCATTTGGCAGCATATTACGGCTAAATGCGCATTTCGCGCATTATAACGTGTAGCGTATAGTATTAACTAAGGTGCGGTATACTGCCGTATTTAATAGAAACTAATAACGCGGTATAGCTAATTACGCATTTATAGCTACCTAGGTAAGTAATACCTTTATTCTATTAAGCTTTTTTTACACTTAATATGCAATTAATATATAATGCCCTCCTCGCGTATTCTGTATATCTTATTTACTTTAAGTAATAGATAAGCATTACTCTTCCCATGCGGTTATTATTAAATACTTATTCCATGTACTTAATAGTATTTACTTAGTCTGCGCGGTTAGTAGTATTTACCTATTCCGCGCAATTAGTATACTTTACTCACTTTAAGCAATATATAGGTATTGCTCTTCCTACGTAGTTGTTATTAAATGCTTATTCTACGCACTTAATAGTATTTACTTAGTTTATGCGGTTAGTAGTATTTACCTATTCCGCGTAATTAGTACCCTTTACTTATTCTACATAGTTAGTATTTTCTACTTATTTTATACGCCTAGTATATACTATATAAAGAACATATTTCGACCTAGTAGTAATATAGTATAACCTTAATACGCCTAATAACGCCCTTTAGTTAACCTACTATTTTAAGTTTAATATTTATATTAGTTTTACCGTAATAGTAGCACCGCACTACTAAACCCCTAATTATCTTTATTCTCGCCGTTATTTTTCCTATCTATTTTACTACCTTTTTTACCCTTATCCTCTTTATTAGTAAATTCTAGTTTATTAGCAAATTTTAGTATTACCTATTTATCTCTACTTCGTAGGCGGGCCTTTATATCCTCTAATATAGTACTATTTATAATATTTATAACCTTAAACTTACTAGTAAAAGTATACTATAAAATACGGTAATTAATTCCTGTTTTCTATTTATTATTACCTTAAATTTATTTAAGGCGCGCCTAAATAGCGTTAATGTTATAGTTATATAGTATAAAAATTGTCTTATTAGTATACTGCAAGAAGGAGACCTTATATATAGTTTTGGGGCTTATTCTTAGCAATAAATACGCTAAGCTACCGTTGCCCTATTATATTATCTTTATTAACCCGCGTATAGTAATTAAAATGGTAAGATATTATAATATAGGAAATAGTAGTAAAGTGCTATAGTATATAGCGAGTATCGCAATATAACGTTATAATGCGGTTAATATAATATAATATTTATACTTATAGCATACGGTTGTTAAGTAAACCTATTATTATACTTGGGATCTAGTTCCTCTAAATCTTCCATAATATCCTTAAAAGGATCGCTAATTACCTATTAAGTCTATAGCATTTTGTCTCTAGTTACGTTCCATATCTTATTAACTTATTATAAAAGTAGCCTATATAGCCTTTTATTATACTTAGGTAGTAGCTTTTCTAGGTATTCTATAGTCGCTCCTAACTATCTATAATACGCTTTAATAAGTATAGTAAGAGGCTTCCTATAGTTTTACCTATAACTATAGCGTTAGCTTTAAACTTATAAATAACTTATATTCCGCTTCTATAGTCCTTAAGTGTATATTAAATTGCTATATATATAAGCTATATTATATTGGCTATAATAGGCAAGAAAAGGTTAGTACTATTTTTATTAAGGGCGAGTAACCTTAGCCTAGTATTAAAGAATGCGCGCTTAATATAGCGTGTAATAATTAGCGCCCTAAATCTTATCTCTCTATCCTAGCCTTAGTTAGTTAGGTATAGTAAAAGGTAGAGTACTAGCTAGGCCACTAAGCGTAAAGCGGTTATCTTTAAGTAGTTCCTCTACTTTCTTTACTATAGCCTTAGTATCTAGTTTAAGGTAGTTATAGCTCCTAGCAACAGTATCGCGTATTATATTTATTATAGTATACTAAAATACACTAAGCTAGTTATATAGCTAGAAAATTAGTTAGTATAGTACTACTAAATCTAAGGACTACAACCCTTATATACCGCTGGCCCTAGTAGTATACTTAATACTCTATTTATTAGGCCTTTATAATAGTCTATAATAGTAATTACCTCTTTTTATATCTGCTTTATTAATATATTTAGACCGCTTATATTTATTTCTGGCTAGAGAAAAAAAAATAGAGCTCTTTAGATATAGAGCCTATTATTACTTATATAATAAGACGTGTTTAAGTAATACTGTAACAGCGCTATTGCACATTACCTGCCAAATTCTGCCATATTCTGCCAACTTATAATTAGCTCGCCCAAAGCTAGCGCCTTAGCGGCTTACCCTATATATTTGTTTACATTAGTCCTAGTAACCCCTTTTTCTTCTCCTTAGCCTAGTATCTTTGTAATATAGTATTCTATAAGCTTTGGTTTAGAGGCATTTATACAAGCCATAATATTATACTAAGCTTACTCTACCCTACCTGGGAAGGCCTAAATAATATCCCACCCCAAAAGAAACTTTGTCTACAATAACATATTAACGCGCTATACTTAAACACCAAAATAACTCTATATTGCCTAGGAAGGCCTAGATAATATTCCACCTTATAAGCTAAATAAGACTAGACCTATACCCCCGGAATTAAAACTAAAGCGTATAATACTAATAAACCTTAAGAAGCTAATAATGGCACCTAAAGTAAGCTTATTTAAGAGAGCTACCTCTACCCGAGAGGAACCTAAGATCCAATTAGGATTAGAAATTAAGGATAATAATAACATTATAGATATATATAAGTAGATTCGCGCCCTTACGGCTAGCTAGAAAGCTAATTATCTTAAAATAAAATATATATAAGAGACCCTATAAGAGATTTTAGAAAGCCTTACGGCCCAATATAATAGCCTAGCTTCCCCTTCCTAAAGCCCTAGCCGACCTATTTACTCTACTAAATATAATATACTAGGGAGTACGGATATAATAATAAAGTAATTAAAGTCCGTTAAGCTCCCTAACCCTTAACTACTATCTAATAGAATAGACCTTACCTTTAAGAATTAGAGGATTTAAGTATAAGGAAAGCTCCGTATTAACTATAACTATTTCCTTTCTAAAGAAGCTAAAATACTTTACCTCTTTAGTCGAACCACTGGGGACGCTTAGCGGCATCTTTAAGCTAAGTTTAAGGACGAGTCCCCTATCCAATTTATATCTGTTAATAAGATAATACAGCACTTAGCGGCTATTTATATTAATCTGAATAAAGTATAGGATGCCCAGTATAACTATAATCGCCTAATAATAAAACTAAACTAACCCTTTATTAAATTTTAGACTTAATTCCTACACCTTATAGGAGAAGGATAGGTTCCCCTTAAGAACTACCAATTAGACCTATATAATAAGCTAATAATTTAGCTATAAGAAAAGATTACTATAACCTTAAATAACCTACCAACCTATAAAAGACTTACAGCTTATTACCTATTATTAGACTTAAAACTAAAGCGGATTAACGCCTACCCTAATCGGCAGAAGCAACCCTATAGCGATTAAAACTTATTAGCTATACCTATAGGAGCTAGAGTAGAAAGATAAACTACGACTGCTCTTATACTAAAAGCGGTTATAACTACGCACTAGTAAGCCTTGCCCGACTAACTATATACTATACTATTAACTAGTACTCGCCATAATACTCTAATTAACCCTACTTTGGCTATGTACTACAACTATAATAAAGAGGGTTACTTTGCCTTATCCTGCCCGGAGCTAAAGGATATAGGCGATATTAAGGAGATAAAGAAAGAAGAAATGTCTAATAAGTCAGAAAAAGAAGAACCCTAGGGAAAGACTCCCCCCTAGGGTACTCTATTAATCTTAAAGAGATTAATATTAGTTAGTTAATGGGTGGAAAGCATTTTATAGTTCTATATATAGTATCTTAAAATGGATATAGAGTTAATATAACTGCCCTTATTAATACTAGAGTAAATAGCTTCGCCTTTATAAATACTACCTATGCGAATAATATTGCCAGGTTTCTAAATATAGAAGCTATCCGACTAGAGAAGCCTGTTTAGGTAAAAGGCTATAACGGCTAAGGTAGTTAGCCCGTTACCTACGTCTTAAAGTTATATATTACTCTTAACGGACAACGCCAATACGGTACCCCCTTTTATATTTTAGACCTAAGGTCCTATAATATAATCCTTAAACGAAAATGGATGTCCTATTTTAATATTTGGTTAAATATACAATAAAGATAGTTTGTTTAGCCGGAAGATAGACTAAGGTTGCCCTCCTTTATTAGGGAGATCTAAACCGACTATAAGATACTAGCTGTAAGGGCTAACCCTACCTACTAGTAGGATGTCTGGGCTTATAACCTAGCCTTTACTTAAGAAAACGCCCGCCGTAAAGCTAGAAAGAACTCCGTACTAATAAAGATACTATCCTAAAGCGCTATATTTAAAGAAAATTCTATATATAAAAGCGGGATAAATAGTAATATAAACGACGTCTAAATTATATAGATCTAACCGGTATAGAAAAGAACGCATTAATAGGATATAAGGGATAACCTCTAAAAGATATAATAGGAGTTAAAAGGAGTAATAATAATATTAGTGCCCTGGAAGTCTATAAAGTTATATACGCCCCTATTATTATATAACCCCCCCACTATAGATATTATTACAATTAGTGCTATAGCGTTCTACTTTAATATATACCGGAAGAATAATAAGGTCTTTATAATAAGCCTATATAAAATTAACTAAATTATTAATAATAGGGAGAAAGAGCTAGCTAAGGAGACTAATAAGGAACTAGTTAAACGCCTCTTTTCTACTATTTATATAAATTATAAGGATATATTCTTAAAGGCGGCTTTAGATAAGTTACCCCCTTATTAGACATATAATTATAAAATTTAATTAAAAGCTAATAACTCGCTAGGTTATAGCCCCCTCTACTAATAATTAATAGATAAGCTAAAAGTAATAAAGTAGTACTTAATTAATAACTTAGATAAAGGGTTTATTAAGCTAAGTTAAGCCCCTTTTACTTACCCTATTCTATTTATAAAAAAGCCTAATAGAGGCCTCCGCTTTTATGTTAACTATTAAAAGCTAAACACTATTACTTAAAAGGATCGGTATTTTATTCCTTTAATTAATAAGACCCTTACACATCTAAGCTAGGTAAAGATCTTTACTAAACTTAATATCCGTTAAGCTTTTTACTAAATTAGGATAAACCCTATATCTAAAGATTTAACCACGTTCCGTACCTATTATAGCTCCTATAAATATAAAGTTCTTCCCTTTAGACTAATAAATAGACTAGCTATATACCAAAGGTATATAAATAATATTCTTTTTAATTACCTAGACGAATTCTATACGGTATACCTAGACGACATTCTTATATACTTAAATAACAAACTTAAGCATTAAGTTTATATTAAAAAGGTCCTAGAGAGACTACAAAACGCGGGCTTATAAGTTAATATTAAGAAATATAAGTTTAGGGTAAAACGTATAAAGTACCTTAGGTTTATTGTAACTATAGAAGGAATTAAGGTTAACTTTAAAAAGGCAAAGGTAATCTATAACTAAAAGCCCCCTTATATAGTAAAAGGGATCCAGTCCTTTCTTAGCTTTTATAACTTCTACTTCTACTACTAGTTTATCCGTAACTACGGAATTATAGCAAAACCTCTTATTTAACTAACTAGGAAGAATACGCCGTTTATTTTTAATAATAACTATATAAAGGGCTTTAAAGAGATAAAAGATCGGCTTATCTCTTCCTTAATCCTTTATCACTATAACCTAGACCTTAAATTAATGCTAAAAATAAATACTTTTAATAGGGTCGTAGCGGGAATCCTATTACAGCTATATCCGGATAGTAAATAGTACCCTATTACCTTTTTCTTAAAAATAATAGACCTAGCTAAGTATAACTATAAAGTACATAATAAAGAAATACTAGCTATTATTTAATTACTATCCTAATAGCGCGTAAAGCTTAAAGGTATAAACTCTAGGATTAAGATATATATAGATTATAAAGCCCTAGAGTACTTTATAACTATAAAGTAGCTTATTAAATAGTAAGCCTAGTAGGCTAAAATACTCTTATAATTTTTTTTTATAATTATATATTATTCTAGTAAGTAAAACTCTAAGGCTAATACTTTAACCTAAAGAGAATAAAATATAGGACCCTAGAATAAGCTAAAGACCCTATACCGGACGCGCGCCCTTTTTTACCCTAAATAGCTTAACCCGCGGATCCTTAGGGAGCTAAACTTTTAGAAAAACCAGCTAGTACTAATAGAGGAGTCCTTAGATAAACTAATAGGGCTAATTAACCGCCTCCTAACTGTAAACCGTACGGCTAATACCCTAAAGGCCCTCTATAACTAAGCCGTAAAAAGAAACCCTAATTTTAAAATAGAGGAAGGATTGCTCCTATATTAGGAGTGGCTTATAGTCCCTAATATTAATAACTTATAGACTAAACTAATCTGTAAAGCTTATTGCTAAGTTTCTATAGCATACTCTAGCAAGAATAAGACATATAAAATTATTAACTGCCGCTACTACTAGCTAAGAATAGTTGTAGATATTAACCAATATATACGGAACTGCAAAAACTACTAAAGAGCTATAACCCTATAGGATAAAACCCTAGGACTACTTAAGCCACTCCTAATACTAGAGCGCCCTTAATAGTATATCTCTATATACTTTTATAATCTATTTATAGACCGTAATGGATATAATATAGTTATAGTTATAGTTAACCGCTTTAGCAAACGCCCGTTCTCTATTCCCTATTATAAAAATATTAATGCTAAAGAAGTAGCCTGGCTATATATCTACTATATCTACCAAATTTATAGACTACTAAATACTATCGTGTCTAATTATAGGCTATAGTTTATATTAGCCTTCTAGAACGAGTTTACCTAAATCCTAGGCATTAAGCTAAAGCTTTTTATAGCTTACTACCCCTAGACAGATAGTTAGATAGAGATTATAAATTAGTACCTAGACTAGAGGCTTAGGCCCTTTATTAACTACTTCTAAAACAACTAGTCTAAACTACTACCTTTAATAGACTACGCCCAAGTAACCCTACCCTATAACTCTATAGAGTTTACCCCAATTTAGCTAAAAATAGGATACTTATCCCGCATAAGCTTTAACTAGAAAAGGCTAGAAGAACCCCAGACTATAAAAGATAAGCTATCCTATAGTAAGGCCTAATAGTATATTAAACGCTTAGAGGAAGCCTAGATAGTAGCCTATAAAAACCTAAAAAAAAGCCTAAAGGTTAATAAAATAGCAGGCAAATAAACACTGTTAAAAGCCCGACTTTACCCCTAGTGATATAGTCTAGGTTATAATAAAGAATTAGAAAACTAAACAACCTAGCTATAAGTTAGACTACTAGATAGTAGGACTATATAAGGTTCTTAAGAAGTTAGGCAACTTATATAAGGTAAAGCTCCTAGATTTAATTAGGGTGCACCCTATCTTCTTACTAGATAAGTTACGGAAAGCTATAAATAACCTATTACCTAGATAAAAGAACAAGCCTCCCCTACTAATTTAAGTAAACGGTAATAATAAATAGGAAGTTAATAAAATACTAGCCTATAAGATAGTACGGGGAATATTAAAATACTATATTTAATAGAAGGGCTATCCCTTGCACCGATATTTTGCGTCCTTAGAGTTGTGCTCCGTGCGCACCAATCAATAAGCTGTATACGCAGGCGGTCAATCGTTCTGCCGCATCACCAAAGTTCTCGAAATGAGGCAGTTGTGCGGGGTCTAGCGGTAGCTTTTTACGACCCGATTCTTGGGAATAACGTTTTAAGTAGGCTGCACAAGGTTTGAATCACTAGACACGTAGTTGCGCACCATTTTGGTAGTGTAATTAATTGATGAACTTATCTATACACTACCTGACGTGTAAGTGTTGATTTTCTTCAAGTGCGCGCACGGGCCACAGCTCTAAGGACGCTATCGGTGCAAGGGATAACCTAGACCTAACCTAGTACTCTATATAGAACTTTATAAGCTACCCCTAAAAGCCTAAAGAGTTTTTATAAGAGGCTAGTCTGACCAGAACGTATAATTATTTAATTAATAGTGTAGAATAAGAGTTATAGGTAAGTAGAAGATAAGTTAAGGTAAAAATAAGCTATATATAATAAAGAACAAATGCTTTCTAACCTCTTTTATTTAGAGACTAATTACTAGCTCTTCTTTAGAGGAGAACCCACTCCCTATATAATCCTTCTAAGACGCTAGCAAAACCCTCTACCCCTTATCTGTCTAACTATATCTTCTAGGACGTAGATGGAATATAAATAAAACCTCTTTCTATCTTATCTAATACGTACCTTTTAGAGAATTCCGTTACAATTACCTCCCCTTTAAGGGTCTTAGCCCTCTAAGACTTCGCCTCTACTAAGCTTTTATAAAGTTCTAGCTAAAACCACTAGGGAAAATTCTTAGTAGAAAGGTACTTTATAATACGGCTTATAGCCAGTTCTTTACTAGTATAAAACCTTACTTTATCTTTAGTTCCTCCGCTCTTCTTTTACTATAGCTCTTTATAATGCCTTTATAATAGAACTATAATAATAAAAATAAAAATTAGATAGAATTTACCTTTCTTATTATAAGAGTTTGTTATAAATTAATCTAAAAGTTGTCCTGTATAACGCGTCTACTAGCTACTATTTCTATTTACCTAAAATAGATTTTAATAATAATATCTTTATTTTAATTTTCTTCTAGTTTATAAGCTGTCGCCTCTTACGCGTCTTTTTATTAATAACACTATTCGTCTTATCTTTTAGTAGACTATTTTTACTATATTTTAGCTTTTAGCCTCTATATCTTTAGCTATTCTTTTGTGGCTACTTTATTCTCTTCTTATAACACGTCTATAAGTAATAAGATCCCTATTTTATCTCTATTAATAATACTAACTTCTTATAATATTCTCTTATAATAGCTTATAGTTGTACTGCGCGTCCCTAAACCAGCAGCGGTATTATTTTAGTGCTACCCTAGACCACCTCTATTGCTTCTACGGTAATCTCTCTAAAGTGTTATTATTATTGCGTTTACACGCTTATGCTAGACCCGTCCCACGCCTATAAAATACCTTACTCTAATAAAAATTAATTTAAGTATTTCTATTGCCGTAGTAGGAGAAAGACCTACGTTTTAGTATTATCTATTCTGTTCTATTCTAGATTTTACTAATTATATTAGATTTCCGCTATCTATATATATAAGACTTATAAGCTTTAGCACGCTATTTAGGGTTTTTGCCTATATTTAAATAGTAATAGATAGGGATAGAAGGTATCTACCCTTACTTATAGGCTTTTTAATTTGATAAGGGTTTCTACTATTATAGAGACGTAATAATCTTAGATATATAGTGTCTAAGAGCGTATATACAAGCAGCTTACCCTTATAAATAATAATATTCGCACTCTTACGCGGGCCTTTCTAGCTAGGTAAGTTTCTCTAGTAATATATTTAGGAACTATACTAATTCTCTTAGCTAATGGCTTTTGGATCCCTACTTAGATACTAATTTAGAGCCTAGGGATACTAAGGATAGCAATAAAAGTCTAGATAAATGTTCTCCTCGCTAGTCTCCCGCCTATACTAGTTTTTTTAGTTCCTATTATTTTTAAAAAAAATATTAGTGGAAGTACTAATACTTCTAGGGATAGAAGTGCCGATAATACCGTTAATAATAACGTTAAGATAGAAGAGGAGACTCCTATTACTGCTACTAGTATTTAAGTTATTATTTAGTTCTTTTCTTTTTTTTATAGAATAGCTTTATATAGTGCTTTTTGGGTGCCTTTAGGATGCCCTATTATTAGGAATTAACTTTATACTTTAGGGATGCCTTTATTCTAAGCTTTGGTAACAATTTCTATAAAGGTAATATATTACTATAATCCCTATATATAATAAACGGGTAATATTCCTATAGGTGCTTTATAATTTCTTAAAATTTTTAATTCTTTATAGGCTATCTTTTTACTCCTCTTTATACTATTAACTCTATTATATATCTCTAGTGCCAGACTAGATACTCTTCTTTTATCCCTAGGGGGTCCTTCTAAATCCCTAAAACCTTTTCTTATATTACTACTACTTATTCTTAAACAGCGTCTTCTTTAGATAGTATCCCTAGTAGTTCTCCTATAGATCCTATAGGCTTCCCTTTATAGGGTTCTAGAATCCCTATTATAATAGTAAAACGTTTCTGTTTTTAATGCCTATACTTAACCTTATAATTTTAATTTGTAGGGTTTTCCCTATTATCTTATCTATGGCATATCCGGAACCGTTACTAAATCTTTACCTTTAGTTCTTAGAAAGGTTTTAATTACCGTATTATATCCTAGCTAAAGGTGTTTCTTAGGTTCCTAACTGTTATATACCTAAAAGTATTCTTTTTAATAAACTAAAAATTCGCGCTTTTTTTAGCGCTATTTTTAGTTTAGAATATCTTCTATATTCTATTTTAGTTCCCTATTAATTTTACTAAGTAGTAGCGGTTCCATACCGTCTTTTCTCTAGTATAGCTCTAGTAAGGAAACATAAAATATAGAATATATTAGATATAATTTTAGCAATTCCAATTTATAGGCTTTATTTTCTTTAGTTTTCCTAACTATTTTAAAGGGTCTAAGCTACTAGTAATCCAGCTTTTTCTTAATACGTTTTATTTGGA
>Ga0307515_10021420_pt1 | contig 11464 bp, 10 predicted proteins | sample 17_EM_MG_FD_194513 | JGI IMG/M metagenome (GOLD analysis project Ga0307515, IMG submission 194513) | Populus trichocarpa ectomycorrhiza microbial communities from riparian zone in the Pacific Northwest, United States - 17_EM | ecosystem: Host-associated > Plants > Roots > Unclassified | place... | reverse complement strand
ACGAAAGGGATCCCCCGTTGGAGCTGATACAAGTACAGTATCCTCTCTCATGCGGAACAAGCGAAGTTGGTGATGGGACTTTGTGCCTATCCAGGACCACCGTAGGTTGGTTGATCGTGTCGGGACGCGACGGCCAATAGGTTCCCGTCAGTCAGTTTAATTAAACAGTGCGCGGCGCGTCCTCTCTCCGTTAAATGAAGCCGCGGACGATTTCAAATACCTAATCAATGTGAGTGTGAGGTGAATCGGATATCAATCACGCCATAATCGTGATGACCAAACTCAGAGGAGGCTGAGAATTTAAATCCATCCAATACGCTATCAGTGATACCAGTCATGTGCTTATGCGTCCTCAAGGATATTCTCCTTTCATCGCGCCTGCTTCTCGCCTAATTTCTGTCACCCTCGGCTGGCGTACAACCACAGTCAATAACAGAAGCTTATGATGCTCGAACATATTCGCTCGTCAAGAGTACTTGAGATGACTCGGGTGTCCGGTGGCGCGGCATTGCCTCCCTTTATATAGCGTGGTTGTATTAATTATTCAATCCTGCCCATCGAATATGCTGTGGTGAAATAGTCCTGTTATCACTTTCACCAGGACCACTTTAGATACTCCACGGTCTTCTCCACTGTTAATCCATGGGCTGATACGTTCTAGTCCTCCGATCTAACCAATGAAAACGTGTGGCTGGAGCACTTGACCAAAGCTGAAACGTCAAAAACCTCTAATGGTGTGACAACTTTCAATATACAAGCTCTCACCCACTAGTCTGGTGCAAATGATGGGAACATGCTGAGAACAATGACGGTAGTCCTGGACGAAATTATATTACAAATCCTTCGGGAACCCCAAATTGGAACTACCGAAGAGGGCGACGGCAAGAGTTGTCAATGGTCCTCAAGTTCGTGGGGTGGCCCAAGGTGTTGGCGATGTGAAAGTGCATTTCTGGGAGGAAGTACCAGGGTTTCTGAAATTTAGGGTCTTACGGCTATGTGCGAGCGAATATGATAAAGCTAGCTCAGTGTGTTCACAGTCGAACCACTGAAGTGAAAGGACCCCGCTTTTATACCACTCCTTAGGAACCTAGAAGAATTGAGACGAAAATTTTACCGAGTACATAGTAGGTTGCACTTGTTCCTATTATTACTCAGGCCCCGTTGTTTGGGGGGGGGGGTTGGTACAGTAGTGAGCCGTGAGGGGCCGCCGTGCATGCTTGGTACGTGAACCGTACACTTCGCCATTGTCGCGATCGAGGTCGATATCGCTCGGTTATGCCCCCATTAACCGGCTGTGTTCTCCCATTAGTCAGCCGCGATCCCCAACATATGGAGCTTCTTATTGGGGAGATACTCAATATTGGGCGTTGGATAACTAACTTCGGGGACGGGATGTAAATGTTTGGGGATTCAAGTGTAGTGAATGAAGGAATGACGTCGGTGCAGGTTGCGGTGGCACTTGTGACTGTGGCAGGCTCTTTGCAACCTGCCTCCAGCATCAGACTCGATGGAATTTTCGTATGTCCCAGCTTCCCCTCAAATGGCGGATAAATCTAATATATACTTCCACAAGTCTAATGCATGGCTCCAGTAAAGCGATACCTGCCTTCCCGCTTTTGGGGAATAAACCACTACCTGATGCCCAAGCGAAGGCCCTCAAAACCGCCCTCGCTCGCGAGACGGCCCTCCAAAATCAATTAGAGGAGCAGCATATCGAGTTGGAGAACGAAGCCTCCAAAGCACAAGACATCGTTTCCACTTTGGTCACCTGCCACGCCGCCAGCGAACGAGTGCGCCAGGCACTTGATGCACTGAAGGCAGCGGTATCAGGAGCAAAGGATTTAGTGACAAATGCCATCAATATCCATGATACAGGGGCTGAGGCAGCCGGCGTGTTGACAACAACCACAGCGGCAATGAAGGAGTGGCGCGATTTGATCCAGCTCCTTGAAGCCCTGACTCCTCAAATCAATGCTACCATTACTTCTACCAAGTCTCATATCGTTCACACCTCCGACCAGGTCAGCACATACAAATTTGTCGCTGAAAGTACACGGAACTCCATCGCTGCTCTCGATGTGGGTCTCGACGCAATAGCAACCAGCCTATCCTTTAAACGAAATGCCCTCAAATCCATCTTTCGCATACCAAACGAGGTTTTTCAGACAGTGTTTCAGTTGGCTGTGGAGAAGGAGCGCGAGGAGCTTCGTGCAAATTTTTCTTCACGGTGTTCCTTCGGTACACTCGAAGGTATAATGAGGACCATTCCACAATGCCCTTTTACCCTTGCGGCAGTATGCCGAGAATGGCGAAACATTGCACTCCATACTCCGAGACTCTGGTCATATATAAGAGTCTACACATCATTCTACGTCGCACCTGGTACCCAAAAGAAGCCCGCTCAACATCGTTGGGTTGGAAAAACCGCTTTTGAGATATCCCTCCAACGAGCGGAGGGAGTTCCTCTCGAACTAGCCATTTACCAGGACCCCTTCAAGCAAAGGCAAAGCTCACCGAACTTCCCACCCGATGCCAAAATCTCAATCATCTATCTGGTCCGATTAGCACGTGCTCCTGAGTGGCTTCCCTCATGCTCCCACCTGTCCCTATTTGATTACCCGCGGGTCGATGAATCAATTCTCAGGGAAGTTCAATTCCCTTCTTTCCCCACTGGGCCGAAAGAAATTTCCTGCGAGAATGTGCTTCCAACGTTTCTGACTCCACTGGATTCCACTACCAAATTTTCCTTTAGCTCCAAATTCATTTTTCAAATGCCTGATCTCAACAGGCTTTCCGAGAGCTTTCCCAATCTTAATACACTCCTGCTTCTAATCGATAATTCTGCACCATCGGCACATCCAAACACCATCATCCCACGAACTTGGGAGTCACTGACGACACTTGTCATCACCATTTCCGTACTTCCTTCCTTGGCTGCCCATGCTCAAACGGGGCTATCAATTCCATCCCTGACCCTCTTCATTCTTACCAATGTGTTCGCATCCCTTTCACCCAGTGACCTCGATATGCTCAAATGCATTGTGCAGACACTCACGTCATTAGATATCCATAATATCTCGCCATCAGTCAAACCATCCGAGTGGCGCACGCTCATTGACTCTATGGAGAGTTTGCATACCGTTGAACTCCGTCGAGATTCTGAGTCTTTGGAAGGGTCAGAGAACGAACCTGGAGATTATGAATCCTTGGAGGGGTCAGAGAACGAACCTGGAGATTCTGAATACTTGGAGGGGTCAGAGAACGAACCGGAAGATTCTGAGTCCTTGGAAGGGTCAGAGAATGAACCCGGAGATTCTGAATCCTTGGAAGAGCCAGAGTGCGGACCTGTGGATTCTGAATCCTAGGGAGTTTGTCGTACGATGCATGCGCAGTTAGCACCTGAATAGAAGCAGCCAGTCCTCGCGTGTAGAGATTGTAACGGCTTCGCTTCATTCAATCTAATATGTTCTATTCATTCGTTGTCCACGTGTCCATGGTCCTCTTTTCATCGTGCCCAACAAACTTGCCCAAACGCACCCATCTTTCAAGTGAACGAGGGATTTGGGTTTGTCAGCTGACTAGTAAATGAAGCCCCATACACCCTCTTTGTTGCTCCAGCTATCCGAACTACAAGGAAACCCAACGATTCCCGACACCCTAGCTTATCGAATAGAAAGGTCTGGAAGGTGGTGCGAGCCCGAACCTGCATATTATTGTGAATTGACCATGAATTGATAATGTTCTCTATACATCAGCCATATATATATGTGTGCCGTCAATAAGGAATGTCGAAATAGTTACGGGGTTTGGATGAACTGTCGGAATATCAGTGTTCTCGTCACATGGAGTGTACAGAGTCGATCGTCGCGGCTTCGATATATTATACTCTAGCATTCGGGACTCTCGTTAAAATGCACACAAGTCTGAAGTGAAGGCGTTTCGCATGCTCTTCAGACCGGGGTCCTCATTTTTCCACACCAACAATTGCAGCTCCTCTTGTCGGAATATTAGTTAAATGTTTTATCTTCTTGTTGTCAAATTTCGCGCGGCCAGTTTTCCTAATGCGCAAACACTTGGAGCACATGACGAGCGAAGCGAGTCCAATATATATATTAGAACAATGCTGAGCACATAACCTCATGGTCTGACCCATTTGTCTCATCTGTCGCGATGCTCCACTGCCCACTTTTCTCGATTTGAGATGTGATCTGTTTCTTGTCTACTATATAGTATACGCAGACGTTGACCTGAGGAGCCTCCTGGCTACCACAGCACCAGTCCTGCATTTTATCTAGTTTCTGTTACTTACCCTCCGCTGGTACATACAACAATCAATAACAAGGGTTGTGATGGTCGGACATATTCGCTTGTCAAAAGTCCTTGAGAGGACTCAGGTGTCTGGTGGTATTGCCTCCCTTTAGGGGTGGCGTAACTTAATTATTCAATCAGGCCCATCGAATGTGCTACGTTGGAATTCATAGTTCCTGTTAGATTTCTTGTTCATTATGACGATTCTCTTTCCTTTATTATGTATATTCCCCTATTTTTCTTTGTTGTATTTCTGTATTTCAAGCTTCCACACGATTTCACATGCCTCAGACGCTTGTCTTCTTACATCGTCTGAGGTATGTGCTATCAGTTCCACTGTCGCTCACCAACTCACCTATCCATAGTATATTCTTATTAGGTGATTCTAATATACAGACGCTTGTCTTCTTACATCGTCTGAGTATATTCTTATTAGGTTATGAGCACCTCTGCGCTATAAAAAAAGCCTGAATACTCAAGGAGAAGCATCCGTACGCCAATCCCATCCCTTCCCCTATTGCGTCATACTGCCCGATCGACTCGAATCGCCCTCCCCCCTTGCCACTATGAGCGACTATAAGCCAGACTCCTACGTCAAGCTAGGCTACGAGAACTGGCAGTGCTGGGAGCTCTATGTACAGAGCGCCGTGTTTCAGAAGAACGCGATCGTCGCGTTCAATCCCATGCCTGTTGATCCACAGGCGCAGCAGCAAGTTATTGTCCCGGCAATGGTTATGGGCACCACGACGACACCGAGCATGACGGTGAACGCACAGCCGACAGCTGAAGAGCTGAAGAAATACCACGATAACCTCAAGAAATGGTGTGCGGCTAATAACATAATGAAGGGTATTATCCTGGGCTTGATCTCGACCGAAGTACGTCATGTTGTCTCTCTGGGGGACTCAGCGAAAGAGATGTACGACAAACTCAGGGCGGAGGTCGTTAAACAATCGAGTGGGAGCAGCGCGTTTGGCACGCAAGTCGAGCTCATACGTAAGGTCTTCAAGGACGTCCCGACAATGGAAAATTTCGAGCAACATCTCACCTTTTACCACACTAAGAATGCGACCCTCATTGCTGCCGGATTGGGCCTCACAGACTTGTTCCTGGCGTTTCTCTTGCTATACTCGTTCAGCACTTTGGAGGACCCAGTCTGGAAGCTGACATGCTCGAACATTTCCACATCCGATATCCCTATTGGACAATGGTCATTCAACCAGGTGGCTGGTAAACTACGCGAAGGCCTTCGAAGCATGAATCAGTCTGTGGAAACATCAACCCCTGCCACTAGCCAGTCAGCTCTCAACGCTGTGACAAACAAGGCTAAACCTAGTCGTTACAGCAGACCGCTGTGCACGTACCCCAACTGCCTTAAGCTGAAGACTCATCCTATCAATAAGTGCTGGGCGAAGGAGAGGGATGAAAAGGAGAAGGAGAGTGCGAAGAAACACAAGGCCAAGAAGGCCAAGAAGAAAGCCGCTGTCAACTCTGACTCTGGCTCGGAGTCAGGCTCGGAATCATCGGATTCGAACGCGGGCAAGACTCGGAAGAAACGTCACCATGCCAATCGCTCGCAGGTGAAAACTCTTCGTGTTCTCAAGGCGACCACCAGATGAGTACGTTCCTATAAGGGATGTGTGACTGAGGATGGACTCTTCATCGCACATCCAGATTCCGGGGCATCAAATCACATGACCCATAAGCTTGAGCTATTCGACTCGTCATCGTTCAAGACGCTGAAGAAGCCTATCCCAGTGAGCCTTGGAGACGACTCGGAGGTATTTGCGACCGGGAAGGGGACGATCCGCGTCGTGTTCAAGGTCGATGGCAAGAACAAGGAGGGAAAGTTCGACAATGTACTGTACGTACCCGATCTCAAGGTCACACTCCTATCCGTCAGTCAGTCTGCACGTCTTCCCCACTGCAAGATTACATTTGATGGCGACGTATGCGAATACATCGACAAGAACTCTGGCGAAGTGATTGCTCGTGCATACGCATCGGGCGAATCCGATCTCTACACACTGGACACGACTCCACTGGCACACAAGGTGGATGCGAAACTTGCCTCCTCTTCCTCGATCGACATTAACATCCTACACAGGAGACTGGGACATCTCGGGTATGACAACTGTCGCCTGATGATAAACCGTCAACTGGTAGATGGGATCGATAGAGTTATTGGAAAGAGGAATTCTGTGAAGGGTGTGCATACGGAAGATCGAAGAGGAAACCACACCCACCAACTGGAACTAAGACTAGATGCAGACTAGAATGAATACATGTCGACATTTGTGGACCGTTACCAAGTTCGCTTGGAGGAAATCGTTATTTCCTTCTGATAGTTGATGAACACACCCGGTATATGTGGACCGAATTCCTACCAAAGAAGAGTGATGCATTCACCCGCCTTAGAAGATGGAAACTGCAGGCCGAACGGGAAACTGACCTCAAGCTCCAGCACCTAAAGTCAGATGGAGGCATGGAGTTCAGCAGTAAAGCCTTTGAGGAGTGGTTAGCAGCCGATGGAGTGACGCACGAGAAGAGTGCTCTGTATGAACACAAGCAAAACGGCCTGGCTGAGTGAGGGATTCAAACCGTCTCTCAATGGGCTATGTGCCAACTGTTCAGTGCAAACATGACCGTGGGGTTCTGGCTGTACGCTGTTGAAACCGTGACATATCTCACCAATCGCAGCCCGACCACAGCACTCACTGGAAAGACTCCCTTCAAAGCGTGGACAGGAGAACGTCCTAACATAAAGAACCTACATACATTTGGAGAAATGGGGTATGTACATGTTCCACCAGAGACGTGCAAGAAATGGACAAGGAAGGCTCGTCCATGCTGTTTTCTTGGATACGCACCCAGGTCGAGGAACTACAAATTGTGGGATCCCAACAGACGCTGTGTGGTTGAGAGTCCGAATGTCGACTTTGACGAGTTGTCTGCGGTGCGGGCCACGACCGAACACAATTGAGGTCTTCGCGACCTGAAGGAAGCACTGGACGTTCTCAATGATTCCCAGGCTGCTAGATTGCCGAACATCGGACAAGCTGCAGAAGTCGGAGGTGGATATGGAAGTGTGAGCGAGTGGGAGTCGGACGCCGAGATATTGCGACCGAGGGCTACCGAAGATGAAGTTGTGCCCAATGGTCCCGATCCAGTAGCACCTCCGATTCCTAGGGGGCCTGACACGCCTATTCGGCGTCGACGCTCAGAGGTTGAGAGGTTGGTGGACACGGCAGGACCACCGCCTGCTATGGAGAGGAGGAGACCGAGGGCTGCTGTTGGTACTGTCGGTGACATTCCGAAGGCCATGGGCGACCATCACGCTTCAGTGGGAGTTGTGGAGATCGGTGAGAAAGATGTGTCGAATGCAAGGAAGTATGTGTATTATGAAGCACTACTGGTCGCTGAAAACACTCACCTCCATAACAAACCGATAGATGTCAACGAAGCGAAACGGAGACCCGATTGGCCGAAATGGAAAACTGCAATGCAAGAGGAACTAGACTCACTGGATCGACATGGCACCTACAAGCGAGTGAACGAACTTCCGATAGGCAGAAAAGCTGTCGGATACAAATGGGTCTTCAAGCTGAAACTGAATCCGGATAACTTGATAGCCCGATACAAAGCTCGCCTAGTCGCAAAAGGATACTCACAAGTTCCTGGTCAGGATTTCACTGAGACTACATCGCCCGTAGCACGACTTGCATCATATCACACCCTACTCGCATTAGCCGTGAAACTGAACCTTGAAGCTCATCATCTCGATATCAAAACTGCATTTCTTAACGGAACGCTAGATGAAGAGATATATATGAAGGCTCCAGACGGATTCGATACAGAGAAGAACGGAATCTGGAAACTTCGAAAATCTCTCTATGGACTAAAACAAGCATCGCACGTATGGAACAAACTACTAGATGGCACCCTGAAGAAGTTAGGCTTCAACTGATGTGGAAAGGACACATGTGTCTACCTATTCCAATCGGAAACGAAGTTCATCATTCTTGCAGTTCACATGGATGACATGCTGATAGTCTCGAACTCGGGGTCCAAACTTGCTGAAATGAAACTCAACCTCACCAAGCACTTCAAGGTGAAGGACCTAGGTGAAGTGAAGTTCCTTCTTGGAATTGAGGTTATCCGTGATAGAAAGTCGGGCTCAATAGATCTCTCACAGCAGGCGTATATAAATCAGTTGCTCAAACAATTCAACTTGCAGGATGCGAACCCCATAACTACTCCACTATCATCCGGTACTTGTCTCACTCAGGACGACTGCCCGGTAACCGATGAGGAAAAGAGGGATATGGAAAACGTTCCGTATGCAAGCCTTATCGGAGCACTTATGTATGCTGCTATAGGCACATGACCCAACATTGTGTTCACTGTGGGAGCCTTAAGCTGTTTTCTCGGAAACCCTGGCAGACGACATTGGAACGAGGCAAAGCGCGTTCTTAGCTATCTCAAAGGAACATCAAGTTATGCGATCTGATATTACACTGACAAGTCCAAGATCGGAGAGGTTTTCGGGTACTCACGGGGTGTAGGAATGCAGCCGACCAATGGATCAATTGAAGGTTTCTGCGATTCGGATTGGGCAGGATGTGTGGATACCAGACGGTCGACCTCTGGGTTTGTATGGATGATGGGAGGTGGTGCGATTTGTTGGAGGAGCAAGCTTCAAATGATCGTTGTGCTCTCGTCTATGGAAGCAGAATACGTTGGCACTACTCCGGCTGTTCAGGAGGTGATATGGCTCAGGGACCTGCTATGTGAATTGGGGATTGCAGGTACTGCTCCATCGCTTCTAAACATGGACAACCGGGGAGCCGTGTGCCTCACTCGTGGGGCTGGAGATAGTAACCGGACAAAACATATCGACATTCGATATCACTTTATTCAGTCACACGTCGAATGCAAACACATTGAGGTTTGATACTTACCAACGGACAAGATGGTTGCGGACATTCTCACGAAGAATCTCGGGCATATCAAACACAACTATTTCGTCGGGAAACTAGGTATAGTTTCATGATCGAGTGGGAGTGTCTGAAATCGTGTTTTGCTTGAGTGGGAGTGTTAGATTTCTTGTTCATTATGACGATTCTCTTTCCTTTATTACGTATATTCCCCTATTTTTCTTTGTTGTATTTCTGTATTTCAAGCTTCCACACAATTTCACATGCCTCAGACGCTTGTCTTCTTACATCATCTGAGGTATGTGCTATCAGTTCCACTGTCGCTCACCAACTCACCTATCCATAGTATATTCTTATTAGGTGATTCTAATATACAGACACTTGTCTTCTTACATCGTCTGAGTATATTCTTATTAGTTCCGTCATCACTTTCACCCTAGGTTGGTGCAAATGATCGAAAACTGTTGGAAATAGGCGCTCTGTGCCTTCGCCTAGGTATAATATCCGTTAGTACGTTCTTGTTACGCGTTTCTAGTATACGGACATTCCCTCCCTTCCGTAAATTCACGGATAGTCATAATGTGCCTTGTGCCTGTGTTATGGGCAACTTAGTATAAATACCGCTCGCAAATGGACTTACTAGGCTCAGTTCGCTGTTCATGTACTGAGCCTGTAAGTCCATTATTCGTATTGCAGTTACTATGTACAGTTCTGACCAGAGTATTGTAGAACACTATTTAGGTATCTAATCCATTAGAGTTCGCTGTTCACGTACTGAGCCTAACACTATTTAGCTCCAACAAAAACAATAACGGTAGTCAGGGATGAAATTACAAGTCCTTTGGGAACCCCAAGTCTAGTGGCCAGACAGGGAGTACCAACGAGGGTGATGGCAAGCGTTGCCAATGGCTCTCAAGATCATGGGGTGGCCCAAGGTGTTTATGATGTGAAAGCGCAGTTCTAGGAGGTACCAGGGTTTCTGAAATCTAGGATCTTGCGGTTATGTGCGGGTGGACGATAAAGCTCGGCGGTATTCACAGTCAAACCACTGAGGTGAAGGTCCACCATTTTTATACCATTCTTTGGGGACCTAGAAACCTGTCAGTGAGACAGATTTTTTTTTACAGAGTACATAGCAAGCTTCGCTTGCTCTTGTTATTACTCAGGCTCCGTCGTGTTGGTACATACTTCGATTGCCATTGTCTCGATCAAGATCTATATCGCTCCCCCGTGCACCGGCGGTGTTCTCCCATGAGAGCGGAGATCCCCAACATATGGGACTTCTTGGGGAGATATATAATTTGGGGCGTTCAAAAACTAACATCGGAGCGGGATATAAAGGTTTGTGATTTCAAGGCCAAGTGGTAAATCAAGGAATAGGTTGCGGGAGAAATTAAGTGCCCCTTTGTTGACTGATCTGAGACCGTGGCACTGTGGCAGTGGCAGGCGCCTCGCAACCTGCCTCCAGCTATCACACCTGATGAATTTCTCGTACGTGGTCCTAGGTTCCCCTCAAATGGTGGATAAGCCTAATATATACTTCCAGAAGTCTAACACATGGCCCCGGTAAAGCGGTACCTGCCGACTTCCCACTCCTGAGGAATAAACCACTACCTGATGGCCAAGCGAAGGCTCTCAGAACCGCTCTCGCTCGCGAAAAGGTCCTTCAACATTACTTAGAGCAGCAGCAGATCGAGATGGAGAACAAAGCCTCCAAAGCACAAGATCTCGTTTCCTCTCTACAGTACATACACCGCCACTCGGCCGGAAGTTTTCCGGGCCGGCCACCGTCCTCAAATCGTGACCTAAACTCTCACTCTTGTAAATAATAATTGCTATATACATTAGAAATTGAAATGTAATTCGAGTTTTTGTGCCCCCCTCCCCTTTGGCAACTTATTACGAAACACCCCAAAATGGCAACCACCTTCAGTCGGCCACCCACCCCAACCCAGAAACACCAGCCGGAAAAATTCTACAAAAATAACAAATCGTTTCAAATGGATCTCAAGGGTTCCTAGGCATCTCCCGATCCGCTTCTGTTGCAATCCTCCCACTCTGTGATGCTCTCTTCCTTTGGTGGCTGACTGGGTTGCCCACCATTCTTCAAGAGCAGCCTTGAGGTTTTGATGCTTCTCCTCAAGAGTAATTCTTGCGGTAAGTTTGAGGGATTTAGAGTGAGACATAGTTGAGTTAGATGGGAAGGAGCAGAGGCAGTG
>Ga0307515_10021419_pt1 | contig 11465 bp, 8 predicted proteins | sample 17_EM_MG_FD_194513 | JGI IMG/M metagenome (GOLD analysis project Ga0307515, IMG submission 194513) | Populus trichocarpa ectomycorrhiza microbial communities from riparian zone in the Pacific Northwest, United States - 17_EM | ecosystem: Host-associated > Plants > Roots > Unclassified | place... | reverse complement strand
GAGCTATGTCGCGATGATCACCGAGCGGCTCGGGCTGGGCGCGCAGAGCCAGGTGATCGAGCTGGCGTCCAACGACGGCTACCTGCTGCAGTACTTCGTCGAGCGCGGCATCCCGGCGCTGGGTATCGAGCCAGCGGCCAACGTCGCCGAGGCGGCGCGCAAGCGCGGGGTCGAGACCCTGGTCCGGTTCTTCGGCAAGGAGCTCGGCGCCGAGCTGGCGCAGAGCGGCCGGCGCGCCGACCTGGTGATCGGCAACAACGTCCTGGCCCAGGTCCCCGACGTCAACTCGTTCGTCGCCGGGATCGCCAACGTGCTGACCCCGACCGGCACGGCCACGCTCGAGTTCCCGCACCTGCAGCGGCTGATCGAGGGCAACCAGTTCGACACGATCTACCACGAGCACTTCGGCTACTTCTCGCTGCTCGCGGTCGAGACCATCTTCGCCGCCCACGGCCTGACGATCTTCGACGTCGAGGAGCTGTGGACCCACGGCGGCTCGATCCGGATCTACGCGCGGCCCACCGCCGACGCCAGCCGCCCGGTCGGCGCGCGGGTCACCGAGCTGCGCGCCCGCGAGGAGGGCCTGGGGTTCCGCGACATGGCGACCTACGCCGCGTTCGAGGAGCGGGTCCGCGAGACCAAGCGCCGGATCCTCGAGCTCCTGATCGCCGCCAAGCGCGCCGGCAAGCGGATCGCCGGCTACGGCGCGCCCGGCAAGGGCAACACGCTGCTCAACTACTGCGGGATCCGCACCGACTTCATCGACTTCACCGTCGATCGCAACCCGTACAAGCACGGCCGGTTCCTGCCCGGCACGCACATCCCGTGCTTCGCGCCCGACAAGATCGACGCCGAGAAGCCGGACTACATCTTCATCCTGCCGTGGAACCTCAAGGACGAGATCATGAAGCAGCTCGCGCACACCCGCGCGTGGGGCGCCCAGTTCATCGTCCCGATCCCCGAGCCGCAGATCATCGGATGACCACAGGATGACCATCGGATGATCTTGCGGCTGGCTCCCAGGCCCCCCGGCGGCGCGCCGCTCCGCGTGCTGCTGCTCGGCGCGCACGCCGACGACGTCGAGATCGGCTGCGGCGGCGCCGTGCTGCGCCTGCTCGCCGACCACCCCGGCGCCGACGTCCGCTACGTGGTGTTCTCGGCCTCGCCGGTCCGCGCCGAGGAAGCGCGCGCCGCGGCGGCCGAGCTGACCGCGGGCGCGTCGCGGCTGACCATCGAGATCCACGACTTCCGCGACAGCTTCTTCCCGTGGGACCAGCCGGTCCGGCTCAAGGAGGCGATCGGCGAGCTGCGCCGGAGCTTCGATCCGGATGTCGTGTTCACCCACCACCGGGCCGACGTCCACCAGGACCACGCGCTGATCGCGCAGCTGTCGTGGACCGCGTTCCGCGACCACCTGATCTTCGAGTACGAGATCCCCAAGTACGAGGGCGACCTCGGCCACCCCAACGTCTACGTGCCGCTCGACGACGCGGTCGCGCGCCGCAAGGTCGACCTCATTCTGCGGCACTACGCCACGCAGGCCGGCAAGGGCTGGTTCCGCGCCGAGACCTTCGAGGCGGTGATGCGGCTGCGCGGCATCGAGTGCAACGCGCCGTCGGGCTGGGCGGAGGCTTTTCACGGGCGCAAGATTCTGTTGTAGTGCCCGCCATGCGTGTTCTGGTCACCGGTCACAGAGGGTACATCGGCGTCGAGCTCGTCCCCATGCTGCGCAAGGCAGGGTTCGACGTGGTCGGGCTCGACACCGGCTACTTCGACGACAGCGACTTCCGGGCGCCGCCCGACGAGGTCCCCGCGCTCGATCTCGACCTGCGCGATGTCCAGCCCGATCAGCTGCGCGGGTTCGACGCGGTGGTCCACCTCGGCGCGCTGTCCAACGATCCGCTCGGCGATCTCAACCCCAACCTCACCTACGACATCAACCTGCACGCGTCGGTCAATCTGGCCAAAGCGGCCAAGGCCGCGGGCGTCGGCCGCTACGTGTTCGCGTCGTCGTGCAGCCTGTACGGCGCCGGCGCCGACGGCCACCTCGACGAGCAGGCCGCGTTCAACCCGGTCACGCCGTACGGCGAGTCCAAGGTCAAGGCCGAGATCGCGGTCGGCGCGCTCGCGGACGGCGGGTTCGCACCGGTGTACCTGCGCAACGCCACCGCCTACGGGGTGTCGCGCCGGCTGCGCGCCGACATCGTGGTCAACAACCTCGTCGGCCACGCGCTCACCACCGGCAAGGTCACGATGACCAGCGACGGCTCGCCGTGGCGGCCGCTGGTCCACATCGGCGACATCTCGCGCGGCGTGATCGCGGCGCTGACCGCGCCGGCCGACGCGGTCCGGAACCAGGCGTTCAACATCGGCCGCACCCAGGAGAACTACCGGATCCGCGAGGTCGCCGAGCTGGTCGCCGAGGTCGTGCCCGGCTGCGAGGTCAGCTTCGCGCCCGGCGCCTCGGCCGACGCCCGCAACTACCGCGTCGACTTCACCAAGGCCGAGAAGGCGCTACCCGGCTTCACGCCCGAGTGGACGCTGCGCGCCGGCATCGAGGAGCTGTACGCCGCCTACAAGGCGCATAGCATGACCCAGGCCGAGTTCTTCGGCACGCGGTATTACCGGCTGAAAGTCATCCGCGGTCGCATCGAGAGCGGCGAGCTCGACAAGGATCTGCGCTGGATCGAGTGACGCTATCGAATCGAGATGTGGAGTGCCGTGATGTGACGAATGACAGGGTGAGCGCCCAAGCCCTGTGAGGTGCGGCTGCCTCGTCCGGTGGGCCGCGGCCAACTGATGCCAGTGTGACCTGCGCGCCCGGGCGTCCCGCCCCGAGTGACCGCGAGCCGTGGCGCCCGCTGGTAAATCTGCCGCGGTGATGCAGCGTCGTTCCAAAACCACGGATTCTTGTTACGCTTACGGCACATCCCGGATGAGAGGTCGGTGAGTCTCCGCACTACTTGTGCACGCGTCGCAAGATGAAGTCATGGGATGTTACCCACCGGGTGAGAATTTCTTGTATGCGGCGTCGGTAAATGGAATGGTCTCGTCACGTAGCAAAGAAGGCCATTACCTTTCCGGCCAGCCCATGACCCTCGTCAACACCTCGGGCACGATGGCCCTCGTCAGCTCCGCGTGGAGCCCACCTGACGAGTTCGACGAGTTCCGGATCGTGCGATCGCTCGGGTTCGGCGCGATGGGCCAGGTCTACCTCGCCCACGACCGGCTGCTCGATCGACCGGTCGCGCTGAAGTTCGTGCACCTCGACGCGGATCCGACGAGCCGCGCGCGCGTCCTCGACGAGGCGCGGGCGATCGCCCGGCTGCAGCACCCGAACGTGGTCGCGATCTATCGCGTCGCCGAGTTCGAGGGCCATCCCTACCTGGTGTCCGAGTACGTCCAGGGCCGCGCGCTCAACGAGCTCGAGCGGCCGATGCCGTGGCGCAAGGTGCTCGATCTCGCGATCGATCTCGCGCGCGGGCTCGCCGCGGCGCACCGGCGCGGCGTGCTCCACCGCGACGTCAAGCCGGCGAACGCGGTGCTCACCGACGAGGGCAGCGCCAAGCTCCTCGACTTCGGCCTCGCCACGATCACGGACGGCGGCCCCGGTGAGGAGGTCTCCATCACCCAGCAGGAGCTGGCCGGCACGAGCCCCGTGCCCGATCGCACCCCGGTCGGCGCGGACGATCCGACGACCCCGCTGCAGAGCTCGTCGGGAAACTCGGCGGTGGTCGACGAACCCGGCCTGCTCCCGCAGATCGTCGGGACGCCGATCTACATGGCGCCCGAGATCTGGCGCGGCGAGCCCGCGACCCGGCGCTCGGACCTGTACTCGCTCGGCGTCCTGCTCTACGAGTTCCTGGCCGGCGCGGCGCCGCATCGCGACGTCGCGCTGATCGATCTCGCCGCCGCGGTCCAGGACCGCGATGTCCCGCGGCTGGGCGCCGTGATGTCGGGGATCGATCCGGCGGTGGCGGCGATCGTCGATCGCCTGGTCGAGCGCGATCCGCGCGCCCGGTTCCCGTCCGCCGACGCGCTCCTGGCCGCGCTGGAGGAGCGCGCCGCGCCGCCGTCGGAGGCCGCGCATCCCGACGGCAATCCGTACCGCGGGCTGGCGGCGTTCGAATCGACCCACGCCTCGCTGTTCTTCGGCCGCGGCGGCGAGATCCGCGAGCTGATCGACCGCGTGCGGATCGAGCCGTTCGTCGTCGTCGGCGGCGACTCGGGGACCGGCAAGTCGTCGCTGTGCCGCGCCGGCGTCCTGCCCTGGCTGGTCGATCACGGGGGGTGGTCCTGCGTCGAGCTCGTGCCCGGGCGGCACCCGGTGCGCGCGCTCGCCGCCGCGCTCGCGCCGTGGGCCGGCCTGGGCGAGGCAGCGCTCGACAACCTGCTGCGCGACAAGCCCGACACCGCCGCCAGCGCGATCCGGCAGCACCTCGCATCCCGCGCGACCCGGCCGGACGCCAGCCGCGGCTCGCCGGCCCGGCTGCTGGTGTTCGTCGATCAGCTCGAGGAGCTCTTGACCCTGTCGCAGCCCGACGAGGCCCAGGTGATCGCGACCGCGCTCGCCGCGCTCGCCGTGCGCTCGCCATCGCTGCGCGTGCTGACCACCGCGCGCTCCGACTTCCTGTCGCGGCTGGCGATGCTGCCCGACCTGGGCGACGAGATGGCGCGCGGGCTGTACTTCCTGCGGCCGCTCACCGGCGAGCACATCCGCGAGGTGATCGTCCGGCCGGCGGCGGCCAAGGGCGTGGTGTACGAGTCCGAGGAGCTGGTCGAGACGCTGGTCGCGCAGACCGAGCACGCGCCCGGCGGCCTGCCGCTGCTCCAGTTCACGCTCGCCGAGCTGTGGGACGCGCACGACGTCGAGGCGCGGACGATCCGCGCCGCGTCGCTCGCCGCGCTCGGCGGGGTCGCCGGCGCGCTGACCCGCCACGCCGATCGGGTGGTCGACGGGCTCGGCGCGGACGAGCGCGACGCCGCGCGGCGCCTGCTGCTCCGGCTGGTGACCGCGCAGGGGACCCGCACCCGGCGATCGAAGGCCGAGCTCGTCGCGGACGGCGCCGGGCAGGACGCCGAGCGCGAAGGGCAGGACGTGGCGCGCGAAGCGCTCGAAGCGCTGGTCCGCGGCCGCGTCGTGGTCGCCAACAATGCGCAGGACGGCGCGTACGAGATCGCGCACGAGGCGCTGCTGACCAGCTGGCCGACCCTGCAGGCCTGGCTCAAGCGCGACGCCGCCAACCACGCCGTGATCGAGCGGGTCGAGCAGGCGGCGGCGGCGTGGGATCGCATGGGCCGGCCGCGCGACCTGCTGTGGGCGCGGCGGCAGCTGGCCGAGGCCAGGGCGCTCGATCGCTCTTACCTGCCGGCCCGCGAGGCCGCGTTCCTCGCCAGGTCGGCGACCGCGATCCGGCGGCGGCGGATGATCGGCGCCAGCGTCGCCGCGGTGCTGATGATCGGCGCGGTGGTCATCGGCCTGGCGATCCGGACCCGGGCGCGGCGCGAGCTCGAGGCCCTGGTCGCGGCCCAGACCCACGCCGCGATGGCCTCGCGGCAGGACGCGCGGCAGACCGCGGTGGCGCGCGACCGCGCCCGGAGCGAGGCCCTGGGCCTGTTCGACGCCCGGCACTGGAGCGAGGGCGAGGACGCGTGGACCCGGGTCGAGGCGATGGGCGTGCGCGAGGAGCAGCAGTACCGCAACGCGTCGGCGCACCTCGAGAGCATCCTGCTGCTCGACCCCGCGCGCGCGGGGCTGCGCGACTGGCTCGCCGAGCTGACGTTCGAGCGCCTGCTGCGCGCCGAGCGCGACCGCCGCTTCGACCTCGCCGAGGAGTTCGCGTCGCGGCTGTTGACCTACGACGACGGCCGTCACCAGACCGGGCTCCGCGGCGACGCCCACATCCAGCTCACCGTGTCGCCCGAGGGCACGCGGGTGTGGCTCGAGCGTCCCGGCGCCGCGCGCGAGCCCGCCGGCAAGGCCCCGGTGTTCTCGCTGACGCTGCCGGCGAGCTCGCTGGTGCTGGTGTTCGAGGCGCCGGGACACGTGACCGCGCGGCTCCCGATCCTCCTGGCGCGCGGCGAGACCCTGGGCGTCCGCGTCGCGCTGCCCGCGCTCGACGAGGCACCGCCCGGCATGATCTACGTGCCGCCCGGCCGGTTCCTGTTCGGCAGCGCGGACAGCGGCGACGCGCGGCGGCTGCTGTTCAACACGGTGCCGCTGCACGAGATCACGACCCCCGGCTACTTCATCGGCAAGGACGAGGTCACGTTCGCGGAGTGGATCGAGTTCCTCGACGAGCTGCCCGCCGACGAGCGCCGCAGCCGGAGCCCGCGGGGCAGCTTCAACATCGCGACGGTCGCGCTGGCCGAGATCGGCGCCCGGCGCTGGCGGCTGACGCTGACACCGACGACCCGGAGCTACATCGCCGAGACCGGCCAGCGGCTGCACTACGAGCACCGCGCCAGGCGCGCGGATCAGGACTGGACCCGGTTCCCGGTGTCCGCGGTGTCGTACGACGACGCGGTCGCCTACGCCCGGTGGCTCGACCGCACCCGCCGCGTCCCGGGCGCGCGGCTGTGCGACGAGTACGAGTGGGAGCGCGCCGCCCGCGGCGCCGACGCGCGGATGTTTCCCACCGGCGCCACGCTGGCGCCCGACGACGCCAACCTCGACGTCACCTATGGCCGCGAGCCGCTCGCGTTCGGCCCCGACGAGGTCGGCTCGCACCCCGAGTCGCGCAGCCCAGTCGGGGCCGACGACATGGCGGGCAACGCGTGGGAGTGGACGCGCTCGGTCCAGGCGCAGGACGCGCCGGTGATCCGCGGCGGCAGCTGGTACCAGAGCGAGCTCTCGGCTCGCAGCATGAATCGCGAATATGGCGAGGCCACCCAGCGCAATCCCCTGGTCGGACTGCGGTTATGCGTCACGCCCCGGTGACAGCGTCGGGTGACAGCCTCGGTGACCGGCTAGCTACACAATGAGCAACAAGGAGTTCACGATGAGACGTTGTATCCTCGGTATCGCGGCATTGTACCTTTCCGCCTGCGGAGAGCCCACCCAGGGCGTCGTCTCGCAAGCGTACATGTCACTGCAGGGTACCCAGCTGCAGGGGGTGCAGCTGCAGGGCCCGGTCGCGGACATGACCATGGTCGGCTTCCAGTTCGCGGGCGCCACGCTGAACGGCGCCGCGCTGACCAACCTCCGCGTCGAGGGCGGCCAGCTGGTCGCCGAGCGGAACCAGACCACGCTGCGCGGCGAAGCGCTCCGCGATGCCCACCTCCTGGCCCAGGTGCGGGACATCGACGCCAACCCGCCGACCAGCGCGACGGTCGAGTACCGGATCACCGCGATCGAGCCCGAGGACGCCGAGCTCTACGATCCGACCGGCACCGGGTCGACGTTCCTCTACACGCTCGAGCAGAACGTCGGTGGTCCCGACCCGTGGCGGTCGGCCTGCAACATCGACAACGACGGGCGCCACGCCGCGATCCCGCTCACCGCGATCTGGAACGAGCACGGCGACCGGGTCGAGTCGAGCACGCTGTTCACCCTCGGCTGCACCACCGGCGTGATCGCGAAGTGCTACCGCTGGGGCTACCGGCCGTGGGTCACCGGCCACGGCAACCTGGCGACCATGCACTGGACCTGCACGCGGATGGCGCGCGCGGACTACTGCGGCAACGGCAGGTCGCACACCCGCGACGGCACCGTGATCAACTTCTGGGACAACGCCGACCCCGGGCCGATCAGGGCGCGGGGCTCGACGCCGCTCCTGATGCTGTTCGAGGCCGGGTGGAGCACCGACGGCGCGGTGTGCCTCAGCCACGCGCGCTGGCTGCTCGCTGGACCTATCCTCGCGCTGGGCTGCCCCAACCGGTTGATCGCGCCGGGCCTGCTGATCCTGAACGCGACGGTATGTGACACGACAGCGCAGGTCCTCGGTCAGTCCAGTCATGCGCGGATGTTCGACGAGTGCAACCTCCACCTGAACCTCGACCTGTTCTGATCCGGCTGGTCCGTCCGCGTTCCTCGCAGGCCGGGCATCGCGATCGCCGGTGACACCTGGCTGTCGCCGGGGCTGACGGGCGGTTCCCTCGGCGCGGCGCCGCCCGCCCGAGGCAGGCGCGGCCAAAAACCTGCCGGCCAAAAACCTGCCCGGGATACTTGCCCTGGACGATCGCACGCGAGACGGTTCGCGCCTATGGGGTCGCGCGTACTCGAGCACATCGAGGACCGACGGAGTGTGGCCGTGGGCGGTGTCATCGTCGCGCTCACCATCGCGCCCTACGTCCACCGGCCGGGCCTGGCCTGGGCCGCGGTCTACGCGCCGGTGATGGGCGTGCTCGTGCTGAGCGCGTGGTCGATCGTCCACAACCACGTCCACGCCCGGCTGTTTCGCCACGCCGCGCTCAACGAGGCCACCGGCTACCTGGCGGTGATCGCGACCGGCCACGCGCCGACCGCGCTGGTGCTGTCGCACACGCACAACCACCACGTCCACGTCGGGCGGCCGGCCGACTGGAGCCGCCCCGAGGTCGCCGGGCTGGGGTACGGCGCGATCCGCCTGCTGCGCTATGCCGTGCAGGCGCCGCTCAGCATGGCGCGCGGTCGCAAGCAGCCCGGGGCCCCGGCGCTGGCGCCCCGGCTGGCGCGGCAGGGCCGGCGCGAGAAGCTGGTCTTCCTGGCGCTGGTCACCGCGGCGCTCGCGGTCGACGCGCGGACGTTCGCCGCGTTCACGCTGCCGACCTGGGTGATCGGCACGGTGCTGTTCCTGGGCGTCAACCTGCTCCAGCACGACGCCTGCGACCCCGAGTCGGCGGTGGCGCACTCGCGCGACTTCACCGGCCCGGTGATGAACTGGCTGTTCTTCAACGGCGGCTACCACACGGCGCACCACCTGCGGCCGGCGCTGCACTGGGCGCGGCTCCCGGCCGAGCACGCCCGGCGCGTCGGCGCCCGGCAGCGCCCGGATCTCGAGGCTCACTCGATCCTGGCGTTCCTGATCAGGAACTACCTCATGCCCCGGAGAGCCAGATGAATCGATACAAGGCGGCGGTCCTGGACGGCTACGCGTCGGACAAGATCCTCGCGGGGCCGTCCGCGTCCGCGGCGTCCCGGGGCGCGGCGGCGGAGCTCAGAGCCGATCCGCGCTACCAGGAGCTCCGGCGCAGGCTCGCCGTGACCGCGTTCTTCCAGCCGGCGCCGTGGGCCAACGCCGCGCGGATGGCGGTGCTGATGGCGCTCGCCGTGGCCGCGTACGCGGCGCTGCTCGATCCGCGGCTCGGCCCGAGCCACGGTGCGCTGCGCCTGGCCGCGATCGTCGTCACCGGGTTCACCATGGTGCAGTGCTCGTTCCTGGCCCACGAGGCGTCGCACGGCGCGATCTCGCGCCGGCCGCGCGTGGTCGAGGCGATCGGCCAGCTGTTCACCACGTTCTGGGTCGGCTACTCGTTCGCGTACTTCCGCCGCAGCCACGACCTGCACCACTACCACGTCAACGAGCGCGCGATCGATCCCGACACGCTGTCCGACCTGTTCAGCGTCAACGAGCACTCGGCGCGCACCAAGCAAGGGCTCGGCCGCTGGATCACCCGCCACCAGACCATCATGATGCCGGTGATGTCGCCGCTGTGGGCGGTCGGCATGAAGTGGGACGGGCTGACGTACCTGTGGCGCAACCGGCGCGTGCGGTGGCTCGACTGCGTGGTGATCGGGCTGCACGTCGTGTTCTGGCTGGTGATCCCGGGGCTGGTGCTGGGCTGGGGCGCGTCGCTGGCGAACTACTTCGCGTGGACCGCGGTCGCCGGGCTGTACCTCAAGATCATCATCCCGGTGAACCACGTCGCGACCACCACGCTGGGCCCCGAGCACGCCGCGGCGGCGGACTTCCTCGCCCAGCAGACCGCGGCGTCGCGCAACATCGCCGGCCCGGCGATCCTCGACCACCTGTTCATCGGCGTGAATCTTCAGATCGAGCACCACCTGTTCCCGTTCGTGCCGAGCACCCGGCTCCGCGCCGGGCGCGCGATCGTGCGCGCGTTCTGCCGCGAGCACGGCCTGCCGTACCTCGAGCAGGGCTACGCGCGGGCGCTCGCCGACGTCTACCGGCACTTCGCGCACGTCGCGCGGTTCGCCGACGCCGAGCTCACGCGGCCGGAAGCAACAGCTCGAGCAGCGGCCCCGTCCGCACCCGCAGTGTCCCCTCGCTCCTGATCAGATCGCCGTCGACCACGAACTGGAACGGCGCGTCGGCCTCGATCACCGCGTCGCGCGCCACGACATCGATCACCTTGCGCGGGTCCATGCCGACGCCGCGGAACACCCGCGGCAGCTCGACCGCGAGCCCGGCCGCGCCGCAGTGGATCCCGAGCAGCGCGAAGTGGCCGGGGCGCTCGTCGCAGCGGTAGAACGGCCGCGATCCCAGGCCGAGCTCGGGCACCGTCCCGGCCATCACGATCGCGAAGTCGTCGATCGGCCAGCGCTCGCCGTCGACCGTGACCCGCGCCTTGAACCGCGCCATCAGCCGCCGGCTGAACGGGCCGCGGACGAACGCCGACCCGACCGCGCGCGCCAGGAGCCGCGCCGACATCGCCGCGCTCGGGGCGCCGGTCTCGTAGTACGCCTCGCAGAACTGGGCGATCGCGCCGGAGCCGAAGATGAAGCCGTTCATGTCGCCGATCTGCAGGATGTGGCGGCGATCGATCCGGACCTCGCCGGCGAGGATCCGGCGCAGCATCGCGGGCCCGTCGAGCGTGAGCCCGAGCCCGCGCGGGATCGTGTTGACCGTCCCGGCGGACAGGAACGCGATCCGGGGCAGCGGTGCGTCGCCGTAGACCGCGAGCACGCCGGTCAGCGTGTGCGCGATCGTGCCATCGCCACCGCTGATCCCGAGCACGTCGATGCCGTCGGCGCGGAATCGCTCGGCGGCGCGACGGACCTCGTCGATCGACGGCGTCTGCACCACCGTGCCGCGGTCGCCGAGCACCCGGACCAGCTGCTGGACGTGGTCCGGGTCGCGGCGGTGCACGCGGCTGTTGGGGTTGGCGATCACGCCGATCACGCCGATCCGGCCGATCGCGCCGGTCCGGCCGACCACGCCCGCCGTCATCGACCCGCCGCGGGGAGCTTGCACGGCGACGCCAGGTTGGTCATCCGGTCGAAGCTCACGATCCCGGCCTCGGCCATCCAGCGCTCGGCGGTCGCGAGCAGCGCGCCGCCCTCGTCGCCGCCGATCAGGGCGCCGAGCCGCCGGCGTGCGGCCTCGGTGACGAACGCGATGTTGGTCGCCTCGCCCATCGCCACGACCTCGCGGAACCCGCGCGCCGCGGCGTCGAGATCGCCCTCGTGGACCGCGAGCGTGGCGCGCAGCATCGCGGCGAGCATCCTGGGATAGTGGGTCTTGTACGACACCAGCCTGGCGATCGACCGGCGCACGATGCGCAGCCGCGCCGGGTCGGCCGTC
>Ga0307515_10021417_pt1 | contig 11465 bp, 6 predicted proteins | sample 17_EM_MG_FD_194513 | JGI IMG/M metagenome (GOLD analysis project Ga0307515, IMG submission 194513) | Populus trichocarpa ectomycorrhiza microbial communities from riparian zone in the Pacific Northwest, United States - 17_EM | ecosystem: Host-associated > Plants > Roots > Unclassified | place... | reverse complement strand
GTTTGAGATAATTGACATGAACTTGTACAGATATTCTCTTTGGAGTAGGATTTGTGAGAAAACTCATAGAGACACCAACTATAACATATTTCAAAGCAATGAAGAGAATCCTTTGGTATATCAAAGATACTATTGATTTTGGCTTGTTTTATGGATATTCTAACAGCTTTGAACTTGTGGGTTATAGTAATAGTGATTGGGTTAAAGATATGGATGATGGAAAGAGCACTACCGGTTTTGTTTTCTACATAGGACACACAACATTCACATGGAATTTAAAAAAGCAATCTATAGTCACATTATCAACTTGTGAAGCTGAATACGTAGCTACAACAACTTGTGTTTGTCATTTCATATGGCTAAAAAGATTATTGAAAGAGTTGTGATTGTTACAAGAGAAGCCTATAAATTTATGTGGACAACACATTAGTCATTGCCTTGGTAAAAATTCTTATGTTTCATAACAAAAGTAAGCATATTGACACAAGAGATTTCACTATCAATAAGATTGCATTACAAACAAGGAAGTTAAAGTCAAGTATGTGAAGACTTAAGACCGAGTCATAGATATCTTCACTTAGCCACTCAAGCATGATGTTTTTGCCAATGAGAGATATGCTATGAGTTATAAAGAAATCAAGTTTAATTAAGGGGGATGTTAAAAATGAACCAGATTTTAGTTTTTCTTAAAAACAGAGAAACTGATTTACCAATTGAGAACCGATCGACCAGTTGAATTAAATAAATCAGTCAATCGATTAAAAAATGGTCGACCAGTTAAGTTGACATAATACTTTTACTATTTATATTAGGATTTCCTTTAAAATAATTTAATTCCTTGTTTATCTAGAATTTAATGTCTATAAATAGACTTATAATTAGCAGTATAATTCAATATGTATAAAGGAATACACAAAAAAAAATTAATAAAACTGCCTTCCTCTTATTCTTGTTCTTAGTTTGGTATCTTTGTTTTGCTATCCATAAACTCATACCACACCAATTATTTTTCAACATAAACTTGCTGGACCAGCGGCGACGAAGATCACATGTTCGTGCCCTATCACCAGTCTCCATCATCAGGCACCTAGTGTATTATTGTACGGAGAAGCCTTTTACTTTACTGTGGGGTCTGAACAGTATCTGGTATGATAGATGAATATCATTTTCAGGAGATCCCCCTACGCAATTAGAACTGCTACTGGCAAAGACCTGGTGCATGCCTTTTAATAACTTGCAGTCAGCCAAAGAGGGGCCTGTATCATTGGTTTGTTTGAAATTGGTTATCAGGAAAGGTTTGAAGATAAAGTTCTGCAGGATTTCTACTTTTATGAAGAAACAACTAGCATAATTACCCACTAGTTATTGCGGGTAACCTTATAAAATATGTTTTAATATTTTATTAAAAGTTGAAAATCTAAATGAATTAAATCAAAACCAATAGATGTTAATTTTTAATTTTTTTAATTTAAAATATATTTGTAATGTTTAATATCATATATGTGTTTATTATTAAGTTTAAGTATATTTTATTAATATATTTGATTTTGACCAATAAAAAACAAACATGCAATTAATTATTTATATTATGTAAAAATTTAATTAGAAGAGTTAATGATTGAAAGAAGGCAGGAATTGATATGGAAATGGTGTTCAACCAATTCATGTGTATATTCAAGTGAAGTGATGGATTGAGTTTAATAACTTTAATTTGATTTGATACAGACTTAGAATTCTTTTTACCTGAGGTAATTTTTCCATTGTTATTTATGATGCTTTTTGTAATGAGAGTTTTTATTTTCCAATATAATTTGTATGTTTTACCAAGAATTACAAGAACCATCATTGAAGGTGTCATAAAAGAGATTCCAGCCTTTCACCATTAAAGTGTGTCAACATAATTACAAGACAACACCCGCTGAAGTTCACTACTTGTGTCCCCATTACAACAAACCTTTTCAAGCTCACTAGCAAGCAGTGTTGGATAAAATAACACGACTTCAAAGGATAAATACCACCTGCAATGTCTAATGTAGATAATTTTAAATCTTTTTTCGGGGACCCATGACTTGAAAACTTTACTGGATATATACTGCTGCAAATTTTAGCTGCTGAAATGTCCACATTTGACAGCTCTGACCAAAATGTAATTCTGATACAGACAAGAACTGAGAAATTGATATGGAAAGACATCAACAGCTCATTTGTTCATGAATGAATTCTTTTTTAATGTTGCATTCAAGTTGATCGTGAAATGGAGGAGCTAATTCGGCAAAATCTTTTCGGCTAGTATGAACACAGCTTCGTGTAAAATACTTCTGTTGTAAGCTGCCATCATAAATACAGGATTCGTGGCAAAGAACAAAGAGAAACTGAGATGTTAAGATTGGTAGAATTGGCTTCAAATTAAAAACACATAAATATGAAGATTACATGATGTTAAGTGTTAAAAACAAAGAACGAAGTATATTGTTTTCTATCCTTAGTCCAAAATTGCTGCAGAGGCTACTTCAGTTACGTAGGAGTTCTGAGCTATGCTATATTAGGCATCCGTCATAAGAACTACATGCTTAAAATGAGACCTGTGAAGACTTCTTCACTGCATGGAATTGTGAGACCACCCATAGAATGATCAAATCCGAACTCTTCTTCAGCTTGACTTAACAAGTTCTGGAATGAAGGATGCTTCAAATATGAAATCGGAACGGTAAATCGCTTTTTTTGAGCTTCTCCAACATAAACTGCTAAGTGGCCTTTAGGCACATTAGAAGTATCCTCTGACAAGAGAATTCGCTTCAGAATTTGTTTAGCATTGACAATTCCAGGCAAGCGGATACCCATTTTGAAATTTTTTTGAAGGTATTGAATTAAGCTGAATGATGTTTAAGACTTACAAAGCAGAGAAGAGGTTGCACTGGATTGCAATCTTTGGTAGAAGGTATATATAGGGCCACAACTATGTTGCAACAGGGCCCCTTATGGCCAGATGCCCCAAGGAATCACATGGTTTTGCCTCCAAACTAGCAATAGAATTTTGATAGATTTCATTCCTTTTCTTTTCCTTACAATTCATTTTGGCCTACCACTCAACAAACTTAGAAAGCATTATATCATGGCCTGCTTGTTAAGACACATGCCCAGCAGTCCATTTAAAAGAAATATTGACTACTAAATCAATGGTACAATGAATCAAATTTGGCATTTTCGTTTGGAAAACAACACATCACCATGCAACATGTTAGTGGAAGCTTGTTCTTGACCAATTTAACATAATGGCCATCGTCACCTTATCTGTAATGGCACTAACAAACACAAGAAATGAACAAGCTTTTTTTTATATATGATAATGTTTTCGGCACTATAAGAGATGCATATTCGATGACTGTATGGAAATAGGGCCTGGATTTGAAGAAATGATAAGTTGAATGGAAGCACCCAACAAACCGAGCAAATGAGCTCAACTATAGACCATAACTGAATTAAAAAGGATTAAATAATTGAAAAATCTCTTTCTAGATAAAACATAGCACTAGTTGAGCGAATATATTCAATAAATTCTCGAGACACCAAATACTTTTATAGCTACGAGTTACAATGAAAATGTTATTTCTTGTTGAGTGCCAAATAGTGTCAAAGTCACTGGAACCAAATTTTATTTGGTGGGCTGTCTGAAACAAAACTACAAATAAATGACTAGTGAAAATATGATAAAGGTAGGAAAAAATGAGGAATCTACAGCTGTGATATGTCATGGGGATAAAGTTGCCTGGTTTGTGCTCCTGAAATGCATCTACTTGCAAGACAGGAAGCACAGTCAAACTCACATGAAGCAAGCTGTACACTTTGTCGGCATCACTTTTAAACCTCTTTTAAGATATCTAAATGCTTCCACAGGATATGATGTACAGTAGTGAGAGTTGTTTGACTACATTCAGGGTACCTATGTTATTTTTTTTTCGCTAAAATGATCAACTGATGCTAACCGAATCATCCACATATATATGTCTGAAGATTATATTCAAATAGACCCCGTGATTGAATAGTTTTTTTCTCCAAAAGAATATTGAAAACTTGGTAATCATGTAAAAAGAAAGGAAATGAGATTTTTTATAATTGATCGTAAGAGATTGGTTTATTCTTGGGTTATAAAGATTAAGACAGAGCACAGGACAATAAATTGGGAAAGGATGATTAATTTTCTATTATAAAATTGCAACAGAAGGATAAAAGATTTGCTTCTGATAGAGTGGAATGATTGCTTCCGTTCACGTTTTCCGTTGCATTATTCTCGTATTCGCATCTATATTAAGATCACTAAGTGCTGAGATTTTTGTACAATCTCTCAGCTGTAAACACATGCAAGGACTCTCGATGACTTTGTTTCTTAATTAGTATAATAACGAAGGAGAAAATAATGTTACTGAAAAAATTCTCTTCAATATTCAAGTACTGTTTAAATGGAGGTATATTACAACATAATCTCCCTATACAAAACTGGTTTCTGGATTAATGGTGTTAGAAAATAGAAAGTCAATAGCCTTTAACTAGTCAAACCATTATGTCATTTCTCATGAAGACCACAAGTTGCAGGTGAGATCAACTAAGGATTCTTCGCTGCACGGGATAGTGAAGACAAATTGTTCTTCAGCCTGATTCAGCAAATTCTGAAATGAAGGATGCTTCAAGTACGAGAACGGAACAACAAATCTTTTCTTTTGAGTTTCTCCAACATAAACGGCAAAGTGCCCTTTAGGCACCGTAGCATTCTGTGGCGAAAAAAGAACGCGTCAGACAATCCGCTTAGCATTAATAATTCTAGGCAAAGGAAAGCCCATGATTTTTATGTAGTAGTTCTTTAAGATAAATATTGTATAGCAAGAGATGGATATTTTTATGGAATATGGGTATATATAAGAGTAAGAAAAAATTTCCAAATCTGTTGATGCTAGTTCTCTTTAATGGATCAAATGATAAAATTTACAAGTAGGGGGTCTGCTGAAGACGAACTTCTTGAGCAATCACAATATGGTTTAGTTTACCAACTATGGATAAGATTTTGATAAATTGTGTATCAAAGTTTCGGTTAAAAATCAGCATGGCCTACTTGCAAACTCAACAGACAACAGTGGACAGGCAGAATTATTGAATAAGATTGACCATCCGATTCAGAGACTAGTTAGATAGGAGAATATAGGTGCTAGAGACTTGTATGTGTGCAAATTGCTTATATTCTAATAGGAAGCCTTATGTTTGAGCTGTTGAATCTTTGATCAAGCAAACAATAGGCAGCAGAAATATATATGTGTCAGAAAACAACATGACACAAGACAAAGAGGATAATAGCTAACAGGAAGATGTGTCGTTGACATGTACAGCATAAAAGTGGCTGGGGACGTCTGAAGTTGGGCTTGTAATTGAAGAAGTGATAGGTAGAGTATCAAAAGGAACCCGGCTAGTGCATGTATGATAGTTTTCTATTATGCTAATGTCAAGAACTTCACCAAATGAAAGAGAAGGACCAAATTATAGGATACATCTCCTTGATCACATGCAATTTGAGGCTGCCTATTAGATGATAAATTAATCCAAAATTTATTTTGAAACAAACTGATAACTGTGAAAAAGGCATAGAGGACCCATGGTACCTTTTTTTTAAGAAAGGATCAATAATATCCCAATGTTTACATTATGGGTTAGGAAACAAATATGTAACTATGTGCTGTCAAATATATTTATTCCTATTGTAATTCGTATTCCTAGTTTAGTTAAGCATAATTATAGGAAAACTCTTGTATATAAAGGCAGCCACTGATTCAATGAAAAACACGATTCTGGCAAATCTTTTCCTTCTCTGTTTTACAGAACTCAGGTCTGTCCTGCAATAATTACTGCTAAAGCTTTCAGGAGCTGGCAATGGCTGTCAGAGCTAGAGACTGGGGATCAAATAGAGTACTGGTAATTATCACCATATGCAGTGAGTGATAATGAAGAAATGGAAATGTAATTTCTGCAATGCAAGTGCTAATCAAAAGCATCAAACTTCCTGCAATAATTCTTATGAATTTCTCTAGTAGCAAAGAATTAAAACGAAAATGCAATATATTTTTTTTCAATTTACATATCAATTGATGAAACTCTTTATTATTAAAATTCATTCCCGTTTATCAACAAATAAAAATAGCTACAATCGAATCAGCAGCAATGAAGAATAAGAATTGATTTGAACTGTCTTAGCAGAACGATGTGTACAACAAGTTAAAGAATAAAAAGATTGGGAATTAACCCTGAGAGATGTAGTTCAACTGGCCAGACTCTAGGTTTGCTCCTTAGAGATCACTAGTTCGAGTCTCACAAACCTCAGGGCCACTGAAGTTTTACATGGTCACTGAAAGCTTACATGGTCGTTAACTTCAGGGCCCGTGGGATTAGTTAAGGTACGCACAAGCTGGCCCGGACACCCACATTAATAAATAAATAAAAAAGATTGGGAATTTGAATAAACTATAATGACGATGATTACTTTGCTATATATTTAGTATCTTCTCACATCTTTCCTAGAACATTCTATTCTATTTATCGTAAGGCCGTAAAGTGCAAGTAAGGTCAATTAACATATCTAGAATAGTAAGGCCCTCCGTTATCATGATTAGAGCCCTAAACGTACCCTTCCTCAACATGATCACCGGGCAGTTGGCAACTTCTGAAATAAAGGGTTCTTCGAGAAGGATATGGGAACCAAAAAAATCTCTTCTTTCGGTTTTCTTCAACAAAAACAGAAAAATGGCCTTTAGCCTCGATGTGGATCAGTTTATGGAGATCAAATGTGTCCTGGCCATTGTTGAAAGTAAACCAAATTTTGATTTTTTCTGAAAAACAAAAGAATCAGTTTACTAGTTGACAACCGGTCGATCAGTCGACTGATTTAGAAACAGTCTACTGGTTAAGTCGGTAGAATGCATTCTTTATTCATATTAGGATTTTCTTTGAGTAGTTTAATTTCTTATTTGTCTAGGACTTGACGTCTATAAATAACCTTGTAATCATAATCATAATTTAATATGTGTAGAGAGAAATACACAAGAAAAAACATTTAATAAGATTACTTTCCTCTCAAATCTTCTTCTTGTTCTTTAGTTTTGTATCTTTATTTTGGTGTTCATAAACTCATACCATACTAGTTTTTCTTTCAACAAGTGATATCAAAACTTGTTTTTTATTTGTTTGACATGGCCAATAAAAACTTTCTACTTCAATGTCCTCGTTTTCCAAAAAACAATTATGAAATTTGATGTATCCATGGGAAAGCTTAGCTAGGTTACCAAGATGTGTGGGAAACAGTTGAAAATAGCTTTGAGGAGCCTATAGGGAGCAATGTTGACTTTCCCTAAAGGGAGGTCGTGCACAAGGTGGGAAGGAATGATTAACAAGCAGTCACAATCATCCACCAATGTCTGGATAATGTCACTTTTGAGATAATGACTTATGCAACCACCGTCTATGGGGAGTTTTACAACAATCAAATCAAGGAGCTGACAATGTCAGAAAAGTACGCCTACAAAAATTATGAAGTGACTTTGAAAAGCTACATATGCTTGAATCAGAGAGTATTTCAGATTACTTTGCTAGAATATTAACCATATATAATCAAATGAAGAGATATGAGGAGAAGATGGAGGAAACATGTGTGGTAGAAAAGATTTTACGCTCGCTGCAAAAAAAAATTATTATATGATAATTGCAAGAAAAATCACAAAATATGGGCTTTTTAATTATTCAAGGATTGATGGAAAAACTACAAGTTAATTAAGAAAAAAAGTCAATGATATTTAAGAAGACGTAGGAGCAAAAGCATTCTTTTCAAAACACTATACAAAAGAGAAGCAAGATGGTTCATATGATAGTGGCAATCCGAGATCCAGATTTGACAAAACAAAAGTTAAATGTTACAATTATGAGAAGATGAGTCATTATATCAGGTATTACTGGAATCCAGCCACAAAAGTTGAGGAGAATGTCATTCTTATTGTAGAAGAGGAGAAAAAAAACCACCCTATTATTAGTCAATGATGAACGAATGCAAGCTAAAATGAACATATGATATCTAGACAATGATACTAGCAATCAAATCAAATATGGGAAGATAAAGAAAAGTTTACAAGCTCCCTGTTTACTATTTTGCAATCTTCCATAGTTCATTCATGTCTGTAAGTCTTTTTGGTCCTCACGCCTACACCTAGGTGTTTTCCATGTATTCATATGCTTATCAAAAAGAAAAGAAAAAAAATAACAAAGGATGAGTCAAGAGAGAATAAAAAACTAGATAAATAGATAGCAAAGTAAGAGGGGGGGAAATTACAGTATTAGCTAAACAAATACCAAAAAAAAAATGTTTTGTGCTAAATTCTTTTTAGACACAACATGAAATTATATCGGCATCTAACACTTACGGTAGAATAATTCTTTTTAACTTTGAATTAGCGGTTTATTGAAAACACGCTATATGGGCATTGGGACTAGCTATGACTGGCAATTCAATTGTAAGCTTATTAATAAAGAGGACAATAATTTATGTTCAACTTAATATATTTCTCTTCATCCTTTTCTTTTTCAAATTTCTCTCTTTACTCATAAAATTCTTTGAGCCAGCTATAGTCTAGCTTTTCTATACCTTTGGTATCGTATATATACAAAATAATTTATGAAAAAGTCATTGATTAAATTCGATACAATATTATGTATAATTATGAAACAATTAATCCCTGTATTTTAATACTTGTTTAATTATCTTACTCTACAGATAGTTTTTCTTACGATGATCCATCTATTACCATATCCTGTAGTCAAACACGGTTTCTTACGATAATCACCGTACTTGTAAGCCAAAGTCACTACTTATTAATGAACTTAACAATCAAAATACTGCCGGAAATTCATTCAAAGACTAATGAAGAAACTTCTTGAACCATTCGTAATTTATCAAGTCATGCATATATGAATTTTAATTCATAGATGCCAATGTTTTGTCGGTTATGATAATAATTCGATCGTATAATTAATGGGCATTACGTACATTAATCCCAAGTGATATTCCTATCTCAATTTGAGATGGAAAAGAACACTCTCCAATTTTGAGACCTTGTTTTGGATAAAAACTTGATAGATGGGCCACGCTTTCGCCATGAACCGGACAATTTTTTTTGCAATGCAAAACAAATTGCTCAAGTGTTGTTATTGTATTTTAAAAAACAAAAAAATATCCACGACCCGATAATGATCCTCAATCCTCAAGAATCAAAATGTAGGATAATGAAATCAAGAAAGAAATCAATGAAAAAAAGTACTAAAAAATAAAGCACCAGCAAAACTAAGTGAGGTTGTCAAAACTCGCAAGTAGGATCGCAGACAGGTTATCAAATAGAAGGCAAAATAGAAAAAAAAAAAACAAAGTTTAATTTTTAAAAAAATTGAATTTTGAAGGACCAAATAAAAAATTGATAAAAAGGCGACTTCAAAAGAAACCTAGGCCACTCGAATAAACAAATCTCCTTTTTTAAAATGAACAACTTCAAAAGATGTAACCGAGAAAGATAACGATATCAACTCGTGTAAACTTTTCAAACCCATGACCCTAGGTACTGACTATACAGGGAGCATCGCATCTGAAAAGCAACTATTTAAAAACTTGGCTTGACCCATGACGAGGCCAAGTTTCAAAAGAAATTAGAGGAGAATTGATCAAGTGTAAGACTGTCAAAAACTCAGGTTGGCCCGTGTTTTGGTTAGCCTAAGGAAAATCTAAACAAAACTTGTTGACTATTTTCCTTTCTTTTATTCAAAATAGTATCATTTTGATTTTTTTTTATAAAAAAAAAGGATTTGGTTGGGTTAGGTTAACTTGAGTCAACCCACTCTCGACTCGTGACCTGATCACTGTCCTTGATTGACTCCTGGGTAGGGTTTATAAACAATGGAAAAAACCTGAGAGACCAAATCCCAATAATTGAAATATCGAATGATGAAATAAAAAAAATTAAGAATAAAGAAATAGCAATTAAGAGAATAAGGGCCTCATTTGAAAAAATAAATTGAGAGGACACACAAAAATCTTGAATTGAATGGTAAAATTGAAAAAAAAATCAAATTAACAAATGAATCCAAAAAAAAAAAAAAAATAATACAAATTTCCAACGAACTCGATGATGGTGGATGAAATTTAAAAAAAATAATGAAAAATGATTGAAGCCAACCTTAGAATTTTGTAACACGTATCATGAGATTGAATCACAAAATAAAAGTCTAACATGAAAAAATAACAAAGTAAAATTCATAACCAACTAAAATAATTAGGGATAAACTTGAAAAAATAAATTAAAAAGGAAGTGATTTAAAAAATATAGATTTAAAAAGAAAGAGAACCAAATTTCACGCAAAAATAAAATAAAACCAAATCATAGAGGATGAAATTAAAAAAAAAAACAATTTAGAAAAGGATAAAAACAACTAAAAATAGTAATCCAAAGAATGAGGACCATATTTGATATAAAAATAAAATGTCAAGAGATGAAATTCAAAGACAAATCAATTCAATAAAGGATTCAATCTAAATACATCACAATTAAAAGCATGAGGACCAAATTTAATATACTAAGTGCAAAGGGATGAATTTGAAAAAAAATAACATGAAAAATAATTCAAGACCAGATACACTATAATTAAAAGAACGGGGACTAAATCTGATATAAAAATCAATTTTAAAGGGATAAAATTGAAAAAAAAATTAACTCAATAAATGACTCAATGTCAAATACATTGCAATCAAAAGAATGAGGACATAATTTAACTTAACAAATAAATAACTAGACTTTCTTGCTTTTTTGCAATGGGCAGCACGGTTTTCTAAGAGGAGAGAGAGGAAAGAGGGAGGGAGGGAGGGAAAACCCGCTGACCAGAGCTCCTCTGCGTGCCGCCTCGGCACATGTGCCTCGTCATCGTGCTTGGGGTGGCAAGGCACATCGAACACCGCCCGATTGGTGCGAGCAGCACCCACTTGTTGGCACGTGCCTAGCACGCGCCAGACATTTTTTAATATATATATATATATTACTCTTGACCCCACCTAATATCTACAACAAAACCATATTAAAATGATAAAAAAAAACCCCTACATGCAGTCTTATTTTTTTTCAAAATCCAAAAAAAAAAGATAAAAGAATCCCCCACCCAAAGATTAAAAATTTGTGCCTTGAAGGGCAAATCGGTATTTATACTGTAGCAAAAAATTAAACGGATCATTTTACCCCAATTATTCTTTCAATAACAAATGTATCCTATGAAAAAGACAATGGTACCCCTAATTGCATGTTAAGCTTGTTTTTTTGGCAAGAATAATTTTATGTTTACACTATTCAATCCATAATAATTTGTGTTTTGATGAACAGTGAAAGAGCTGATTTAGTTTTTTTTTT
>Ga0307515_10021416_pt1 | contig 11465 bp, 11 predicted proteins | sample 17_EM_MG_FD_194513 | JGI IMG/M metagenome (GOLD analysis project Ga0307515, IMG submission 194513) | Populus trichocarpa ectomycorrhiza microbial communities from riparian zone in the Pacific Northwest, United States - 17_EM | ecosystem: Host-associated > Plants > Roots > Unclassified | place... | reverse complement strand
TGAAAGATTTTTCATTTAAAATCTGCTAAATAATAAAGAAGTAACATGTTCAAAAACTGCAATGCACTTCCAATCAATTATCAAGTGATGATTTTTCAAAACAGCACATCAAAAATACTGATTCCTCGTCTCACAATAAGTCCTTGTGATGCAGTGGAACCATGGAAATTAGGATTTCAAGATGCAGCAAGCCTTATGATGCAAGGAATAATGGATTAAATATTAAACTTAAAAACACCATACCTGAACGGCTAGATTCTTCCCAGCATATTTTCCACCACTTATGACAGTGAAAGCAGGGACAGAAAGAGTCAGGTTGGTTTTGCCAGAAAGATTATAAATGTGTTTGTAAAGCGGAACCTGGTATTTCAACGGCAAAATTTTCAAAGAAGTGCACAAAGTGCCGATCCAAGTACTATATTAATTAATTATCTAAAATAAAAGGCATCATCCATGGCTCCTTTTCTGCGGCTCCAGCTTTGCATGCGGCAATTGAAACTGCTAGCATAGCATTTGTTCCAAGTTCACCCCGTGGATGACTCAGAGTAAGAAAAAGGATGCCTTACAAGATGCCAGCATTTTAAAAACTTGAACAACAATCATTTCCAGATTGCAGATCATCTCGCATGAAACCTAAAGTTGAATCTTGAACCAACAATCTATGCTCAGTACAAAGGTCATCAGATGTCCCCACAAAGATGTCAAAAACAACGTATGGATGTTTAATCAAGTTTTATGAATTATAAAACAAGCCTACGGTAATAAGGATTTGAAAGTTGATATTTCGAAACCATCTAACTTCAAAAGTACTGGGAGAACCTTTCTCCACGCTGGCTGGATGTGAAAAGCATGGGGTTAAGTCCACGTATTATTAATACACAAATAACCTTCTTGCATGGTTGTCTATTGGGATAAATAGACAAAAGCCACAACATTTCTCTTCCATTTGCAAGAAACCAGACATATTTGCATGCAACACAGTAGATTCCATCCAGAATCAACTAGATTCGGAACTATCATCCTGTGTGACAATGTGTCAAAGGTTAACAATTGGTCATTAAAGTTTTATGTTGGTGGAAAGAACTGATGCAAAGCAAACATGTGATTACACTGATCAAAGACAGGGAAGAAAAGAAAGCATAACCTTGTTTTCTGTTTTATCCAAGTCTATCATGGCCTGATCAATTTGAGACTGAAGTGCGGGGTCCATATCAATCAACGCTTCAGAAATCTTCTCATTAATGTTCTTAACAGCTCTACTCACACTGTTTCCAAGATACCTTCCTTTATCCCCATCTCGCAGTTCAACAGCTTCATAACTAGGACTGAGTGGTCATTAATCGAAATCACTCACCACACAAGATTTCAATTTTTTTTAAAATGAAGGGGCTGCTAGGCTCTAGAAATTGAAAAGAAAATAAAGATTGGTGTTGCCCACATGCCAGAAACATCACCGCTAGGAACAGAAGCACGGAAGCTGCAAACAAGTCAACTTTTACGAGAGCGCACATACTTGTCTAGGTATTCCTGCACCGACATTTCGATTCTTCTTCTTCCTCAACTCTTATACGGAGAGAGAGAGAAAGAGTCTGAAATTTATGCAACGAGAGAGAGAGAAAGAGAAATCGGAGCTTCCCTGCTCTTGAAAATTAGGAGAAATCTGAGAATTGGTGGAACCTTTTCAAAGTCTAACTGCTTGATTCTTCCTTGTGATGAATTGGTGTAACTATTCAAGCCTAGCTAATTTAGGGTTTTCCCCGAGATTCAAAAGGGGTTATCGTTTGATGGCAATTTAGAAACGACGTGTCGGTTAGTCTCAAAGATCTTTCAATTTCTTGTACGCTTTTCGCTGATGAACGACCATCTTTTTACACAGGATTAATGGTCAACCATGGTTTCCTCCAGGCATTACAAAAACTAGCTGGATTAATTAAACATGTTAAAGATAGCTACAGGGATTCAAGAGTTTATTAGCAAGTGTTGCCCCATGCCAGCCATCTGTCGTGCAAATATATTTTTGTGTAAGAAAAGGAATACTACAAGGACAGGAGTAGCGTGTACATGTACAAGAACAGCATGTTTTATCATGTTACGACGAAAGCACTAGATGAACCGGTGAAATGGCTGATAGAACCTAGAAGGCCCTTTGCAGCTCCAAAATGTCTTATTCTATAGACACCGGGGCTGGCAGATTGCGGGATCCTCCATTCTATAGTTGCTTGACTACGAGTACTTAATTTTGAAGGTCTCGACCACTTGAAGCGAAGGCAGAAATCATCATCATCATGAGCTGGGAACCAACTATCCTTTCCTTGGAGGATCTCCACAAGGGAAAATGTACCTTCTGTCATTAGGTCATTCCTGGGGCAAGCTGACCAGAAAACAACTGTGACCGTATCACCTCTTTTGAATGTGGAGTTCTGGGGGACATCAGAGCTGCAATCACCAAAATTTACACCAGGAGGGGTTGCGTCCATTACAACTGGTGTAAGTAAGCTTATTTGTTTATCCAGAAGATCTGGGGGTTGTGGACCAGGCTCAACAGATTGGCCAATGGCGAGAGCAGTTGCAAGCTTCTTGAACTCCTGGATATAGGCACTGAGAGTGTGTGGACCAAAGAGTGTGGAGGCACCCTGGAAACAACATCAATTTCATGAACAAGCGATTATAGAGGTAAAAAATAACGCCACATAATTCCTTAACGAAAGCCCATGACTGTCAATTTAATCTTGCACGTTTTCCCTTAATAATTCATTCTGACATGGCATGGAATAATGGTATAGAGATCATCCAATACCAGTCATAAGGATGATGCTTGAAAACCTCAAGACAACTTCCAATTTAGAATCAGATGGCAACCTATTTTTGCTAATGAACCAACTTCCCATGCATGTAAAGCTGCCTAATGTATAGCTTTCTGATTGTCAAAACTACATATCTCAGCTATTAAATTTCACAGTGATTTTTTTCCTAAGAAAGAAAACGATTCATGCATCTGTCATTAATTATTCACTTACCTCATATCTCTGCACTTCATACTCTTCGAAAGTGGTCACATACTGTGAATAGGTATTAGTCAATCCTGCTATAACAACGTGAATATTACTATTAAACTCACTATTCCCAGAACTCATGAGCACTGTCTTGACAGCATCTTTAAGACGCCTCCCAGCCATTGTTGTAAATTCTGTTTGAAACAATCATGCAGAAAAGCCATGAACTCATAAAATCATTTGGTCGAAGCATATAATCATAGAAACAATGCATGGAAAGTAAATTCAACAAAAAATCATCATCAACCAGTTAAATAGCCCACCAAATCAAAACAAAGAAAGAATGACTCCTAGCATGTTTAATGCCAGAATAATGTTCCTACACTAATCAGAATGCAAAGAAGAGTTAGGGAACTAAAGATTTGGCACGGGCTGCGCTATGAACTTTGCCTGTTTGGCACTTGGCAGGGCTGGCCCCGTCTCAACATGAAATTGGACTAGCCTGAAGCAAAATGTAGTTTTATATATTCCACGGGTATTTCTTTTGCATAGTGTAATTTCAACCCGCCATGCAACCTGTCCATTTACACAAGTTCATTTGAGCCCGACCAGACTTTTTGACAACAAAAGGTTGGACATTACTGGGGATGACTAGACATCATCCATCCCAGCCTGAGCAACCACCTTAGCAGTGTGCTCATCACCACCATTTGGAGAAATACAAAAAACCTGTTCTTAGCATTTTCTATAATTCATGGCTATAATATTAGCAGTTTCTTCATCCATTCAATTTCAGAGCTTAGTTTGATTGTAAAACATGAATCTGCAAATGGAAGCATTAACCTTACATGAAAGGAAAAAGAAAGAAGCAATGAAAGGTACCTCCAGGTACACTGAGGATGACTAACTGCCCGATACGGAGAATTTGGATTGGAAGTATTGAAGGCTGCATGATCCATGAACAATCAGTTTGGTCAGTAGTAAAGTAACAGTGGTTCCAAAATCATCTGCATGAAAATAGTGTCACTAATAGGAATGTCAGACACAAGAAAAAAAGATATTTTTTTCTCTTTACACGAACGGGCAAACATTAGCATTCCTATCAGTAGAAAAATAGGTACAGACAAAATAGGCAGACATGCATGCCAGAAGACCTCAACAATCTTTAAAAACTTCGAATCATGAAAAACAAACTATCTTTGAAAAAAAAATAAGGAATGCTGCATATAAGATGGAAGGAATCCTTCAAAGGAATGTTATTTGGGTACATCCAATGTGTGATGCCATCACATTATTTTAAGGTGTGATTGAGACTTCATGGACATGCATTAAGGAATTCTTTGTGTTTATTACAATGGCATCAACCAAAAATATTCAGCATAGCTGGAAAACAAACTTGGATTGCACTATGTGCAAATTGATGAAGCAAAACACTTGTTTCAGTTCCAAATCATTTGTACATTGATTCCATATTCAATTCCAAAATAAAAGACAAGAAACTGAAAAAACCCTTAGGAAAAGATAATCAAGTTATTTTGATAACACCATGCCATTCTCGTAGTTAGCACAACACCAACCAGTCAATCTGTGCACACATGTGAACAAGCACAGAGGTTGCTGCTATAATGTCCAGAATCAAGAAATTCTACCCATTATTGCTAATTGACGAGGCCATACAGTTAACTATACCCAATCCCAGTTTTAATTTCTTTGATGTGAGAGAGAGAATTTGAACACTCAATCTACAACACTGAACATAAATCAACAGGCAGAAATTCAATTTCATAAAAAAATAAAAGAAACAAATTAGAACTAGAACTGAATCAACAGTTTACCTGATCCAGCTATTAAGTTACTTATCTTAAGTTTTTTATGATGAAATTTTGGAGCAAATACAGCATCAACTTGGTTAGAAACTTTTGAAAATAACCCCATTCTACTAGTGTAAGATGTACAAAAAAGAAAGCAACTCACTGCCCAATCATATGGTTTCTTCATTTCACCAGTATCAAGCAAGATAGGCTTTGGATGCTGACAATCAACTTGTTCCTTTCCTGGTGTTTTTAAGAAGTTGCGCACAAGTCTCCAGAAGGCATTTCCCTGATATAACATGACAGCAAACAACAATCAAGAGAAATAGGCAGCCACTGAATATCATGACTGAATACAATGATATAAGGCATAAAAATTACAATCACAGGTTACCTCGTTATCTCCTTGCTTGAAATCAAAAGCTCCAGGTCCATCTGTTGTTCCTGCAGCAAATGCAAAACCCATTGCAGCAGGACATGTTTTTACTACGTCAGAACCTCCTCCCTGTTTAGGAAGTGTCACTTCCAGCTGGGAAAAGTCTACAAAAGAGTGGCGATGATCAATCTTTCCATTTAATTTCTCAGATGCTGTGTTGAAAAGATCCACAGCTTTTCTGAATTGCCTCTCTCCAATAATACGGGTACTTTCAAATTCATCAGGATAACTGCCAGGTTAGGTTCAAAAAACAAATTAGCATTCTAACAGGGTCAAAGGCAAGTATTTTACTATCAAAAGCATTGGATGGCACAAGATTCAGTACCCTGGTCCTCGGCCATAGCACAACTCGTTCTTCCCACCGCAGGTACTGTGATTGAAGTCACAAGGTAGTCCAGTGTCTATACAGAAAGTTCCAAGCACATTGGGGCTAACATCACCACAGTTTGATTGACAAAATGCAGATACAAATCCAGGTTTGTCAGCTTGCCTGAGAGCACTCCTGACACGCTTTGCAATGCTAAGAATCTTGGTTGCTGGTTGACCAGAAGAAGACTGGAAGGATGCTGCGAGCTCTAGTAGCTCATGATCTGCAATAGACAGATATCAAAAGTAAATGGACGAAGCTATTTATCCCTTTTCATATTATTCTAATCTAGTGAACAACATGCAGAACATTTGTTGCTATGCTGTAGTTCTCATATCCTTCAAATTCCCTGTCGCAACTGTGCAACTTGACAGCAGGCTGGATCTGGTCACAAGATATCAGATCCAAGATGCATACTCTATGGTTGTAAGTAATTGAAATACTTCAAGTGGTCCAGTGTTATCACTTATTTTGATTTTTCTTTTGTATAAAGCACTGATTTTTTTTTCAATAGCAACTTAACCTCATTATAAGGTAGAAATTCAGGCATCTGACAAGCACAGAGCTGGTGATGAGGTTAGTTAACTGAATGGAAACCCAGTATCATCTTATTAATTTTTTCCGGAAATAAAAAGGACAGTGAGAACTGAAATATGAATAAACTGCTATGGTATAATGGTTTTCCATTAATTATATTTGTTTCATTGTATATTTTAATCCAGAAATTTTTATCCTTAAAGATAATGTGATTACATTGAATTATACAATTCTAAAATCCATACGCCTCATGCACTTTTTTAGTGTCAAATGACAAGACAGAGGCTTCTGCATAAAATGTTGAGTTAAACTCACATGGAAGAGAATTGTGCACTTGTTTATGGGAAGACTTAAAACTCTAGCAGCTAATATAAAGTGCTTGTCTGAAACCTTAAACCAAATAGGTTGGTAACTATCTTTTTACGAATTACTCTACCTTGACTTAAAACAAAAGGGGGGGAAAGCAACTTACGATTGTCATGCAAGTCTGGGATAATATTTGAGATTCTTCGAGGGATTCCATCAACTACACTTTCATCAGAATATGAGTTTCCAATACCATTCTGCTGAAACCAGTCTTCCATAAATCGCGCTGCTGCCCCCTTGTTATCCCCACTTATCAAAGAGTTTGTACGGCTCATAGAAGTTCCATGGGTTGCAAACCAATTGAAGCTACCCACTGGGCCCCACTCAGTATCTACAAACTTCAGAAGGGTCATTTCTGTGTCAACATCGTACTTGTATTTGCTGCGTTCTTCTGCAGGATTATTAAGATATGCACTAGGGCTGCGATTTGCTCCAGCATCTAAGATCTCTCCTGTAAGTATGAAGACGAAACCTCTCTAAGTTTATATTAAGCAATATGACAACCACACCATGGCCCTCACCAAAAAAAGAAAGTGAAAAATAACAACATTTGCAAAGAGATCATAGAGGCATGGGTGCGAAACAGCACATGGTACATCTATAAAGGCAACAACAAGAAGTACATGGATTCCAGGTTCTAATCCAATTACCGATTAAAAGTATAGCACAGGCTAAAATGAAACCTGATGAAGGAAATATGAAGCTCTTTAGATGTAGAAGGTTATCATTTTCCCAGAATGCCACAAAATTGAAAGTGTAAGATTTGTTAGGCTTTTCCCAAAAACTGCCTCTATGAAAGATAACCAATGAAATAGAAATAAGAATCTGCAACAATAAGTTTCTAAGACCAAGATGGTAACTTGTAAAACTACTGATATGATGCATTAATGTAAAACCAAGGTCATAACATGAATCACCCATTAGCAAAAGTCAAAAGCCAAGCAAGCACTTTCTCAGCATTTTAAATGACAGTTTCCCTTTACCCATTAGCAAATTCATAACCCGCAAAAATCATATATGTTCCCTTACCCTTATTCACAAAAATCGATCCAGGATGGAGATTTTCATGAGCTTGAATTATGCAGTTCTCAATGCCATCAACAAGTGCATCGAATGATTGACGCACAAATCCAAGAGATGTCACAATGTACACAACATACTGAAGATAGCCCCCAGGACCAGCATGAGAGTGAATGCCACTGATAGCAACATTATTCTCAGTATAAAGGTCCCCATACCTGCAATACAGGCAAAAAGACTCTTTTAACTTTTACACTTTACTAACATCAAAACATAGCTCAAATGATCGTAATCAAAATGCAGAAATGAGAACTACCTTGCCTTCAACCTCTCAATAACTTTAATAGTGACAAGTTGAGAGGCCATACAAGCATCAAGATTAACAAACACAACACGGTTCCCTTTAGGCTCGGCCACAATAAAAGCACGAGCACGCAACCTGAAGTGAACCCCAGAAGCAATCTGGTCTGTGTTAGCATAACCCATCATGTTAACATCAGCAGCTGGTCCAGTGATGTCATAGCTTCCAAGCCCAATTAAGTAGTTGGAATCAGATAACACTACTCTACTATTTAGCAGCAACAGCAGCAAGAACACCAAAGAAATCAAGAGCCAAAATGGTCTTCGAAGACAAAGATTAAACGCGGAAAACAACTCCATCTTGACACTAACAAGAGGAACGGAAGAGCCAATGATCAATTCATTCTTGTCATTATCCCTGCAAGAAAGATACGTGATCAATTATAGAGTAACAAAAGACAGCAAGATTTGGAGAAGACAGGAAGTGTACCAGGATTTGTGAAGCGAGGTTGTTAGAAGGAGAAGAGGGGCATGGCATATGAATGTTTTGAAGAGAGAGCGAGCCTACCTGCTATTCTTATTAACGGGGTCAAAGCAAAGAACGTGCGTTTCGGTTTGGTTACGGTGAAGTGAAGGGAAGGGAAGACACAAGCCGGACAGCGATGGCTTGTCGTCAGTTCCTATTATTGTTTTTCTTGTTTATGCTGAAGAGTTTTCCAAAATCCAAAGTGCTTGATGGATTCATGAAAATTCCGTGCTGCTTTCTGTTTTGAAATTATATGAATATAATATATGTCGTCATGTGGATTTGGGTCTTCGATCCTCCCATTTCCATCCTTCGGATATATGGGCGATAATGGGTTATCGTTTTATTTTTTATTTTTGTAATCAAAGAATTAGTCACTTCTTTTTTTCTGCTTTTTTTCAAGCTTTTTTCTAGTTATTAAAAAAGTTTTGAAAAATTATATATATATATTTTTTAAAATGGAGCATGATGTAAAAGCTTTTAATGACATATAATATCAAATATCATAATAGAAACAATTAATAGATATTTGTTTTTCAGTAAAAACAGCATTTTAAAAAATTTAAATTTATTTAGAGTTTTTAGATATTTTTGATAAGTTAATGTTAAAAATAAATTTTAAAAAATAAAAAAATATTATTTTAATATATTTTTAAATAAAAAATATTTTAAAAAATAACCAAAATATATAATTATATTACATGACCAAAGTCACAATTTTTTCACAAATACTTTGAGCATCCACGGTCTACATTGACTGGGTCATCTTTATACCTACCATTAAATAAAAATGGGTGTATATTTTCACATTGCTTTTAGACAATTAAAAAAAAAAGTAACTCAAAATTTTCACACTGCGACATGTTAGAAATTTTGAAATGAGGTTAGTGCCATTCCAAAAATGTACTAGCATGGGGAAATAACACAGAAATTCAGGTGGGCCAGGTTGCAACACATTAAATTTACGAGAAAGAGATGGCAAAATTATGTTTTATAGCCTGCTGTCTGTTTTAAAAGTTTTTTTAAAAAAAATTTGAATTTTTTTAATATTTTTTAATTCGTTTTAATATATTGATATTAAAAATAAATTTTAAAATATAAAAAATATTATTTTAATATATTTTTAAATAAAAAATACTTTAAAAAATTAATATCAAATAATTACCCTAGAAAACGTGGTATAGATTGATTTAATTTACTTTATAAGGAAGAAATCGTCTACTGATATAGATGCTGCAAAGAGACATGATAGATCCTTTCCGATCGACATAGCGTGGCAGGCAGGCAGCTAACTCCTTCCAAATCGTAAAGACAATGTTGCATTGACAGGCAGGCCCTTTTCTTTTTGTGCTGACAGGCCATTTTGTTCCTAGCTCAATGCACGTACGATAGATACCTGTCTATCTATTGTTTCCTGCTGCTTTTGAATTGATTTTTAAGATCTGAAGTTAAATTATTGCTATGTTTAGGCTCTATCTTTCCCGTGATTCGATAATTCATCATGAGAATCATCGAGAAGAGACCTGTGAACTCACCCTTGTCGTACGAAAACTTACCCTGGAATACCAAATTACTGCTAAAAAAACAAGGGATCATCAACTTAATTGTCTGCCATGAAAGCTCAAGGCAGTTCCAAAAGCTGTTAAAAAATCAATATGTTAACATTATATTAACCTCTTGCAGTAGAATACTTTTGCAAACTTCCTTACAAGCAAAATTGTGGTTCAAGACCAAACTACAAAAGATAAATTTAACACTGCAATGCCTTAAAAAATGCCCATCTGGATCATTGGCAATGGCCAGATTTGGCATCTTTTGGCTGTTACGGATGAAGACATCGGTCAGAGCAGATTCCGATACAAAAGAAGCTACCATAAGACGGAAAGCCCGTAGAAATAGACAGGAAAAGGAAAAAGGGATAAACTAGAGGAATTGGATATACTTATCACAGAAACATGTACATCCTTATCAGTCTTGACACGTTAAAGAAAAACACAGATTCATCTTACTTTGCCGTATAGATAAACAAGTGGTGGTGGTGGAATGCAGGCTAGTGAACCAGTCATGAGCCATGAAGCATGAAGCATGATGGTGTGGACACTATAGCAGTCTGGCAATATTCTCAAGTTTTTGCTGATGAAGGAATATTGGCTAAGGGTTATTCGCAGATCGATAAAGGAAGCTACCAAAGATGTGAAGCGTGCAACACAATGATATTCTGGGGAGATCAATCACTGAAACAGAGAAATCCATATCGTAGTTATATTCGGATTGTCATAAAACCATGTACTTATAACACAGACAACTCGATATCCCATGCATTCTGCATTCTCTGTCTCAGGTAGTGGTACAAGTTAATGAATGGTATGGCAGCAATGTAAAGTTTCTAGCCCCTGAGGCTTGGGTTATAGCTTCGTATTGGTGACAACAATAACTAGAAAGAGCTGTGATTTGGAAGAGATAATATATCTTGTGTTCTGGCTGTAGCACTACAGAGAAGTTTCAGGACAATAACTAGACAGTATTGGCTGCCAAGTTTTTAAAAAACAGTAGAAAAACACAGATTATTTCCCAGTTTTGAAATTCCTTCGTATCAAAAACCTTCTGTTTCCATTTATCACCAAATATGTTTTACATACACTGAAGTACCAAGGCATCGATGTTGTGGATTTCCACAGGCATGGATATGTTTCCGGTTCTTATGGTTGAAGGCATTTGTTATTTACTGATCTCCAATTCAGAGATAAAAAAAGGTGCCATGCACGAGACGTTCCTAAAATGAAATTTGCAGGGAATTGGATGTTAAAACAACTCCCATTTCGAATCTATAGTCCAGGAGGTGGTGTAAGTCACCCCAAGGGGACAGCTGATTGTTACGAGGGAGCCTGATGATTACATTTCATGATGCTGCCATTCAATTAATTAATGATTCGTTATGAAAAGCTTACAAAATAGTCCATACCAACTTAAAATACTGTTTGTGACTTCATCATAGATTGCAGAAGGAGATAGCAGGAACGCTGAATAGATATTTAGAACTTTTAAAAAAACTGTGTTTCCTCGGGAAGGTATGATTTCTAGTGTATGCTTTGCCACCAAGTGAGAGCTT
>Ga0307515_10021415_pt1 | contig 11465 bp, 12 predicted proteins | sample 17_EM_MG_FD_194513 | JGI IMG/M metagenome (GOLD analysis project Ga0307515, IMG submission 194513) | Populus trichocarpa ectomycorrhiza microbial communities from riparian zone in the Pacific Northwest, United States - 17_EM | ecosystem: Host-associated > Plants > Roots > Unclassified | place... | reverse complement strand
GATCCCGTGGCCGCCTGCATATTCCTGGGTTTTGCCGCTTGTCAGCCAGTCATTGTATTGAATGGAAGATGAGTCCGCCGGACTCCGTGCAGAGAGTCAGCGGCCTGCTGACAACGCGGGTAAACATGTGACTACGGTATATTTTCTCGTAGCTCGTGGGTCTATCCTTTGGATACCGATTCAAACTTCATGGCAATCAACTCGAGACTTCTTCAGAGGGTAAACGCTCCCCCGCGCCGACGTGAGGGTCGGCCTGGAGGAGTCGCATATAGCGGAATCTCGGAACGCATGGCCGGAGGTTTCTCGAGGCAAAACGATATATATAGTGTACAGTGGTGTGTGGGCCTCTCTCCAAGCTCTACCACTCTGGCCCAAACCTGCCCCCCATCCCGAACTCAGCCCAGGACGCGGGGCACCCACCGTGGTTTTGAATCGTAAAACAGATCATCCTCGTCTGTCCAATCATCTACATCATACGAATCGTCGCCATCCTCCGGGTCGGGATCCTATCGGACAGGTGGTTTCAGATTTCGGCTTCCTGCCAACTACCCTTGGCAGAGGAGGTAGAAGGAAATGGCACTCACAATACACGTACCAGCCGCGATGTGCGATCTGAGGTTGTAGAGCAATCGAACTTCACGTGATGCTTCTATCCATTTCCTGTGACGTCCACGGAACCCCTGTAACCCGTGGAATATCCCAGAGAGGTAGATCACGACCGCAGGCAGGTCGCGCGAGGAAATTGGAGTGTTCGCAATGGCCAGATAACGGAGCGGGCACCTTGGGAGCGAGCGCATCGTTTGGTATTGGGGTGCTTTGAAGAGTTGGCCGAGGACATGTCCGATATTCGTGGTGTTGAAATGGATCTCCAGGGATCGCAGTTTAAGACAGCGGGTGGAGAGGGTAAGGAGAGAGAAGGCTGTGGTCTGACAACGGTTGGCGATACAGGGAGAACCGAGTCGAAGGCTTTTTATGTTGGGGAGTGCATCGGCGAGTTTGGTGACATCGTCATCCGTCAGCAAAAAAGTGCAACCGCCTTCCATTGAGCAAGAGCTCTCTACAAATATGTGGGTTAATCTCCGGAAGATGCAAAGGGACGATACGAAGGTTGAGTCGACAGTTATTCCGCCCTGACAACACAACTTCGTCAGAGCTGTGGTCATTCCAGCCTCTGACGTGCCCGACCCTCCATCTGTGGTGCTGTTATCCTGAGCCCCGACCAGGAAAAAAAGCCACTTGCGACCCACTCCGTTGTCAAGGACTAAGGTCTCGAGCAAAGGGAAGATGGGAAAGGAGGGGATCGCTATGTCTGAAGGGAGATCCGATCTAATTCGCAAAGTGCGAAGATGACGAAGTCCGAGGAGGTGCGAGGCAGCAGCTTTGGATAACTGTGCAGATGTTTCGAGCCTCTCGAGGAAGACACCACACTGCAAGATAGTGATCGACGCTGAGTTTCCAAATGCTTCATCGTCGGCAGGGTAGAAAGTCAACTGCAGCGACCGAAGATATGAACCCGGCAGAACTGGGATCGCGGTGAGGGGGGTTCGAAGTGGGTAAACTAAAGGAGTTGTGAAGATCGTGATTTCTGCTAGGGTGGGGGAGAGGAAGTGACGGAGGGAGGGTAACGAACGGTGCGACGAGAGCCACTTCAGCTTTTGCAGCCCCGGACATACCAAGTCTGTAGGAAAAGCGAGTGATAGCTGGTTGAACGCGTTATTTCTTATGATGGGTTCGCTGCTGCCGCCTCCGTGTCCATCCGAATCGCGTTCGTTGAGGCAGAGTACACGCATCCAGGATCCATATCGCCGCAACCTGTCCCAATTCTCTTTCGAAGGGTCTTTCACGATGTCCTAGCGCAAAATTAGATACAAAAATGCGATGGATGGCTCAAGGCGTTGGAAGTACATACAATCTCTTCTCTTGGGTAAACCCCCGCCAGTATGTCGTAAGGATCGCGCGTTGTGTGGGCCAGGGTGTTCGGGGGCAACACCCGAATGAGGGTACTCAGCGCTGTTTGTCTTGCCCACAGCACGCTGAGTGCGGGGCTCTCGAGAGCCCGACAAGTGAGAGCCAGAGATACCGCGTCCCGTTCGGAGTGCGGACGTTGTACCAACTCTTTGGTGATGAGTATGACCAGATCCTCGACGAGAAAGATTCGGTGCGGCATCGAGGATAAGAATGAGCCGTGGTGTGCGAAAGCTCAGTGCGATGTGCCCTTGTTTCTTGGAGGTCGGTGATGATCGATGATCGATGGTGGTGGGAATCGGGGGCGGAGACGGTCGAATCGGATCAACGGCAGACCGAACCGACATACTGCTTCACACAGCAGCACAGAGTGAACTGTTATCTCTCCATCAGCGAACCCCACGGTAGGCGCATTCACGGTGAATAAGGCCGGCCGGAAATCTTGCCCAGAACACCACCATCGCCGCCCACTCTTCAAGACCGCTACCCCGTGATTCCCGACTTCATACTTCCACTAGAAAATGCCCACTTGACGCGGCAGAAACCTTGCTTGCCGGAAATGTGAGAGTTGTTGATATATCACGGGAGCGTACGCCTTCACCGACTACCGCGTGCAGGGACAGACCATCCCCTACGTTGTGTTTGACATTGCGTCTCCCCCCATATCTGGGCTTTCAAAATTTCACCCCCCAACCCTCACGTAGCTCCGGGCAGGAACACCGGTGCCGAGCAGCCTGGCAGCAGGGTCTATTGCCGACGGCTACATTCAAGAACATGTGTGCCGTCAAGATGCTCATAGTCAAAAAACGAGCGCTTTAATTTAGGGGGGTCAGGGAAACCTTGCAAGCAAGGTAATATTTTACCAGTGCCCGGGCTGCGCAGTTTGGCTACAGCTTGTAGGATGGCGTATCCGGGGGGCAGCCAGGAGAACAAAGGGTGACGAGACGGTGGCCACGAAGGACGCGGTCATGCCGATTCGGATGCGTTGGAATCGCCCCTGCATCAGCAAGTCGTGGAAGGTCCCAGGTAGTATGTAACCTTGGAATCGAAGCACTTTCCCGAGAGGGACTTGTAGCGAGTTATAACTCGTTGTCCACTACCGGTGAGTGGCTCTGAGTGTTCCAAAAATAGTAGACTATTAACATATTCCGGTATCATAGATATCCGGTACAATGGGTTATAACCCTCGGCTGGGGAATTGTAGAGTTATGATCGGCCGCCCGAATTTCCACGGCCCGCTGACGCCAAGGCAATCAATCATTCAGCTTGAATTGGATTTGGCCGGCGACTGCTACATAAGTACAGCCCGGCACATGAACCCCGCCTTCCACCCCCTTCGCCACCCATCATCCATGCTTTTCACCTCGTCTGTTGGAGGCGCGTTGCTCGCCGTCGCTGTCTCATTCATTTTCGTGCAGAGAAGGCGACGAAAAACTAGGTTGCCGTATCCCCCAGGCCCAAAGGGATATCCCGTGATCGGGAATGTCCTTGACATCCCTAAAGATGTCCCATTGTGGATGGCTCTGGTGCAGATGACGGAGAAGTATAGTGAGTGGATTGTCTTTGCAGCACATGTTTGTGGATTGACACCTGTGTATGCAGATTCTGACGTGCTCTACCTGAACTTGTTGGGCACCGATCATATCATGTTGAACTCCAGCGAAGCGATCTCGGATTTGTTGGACCAACGTTCTGCAATTTACTCAGGTAGAGTGCGTAGTTTCTAGAATCGTCATTTCTCAGTATCATGACTCGGTTAAATTGCAGCCACGCACCCCAATGATGGAGTTGTGAGTTGTGGTCGCTCTGTATTCAAACCCTGTTCTCATGGGTTTCCGGAAGAATGGACGTATACTCGTGGGCTATCATACCTACAGATTATGGCCAGCGATGGAAGTCTGGTCGTCGACTACTCCACGAATTTCTGAGCACAAGAGCAGTAGAGAACTACGACAACCAGCAATATCATCACTCACGCAACTTCATCTTGCGCTTGTCTGAATCTCCAGAAGATCTGTGGGACCACGTGAAGTTGTGAGTCCCTATTCCGAGACTTCCACCTGGCCAATCGCTCACCCGAGCCGCAGCTCGACCGGCGCGTTTATCATGTCCCTGACTTATGGGTTTGAGGTCAAGTCTCACGATGACCCCTTCTTAGTCGCAGCGGAGAGAGGGGTGACTCTCACCGAGGAGGCAACTGTTCCAGGCGCCTTCCTTGTCGACTCACTTCCGATTTGTACGCATCAAGGAGGGAGCGTACTTCACATACTGAGTGTAATTGACAGTGAAACACATCCCATCATGGTTCCCTGGAGCCGGGTTCAAGCGCTTCGCACAAGCTGCACGAAAGGACCTTGAGATTGCCGTTGACGGTCCGCTGGACTACGTCAAAAAAGGCTTAAAGGTGCGCGTGCGTGACCATCTCGATAGCTTTCGCTGACTTCCCCCCAGTCCGGGAGCGCAAGGAACGCCTCAATAGCATCCACTTGCCTGGATCGCGTTGACGAGCTGGATAGTCGAGGGTTTACCGAGGAGGATATCCGTATGGTCACTGCTTCTATGTATACCGGTAAGGGTCCTGGATTTGTCGTAATACCTAGGCCTGACGTAGGTGGATCATCACAGCTGCGGTTGCCACGGTTAGCACTTCGGTTCAAGTGAAACCATCAGCTAGCTGACTAGGCTTCCAGACCGTGACCATCTCGCAGGTCTTTTTCATGTTGATGGCTGTCCATCCCGGTATTCAGAAGAAAGCACAGAAGGAAATCGACCAATTATTAAAAGGAGAACGTCTACCGACAATCTCTGATCATGACAACCTTCCTTACATCTCTGCCCTGATTAAAGAGATATACAGATGGCACGTGCCGTTACCTGTCAGCATCCCCAAGTCGTTGAAGAAAGATGACGTCTACAAAGGATATCACCTACCCGAGGGCGCGGTAGTCATGGAGAATATCTGGGCCGTTTTCCGCAATCCAAAGGTATACCCGGAGCCCCACATATTCAACCCGGAACGATTCTTGAAGGACGGGAAGCTCGACCAGACGGTGGAAGATCCCGAGAATCGGGTTTTCGGCTCCGCCCGTAGGATCTGCCCTGGGAGACACTTGGCGAGACGCACCGTTTTCTTGATGGTCGCTACTGTCCTCGCTACGTTTGACATTGAGCCTGGTGCGAATGATAAGGGCGAGGTGGGATCGGAAGTCAAGTTTCATGGAGGAATCGTTCGGTAAGCCGGTTTCTGCATGATGTATGATGCGCTTTCTTACTGGTGACCCAGCCATCCTATACTTTTCAAATGCTTGGTAAAGCCGCGTTCTGAAGCAGCTCTTAACCTGGTCAGGGATGCCCACAATACTGCTGGGTCCCTTCAATGGTGAAGGTCTCCTCGTACTGTGATGTGATAGTAGGCATTGGTAGATGTAGCCTTACGCGAAACCTCCCCAGTTTCTCCCCCTGACACACCGAGCGTTCAGTACATGTACCCATCCCCTTTATTTATTAAGCCGCGTCTTGCCCTTGTATTAGGTAGCTGTTGCGAGGTACAAATGCTGAAGCGAAAAAAAAAAAAAAAGAACCGCCTAAGGGGAGGGGAGCTAAAAGTAAAAACATATGCATTAAGAGGGAATCGAACCCCCGGCGGGTCGACGCTGCGCGCCATTTGGTGGCAACGACCCAGGTTACCACTACCCCATTAATGCTTCGGACAAATTCGTCCCTCATCACCTAGAACAGCACGAAGGTGATCGACACCTCTCCCTTCACCGATCAACCCGCCTTGGATTTCCACCGCAGTTTTTAGAGAGGGTGAACATGCCGGCCCCTCCCCCGCCTTCACCAAAGCACATCCTCAGAAGCCACAGAGATCAAATCACTTCTTTATATCTCTCCGATGACAACGAAAGGCTCTATTCGGGGGATATCACCGGTTTGGTCGTCTTGACCGCGACGCGAACTTTACGAGCACTCGTCTCGTGGAAAGCTCACACGAATGCTATCCTTGCCGTGAAGGAATGGGAAGGTTTAGACCGATACATCATTTCGTGAGCGATGCCATGGATTCTGAGCTCGCGGGCTAATCAACCTCCCTCCTCGCACAGACACGGTAGAGACAATAAGCTGCATGTCTGGAAGAAGGCTAAGGACACCTCCTTGAACGTTGAGGCACTAGGAGGTTCCGCTGCTTCGCCGCAAGGAATACCAGTCCCGGAACTCATGTACTCTTTGGACGTCAACGCTTTGAACTTTTGTCCATTTTCTATGCTGGAGGTCAACTACAACTACAACACCGGTCGAAACGAAGAACTTCTTGTCGCTGTTCCGAATCTCGTAGAGTCATGCTGGGTACGTCACGCACATTTGAACTCTGCCTGAAGGTCGGAGAGGGTTGAGGCTGACGATTGAAAGGCAGATGTTTGGACTCTCCCATCTTGTCAACGTGTCCACGCGGCCGTAGGTAAAGCCAGGCCAGGTTTAGAAGAAGCTGACGAAGAGATCACCACGGAAGGTACAACAGAACCGAACAAACCCACTGACCGTGGTCTTCCTAAAGGGGCGGAAACAGGTACGCCTGCCCAAACAAAATCTAGGTAACACCTGTCCTAGATATTCGTAGGAATCATCATGTCGCTGCACCTCCACCGGACACCTCACCCTTCCGTCTCCACTGCGACTGAACTGAGGATACTGATGGCATTCGAAGCGGGTAACGTCGGGTGTTGGGCTTTCAGACCTACACATGGGAAACCGCATTCAATCGAGGGTATTGGATGGGAAAGATTATGGGACGTGCGGTTTCACGCCGAATCCGGTTCGTGCCTAACCCTCTGACGCTATCACTCCCAACACGGAAACAGTTGATGCTAACTTTGCGTGTAGTAATGGCGATGGGAGTTTCACGAGATTCGGCTCTAGCTCTCAGCGTATCTGCAGATCATCTCGTCGGGCGTTACGATCTAAAGGCAAGCCACCAGGCGGATACTCTCGAGCACACTCAGTAACCAAGGCGAACAGAATGCCCGAACCGATTCCGAAACAGCCTGTACAATCGCTCGAACGAAACACCCCGGAAACGCATCAATCGCTATCCACGACTCTAACAAAGTTTGCGCACTGGGTGGGTGGGACGGCAAGTACGTCCTTCCTTCTCTTCCTTCAATACTATCGCCACACCCAGCGGCTATTTCCCTTCAAACGCAGAACTGATACCCCCACCCCCGCCGTGCGCGGCTCGAACAGGATACGGCTCTATTCAATCAAGACATTCAAACCGCTCGGGACCCTCGACTACCACAAGAACGGAGTTCAAGCCCTAACGTTCGCGAGAAACCCTCCACCCCGTGAAGAAGGCAAAGCCGGGTCCCCCTCGAGCGTCACGCCGGCCTCGGTCGAGGAAGGCGACGGTGCAGGTGATGACGACGAGGACGACGAGTTTAGCAACTCCGAGATCGAAGCGAGAAAGCGGTGGCTCGTTGCAGGCGGGAAGGACGGTCGGATATCGGTTTGGGAACTGATAGATTTCGCCAAGCCCAAACCCTGAACAGAATTTGACCTATAGCCGAATCAAGGCGACGGGGATGGTCAGTATCCGGGACCACAACCTAAGCGTTCCACTTTCACCCTACTGTGTATGTCGCCTAGTTGGGGCATGGGTATTCAGGAATTGTTGTATATATACTATACAACAACGGAATGTGTGTAGAATATGAGACAGCAAATTCGAAGACATCGGGGAACGAGCGTGGAGATGTAAGGCTATATACGTGTACAGGTCGTACAAGTCAAGGAGAAGCAAAGGTTCAAAGACAGGTATAGCTGTTAGATGTCGATGGGTGCAGTGTATGAATGAACCGGGACCAACAAACAAGATTACCGCAGATCCACAGCCTCGACAGGAAGGTGGAAGAAATCAGCACGACTCGAGTGGACAAAAAAAAATAAAGTGCACAAAACTATCGCGTCAGAGCAGCTCTATGTGAATAAAAGGGAAATCGATGGATACGAACGCATAGGCCGAAAACCGGACAAGGGGAACGCAGCGGTGGAAGGTATTAAGGAATTTTCATCATCATTCCTGGGACGCGGGATAAATAAAGCAGTAATGCAACGGCCACGAGTGAAATTGCATTATGTGCGGGCGGGACGAGTGATGAGGGTGGATATGTGCGGGAGATCGAAAAGAAAGCTACAGAACTATGCGCCGTGGAAGTGGATAAGCGTAGAGGAGAGAAGCTGGGCGAGAGCTTAACCAAGAGGCTGGTCCAAGAAGGGTTGTAAGGGTAGCAGAGCGGCAAGAAAACCTCGGGGCACACCAAGACACAGCAAGGGATCCGAAAAGCGAGGTCGGGAAAGTCAAGAAGGGACCCCGTTTCTATGAATGGCGGGAAATACAAAACCGGATGACCACTTGTGTGTAGCGGGGATACGGGGCACCGGGGGGGGGGGGATTTGCGACTGACGGGATAAAAGCAGGAGTATGATACGGGGGATAGTAAGTTACAGTGACTGAGAAAGCCATTGTTCGGGGGAATGGGGGAATGGTGGGGGGATAGAGAGACAGGAAGGGTGAGGGGCAAGGAGAGTGCGAAGGTTCAGGAAAGAGGGAACAGGTCACTGTATCATGTACCCCCGTTGTGTCGCCTCAGGCATCGGGATGGTATAGCTGTCCATACCCGTCGAATATCTCGAAATATCGCTGGGAGCCATACTCGCAACCTTCAATCTCTGTTCGATAACCTCCTGCGGCAATTCCAAAGCAGCAATCAGACTCTGCATCGACCTTTCGTTTCCGAAACTTCCGTCCGAAGAAGAAGAGCCGTTCACAGTATGAGAGATGAATTTCGGTTTCGGTATGGTCATCGTCTCCTCCTCATCTTTATTGAAGGGATCGGAGGATACGGACATGCTCGATGATTTCTTGACGACGCTCGGCTGTCGAGAGTGGGATCCGGGATGGGCATTGAAGAATGGATTATGCAAGCTCCTCCTGTCACCAAACGTCTCTGTGGTGCTGTAGTTCGTAGGGGTAGATTGTGCCGAGTAGGGATCAGGGTGAACTTCGACTTCTTGGGCATGTACGTCGGGGTCGATGACCTCGGCGCTCTCCCACTGATGCAATCTCGATGCGGTCGCAGGAGGCGTCGCCTTGGCCACATTGAACGTCGGTGACATTTTCCCTGACTCGATATGAACGGTTCCAAGGGATAGGTATGTACCAGTGGTAGATCCATCAACGGACGGCTTTGGCCGGTCAACTCCGACCAGAGGAGGGGGCTCAAGCGCCATCTGTTCCGCGAGCTCGGGATGATAATCGGAAAACGGCGGCAACTGACGATCAGTACCTTTTCGGCCTCCATCACCACCGGTCGGGGGCTTCGTGGTAAAGTGTGGACCTGCCGCTTGCTGAGTTCCTTTCTTCTCGGTCATTTCGTTTCGGCCTTCCCATCTATCATCCCCCTCGCCAAACTTGGTCCAGGGAGCACTGGGGTTGGCGCCACGGGATTGGGCAAGAGGTGGTTTCTGACGTGCCCGGGGCGGAGGACGACGGGAGGAGCGGCGGTAGAACCAAATACTGAGGCAGATAAGGAGGCCAGCGCCAACGAAGGCACCAATGCAAGCACCAATAACGGTGGATAATGGTATTGTGGATTTAGAACCCGACTCAACGGGGGTCTCGTTCGGGGATTGAGAGGGTCCATCGGTATTGGTCCTAGTTGAAGTTACGACGATGCTAGTTCTAGAGTGAAGGACAGTTGTAAGAACGGTGATACTAGTGCCAATGAATATGGATACTGACCCGGGTGCAAAGTCTGGGCCGTCAGTAATCGATGGGCCGGTATTTGTACCAACGACGAGCTGAGTCTCAGAAGGGTTGCCTGCAGTCCTGGAACCACTGATACCGACGCCCGACGGTAGTTCCGTGATGTCGGAGTTTTGGCGTTTAGCATGCCGCAGGTGCATAGCGATGGGGTGTAGCGGGATTTAAAGATTACAACGAGCGACGAGGGTGGGGTTAAAAAAAGAGGTTTTCGAAAGATTGCTGATGCGTTGTGCGAGCCTGCGACGAGAGCGTACAACTCTTGGAAAACGAATTTCTTCAGTAAAAAAAAGAACCAGAAGGGGCCCTGCAACAGCACAGGGGATGGTTAAGTGTTGGGAGCGGTGGCGGACAAGCCAGATGGGTCTGTACGCACGGAAGCTAAATAGGTCGCCTATGCATGCAAAGGCAGCGCTGTGAAGGATGCAGAGCTGCTGGCCGTCGAGCCTACTTCCGAAAGCCTCTGCGGCGCGGATATTTGCTTTTGGACTGGGAGGAGAAGAGATTCAAGTGAGACAAGGTGGAGAGAATTCAGCTTGACGACTTGTACAGCAACCGGTTCCCACGATCAGAACGCCATCACGCAACAGCGAATTCGACTCCACAGCGGCAAGTGCGATGCTGGTAACAATTACATGTAGCTTGCGGATTTATATAAGAGATACTCCACAATAACTCCCTGTCGGCTCTCTTCAATGCGCCTTCAGCGAGTAATCAACATCAGCAGGAATGCTTGCGTAGAAATCCTCGGTCGTCTGCTGAGGTTTCCAGCCCAACTGCCGACTACGTTCGCCCCTCGCACGAGAATTGGTTCCCATATACAGGAGGGCGAGCTTGTACGTCTCCAGATCCAAGTCCGCTTCGCTCAACTGAGTCGCCTTCGAGGACACCACTTTCCCGCGGGCATAAAGAGCCTCGGCGATCACCCCGACAACAGTCAGTTGGTCGTACTCCCCGCTCTCGAGGAAATAGAATCCGTTGCGACCGGAAGCTGGCTGTTCTCCGGACACTATCGCGTCGAAGAGGATGTGGTAGAACCTTCCAACTTGACGTGCATTTCAAATACGTCAATCGCCACCAAGCTACGCGAAATGAAAAACTTGCGCACCTTCATCGATATGCACGTGTGGCCACACGTTCTTGCCCTCACCAACATAGACGGCTCTGCCCAACTTGACGGCCAACTCGATCCTGCCGGGGATCTGTTGGGAGTCGGGCTTTTGGAGACCTTCCTTGACAAACACGGTGTCGGCAAGACCCCAGATTGTGGACGGGAAGACGATCCAGGTCTTCGCATACCCTGTGTGAGACCACGGTTAATCGTCTAGAAATATCGGGCCACCGCTACTCCGTACCTTCTTCCGCAGCGGCCACGATGGTGAGATCGACGATCCTGTGGGGTTGGGTGTTGGGCAAACTTTCGATCTTTGGAATGTCGAGGTCGGAATAGATGTCGGTGGCTTCGTATTTTCCCTCTGCGTTGTCCATTAGGACACCGGTGCCGGACTAGAAAGGGGATACAACAGGTGAGTTTCATTACAAGATTTCGCTCATGGACGTAGAACTCACAGTATGAATGAGAACCGGGGCAACGCCGGTCTTTTGGAACCTGGTCTTGAAACCCCTCAGAATCGCTTTGGTTCCTTCGAGGTGATCAGCATCAGCCTGTCAATTCCGAGTA
>Ga0307515_10021414_pt1 | contig 11466 bp, 18 predicted proteins | sample 17_EM_MG_FD_194513 | JGI IMG/M metagenome (GOLD analysis project Ga0307515, IMG submission 194513) | Populus trichocarpa ectomycorrhiza microbial communities from riparian zone in the Pacific Northwest, United States - 17_EM | ecosystem: Host-associated > Plants > Roots > Unclassified | place... | reverse complement strand
GTCGAAGAGATGGGTAAACTTGAGCCTAGCAGTTCCCCCCACGGTTTGTATACTGGTATGGGAGGCCGCGCTTGGGTGTGGGCAGTGGCCGATTCAGACATTGAGCAGACCTTCCTTGGCTATAACGACGTGTAACTCAATTCACTGGAATAGCCTTTCGAAAGTGATCCTCGTCGTCGTTAATGTAAACAAAGCGCGGGAACTTGACCGAAGCAATGACCTCAGAGGACGAGTTTGATACCCTACTATTTCCGGATATTTCCGAAACCCAATGGGACAAACTTTCGCGTTTGTCACCACCGCCCTCACCGTCTGGTGCGAGCAGTTCCCTCGGGAGATCAACGGAGGAAGTTGTGCAAGACGGAGGTGACGAACAACTGATAATTGAGACACAGAGCACCTTTGCGGAGCTTTTTGAGTCGTTCACGGAGAGCCAGCAGGCAGTTCTTGATCTGGTACTTGCCTCCTCCCAACCACCAGTTCAAGCACCATTGGAACCTTGTCATCTCTCGAACGTGACTTCAGATTTGGACATCGAGGAGGATGTGAACATGCTGCATACACCCAAATCACTCATGCAATTGTTCCGTCCTGCCGGCACGCTCTCAGTCACAGACTTGGTACTCCCAATCTGGTGAGCTATATGTCTCCCTGTGGCATGCGATACCTTGTACGCAGAATGAATCTCACCTGTTACCGCAGGTGTCAGTTGAAGGCCGAGTACGATCTGCGCGGACAGAAACACCGCGGTGAAGAGAAAAGGAAGGAAGTATTCGTCACATCACATTCCAAGAAAATCAGGGTTAATAAGGATGTGTCAAAAAAGGCCGCTGAACTCTCGAGAAAGGGCAGAGTTAGTACCTTCCTTCACGGACATACTGCTGGTCCATGACATCTCCTATCAGGTAGTCCACAAAGCATTGGAAAAGGAGATACGGCCTTTGGAGATTCCAATTATTCTCAAGACACGCGAGGACGCCTGGGGTACCAGGTAAGCTTTCTCAAATTGGGTCAGAATTCATCCTCATACCCGACAGGATCATTGATATGTTGGCAAACTTGCGTGCACTTCAAGTATTGGGTAAATGTCGTGAACTCTCAGTCTTTGGATTTGTTGATGGGGTACTGGTCCACGGGATTATCGTATGTTCGGATCAGCTACTCCGTTCTGACCTTATATAATCTGAACTCATATAATGCTCGCATAGGATGAAGTCAATCGTGTTCCATTTCCTCAACCTAGGTCAATGCTTCCTTCGTCGAAAAAGCGAAAACGGGGGTCTGGCTCCGATCAACGACAGACCGCAATGGCCTTTCCCCCTCTATCGTTGCAGCCCTTTACGGATACCCGGAGAGCCCTGGAGTCAGCCGGACCCACGTCCCACAGATTCCCATTCGGGGCGCCGCAGACGATGCGAACGCATGGGTTCTATCTCATAGACACCAAGACACGGCACTCGCGGGCCATACCCGTAGAGGCTGACACTCTTCCTGCTGTGATACAACTCAGCCTTTATAAACGGCTTTTCGACCGCCTTACCTCAACCGAGACTGACGATGGGCTCTGGGACGAAATGTTCAAGCATGAAGGCCTTAAGGTCTACCAACCTTTCAGCGAGCACTTTGTAATGCAGTCCCACGTAATCATCGAACAGAACGATATGGGCCACATGCCAGGCATCTTAGAGGCGAGGTGTCTTGGAGAATTGGTCGCAGTCTGGAGGAAAGCGGTCGAAGAGTTGGGCATAGCCAATGCCGGTAGCGAGGATGAATTGACGATCGTGTATCGCAGGAATGAACCAACCGTAGTGGGGAAGCGGGGGGCGAAGAAACAAAAGTTGAGCAACGTGAAAGGAAAGGGGAAAGGGAAGCTCAAGTCTCTTCCCGTAGACGTAGGGGACATGGAAGTTGATCAAGAGGGGGCTGGTACCATCAGTATGGACTGTGTATTCGTTCTGGAACTGTGGTTAATCCCCCTCCAGTGGCGTCATCCCCTCCAGAACCCCCGCCATCGAGTGAACCTGAATCCTCGTCAGATGAAAACAGCGACATAATTGGCCAGAAGCGGTTTAAGTACAACGAGCGGCTCCTCGACGAGCACCTCCGGATGGCCCTGAATTTCTGGAGGGGCATCCAGAAAGCTCAAGGTGTGGGAATTGAGAATACGAGAAGATGCAAGTAAGTCTCGTCCTAACTCGGATCGCTCATAATTTGTTGGATGCTGACTTTGTGGAAGCTGGTGCGAGTACAAGGAGGACTGCGAATGGAGAGAAGAGAAGGGGTTAGAGGCACTCAAAAATGTGCGGAAGCCGTCGTCCAAATCTATGCCAGTCTTCTGATTTCACGGCCTTCCGATGTCGGCTTCCGTCCACATCACGCTCGGATGAGGGACGCTTTCATACACCCTTTACTCTCTATGTACCGATGTATACTTGACAATGAGTCATGTTGTACTGTATGATTGCCCAATATTTGGCGTGCCGCCAGGCCTATTACCGAAGCATAGCAAGTATAAAAATTGTGAGGGTTTATGGTGGCTTATGCCATCCGGCTAGTGACTCTTGACATAAGATACGTGGATTAAGTAAGGCGGGGTTGTGCGGTTCGGTAAGTGACGGGATATGCGACTCCGGTTCGGAGGGCACCACATGAAACTGCTGCTCCTTTTTCACAGGAATAGGAGGTATTATATATGGACGAAACCCCAGACCGTCTCAGAGAAAAAATCGAAGCCATGAAAAAAGATCGAAGCTATAACAATCACGCGGTAACAGTCGTGCTCGTGATAACAACCATACGGTGAATTCCGCGTGACGAGGACACTAGCACAGATCCAAGGGTCGAGTGCTTGGATTCTACCGGTCCATCTAGAGTTTATAGGAACAAAGCAGCCTCCTTTGTCGATTTGGGCATCGCAAGCCCAATATCCTGATTATGCGGATGTTAGGCTGCTGGTATGTTCGGGTTTTCCGTCCCGATCCTAAGAAAGGTTTAAGCGAGAGCAGGAAAGCAAAGGGCACAGAAATGACTGGCCCAATTCTCAGTAAGCTTTATTGAACGTGGTCCATGTCGCAAGGGCAAAGGGATCTTCCAAGAGAGGGTGAAATATTCATTGGTGGTTGTGACGAATAAATTAGGTCTGAAAGTATTCCCCAATATACCCTACAACAATTCCTGATAATGGTTATGCATGGAGTAAATAATATACAAGCACGGAAGACTCGCCGACTTACGTATGATGTTCAACTAGCCTGGTACCGCATGGTAATTCTTTAGAGTGCTCGCTGGGGAGGCTCTGCTCGTGCCGGCCGGCTACCAAAGCTATGTCAAGTTGAGGGATCGTCCGGATTGGACTTTTATAAGTTACACGCCATCGACCTGTCATTCCATATTTCAATCGTCTAGCAGGCCTGCTTTGGGACCATCGTGGGTCGCCCAAATATCACGGTTAGACTGCGAAAGCAGGGTAACGCGATAACGGCGAACGGCAGCTCCTGTTTGAGTCTATATGCTTCTTCACCTTTCCTATCGACTTGAGCCCATGTGGAGGAGGGTGCAGCCGAACCCTGATCCCAACGACTCCTAACCGAAGGGGCACGAAGAAGGACCTCGGCGTAAGGCGTACTTATAGGATACTCGATGCACGGCCAAGAAGTGTTCCGTCCGGGCGTTGTAGCCGGAAAGAGAAGCCAGAATGAGAAGCTTTGAAAGAGAGTGTGTGGACCACTGGTGAATTAAATTAGTGGTGATGTAGTTTTGGTTTTGTATACAGCCCGGCTGTCAAGGACTGCACTTGCGCGTTTTGAATAGCACCGAAAGAGCTCGTAAACCCGGGTGCGGGCCTATTCGTCCTCCGGCTCAAGATCCCGGTCGTATTCCTCCTTGTCAAGTTCCAGCGGTATCTAAAGAAGGCTCTTCTTCTAAGGAAGACTCATGTCCGTCGGGCCGTCCACTGGCCAGCACCTCGCAGCTGATGATGATGATGCTGATGACCATTCAAGGCTGACTGACTTCTGCTATTGACCTCCGAGATTGGCGGTGGCGTTTCGCGGGAAGGCGGGGAGGGGGAACAGGGGTCCGCCTAGGGGATGAATAAGGGGAATGAGGGATGAATACCCGCTTCTTTGTGTTGTCGAGGGGTCGGGGCCTTGTCCGACCACGCGACCACGCGGTGGTTGGTTGAAAGTAAGAACAAAACAACAAAACACCTCTGGACCTAACCACCACCACCACCTACCCTCGCCCTCGCCCTCGCACTCGTCTCTCTGTCGTCTCTGTCGTCTCCCGTCTCGCAACACTACTAGAATCGTGTTATTTCTTATGGCTCTCCTCTACTCAGCAGCCCCCATTCATTATTATCCCCGCCGTCAGCAGCACCTCCCCCGCCCAGGCGCCGTCCCAGTTGTCATCCATGGGACTACTTACTATGGTCAGCAGCCCGCTTTCCCCACTCTTTTCCCCCGCAGTCGCTCACAATGTCGCCAGCCAACCCCTCGCTCGTGGCCCCTGCTGATCCAGTCCACCTGAGCCTCGCTCAGTCGCCTCGCCCGGTTGCTTCCTCTTTCGCATACAACTACTCTAGTTCGAATATCATGCACGCAAAATCCCAAAATCAGGGTGTCTACTCCCACGGCGACCGCAACAGACGCTCCTGGTCCAAGCAAAACAGCCGCCCACCGCGTATGTTCAACCGCGCGCCCCTGAACAGTACGATAAATGGTAACCACCCTTACTTCTTTCCTACCTGCTACCCCTCGGCTTCCGGATGTCACTGATCCTGCTGCGGTGGGAACATCGCCTGCCATGATCCTTTGAGCGCGAAAGAAAAGCGCCCGACCTCCACTTGAAGAGGGAGGATGACGTTCACGACACCGATGATGGCCCTGACTTGGCTTCCCGAGACCGGAGCAAAGCAGCCGGCTTTCTGCCTCGTCTGGCCGGTTCGCGCCCTGGTCTCCATTGTCCTGCTTCTATTCTCGCTCCACATTCCGCACATTCCCTATCAGAACCTGACACTGTATCTTTCCCCTCTCTAGTTGCGCTCGAAAAGCCGTATGCCACAGACCCCAAGCCCAAGGCAAACAGCGCCCTGCTCAAGACCCCAGTTCCCAATGCTGCCATGTACAAGTCGAACAATAATCCGCGCAACGCTGCGGTGAATCGTGTTCCTGTTCAGCTTCCCCAAGAACCTAACAACACCGTCGCTCGTTTTGATGATCCCGCCATGACTGATCCATCAGTGCGCCCCTCTCCCCCAAACACCATCGAGAACACCGCTTCGCTCAAGGCAGTATTCAAGGGCACCAAGGGCACCAAAGCCGAAAACCCCGCACCCGAACCTCTTGTATCCACCTTCCTTCGTAACTTCCTCGGCCGCCCGCTCCCGTTCAACATTCATGATAATGCAGAGGCCGACTACGTTGCTCATCTCATTAGTATTCTATCCGACCCTCACTCTCCTGCGGCCAGGCTGCTTATTGATTGGTCTCCGGCCTTCGTTCTCCGTCTCCAACAATTCATGCTCGTGCGTTCCCAGGGAGCGGCCGTCGAGGAGATTGCTAAGCAAGCCAAGGAGCGTTGTGCTGGATACATGAAAGCCTGCAAGGAAGGGGCCAACCCCAGCGGTGGCAGAGCTTGGCTCGCCGCTCGAGAGCTCAAGAAGCCTCAAGCTCGCTTGCACAAGCACGTCCTCCTCGAGCAACATAGGAAGAAACTTGGTTGCATCGGTTCCCGCGATTTCGTCGACATGCTCGTCTAAATCACTCTTACAATACCCTGCCCCACTTTACTCTCACCGGAAATCTTGCGGCACGCTCACTATTCATACCATCACTATTTGGAGGGATTCAAACTTACTGTGTCTTGCATCTCAAGAGTTTACCATGTTCATGACCCCGACTCACTGCACTCTTCCTGTGACATGTGTGTATTGTTGTTCCAAAAGCTCATATCATTAACACCCGTGCACCCCATCCCAACCCCCACATCCACCTTGTACTTCCTGGTGACATACACTACCACCCATCATCCCCCTGTCTGTTATTTTGTATTTGTGGTGATGTGTCTTGGGATCGTCGTCCGACTCACCACATACCCACATCACATTGATGTCCAGTTTCTTGGACTCTCCCCTCCTCATTTGTTTGTTGTGTATCTTTTTACTATAGCTTTGTGCAATACACCAGTATATGCGTCCTTATTTAGTCGGTGGGATCTATGGGCAATCTCGCGACCTTTAGTTCCGAGTTGTGACAGGGCGCACTCTGTCAATTGGAATACGATTTGATTTCTTGCGACACAATGATTTTAGATTGCGCTCTCGTAGTGGAGCTGACGAATGAGAACAACTGCTGATGGGACATACTCCACTTTGCGTTCGCATTGCCTCGAGTGCCACTCGCAGGGATACCAAGTCCTGAGCGGACCGACAGTGTAGTCGAGGGTCAACATGGTAATGTGGGGTTCCACTAATCGGGGAAAGTTAATGTGAGGAGGATGCCATGTGATCATTCTGTGCTGTACTAGTCATTCGGTGGGCGCCTTGTGGGTGTTTGAATCGAGATGAGTCCGCATCGGAACGATAACGAGGTCGGGGGAAGGGGGTACCGAGTGAAGCGTGATTGGCCTGTAGGTGGAATGGGTGGAAAGGATCGCACTGAAGAAGTTAAGGGTTCCCCAAGCGAGTCACGCGGAACTGCGAAGTGGAAGTGGGCCATGGCGACGTGCCGGGGAGGCTTTGTGCGCGGACGGAGAGTATGGGATCAGGTAATTGAGATAGAGAGTGGTAGGCGCACACGGCCGGACTGAATCGGTGAGCCTGATACGTGCTGAAATTATTTTCGAACGTGAACGTGGTTAGGCACCCATACGACCGAAGATCTTACGGAATCGTACGATGCTCCTTGGTATATAAGTGCCTACACTTGATCGTTGTCCCTAACGAGGTAGGTGATCGCGCAGCACTAGAGTAACGACGCTGGCCTGTGCAGGTCGAGTTTCGATACTCTTTGAGAGTGCCGCATACTACCATAGCCTCGTCTCTTCCGTACGCCTACCGTTATAGTGCTGGCATGGCTACAAGCACTAGTACTGACGGGTGGAGCAGACGTTTGGGAAACACGCTGGTCATGGAGTTGTGGCACCCGACGTATCAGAATCGGCGGTGCATTTTCTCTTTCGTACAAAGGTTCTTAGGTTCTTGCCACAGGGCGAGGAATTTTGAATCCTCCGCAATGAACCCCATAGACTGCAGCCAGTCCATCACTGTGCTGAAGGAAACGCCTAGAGAACCAATGGTGTCCATAAATATGGTTCTCTATTCAAGGCGACCATAGCTTCTCCCAAGAACGGGGATAATATAATCGTTTTGATATTTCGGTTTTATGGAGGCTACGGCCACCCAACGAACTCACACCAACGTTTCCAATGATTTGCTGATCACTATGTAACTTGTACCGCCCAGCGCGCATGTAGCACTTATATTTGTATTTTCTAAACACCACCTTGATCTTGTCGATGTCGCGGGCCCCACCGTTTCCAACCTCGAATCGTTCTGGACAGCGGACGAATGGGTCACCGTATGATGCCGCACAACAATTACCACTGAATCGCCCGCCGTACCCTTCCAATGCGCCGAATCCGCGCCCGGGAGGTAGCACAAACGACTACCCAGCCCGGCCGATGCGCTCAGACCTCCGCCAGCGAGAGCCTGCGGACAACTATGGGGCACCACAAGCACTGCGTCCGGGTCCACCGCCCGAGGCTCGCAGAATAAATCGCGATAGCGTCGGGACAACGTTCTCTGAGCCTCCTGCGCGTCGCCAGGCTAGGGTACAGGTCGACTTGCCCCCCCCACCGCGGAGGACAACAGAGGACGGGGATACAGGGCTGTCCCCCGGTGGGGGGAAGGCGTTCGATGCCGTTATGCGCACCTTCCAAGGCGCTGCCGCTGCAGGCAACAAGCGACGGGCGACGGAGAATAGTGGCGTTGGGGACTTTGACTACGAACGTGAGGAGGCTGAAAAGAGGAGAAGGGAGCACGAACGTGCGGATCGTGAGCGTCGAGACAGGATGCGAGCACGAGAGGCTCAGCAGCAGCAACGGGGCAACCGACGCAAGGGCGCTGGTGATATTGATGGTGAGTCTGATGGCCCAGTTTGAAATACCACAGCCAGTTGTGCTCATAGCCGCCATAGCGGTCCTTGATGAAATCCAGGGCGAATGGGAGTGGGTTACCAAACCAGACGTATGATAATAAGTCCCCAACATACCGATGTGAGATTAATTTCGTTCCAGTTCAATCCCGTTGAGCTTGCACTATCATTATTGGACGATGATTCCCAAGGCAAGGATATGGGCTCGTTCAGCAGGACGAAGAACATGCTCGAACGTGCTCTGAAGGGCACAATAGAACGTGAGTAATTATACCACCACACCCACATATGCTGATGATGCCGAGTACAGAGCATAGTCAAACCTTTGCCGCCGCCCTCCCTCACCACGCCTCCGTCCTCGCTTCCCTCAACACTGCACAGAAGCAAATAGTCGAGACCAAGTCGAAGCTGTTAGAGACTTCAGAGTCTTTTGACAACAAGCGAGCCGATCTGGTACAGCTTTGGCAGCGGAGTCAAGCTCTGGACGAGATGATGAAGATATTGGATGAGATGTGAGCTTCGTGTGTTTACAGAAACAGCATCTAACTTCCGTTAAGGGATCACCTCAAGTCGATTCCGGACGCGTTGGAATCTCTCATTTCGGAAAAGAAATTACTACAGGCATCGGTCGTCGTCCTTCGCGGGCTCAAGATGATTAGCAAGTCGGATATGCAAGAGATCGGTGCTCTAGCAGACCTTAGGGCGTATATGACTGGCCAAGAAACGGTATGCAGTCAGCATATTACTGCAACCTTTGACTTATCAACTGCATAGACATTAAGGGACATTCTTGTAGACGAGCTTCAATCGCATATTTGGCTCAAGACTTTTTGGTGTGATAGCCGGTGGGCGGCTTACACTGCTGGCCAGCAGCAATGTGTGTCTTGCGTGATGCTCAGTCACTATTCGTCCTCACACCCACCCTGTCTACAGTGCCAACAGTAGAATTTAACGAGGATAAGAACCACACTGTGGATACACAAGAAACCACTAGATCGCATCTCTCGCGATTCCTTTACAACCTGACGATGAAGCCCAATGACGCTCCGGTGGAGGCATCAGGAGGCCACATGATGCCAATTGCCGCATTACCGCTACCGAACCCCAATTCAGATTCTTCGAGAAACCCCGAGAGCGACTCTTTTACTTATATGGAGATGCTCCTCGAAAGTCTGGCCGTCCTGGGTAAACTGGGAAGCGGACTAGACACAATCACCCAGCGACTTCCCATCGAAATCTACTCGTTGGTCGAGGCCACCATTGACGAAGTCAACGACCGGACTGAATTCAGCAAACGGCTGGCTAACTTATCCTCCACCGCCGCAGTTGTAGGCCCTGCGCAGGCCGCCTCTGCATATATTTATGTCCATGGAAAGTCAAAGCGCCCCCCGACTGCTGGGCGTGGGCTTGAGTCGGAAAGGGCGGAGATGGCCATGTCGCTCAGGTTGGCTGCGCTTGAGTCTAGTGCAAAGGAGGCAGACCACGAAGTCCTGAGAGATTTATTTTGGACTCTCTACTCCAAACTTGATGCAGTCATGCAGAGCCTGCGCGTAGTTTATGAGGTCGCAAATCGGATTGGTGCTGTGAGTGGTGCTTTTGGATCCCTGGACTGGTTGTAACTGATTTATTTGATATATACAGAGAAGAGACTTTAGAGATTCTTCAGGAGCAAAACCTGGCTCTATATTCCCGCTCAATGAACTCTGGATACCCATACAGTCTGAGGTGAGCGACACCGCTGCCAAATTCCTTGGCTCCTCTGGCTCACATTGATTGTAGCTACGAGCGTTATTGTTACATTACCTAACCCCAGAGGAGAATGGCGTGGCCTCTGGGCGTAATCCTCTACCCTCGGTCAACGATGTCCTGCGTGATGGCCGTGTCGTACGGGAGAAAGGCCGAGTTCGTCTTCAAGTTATTCCTGCTGTTTATTTTTCTGACCGTTATCAGTCGATTTTTCGCTTCGCAGATGCCGACAGCAAACTCTCAACTCGAACGCTGAAGCCACAAGAAGACGAGTTGAATCGGGTACTAAAGGACGCCGTCCCGGGATTAGTGAGCAGTTCCACCACAGATCCGGTCCAGCAAAGTACTCTCGCGCTAGCCATCGACGAACGATTCGCCAGTGCTGTACAACACCGGCGTATAGTCTCACCCGACGCATTCCACGTACCCGTGGTTTTCCATCCCACGCTAGTTTTCCTAGAGCGGACAACAGAGGTCTTGCCATCTGGGATTGGGCTGGTGGACAGGGTCCGTGCTGCTAGCGGGTTCCTTGAAGAGTTTGTCCTCAAAACATACCTTCCGTTACTCGAGGAGAAAGTACAAGGGCTGTTCCTCAAAGCTGTCATGGGTAAGTCGAATTGCTTGGGACGACCCTGCTGGAATCAATGTGTTATACAGGCCCAGCGGCGTTCCTTGCCGACCCATCATCTAAGAAGTTATCATCTCACCCACTTGTGAAGGCTAGTACAGAGCTGATGTCGCTCATCAACTCGCTTTGCGCTGTGCAACGGACGACACCTTTTCATCGGGACAACTACTCAAGGCTCATCTTGAGTATCGTCATGCAATTCTACCAACGGTGCAGCGATCGATTCATGGAGCTCGTTTCAACTCTCAGGGAGGAGAGTGTTCGGACGCCAGATGAACAGTATGTCGCAGTGGCAGCGAGGTGGGCCCAACGTCCCGAGGTGGCAGCCTGTGTTTCTGCCCTGTGGTCAACCCCAGTAAGTCAAAGATAAGAGGACTCATGTGGCTTTCTTTGACATTGAGAGCTCTTCGTAGGCGTCAGATGTTCTAATGAATAGGAAGATCTGTCGGCAAGAGACTCGGGTTGAGCTGAACTTCCTCACGACAGACACTGTGTCGAAAGAGGACCTGGTCCCTTCGAAGAACTTGAAGAGCCTCGGAAACTTGTATCTCAGTCTGGTCAGTCTACCATCTTGTCGCGGAGTCTGGAGTAATGACTGACGCATGTATACAGAAGTGGTTCATGCAACGACTGACAGATATGAAGGTACTGGTTGAAGACCCCCTGTCACCTTCATCACCGGACACTGCTGTTCCCGCATTCACCGCAATGTCTCCTCATTTCCCTGCTCTCCCACCTCCTGTCCTACATGACGAGGAACTCAAGCTCGCATTAACTAAGAACATGGCCATGTGCGTTCAGCGGTAGTCTGGTTTGTATTATGGTGACGTTTGGATGTAGGCGATTTGACGCTCTCATGAGGACGTATGAACAACTTGCCGAATACGTCCTCGCAAGCTTACGCATCGACACTCGGTGTCGTACCATACATTTCCTTGA
>Ga0307515_10021413_pt1 | contig 11466 bp, 14 predicted proteins | sample 17_EM_MG_FD_194513 | JGI IMG/M metagenome (GOLD analysis project Ga0307515, IMG submission 194513) | Populus trichocarpa ectomycorrhiza microbial communities from riparian zone in the Pacific Northwest, United States - 17_EM | ecosystem: Host-associated > Plants > Roots > Unclassified | place... | reverse complement strand
AATGCTGACCTCATCTTCAACTTTTCCTCTTTCTCGCCTCTTGAGGGCCTTAGGTTCGGCGTTCCATGGACCACAGGCGACAACAATTGGGTAATCCCACGACGCGTCCCCAGTTCGGAAGCTCGAAATCGTGCACGTCAGATCTTGGTGGATTCACAGTGACGTCCCAGGAGGTCTTAATCGCTAGCTGACAAGAATACGGGGAAGCCTCCGGGTATGCCATCGTAACCTTAACCCACGAGGGTAGTAAGGTGACCTTGTTTAACGGGGGTTATATCAGAAGCTCCACGCGGTGAGGGGCTTGTTCAGCAGCAACTGTGGTACGACCAAGGTGCGAAACGGCGCGACTGCAGATTCCTCAGTCCTCTCGTACAGAATCGGATCGTTTCGGGTATTTCGACACTCCCTCGTCTCGTCCCCTCCGCTGTTGCCTCTCGTCTTCATCAAGTCTGCATGGTTCCACCCTCGTTGTTTGGCCCTGTTATTCCAAGCGCCAGTATTGCCACCCATATATTTGATGGATTTCGCCGCAATCAGTCGAGTAGGGCTTACTCCTTTCCCTCGTCCGCCACACTTTTGTTATCGCCAAAGTTCCCCTGTGATGCCGATGCATATATCGCCAAGCATCGACACGGACTCAGGTCGTATCGAAACTGTGAGTAGTAGTCATTGTATCGTGTCGTTTCCTTGGTCTTATCGATTCCGCCGTTAGATGCTCCCTCAGATGGGTCCGATCGCGAACTCGCTTTCTCCCGCCACACGGAGCGACTGCATGGGGATCCTCCAACGAGAGCAGGATCGCGCGATGACGCTCCTTTCTTCGAGTCCTTTGCTCGCAAGCCTCTTCGTCTCGTACGCCAATCAAGCAGCCGCTCTCGAGTCTACCTCCACCACACCCTCTCCTGGGGGTGAGGAGTTGAGGTCACTTCAGGACACCATCGTCATATTACAGGAGAGGATCGAGAAGCTGACGTCGGAGAATCTTGAGGCGGCGGAGGGGTTGGAGGCGGCCGCGGCTTCTCAGGAAGCATTCCGCTCCCAGGTTTCGTTCCTCAAGGATGTCAGCGCGATCCCAGGTTTCGTTCCTCAAGGATGTCAGCGCGACTCAACAAGATGACATCAAGACCTTACGGGTGGAACTCAGCGAAGCCAAGGGCAAGTACGATCGACTCTTCACAAATTCAAATGCGGAGAGGGCTAGTTTTCAGACCCGGGTCTTTGATTTAGAGGTACGTCTGGGATTTCGTTTGATTGGCGAATTTATCATGCTTATCGGTATCCCGTTTGGATAGGCACAACGACTGGAACTGAAGGAGACAGTTGTTGAACAGCAAGTTAAGATGTCGAAACTCGAGCGCCAGGTCTTCAGTAGTCTTTCCAGGCCCCCCGAGATCGCTACGCCCACCGAGCACGTGGATGCTCGTAAACTCGACAAGCCCGGACCCCGGCCGTCTCCCACCGAACCTACTCCCCCTGGTTTCGCACCGCCAGAAACCTTGTTTAACACTACCCCCAAGTTGCCCGGGACGCCGGGGGAAGTTAAGGAAGATGTCCCCACAACTCCCAAACCTTGGCCCACTTCCTCCCTTACTCCTACCCATCATTCCCAGGTTCCTGCACCCGCTCCCATTCCTACTAAGACCGAGCCAGGGAAACCTCATTCTTTGTGGGACCGCAAGAAGCTCAAAGAGGCGACCCCCCCTGCTCCGGCTTCCAACTTGTATGGTGGTGAAACAATGAATTCCTCCGGTGTTTGGGGAGATGCCTCTGGCGGAGGAGAGAACACCAAGTCGATCGCCATGCCCACCATCGTTGGAGATCGCCAGTCTGTCTTCACCAATACCACTCGTGACCAGAAGAGAGAAAGCCAACGGGAAGGTGTCGTTGAAGGTTTCTTGGGTTCGAACTCGGCTAGGAGAAGGAACGATTCGGCCCAATTGGGAATGGCCGTGAAACCTGCTCCAGCTCCCGCCCCACAGAAGTCTGGTGGGTGGGGATCGTGGGGAAGCTCTCTCCTCAACAACATTGCAAACGTTGTCGAGAGGACACCTTCTCCCGAACTTCCCCCAGCTAGGCCGAAGATTGAGGATCCTCCGAGAGGGTTTACGCCGAGCCAGCCTCCTAAGATTCAACCGGCCGGGTTTGGTTCATTGAACAAACCTGCATGGGGTCATGGTCCTGGTCCTAGTCCTGGGGACAACAACGCATGGGACGCTACGAAGACCGGTCCCACTCCGGCTGTACAGAAGCCTTCCGCTGGACCTGCTTGGGGTGCTAAACCTGCCGATGCTACATTTGGCCCCGGAGGGACCGGTTGGGGAAGCGGAACTGGTTCAACGTTTGGTTCGGGTATGGGCAAGAACCTCCAAGTCGACACTGCGATGAAGCCTCTGGAGAGTAGCCCGAGCATTGCTGGACCGGAGAATATCCCAGAGTTGGCCATTGAGATCAAACATGTTCCTGCTCCTGGAGGCTTCAATAGTTCGGGCTCTTGGAATTCTACGCTCCCCTCGCCCGTTCAGGGGAAAGTACTCGAAACGCAGTTAGAAGAGACCGAGGGGCCTGCGAAGATAGAGGAAGTCGCTACCCCTGCTGAGGAGGAGGAATTTGATTGGGCCAATCAGGGGAAGAAGAAGAAGGGGAGTCGGGGTCCCAGCGTCGCTCAGATCCCGTTCGCGCCGAACACTCCTGATCCCGACAATGCAGACGATGGTCCTACTGGAGGAGGCGGAGTGATCAAGAAGAAGAAGAAAGGACGGAGATAAATTGGTACGCGTTGGTTTTCCTTGGGAGTTTTTTCGTTGCCCTAGATATGCTGTATCTTCACACATTCATCGTTTTCTGTTGCTGCTGTTTCATGCCTCACATTTCTATGTTGGCTACGTGTTATGCTCCTATGTATCCCCCCTCTGTTTTCGTATCACGTTTGGATTTTCTCCGGTTCGGAACCATGGCCATGGCCACAACAACTATATGCCAATATGATCATGCTTTCCCTTCCACTAACAGTTTCGAACCCGTCGGTAGGACGAAAGCTAGTCACAACAGCGGTTGAGCTAGTTTTGAAACATGTTTTCGTTATTCGGATGAGATCTCCTTTTGTGGCTGTCCCGCTCTTTCTTGTTTATGCTTGTTTGTCTTGTGTCCGAGTCACTTATAGTCACATCATCCTATGGCTATCTCCTCAGACTTTCTTCTTTCCCTCTGAGGAGTACGTATCTCTATTTTCCCTCCTTGCCTATCTAGTGCTTACTGTGATTGCAGCTTTGTCTCATCTAGTTTATACTAGGTCCTCCCTCAAGAGACACTCTCCTGCCCACTCCCATTCCCCATCCTACACACATGTCAAGTGATCTATTCACTGCCATCGCCAAACTCCCTGTGCTCCAGGGGGCTTCCAACTATAAAGAGTGGTACCGTCAGATCTTGGGCACTGCTCAACTTGGAGGCTTTGCTGCTGCCTTTGAAGATGGCAAGAACATAGCAGATAGCTTTGCTGGTCTCACTTATGATGGTGCAGACCAGAGAGAGATGAAGGCCTGTGGTCTTATCAGCCTCACCATCTCCCCCCACATTGCAACAGAACTTGAGCTCCCTCCCAAGTTCACTCCACCAGGATCTACCACAATCAGGCATGTCACCACTGCTGCTGACAAGATGACTTGGCTCAAGTCCAAGTATGAGAAGAAGGACACAGTGTCTGTTATTCTTGAGTGGCAAAAGTTGATTACTGGAAAGTTGGTTAATGATGGATCCCTTGAAAAGCAGCTTGACATTCTGTGGGAGCTTCGCTCTTGTTGCTCTCTCAATGGCATCAAGGTTGATGACCATGTGTTTGCTAGCATTATCCTCACCCAGCTTCCTGATACCTACAGTCATATCTCCAATACTCTCCTTGCCATAAAGAAGGTTGAGGATCTCACCCCTGAAGAGGTTTGCTCCAAAATCCTTGAGACAGAGATTCGTCATGGGCATTTTACAGCCTAGATACAGCAGTTAATGGCTGATTAGCACAAGGTACAATGCATGTATACTACAATGCATATAAATTCACAAGATGCCAAAAAAAAAACTGAGTCACAAGATGAAATACAAGAGAAAACCAAACACCCCTGTTTTGCTGATGACTCATGACACCCAGGCAACAGGGGTAAATTCACAATATTTCCATGGGAACCACCTACCACTGTCAAGTGGTCAAAGCTCAAGGATTGACAATCCTTTTAGGTTTTTTAACCCAAGTTGGCCTTGTTGCAGGGGTGCTGGTGGATCTAGAGAAACTGCATGTGACTCTGCAGAATCAGATCCTACTCAGATTACAAAAACCTAACTCTTGGTTGTGGCAGTGGGACCAACTGGGTGCTCAGATCTAATGTGGTCACTATGATGAAGTAACCGGAGAATGTCCCAGATTTGGTTTTGGGGATGGTCAAACACACGGTGTGTTCATCCAGCCCAGGGTGGCTTTAGTGGTGCGATAAAGCCGCAATGGACACGAAGAAATCCAAAGAGGTCTTGGGTTTCAGGAAAGGGGCCCGAGGAATCTTCGGCGATCCTCCCGACTGTACAGGAGAAGGCACTCGAACCTCAACTAGAAGTGACCAAAACACCAATGAAAATCGAGGAGCCAGGTGCTCCCGTTGAGGAAGATTCCATTCGGTCGAATGTGGCGATGGAGCGTCAGGTCCTGAGCGAGCTTGACGTCGCCGATCCTGAGTATTCTGGTGGTGGTGGTGGCGGCGGTGGAAAGAAGAAGGGAAAGAAATGAGCGTTTGTATCAGCGAATGCCTCTCGTCGACGATTCTGCACGTGCTGTATTCTTCATAAATCACTGCCCATAGTCTGTCAGGAGCCTGAACGCGGTCTTGAGTCACGTTAACTTATTCGCTTCGTTCCCCATCCGGATCGGCGGTGAGGATATTCCAAGCAGCAGGGGTCATCCGCGCCGTAACATAGACCGATCGACGTGGAGTTACGATCGTGAAGCTGACCCCGTCTCGCGCTCGTTCGCACTGCACCATCCACAACAGCCTGTGTCCCCGATCCGTATCGTCTGAATCGCATCACATTTGTTGTTTGACTCTGTTATGTCAGGCGCCAAGGACTCCCTATATATTCCATGGATCCCGCTGCAATCAGTCGACTAGGGCTTGCTTTTCCCCCTTCCGCCACACTTCCTACGAGCGCCAAAGTCCCTTACAATGCCTATGCATATCCCTTCGAGCACCAATACGGACTCGGGTAGCATCACGACTGTGTGAACCGTCTATGCTGTTTTGTCGACCCATCCTGATCAGTCCATTTGTAGTTGCTCTCCGGGGCGGGTCCGTTCACGAACCCACTTTCCCCCACTACACAAAATGACATCCTGGGGATCCTCCAGCGAGAGCAGGATTACGCGATGTCGCTTCTTTCTTTGAGCCCTTTGCTCTCGAGCCTCTTCGTATCGTACGCAAACCGAGCCGCCGCCCTCGAGTCGGCCTCCGCCACACCTTCCCCTGAGAGCGAGGACTGGAAGGCGCTTCAGACTACTATCGTCATATTACAGGAGGAGAACGAGAAACTGAAATCGACAAACCGTGAGATGATGGGAAAGTTGGCGGCTGCCGAAGCCTCTCAGGAAGCATTTTGCTCCCAGGTCTCGTCTCTCAAGGAGGTTTGCACCACTCAACAGGACGACATCAAGTCTTTGCAGGAAGAACTCGTCGAGGCTAGGGGGAAGTACGATCGACTCGTGGTAGATTCGAACGCGGAGAAGGCTGCTCTTCAGATCCGGGTCCTGGATCTCGAGGTGAGTTTGAGATTCTGTCTGGTGGGCGAATCGATTATACTTATCGACACACCGTGCGGACAGGCACATCGAGTAGAACTGAAGGAGGCTGTGGTCGAGCAGCAGGTCAGGATATCAAAACTTGAACGTCGATTGCCTGACGATATCCCGCCGGTCATGTCGACCCGCCGATCACCCTCACCGCCAGCAAGATCAAGAAGTCCATACACGCTCAGCCCAACTAGTCCCCGTTCCCCCATTTCACGCCTTCAGACCCCACTACCGGACGGAGGTGAACCAGTACCCAGCCTGTCGCTAGCCGGGCCCTTCGAAGTGGGTGGGCCGTACGCGCCCCCTTTCCCCGGTCCCCATAGAACGGCCAATCCTCATCCTGTATCGCGAATCCCACCTGTCGCTTCAGGACCCGGTTGTGGGGGGCCGCGCCAGCAACCTTCGAAGTCAAGCCTCGATGCCTGGTATCATAATTACTAGGCGAGCGTCGAGTAAGTCTATTACTACACGAACGCCAGCCCGGGTTTGAATAGAATGAATATGAATGGATTACGTATTCCTCACAGAACAAGAAGACTGTGAGGAGAAAAGAGCGAACGAAACAAAGTCGTGTATCTGACTCGTGATGTAACAATGGAACGACGGAACAAAGGTGCAATATTCTAATACCTGGCTCAAATCGTTTACTGGTGACACTCAATGAGTCCCAATGATACCACCTTTGGACCGGATAAACCATGGTGGTCTCTCAGTCCGATGGCACGATGTGTGAGGGGTTGGAGAGATTGAGGGTTACACTAGTGTTTCCTCGCATGTATTCTGGTGTCTGTTTAATGAGAAAGCAAGTCTCACGCACGGCACGGGTGGATATCCTACTATGGATTCTATTCGTTGAACTGAACTTTAAGCTTGACATCAGCAAAAGCTATTGCCAACTCGTTCTCCCAACGGCCAAACGTGACCAAATTCCACATCACAAACGACAATCGAAATTTCAAAAAGCGCTGAGCTTTGTTCCAGCCGCCCACTCCCTACTGCCCCAATGGGCTCAACTTCTAAAGCGAAACGCCTCACCTCCACCAAAACCAAGTCAACCGTCGTTCCCAGAATCCCACAAGAGATCATCGATGAGATCCTGGGTCACCTCCGAGGCACCGACACGAAATCCCTCCGATCGTGCTCCCTCGTATCCAAATCATGGGTCCCGTCGTGCCGGCGGTACCTCTTCCACGCTATCTTCTTCGATTCGAGGTGTATGGCGAGATGGCTCAAGAGGTTTCCGATACCGGAAGAGAGTCCCGCACGCCACGTCAGGGATTTGCGCCTCACGTTTGGGGCGTATCGCCGCGCTCCTGAGAAGTTTTTCGAATACACCCTGTGGTTTACGAACATGGAGAAGATAACTTTGTTCGGGCATGGAGAGTCCCAGCCGTCGCGGATACCTTCGTATGCGAGGTTACCGCAGTCTGTGACCTCTTTGGCCATCTACACGCACACGATCTCCCTCGTGCAAATCCGGGATATTATGGTGCAGCTACCGAACCTGGACGACTTGTCTCTATCGGGGTCCCTGGTAGCGGCGGATAGGAATACATCGCCGGGGATTGGAGCAGCCCTGAGGGGGAGGTTCGGTGGGCAGTTGCGACTCCTCGAGGAGTGCGCTGATACGGATGTCATAAACATGTTATTGGAGGTTCCGACTGGATTGCGTTTTGTCGAGGTGCAGATCCACGGTACGTACGAGCATCTCTCCTCGGCTGCGGGGCTTGCAGAGGCGTGTGGCAACACCCTCGTGAAGCTGTCGTACGTGGTCACCATCCACGGTAAATCCTTCCTCTTCTCCTGGGTCCACGGGTTCTAGTGCGTGAGGCGCTGTCACTGACACTATCCCCCAACGTAGATGGTCGGGAGGTTTATGACCGGTTCTTTGACTTTTCCAAAATCCCAAACCTCCAAGAAGTGAACATTGGGGTCGGTTGGGTCCGCGGAGGTCTACCTTGGATCCCTATGACTCTTTCAACGCTCAAACCCGCCACTTCTCCACACTTGTCCGCCATCCGGCTCGAGTACTCCATCCGACACACCAGAGACCCGGATATCAGTACCATCGAGGACGATCTCCGACGGGCCGCAGACGAAGTCGCCCGGATCCGACGTGAATTCGGGGGAGCGGTGGATGCAGCTATGGTTCGGGATCCATGGTATCTGTGAGGTAGTGTTGGGTACGCTTGGTGTAAGGTTTCTTTCTGTGGAATGGACGACGCCTCGTGACCTTGTTGATTGACCTTCATTTCTCGCAGATCCTTCGGCATTGAGATCGTTGAAATGGGGTGCGCGGATGCCCTTTTCATTTGTCTCTTTCGATTGGTCATTTAGCGGCTTTGAATCGTTCGACCATGCACGCCGCATATTACAGTTCAGGATAATGCGCGGCATATGCAATCCACGGCAAATTACGATTTCGACTCTCCCACATCTCTTCCCCCCCTCCTGTTCATACGTATCCTGTAATACCCTTCTCGATACCTTTCCTGTGGGTGACTCGGGTATCTGGTGATCCGAAGCCATTAACCCATGTACTATTCCCCACGAAGACAGTGCGTGTATACCCCAATGACGACCTCGAGCCCTCCTCTCGACCACCTCTCCCCCACCAAACTCTCTTGAGACTACTCTTCCAGCGTTTCGATTGTTGTCGCTGCATCTCTTCAGTTCGGATGGGGGGTGCCTGGATTCCAGATATTTTCAGCACGTCCTTCATCCTTTCAATAAATCTGTCAGATATTTGGCATGTGTGTTGGGATTAGGAATATCAGGACTAGTCAAGAGACCAGGCGAGATCACACTAGTGATTTCCCTCATCGAAGGTAGAGGTAGACACAGTCGCCCTTCATCCAAAGTTCGTCGTGTTGCCCAATACCACCGTCCGTACCGTCCTCACGAACGACCCCGGCCCGCAGGTTGGCCGTCCGACCCGTAACTGAGGTAAACGATCTGGGGACAAATGTAACTGAAATATCATCGGATCGCGGAGGACCGTGATTACAATATCCATGACGGTCATCAACGCAAACACGGCCAAATCGGGCTCGGAAAAGATCTGACCGGAGAAATCGTGGTCCGCGGGTTTACCCCAAGCCAACCGACTGGGCCTGGTTCGATGTGTTAACCTGCCTAGGGTGTTGGTGAATCCGGGGCCAACAATGCTTTGGGCGCTGCGAAGCCGTTTTGTTCCCCTTTGATTGCACAGAGTTGGAACAGCGGGATTAGTTCGAAGCTCGGTTCGAAGGGTGCCTTAGGACTGGGCCGCTCCCTCCAAGGAAAACGCTAATCGCCTGTCGGAACCTTCGATGCCGGGGGAACGGGTACCCTCCTGAGGACGAGTTCGGTGAGGCGAATTTGACCAAGGACGGAAAGGAACAAATGTCGTGGATCGTTGAAGCCCCTCCTGAAAATCAACAGCGATTCCGTAAGCATTGTATTCTCCATCCATTACTTCTGCTGTCACTCAGATCTTTGGTCCTATTTTTTTACGCACCGCGTCTATTCAAGCGTATGGTCTCTTGGGACTCGGAACCCGACGGCGTGACATAAAGGGAAACGACCGTGGAACAAACAGTTGTGACATTCAGCGCCGTGGGGTGATCAATGATCGAATGAACACAGCGGGTCGCCGAGCGTGGAATCAGGATCTCGAGGTTAACGTTTCCCACACTCATGGGTCCCCTTCTGGGCCTTCCCCCACTAACGTCCTCGTTGCACATTGTCTCTATAGAATCGTTTTCGTCGTTTGATACTGTTCCAAACGCTCGGGAATTTCACCTATATATCCCATGAATCCTGTCCCGATTGGTCGATTTGTTCTGCGGTTCGTCTCCTCCCCTCCTCCACGATTCTGCCAACACCAAGGTCTCCTTGCAATGCCTATGAATGTCCATTCGAGCATCGACACGGGCTCGAGTAGCATTGCGACTGTATGAACTTCCCACACTGTTCTTGTACCCTGTCCAATCCGTTGAACCCGTTTTAGCTATTCCCCCGGACGGGTCCGACCGCAAGCCCGATGCCTCCCACCACACAGCATGATATTCTGGAAATCCTCCAGCATGAGCAGGACCACGCGGTGTCGCTTCTGTCTTTGAGCCCTTTGCTTTCAAGCCTGTTCGTTTCGTATGCCAATCGGGCTTCCACGCTCGGATCGGCTCCCTCCGCACCCCTTTCCGAGAATGAGGAATGGAAAGCCCTCCAAGACACCATCGCCGCATTGCGGGAGGAGAACGGGAAGCTGAAATCGGAGACTAGTGAGATGGCGGGAAAGTTGGAGGCGGCTGAAACTTCCCAGGAAGTGTTCCGTTCCGAGGTCTCGTCTCTCAAGGAAGCCAGCACGACTCAACAAGAAGAGATCAAGGCCTTGCGAGCGGAACTCTCTGAAGCCAAGGACAAGTACGACCGAGTCGTGGTAGATTCGAACTTAGAGGCCGCTCTCAAGGCCCAGATCTCGGACCTTGAGGTAGGTTTGGAATTCACGCCCGATCGTGGATTGGATGCGGTCATTGACATACGTCGTATGGTTAGGCGCAACGGGGACATTTGAGGGATACGGCGGTTAAACAACAGATCAGGATATCGAAACTCGAGCATCCGATGACTGACGATACCCTGCCGATGCACGGACCATTTTCACCGACCCTCCGGCCTGTGGATTCGAGTGTTTCCACTCCATCTCTCCCAGACTCCCCTATTCCGCCTTTCCAGACCCCATTGCCTACTTTTTCCAATTCCCACGGAATCAGTGGGTTAACGGGCATACCGCTTTCTCCCGGTACCGCTGGGAATCTCAAACCCCATCCTACACCGGGAAGATTGATCCCTCCGAGACGCAAACCTAGTATCGGGGATCGGCGACCTGAAGCGACCTTGAGCGGCTGGTTTGGTGATGAAAATTAGCATACCACATGATCCTGAACAAAATTTCCTCCGGATCGGTAGATAGATACTATACTCTCTTCTGAGTCCGGGGACAGGATGCCCTGGCGCAACAGAATGTGAAGCAACCGAAAGCTAGTGTGTCCATATCCGTATACTGATGCTCTGTTCAGTAAGAGAACGGGTTTCAAGACGTCCCCAAACGCACAGCTTGTAGAAATGGAGGTCATTGTTTACCGACGTAGTGGGTGTTTCGTACAAGATCGACTGATTATTCCCGGGACCTTTATGGTCCAGGGTCTTAGCGACTTTGCGACTTTTTTAGGACAGCTCTCCACCAAAAACCTGATTTCGTGCAAGTCGTCACATGTCACGCTGTGACGTCCCTGTATGGTAATTTCCCATGGGCCTCCTGGAGTTGTCACGGTTGCGGCCTCTCCAAATACTCGCCCATGGTGGGGTAAACTTGTTGCGTGGGGTTTAAATTTTAGAAACAAATCAACGCGTACGCGGGCCTGCAATGAGGTTAACGCGTCGAGTAGTTCCCCGGATAGCGGGGTCCAACACCCTTGTGTCGTTGGGAAATTTTAACCGTCGATCTTCTGCCCCCCAATACGATAGGCTTGAGTTCTGAAGGGGGCAGCGAGTGCACACCACAGTTCGTCTGATGTGATTCTTGGCGTCGTACGAGGCCTCCGGCGCCGATGCGTGAGAACTCCCTCCAGTGGCTCTCGTCAGTGATGTCTTAGGTTGTTTCG
>Ga0307515_10021412_pt1 | contig 11467 bp, 3 predicted proteins | sample 17_EM_MG_FD_194513 | JGI IMG/M metagenome (GOLD analysis project Ga0307515, IMG submission 194513) | Populus trichocarpa ectomycorrhiza microbial communities from riparian zone in the Pacific Northwest, United States - 17_EM | ecosystem: Host-associated > Plants > Roots > Unclassified | place... | reverse complement strand
TTATCGTTAGCCCAGATTATTTCTAGGTCGGTCCCCTATAAGAACTTACGCCTAGTAGACGTCTACAATTATACTTACTATACTATCTAGTCTTTAGGCTATAGAAAGTATAACCTACGCATTATAGGGCCTTTCTTATCCCACTATAGCAGCGTAACCTAACCTATAATAGACGCCTATAACCATAAGGGCGTAATATACTCTAATTGCTAACGGGCCTACTGTACCCGCCATAGGTCCATAACCCGCTACGTAAGCTAGCACTTAATGTCTCTCGTCTACAGGCCCAAGGTATATATCGGATGGTCTAGTAGCAGCTCCTAAATCTTTATAGCGACGCCATAAAGGGCAATTAGCCTATCCCCATCATAGGTAATAGCATACGCTAAGTACGCCAATATAATCGGCGCCTACGCATCCAGAATTGCCCGTTTAGGGTTCCGCTAAGCAGTATTAATAAAGAAATTTAGGAATAAGTTCCTTAGGGTCTTAATTAGCGGGAGAGGCGCCTAGATACTATAAGGGTAATACTTATACACAATCATCTTGTTGCATTCCCAGACCAGCTAGTCCCTATTAAAGTACAATATATAGGGTAAGAGCACCTGCTCCTGTAGCACCTAGGCCTAAACATTAAGTAGTAAGCGCGTAAAGCTCTTACTTTAGACCTTAACGTCAGACAGGTAGAAGGGCTGCCGCTTACCTATAATGCCAATAGTAGCTAAGTATAGCAGCACGGCCCGCGGGTCGCGAGCGTAAAAGTAGCCGCCCTAGCCGTCTAAGGATGCAGTTACCGCAATATCGTAATAGGAGTTACTGTAGACCTAGCCTATTAACAGTAATTTATACACCTAGTCCTCTTTTAAGTCTTATATAATATAGAGAGAGTTAATCCAGATATACTTAACACCTAGCCTCTTAGTAACCTCTATAGCATCTTAAAATATCTTAATAAGGGACTCTAGAGGTACGCCTTACTTCCTCGTACTAATATTAGAGGTCTTAAGTTTTTTAAGGATAATTTTCCCCTAGTAGTAACTTAGCGTTATATAGCGCATACCTTACGGTATTTCGTCCCTCTTATACAGCTAGATAAAGTTAGAGTCACTTAATATATAGAAAAGCCGTATTAGTTTAAACTCCCCGCCTTTCTAAGTTAGATAATAGGCAGCATACCTTATTAAATAAGTTTCCATCTATTCCCTAGCCAGACCCCAACTCAATACAGATCCTATATTTAGCTCTACACTTTCTTTCTAAAGAAGGGTTAATAATAGCTCTATAAAAAGGAATTAGAGGGAGCTAAAATCCAATATATAATTTGCTAAGAGCGTATAACACACCTTTACTAGCTTTATAAAGCCGAAAGTTAAGGTAGATACTATCCTTTTTACCCTCTATATTAAAGCCTATTTAGAAGATAAGCCCTTTAGCAGGATTTCCGGTTCCTAGGCTATAGTAAAAGTTCTATATACCTAGTTAATGGCGTAAGTATATAGCTAGCAACGCGTAGACGTCGCAGCCATCCCAAGCAGCAACTTTAAATTCCGCTAGCGTACTATAGTAACCTCTAACCACATTATTATTCTCCTTAATAGCCCAGGCCAAGCCCTTTAGATTTAAAAATGTCTTATAGCATACTCTATAGAGCATCACTATATAAGCATATAGAAGACAAGTTATACACTAAAATGTGGGGTAGAATAACAGGAATGTAAGGGAGTAAGTAATTACCTTAAGGCTAGATTAAGAGTGAATATTAATATATATAAGAGAATAAGCTAGTTAGTATTCCTCTTAGGCAAGCTAAAGGCGCGCTTATAATTGCTACACATTTTAATATCGGCCTTATTAGCTAAAAGGGTAGCTAAGTAAGTAGATATAGGCGCAGACTAAATCTAGTCTAAGCTAGGCCAACTGGAACTGTATAAGAGGCCAGCATAATTAACTAACTAGGGGTAGGCCTATTACCTACATCGTCTAGTAGGGGTACGTTTGTCGTTAAGGTCGGAAAGACAAAAACATCTCTAAAAGAAAAGCTGTAAATGTCTCGGGATATAGGGTTACTACGGTAATTAAAGCGGAAAATACTTTAAGCTCGGCCCTGCTAGCAGGGAGGGTAATTAAGCCACACCGACTAGACCCTTGTTTTTGTGGCGTAAATATATATACATATATCCGTTTTCGTAGTATAGAGTAAGTTCTTTAAATACGCCCTAGTAGCTTAGTATTATCCCATATAGTCGTATATTACAGTAAACTTTTCTTTATAAAATACTTTATAGATAAATATCTAGCTCGTTCTTATTTATACTACTTACCTCTTTTTTATATTCTTATTAGGAAATATAATCCCTATATAAGTTTTATAATCTTTATAGGATCAGCATAGTAACTCTTAGCAGTAACTTTACTATCCAAATCTTTTGCTAATTTTAACGCAAAGCTCTAGCTTACCTAGGGAACTATATTTTATAGCTAGTTTAAATCTTCCAATTAAGCCCTGTTTAACACTAAAATTTAGTCCAATTTAACATTATACTACTTATAGAGATACTTATATCTTCTAAGCCTATATTTATAAACGAGTTTAATACAATATATAGGCCGCGTTCCTTAGCTATCCTTCTACTAATACACTCTTTAAGGCCATTAGTTATATAAGTCACAATATTAATTTACTAGCACTTTCTATACTAACCAATGTTAAATATAACCAACTTAAGATATACCCACTCCTCGTATAGCTTTAAGGACGGCGTAACACCTTATTAAAGAAAGCTTTACTTAAGCTTTATAGAGCGCCAGCGGCTATAATTAAGCGTAAGACAGTCTACTATCGCGACTAGGGGTTTTTATTATCCTTATAAAGCAAGGGAGCATATTAAAAAACAACACCTAAAGTACTTTAAATAAGAGGACCTAATTCCCTATCCTAATAAATATTATAAACTGTCTAGGATCGTTCTTTTTAGCTATTCGTCCTTTAAAAATCACATAGTAACTATTTACGAATATTTCCTATTACTATACACACTTAAATATTCCAGAGAACTAAACTATCCTATAACTTTTTATTTTTAGCACCAAACGCCAACCCTATTAAGCTTTAAGCTCTGGGCTTACTTAAATTATATAGCATAAGCCTATCTACGGCCGCTTCTCCTACTAATCTAACCCGCTAAATCAAATTAACTTAGACGAGTAATCTAGTAAATTAAGATCCGCTAGTTAGTAACGGAGGTATTTATTCTATAAGCTTAAAGTCATTAACCTAGTTACTATCCCTATCTATCTTATATATAAGTATCTTACGCAATCCAACAATAACCATTACAAAGGCACGGAAATTTTTATTAGCAATCTCCTTTTATATAGTAGACCCTTTAATATAAGATTAAAGCTGCTTACGGACACTTCCAGATATTAAATCTTTGCGTTTTCTATAAATCCAGTTATAGATCGTACTTAATCGGAATTAATCGCCGCTGAATTTTAGCCTAAGAATCTTATTTAGCCCTATAAACTTAAGCTATTCCACTTTATTAATATCCTCTTCTCCCATAAATCCCAAGTAGCGGATTTAGATATTCTTAAACTTAATAACAGTATAGAGTTTCTTATTATCTATAATAAGGAGATTAACAAAACCTATATTATTAGTCCACTATATAGGTCAGCTTTACGTTAGCTATTATAGTATATTAACAGTAATTTAACCTTCCTAACTATAAATTTAGCCGTAGGTTTAATGGCAGGGTTCTTAAGAATCGCGACTTAGATAATACTTCAATGGTGTCCCTTATTCTTTAAAAATGCGTCTCTAATAACATCATACTATCGCATTAGGTGGCAGTACGCAGTAAGTATACCTATTAGGTTATTAGTTCGAGCAAGAGTATATAGAGTATTTTTAATAGAGTTATATAAACTAAGTCAATTAAGGAGCGTAGTTTTAAATCTCTTCGCAGCGACAAGGTTAGGTATCTTTAAGAATTTAAAGGGATTGTCCAAATTAAATATTAGGCCACCTATATAGACCATCAAGGATCGCCATGTAGCTATATCACCTTCTCCAGCAGCCAAGGTATTCTAAGTAGGCAAGAATATAAGATTTATACTTATAGTGTAAAATTTCCTAGTAATAACGAAGATAACTTACTAGTTAGGGTAGACTAAGGCTAAGGAGCACTTCCTTAAATAGAATCCTTTAGTAAGAGCCATGCTCGTCCTTTTAAAGTGCAAATTATATATCTTTTACGGCTGCAGGTGCCCCTACACAAATCTATAAGAAGGGCTTAGAGACTTCTAAGTTTGGGGGGTTTTTAGTATTAGGCCTTTCTTATAGCTTAACTAACTATATATCCAATAATTAGTAATAGAGTTAGGTAATACCTCTATTTACTTACTTAAAGATATAAAAGAGCAGTTTAGGTATTAAAAACCGGGTTAACACTATATTCCTAGCAGAAGTAATAACTATTAGCGTGGTGTTCTAATTCCCTAAGGTGCTTTTATACCTCTTCCTTATTATTATAGATAACTATTAGCGCTCCTAGCACGTCGGATTAAGTTAATCCACAAATAGTTGAAATTTATAGACTAAAGGAGATGTTTTCATAATCGTTGGCGCCGCTAGTAAGGCCACTTAGAAGAAAAGGGGTGACTCCAGTAATATACACATTTTTAATACTATAAGACCACTTCGCGCTAGCTTTAATATAGGACCAAAATATCTTTAAAATATAAAAAGGCTTAATATTGGACCACGACCTTAGATCATGCGGATCTATATACTTGTTAGTATAAGTATTATATTTATTCGCTAGCAAATAGATCTTTAGGCGTTAGGATAATATAGTATATAGTAGGCTAGAATAAGCATACCCCTTATATATCCCATAGGGGATAGTACTCCTCGCCTCTATTGTAAATACCTTAAAGCGTAAGATTAATAGCCTTAATAAGGCCTATAAGATTTCCGGCCGGGTCGTTCTTAATAAAATTTAAGGTTTGCGATATAAATAATTCGCTAAGATCTTTAGTGTAATTAAGCTTAAACATTAACAGCCTACGGTTAATTAATCTCCTAAGAAACTCCATAAATTCGTTAAGATTGTAAAAACGGTTAATGCAAAAGAAGTTAAATTCTAAAATAAGATATCGTCTAGGCCGAACTATACCATTTTTAACAACTTTATCTACGTTAAGATCCTAAATTTAGCGTAAGTAATATATACACGTAAATCTTATACTAGAAGTATTCTATACCCACATACCTTAAAAAGCTCATTATATTCGTTACGGAACTTAAATCCATAAAAGTATCGCAGTATAGTAACGGTGAGAGACTTTCTAAATCGCCTAGGGCGGCAAACAAGCTTAATGTTTCCCCCCTATTCAAGCTCAGGGATATATTCCATCTTATTAAAGTATGCCCCTCTAGGGACTTAGCAAATTGTATAGAAGTCCAACTTACCTAAGGGGAACCCTTTCAGCTCGCCGGATACCACAAGCTTTAAGCTTAATAGCAATAGCGCAGTAAAATTTATACGGCATACTACTAGAGGAATCCGTTTTATACAAGCATGGCAGTACGGGAGGAGGGAAGCGTAGGAAGAAAATTAGAGTGTAGAACTTATTAGAACGGCGGAGCGCCTATATAGGCTTATAAGCTAATTACTAATTATTAGTATAGTAAACAAGTAGAGCAGCGAGAGAAATGGCTGTAAAGGTATATAGCTAGGATAAAACGCGGCGCGTATTAAATATAAAAAGGCTCGGTTAATACTAGCAAGCTTAGCGTAAGCTTAGCGCCTAAAGTTATAAAAGTAGTAGGTATTGCTACCTCGCAGTTTAACAATAAGGGTAATATTAGTAAAAGTGATGAGATAATAGATACGAGCTTATAACCTATTTAAAAATGGTTATATAGAGGTAAGTTAGAATTTTAAGAGACGGTAGCTTATAGTCTATAGTGTTACTAGAAGTATAGTTAGGTAACGTATATAATAGGGTTATAAAGGTAGCTATAAAGGTTTTAAACATTAATACTTAAAAAGCGCGTCGGAGCATAGATAAAGCAAGCGTATAGATAAAATTTATTTATAAAACCTACAAACCTTTATAACTAGGGTCACCTTTATAACCCCATTACATACGTTAAATAAAAAGAAAACCGCACAATTAAAGTTAAAGATTTCAGTTAGATTTTATTTTAGGATATACAATTCTTAGCTAGTACCTTTATAATATCCTTAACTAAAAGGTTCGTTATAGAAGAGCTACAGCTAAGGTGGAGAACTCCTTTTATACGCGCTTTTAGGACTTCTTTACTATAAAAATTTAATCTACCTAATCCACTTAAGCATTTTTCCCGCCTAAAAAAGAAGAGGTAATAATATAGGTCTAAAGCCTTCCTATAAACAACACTAAGCTATCTCTTAAGGAATATCTAAGCGCTTAACCCTAAAATCTATGCATCCTACACTCCCTAACCTCTCCCTAAGCCAGCACAACCGTTATAGCCTAACTATATTACCACACCCCCACGCATTTAACCAAGCCTTAAACCTACACTTAATAAGGCGGCCTAACTCCTGCTACTCCTATACCCCCTTCCACCTCCCCCTTAATATTTTTATCCTTATCCTTAACCTTAATCGCATCTAATAACCCACTAAAATCCATCCTAGCCCTCCCGCGCCCCCTTACACCCCCACTTACACTGCCCTCCTTCTCTTAACTCTAACTTTTACCCCTCTTACCAGCCCTCCTTAAGCTCCTACTCTGCCGCAAACTCCCTACACTCCCATTCAACTCCGCCGCCATATTCTACGCCTAGGGCGCAGGCGCGGTACGCGGCCTACTAGCCAGTAAGATAGATGCGGCACGTAGCTAGGGCAGGAGTAGGGGGACAGAGGGCACTACATTAGTGTAAAAAGCAAAGTCCTTAGCAAACGCAGCGGTAGTAGGGGGTTTCGGCGTTTTATCGCCATCGCGGTCGGTAGAGGCATCAGCGGTAGCAAAGGAGAGCTTAGAGACGGAGAAGTCAGCGCTAACCATGCTATCGCTACTGGTGTCATTAGGGTCGGTATAGCGGGCCAGGTCGCGGCGGAAGAAGGGTAGGCGTAGGGACGAGCCAGACAGCGCGCGCTTTAGGTCCTTAACGCAAACCGCGGAATATATACTTAAGGTACTAAGCGGGGTAGTAGATAGGCTGCCCTAGCGTAGGGAGGGGAGGCCATTATGCCTAATAAGGCCATAGGCGGCGGAGGGTAGGCGGCTATAGTATTTATACGCATATGGGGATATCGGTGAGTAGTTATCCACTATACTATTAGGGGTATTAACGGCGAGGAGATTGCGGTGGCCTAAAGTCGTATTAGTGCCGGTACGCAAGCCGCTAATTAAGGCTAATAAGCTGCTATCTTTAGCTATGCTAGTAATATAGGCGTCTTTAGTCCAGTCTAATAGAAGCTATTCCCTAATTTTAGCGGGTAGTAGCGTCTTTAGTTTAGGGTTAGTAGGAGAGATATTAAGCGATATAGAGAATAAGCGGCTAAATAAGCTTAAAGGGTTAAATAGAGGCAAGTATAAAGCTAATAAGTAGCTATCGGCTATCCTATCTACTAAAGCTTCTTAATTATTAAAAGGCTTAAGAGTTTCTATCTACACAATTTCCGCTAAAACCCTTATAGAATTTGCAGATCTTAAGGGAATATTAATGCGGTTTAAAGGCATAGGGGGTATATAAATACTCTTTAGCCATAGCCCTTTATCATTTCTCCGTAATATCTTACTATAAAGGGCTCTTCTAATAGAAAAAACCTCGAAGTTAAAGGCTATACTAAACGCCTATAGATATCCATGCATAACACTACCAATTTAGATTTTCGCTTTAGGGTGGTTAATTATCTAGATGTCCTCTTATAGTCGTATAATTATTAAAAGGCCAGTTCTAGCACTATTCACCCCCAACTTTTAGACTAGATTTACAAGTAGAAGATACAGTAGTAGAATATCTGGCTCTAAATCTATATATTAATATACGTTTTCGTAAATAACAAGATATAATAGCGTAAGGAAAGTCTTTTTCTATTACTTAAGAGGCTTCTCTCTTTAAGACGCGTTAAACGCTGCTCTTCTTACTATATTATTACCCTTCTTATTCACCTTCTCATTCTCCTTCTTTTCTGCCCTTAAAGTTCGGCGGTCCTCTACTACCCACAAATTACCTTTTTTTAGCTTATAGTTAAGCCATATAAGCAATATATTAATATAAGCTTTCTACACTCTTCTACTAGGGTCCTAGAGAAGCCATTATATCCCTTCCTAAACCGATATTTCTACTTAACTACGACTTATAGCGTATATAGAACCACCCGGCCTCTAGGTATTAGCAATAGTTAAGATTTCCCTAACAGCTACTAATATAGTTAGTTTAGCATTTTTAAATAAGAAAAAGCTATCTATATAAGCTAGCTTTTTATACAAGTTTGCAGAACTAGCTACCGCGTCAATAGCTATATTTAGGTCTTTAATAGCTGCCGCTACCGTTAGGACATTAGATAAAGGTAAAGGCTTTAGCCTTAATAACAGCGCTAAAAGTATATTAGAGATTTAGTTTATATAGTAGATATAGGTAGCAAGGCTTCCTATAGCTTTTTATAATATAGCTAGTAACTTAACTTTAAAAGATAAGGGTTCCTTCACTATCTCTATTATAACTCCGCCCGTTAAATTCCCAAAAGATAATAATTTAGTTATAGGGTTCTTCAGCTCTATCCTAGATCCTACAGCATTTATCTATTAATAGTAAGGGTAAATAGTTAAGCTATTTCCTCCAAGTTAAAGTAAAAGTAGGGTATGCGAAATTAGCCTAATTAAGACGTCTATAACACTAAGGCCTATAAAGTTAATAGGTAAGCTTAATAGGTAGTTAATAATAGTTACTAGCACAAGTTGCCTTTCTATATCTTTTTTAACAATAAAACTACGAATAAGTACCTCTATAGCACTAATAAGAATAGTATATTAGTCCTAAACAGGAGCCTAACTATAAATTATTGCGAAGAGTGCTATAGGCCAGCTTCCGGTATATAAAGGCCGATTTTTATAACTTATAAAATATTTATATAGTTTAACACAGCTCCTAATAAATTTAAGTACTATAGACGTAGCTAGTTAAAGTTAACCTTAGTTAAAGTTAACCTTAGTTAAAGTTAACCTTAGTTAAAGGCCGTAAAAATATAGCATAAGGCTTACAGCGCGACAACGCTAATATCTTCCTCTACTAGCTTATCTACGTCTTCTATAGTCCCAAATACAGTAGCTAGATCTCCTTTAACTATTTTAACGGTCCAAACAGTAGATACGCTTTACCTACGCTAATATATAATTTCCTTATCTAATTCCTTCTTTTCCTACTTACGGGTTTTAAGTTATTTAAGATAATTCCCCTTTTCCAAATATATATTTAATAAAATAATAGGTATTATAACAGCTAATTATCTTCCGGTCTTAGCCGCCAATACGTCTAATAATACTACCCCTTTTATCGCTTTTAGGCCAGCTTTTTAAAAATATATTACTACAGGCCAGCTAATAGGTATTTTAGTATATAATACAACCTCCTTTAATATAAATTTAGCATAAAGCTGTACTATTTCCTTATATCGCCTAATATAGTTCTGGTCTATAGCTAAAGATACTAGGTCTTAGTATATATAGAATATCTTAAATATAGGGACAGACTCTTTAACTATAGTAATATTATTAAACTAAAGAACGGTGCAAAGAATGCGTAGGACTGCGCTAGCGTATAAGGGGAGGTCACGTAGACATTTTTTAATAAGCGCCTTAAGTATCTTAAGGGTAACCTAAACATTACTATAAAGAAAGATTATTAGTTTAAACGTTTAACAGGTGCTTAAAGATAGCTATACTTAGGACTAGTTTAAAATATATATACCCTATCTAGCCCTTCTAGACATTACTAGTTATGCGTTTATCTAAGAAGTTACTAACTTTTTAAAGCTTACTCTATCGCGTGCTAGTATAATAAAGTAGGTAGCTTAGCTCGCTAGAGTTTAGCTTTACCTCTATAGTATTTTTCTAGAACTTAGGATAGCATTTTAAAACTAAAACCTAGTGCTTAGGTTAATATACCTAGCGTATAATATATATTAAAGACATTAGGACTAACTTAACGCGGATTATATAGGAATGGGGGATAACGGCTATAAGGGGGAGGATAAGAATAGTCTAGTACGGCGGGACTTAAGCCCTAGTAAATACTAGAGTAATAAGGAAGTATGCGCTTTAATATCCCTAAATAGTAGTAGCGTAATAAGCGGATTTATAGTAGTATAGATATAAATATAGTCACTTTTAGTCGGCTATTAGGACCTTACTTTACCCTATATTATTAACCCTATTTACGCTAAGAAACCAATAACAAACATTAAGGGAAACTACTAACTAGCTATTACCATTTACCTAGTGCCTTTACCATAATTAGACAATTCTTATACTTTACTTAGATGGAAGAAACTATCTTACATTCCCTTTAACTCCTTTTAATACTACGGCATCTACGCCCGCCTTTAGACCCGCTAATTTAAGTATATACATTTTAAAATACCTAAGGTGCTTTTAACTCGTCCTCTAATATATATAGCCTATAGGTATAAGTTACTAGGGATTTTAAGCGCTACAAACTCTATATCTTTTAACCACTAGATAAGGTTTTAACCTTATACTAAGGAACTTATAAGTATTAAAGGTACCGTAGCATATATACGTAATTATAAAAATAGGCCATAAAGAGCTAGGCAGAGGCAGCTAATTATTCCATTATATTAGGCTTACACCTTCACCCAGTCAGTTTATAGTAAGGCCCCTTATTAAAATTATATAAGATTTTAGCTTTAAGCAATCTAGTGCCATATATCTCCTAAACTATCTTAATTTCTAATATATTATAGAACTAAGATTCTTCTATTAAATCTAACTATTTTTAAAAGGCTTTTCTACCTAGCTCTAACATCTATACCATTACACATCTCTTCTTAGTTTTCTATAACTCTACTCTTTTTTTTACAACCACCTTATTGTGTAGCCCTTTATTATATCCTTATATATATACTCTAAAGTCTTTTTCTTTTTTAGTCTTAAGCCAGCGGATAAACTAAATAGAAGAAATAATATAAAGGGAATCTATATATACTAACACTCCTTTCTACCCGGTATTAAATCTAATAAACACCTAGCTTCCTCCCATTACCACACGTCTATATTACATTTCCCCATTACTCTACTTTACCCTCTAACCCTCTACCTTATCATCCCCGCCTCGTCCCTCCTCCCCTAGCCCTAACACTACTCCTCCTAACCGCCCCAGCCCCCGCTTACTCCCTTACCCTTAACCCCTCTAGCCCCTTAGCCTCCCCCCTCTCCACCCTAT
>Ga0307515_10021411_pt1 | contig 11467 bp, 9 predicted proteins | sample 17_EM_MG_FD_194513 | JGI IMG/M metagenome (GOLD analysis project Ga0307515, IMG submission 194513) | Populus trichocarpa ectomycorrhiza microbial communities from riparian zone in the Pacific Northwest, United States - 17_EM | ecosystem: Host-associated > Plants > Roots > Unclassified | place... | reverse complement strand
AGAGATTATACAAGGATGGTTAGTGACTTGTCGCTCCTGCTATCTGAACCAGAGAATGGATTTCCAATCCACACTCTAAGAATAAGCACCTGAGATCAGGAGAGAAAACTAATGCACTTCGTAAAAAAAAAAAAAGACATTATGCATGAGTTGAACAAGAAATTAGATACTTGTTAGAATTGATGCAAACAAGGAGACAGATATGAAAGTGCTTCAGAATGCTAATGAGGAGCTCCAATCAATTACGGGTGGTTTTGAGTTAAAGCTGCATGGTCTTTCCGACCAATTGAAATTGAAAGAGCATCAGATAGAACATATGTTGATGAATCTAAGGATAAATCCAGATTGCTTGAATGGAAGAAGAAGCTGGATGAAGAACATGGGTGCAAGAAGCATTGGATCAGACAAATCAGTGCAAGGTCACCCTCGTTTAAAAGAAACATTATATATGTTGACGAGAAATGGACTTCTGTAGAACTGAAATGGTAGAATTGCTTTGGCCTTCATGTGTGAATTCTAGGTCCGTGAAAAAAGAGAGGCGCCTTGAACTAGCAGCTTTCACAGAAGTAATCCAGAGCTGGGAGAACATATATATCGTAACTCATCAAATTCAGGGCTGATAGTATATCATAATTTATGGTGCCAATGATTAGAGAGCATTGATGACAAGGATATTGAATCTCTTGCAGCAACTTCAACCGTAAACACGCCCGATGGACAAGGAAATCATAATTCTAGACCACTGGTTGGAAGATCACGTATACTCACGCATCATGACGCCTTAGAAACTTTGGAAGTTCTTCCACGGTTGGTTTATTATACACACAGTTGAAATCCAAGTTGAGATTGCAGTGTTGACAATGGTAAAAAAAAGAATAATCATGTGAATCTGCCTACAGCAGACGTTGCTTCCAATTTCATAGACATTCGAATCAAGATAATTTGATCATAATAAAGGTTGTTTTACGAGCTTTGGTTAAAAGTTTACAGATTACTTCACCTGCATAAACTCAGAATTGTATCCTGCATATATACAAAAAAAAACAAAAGGAAGGAAACCTGCAATTGTAAAACAAATACTGGAGAGCTATGCATACCTGCTAGGACCGTCGGTGATGTTGAGCTGCTAGGTGGATGCTATACAGTTAATGAAGGAACAGAAGGACTGCTAAGTTGGTGACAAAAAAAAAAAGACAATGTAGTGGCCTTTTATAGCCACACTATAGACCGTTGCCTGATTACAAAAGAAGAAAAAAAAAAACTCGTATTCTGTGATAGAAAGGTCGGCTATGCAAGTTGCTTTTCCTCTTATGAAACAAGAGCAATAATTCATGTTCAGTTCTGCAAATTTTTCCTATTCAAGTCATAGCGAAAAAAGCGATAATTCCTGTTCAGTTCTGCAATCTTCATTTACTCTCTCTCGGCAGTTCATTCAGGAAACAAAGGATGCGACATGCTACCCAAGACAAAGTTTTCCTATACTGGTGAAAAGGCAAATTATCTTTCCTAACTTGAAAAGCATTTGATTAGTCTTTGCTCTCAATCGGTTAAGAATACAAGGAATTATAAAGGAAAGAGCATTTGAACGTGAATGAAGCAAGCAAATAATTCATCAAACAATGAGGGCACGCATATCTAGAGAAGAAAGAGAATATGAATCAAAATCTTTAATTTGTGATAATTCATTAACCACTAGCTGGAATCACGAACGGATTGCGTCGTTGGATTCAGAACAATGAGCTCTTCAAAACAAGCTGTTACAGTGACCACTTCCGATGAAAAAAAAAAATTCCTGCAGGCCGGCCAAAGTATTGGTTGCTATTTGGGTATAAAGATAAATTTTGTTTGGTCCTCTGTTTCAAATGAGGTATTAAACTTAGATATTCTATCATTTGATTTGATAAATTTCAATAAGATTGGTACATAAATTTCCAATTTTGACTATCATATTTTATTTCACAATAAGATTTATCTATTTATTGTGAAATTCTAATATGATCAAATCAAATTTTAGTCGAAAGTATAAAACCCTCTCAACCATATTTTTCGAGACATGCCCACTTGTTTCGAAAGTAAGTGAACTTGTCTCGAGGGGGCATCTGTAGACACAAAGTTGCAAAGGGAGGAAAGAGTTTTGACGGCCGAAGGCTCTGATACCAAATTGAGAAATAATTAGAAGGCTTAACCTAATAGTTAGCCAACCCTTTCTATATATATGAGTAGGGCAATATACAATAGTAAAGGTGGAGATTACCACATAAGAATATGACTACAATATTTCCTATATAGTTACATTCTATAATATTGTTTGTCTTATTTTGGATGTTTTTTTTTTTATATATAATTGTTTGCCTCTTTTTCTTTGTTGAAGGTTTTAACTTATAACAAACTCTAATATACATCGCTCTTGGTTATGTAAATTGATATCAAAACTCAACAATTTCTGATGGTTAGTTATTGAGTATTGTTATTGAAAATCTTGATATTAAGACTCATTATGGTGCAACATATATAAAGGTATTAGTGATCTACAATAAGATGACTCGTATAAAAATGTTAAGAACTCTCGACGGGGCATGTCACACATAAAAAAATAATTGATTTTATGATTAAGGAGGTTATGCTCGAACAACATTAAGTTTGATGTTTTTATAATGGAGAACAGTTTCTAATTGAGGGGGTTTTGCCTCACGAATAATTTGAACTTGAGAATGAGTTTCTTTCAATATAGGGAGACTGATGTAGGAGCTTTTTTAAAAAAATAAATATTTTCTTTAATTATTTTTATTATTTAGTTTTAAGTTTAAGAATTTTATTTTTTTATTATTCTTATTTTTCTATTCAATGTTATTAGACTTTTCTAGTTTTCTTATGTGAAGAGAATAATTTAACTATTTTTCATTTTCTATATAGTATTAATAGAGGTCTATAGGTTTTTCTATATAAATGGTTATAATAGTTTTTTGCCAAGTGAGATTTTGATAAATAAAAATTAAATATCTTGGATGTTTTCTATGGTTATAGTTTCTTGGTCATTAAAGATTTTAACTTGTAACAAATCATATTATCATTTGTTTTTGATTGCATCAAAAAGCTAATTAGTGCAACCCGATGCATGTATAATTCCAAACTATTTTACAAAGGAAGAGAAAAAAAAATTTAACATTAAGTAAAGACTAAAGTGAAAATTTTATATTCATTATGTAGTGACGTGGGTAACTTTTCTTTTCAAAAAACAATTATTCAGTTAAGTGACAATAAAAAATAAGTTTTTCTAAGATTTACTAAATTAATAATTTGACCAATTCTAATAAAATTCATAATTTTTTCATGACTCCAATTTATTTTTCAAACATGTTACTTTTATACCAAAAATACAACACACAATCCAATTCAACAATTTCATATACAACTTGAAGAATTCTTAACTTTCATATTAACAAGGAACACAACAACAACAACATCAATTCAATCCTTCCCCTTTTTTAATGCAAGTATTAATAGCACAGTTCAAACCCAAAAGGACTAATGACTTAGCCTAACCTAACCATTTAACATGACATGTCAATTCTTTTCAATTTGCAAACTCAAATTTTCCATTACACTTACAATTTCGCATAGTTTGATTCACTACCCTTTTCAACATACAAAAACATTTAAATAATATAAATCAACTAAATATTTAGATCTATTTCCAAAATTTCTCAAAAACTTACAAACTAATCATTTTTTCAATTTGAAACACCATTCATAATTTTTCATAACTCCATCCAAACATTCACAGGCATATTTATTCCAATAATAAAACACAATACATAATTTCATTTAGTAATCTCATATACAATCTACATTTTTAAAATCAAGGTTTCCAAACTTCATTCTTATACTTTCTAAACATATATCATAGCATGCTAATGAATTAAGAATTTTACTTCAATTATAATTTTTAAGGCTTTTGCATTTATCCATAAACTTTCATATCACAAAATCATACAAGATTTCACACCATAACTTTCCCAAAACAAATATGAAACATGTAATTCACATATCCAATAAAAAATCTTTCTCAACACAATTACTAATACCTACACATTAAATAAACATACTATCCCATAAAATTTAAATCAATTTTGTCATTTCTCAAAAACTTTCCATATAAGTGGCCTAGGTGTGTGATTTTCCCCAATAATTTTTCATGAATCCTAGAATTGAAAAATTAAGGGTTTTTCATCCACCCATACTAAACCCATCAGAACAAGAAAAATAAATAGTAAAAAACTTCTTACCAGCTTAATTAGAACTCAATTAATGGATTCCTTGACAAGTTTTTCCTCTATACCTTCTTTCTTCATCACAATTGCTTCTCTCTCTCTCTCTCTCTCTCTCTCTCTCCACTCTTAAACTTGTTTCCTCTCTCAATTTCCTCTTTGATTTTGTTTTCTCCACTAATAATTACTCATAATCACCCCATAAGCTCATAAATTTTGAAGAACAAACATGTATTTTGGAAGAAAAAAAAAGAAATATTGTTCTTTTTCCATGGCTGGTCACAGCCTTAAATGGAAAAAGAGAAGGGAATTTTGACTTATTTATGATAATTCCATCACTAATTTCCTCTATATTATTTTATGTAAACAATACGGCCACCGATATTTTGTACATTACTTTTGACTAAATTCATTGGTATTTCTAAACTAATTCACGAGAAAAAACCTTCACCTTTAATCATAATAAAAGATTTCTTAGAATTTTCACCATTTTCAATTAAAACAATTATGTGATTAAACACGATGTTTACAGCGACAATTGATATTATTTGTGCGCACTTGTATATTTAATTATTTGGAGTTCCCTTCTAAATTTTTCTAAGGATTTTTCATCCCAATAATAAAATTTTCCTTCTTAATTTATTTTTCTTCTTAATAATAAAATTTAACATTGGTCTATAATTTTAGAACAAAGATTTATATGTCAACCTTGACACATCGTTCCATATGCCACTAGTGTTTGACCATCATGTGAAGGATCCTATTAGGTGCACCAGGTTGTCCTTCTTCATCCGACAATGGTGGCTTATGTCATATCATGCCGATTGAGGAGACACAACTTTAGAAAGTCATGATGGTCTTTTCTATCTATTAGGTTGATTTGAAACTTTTAGATATGCTCACACCAAGGTTAATAGGTTATATGACTTATGTTTCTATGTAGTTCTCTTCAAAAGGATAGGAATGGAAGTGGCTTTTCTTGATTAGGAGGTCAAGGAGATAAATCAAAGAGAGAAGTTTTTTGTGATGTTTTCTCTCTCTTTCTCTCTCTTCAATTGATGATGATGCATGGGTTGTTGTTTAAATTGATTAGGGTATTTTATAGAGGGCTTAAAGACAAAGAGAATAACGGTGGTCTCGTCAAAAATAGAGGTAAGAGGTGATAGAAATCAAGGAAAGAGATTTTGGCTTTATAGAGAGAAATACAAGGTTAGGGTTTTTTTAGGGAGAGAGGTACGATAAGACGAATATTGTTCTTTCTAGGGTTTATTTATCCACATTTTAGCTCATATTCTCGTAAAAACTTTATGGTGACTAGGATTTTGGTGGAAAAGAATTACATGTTTTTTGGTTAGGGATTTTTTGGTTGAAGAGATTATAAATAGTGTTTTTATGTGGTAATTCTCATTTTCTCTCTAATTCACTCATCTTATTATAGACCATAAGTTTTGTCTTCTTCTTTTTAGTTATTTGATCCCCAAGTAACTCAATTTTATTTTGGTCCATCATTTCTCTTGTTTTACATTTTAGCCCACTTAACTTTTTTATTTTTTTATTACATGGTCCCCAAGAAAATCCATTTTCTTCTTAATATTTTTTATTTATTCCCATAAAATACCTAAATTTGTTTTTCTTTTCTTTTTAATGCTTTCCTTCACTTATACTTTGGCACTTAAAGCTATCCTTTTGTGTAAATTCAATTTTCTTTATGTCTTATGGTTCTTGTTGTTCTTGGATCATTTCACTCATCTAGGGCTGAAAAACTCATCATTAAAAATATTCATGTGGAAGACAGGAAACATGGCCCTTTATAATCTATCAAGACTTGACCTTGAGAAAATCTACTAGTTGGTTTACCAGGAAAGATGAATTCATAAGGCTCTTTTCAAGAAATTGAAAATGTTTTTCACTTGTAAATATTGTACAAAAGAAGAATAATAGAGCATAAAAGAGATGTATAAAGTGTATTTGTTTCTCCATTGATGAACTAAAAGATATGGAAGTGTGAAGTATAGTAGTGTACATATAGATGGAGGGCAATGAAGGAGGAATTAAGTCATATCAATTATGATATATATATATATATATATATATATATATATATATATATTAATTTTATAGCCATTTTTTAGCATAATTCAAATGTGGAGTGTTCTATTTGGTTGCTAGAATGTATAAAGCAAGTTAAACAAATATTTTGTTGAACTAATTTACAAGTCTAAAACCATATAAGGAAATTATGAAGACATTTTGAGAAAGGTTAGGATACCAGAGTCTAGAGTACAACTTTTTGTTTTTTTGTTCTTCCCTAGGTGGTGACTCCAATTCTCTTATTTTTTCAATATTTTCCAAACCCAATAATCCAATCCCCAAGTCGCCATGATGTCCACCGATGTACGAGAATCAATATAAACAACAAGAATAATAGATTAGGTTATCAATATCCATCTTATTTATGGCATTGTAGATTATGTCATATCAATAAAACAAGAATCATAAGTTATATAAAAAAGGATATTTCAATTCTTTTGATTATGAATTGTATGAAACTTGTATATTAGGTAAGATGACAAAAACAACCTATGCTGGAAAGAGTGAAAATCTAATGAATTGTTAGGTCTAATACCAATACAGATGTATGTGGATTAATAATAATTTGTATTATAGATGGATATAGGTGTTTCATCACAAAATTACTGACGATTATTCTAGATATGGTTACATATATTTAATGAAACACAAGTCTGAATCAATTAAAGGTTTAAAGAATTCAAAAGCAAAGTTGAAAAACAAACTAAAAAGAGTATTATGGTACCTTAATCTAATGAGATTGTAAATACTTGAGCTAAGATTTTTAAAATTATCTAAAAGAGAATGAGATTTTGAAACACCACAGCTTAATGGAGTTTCTAAAATGAGAAATTGCACTATATTAAATATCATACGGTCCATGATAAGCTATGAAAACCTATCACCTTCTTTTAAGGCTATACCCTACAAGTTGTTGTTTATCTTTTAAATAGAGTCCCAATAAAATATGTTGATAATACTCTATATCAAATATATAATGGTAGGAGACCAAACTTATCATACTTAAAGATTTGGAATATGAAACTTATATGAAATGTATTATATCTGAACAGTTAGGAGTTAAGTCAGATAAATATAAGTTTATTAGATATCCAAAAGAAACTATTAGGTATTATTTCTTTCATCTGTTAAGTGAGATGTTTATCTCAAAACATGTTACCTTTCTAGATTAAAAAAAAAAATTGTTCTTAAAAGGAGCAGTAGGAGAAAAATAAAACTTAAAGAAGTTTAAGAACCACAAACTGACATGCAATTAAAACCCAGACATGAAGCTATAAAATTGGATGTTTAGCATAAAGCTCAAGAAACACAAGAACTCTATAAATTTGTTATGATATTTCATATACCAATGAGATATGAACTTTTCATGAAAGCTAAAAATAATGAGTTATTCATACTTGATAAGCCCACTAACTATATAGAAACAATAAATAATGACTTGAGACCATGAAATCTAAGATGGATTCTATGTATGTCAATCAAGTGTTGATCTTGGTTGATCTACCTGAAGGGATAAAACTCATTGGAAGTAAGTGGGTCTTTAAAAGAAAGAGTGATATAGATGGCAATTTACAAGCACACAAAGTTATACTAGTTGCCAAATTTACAGATAAAGACAAAGGTTTAACTTTGATAAAACCTTCTTGTAGGTAGCTATATTAAAATGTATAAGGATTTTACTTGCTACAATTGTATATCATAATTATGAGATTTGTTAAATAGATGTCAAAATTGCATTTCTAAATAGAAATATTCACAAAGATGTGTATTTGACACAACCTAAATGTTTTGAATATAAAATATTTGCCAATAAAGTATTCAAGTTACAAAAAATCCATTTATGGACCTAAGTTTGAAAATTTGTTTTGATGAGATAATTAAACAATTTGATTTCATCAAAAATATGGATAAGCCTTGAATTTATAAAAAGGTTAGTGGGATTGGAGACATTTTTTTAATATTATATATAGATAACATATTATTGATAGAAAATTATATTTATTTACTCTAGTTAGTACAGATCTGGTTGTTCAAGAATTTATCCTTAAAGGATATAGGAGAAACAACTTATATACTATGAATAAATATCTGTAATGATGGGTCTAAAATGTTGCTTGGATTGTCCTAATCTATGTACATAGACAAGATACTAAAATAGTTTAACATAGAAGAATCTAAGAGATGATACTCACTTATATAGTCAGGAATACGTGTCTTCAAGGATATATACCCCAAGACATAAATTGAGAGAGATAGGATGAAAATGATACCTTATGCTTCCTTTATATGATCCATCATGTATGTAATGCTATGTACAAGACCATATGTATCTTATATGTGATGGACTAGAATCTTATAAAATAATTTTCTCATTTCAAATGATTATATTACTACAAAATGGACTGTATTTTTTTATAAAAAAATCAGCATAATTTCTCTTGTGCAAATGTCATTCCCAAAATAAATCAAGTCTCAAATTATTAACACAAACGTGACCTCAAGCTCACCATCCATCAATTCCATAAAAAAAAAAATTATACATAATATACATACAAAATAGCAAGATCATAATACTTCTTTGAATATATATAAACATCCTAAAAAAAAAAGTCATCCTTTATTTTTGTTTTTCTTACAATCCATGTGGTTTTATTATCTTAAGTATATATGGTACATTTATGTACATATCATTAATTTGTTTTACAAAATCCCATCTAGTATGGAATAACTGATAAGTATATGGAGTACTATATCAAGGTAAAGGTGATGGATGTGATATGCTTGTAAAACATATAGAAATATAGAATACAGAATAAGTATTTAAGTATCCATTTCAACTAATAGTTTTACTGGACTTTAGGAATAACATAACATTAAAGGTCCTTTCACAAACATTTTTAATTTATACTATATTTCCAAATTATTTCATTCTCTTCATAAAATAATAAGCCTCGTCTCCTTTTATTATACCACCATTCTTATGTGTTGATTAATATTTCATCAATTATTTATCTATTAATCCATTTCAATAATCATAACTCGTGTCTTAAAACTCTCTTTAGCCCCTACTGTTGTGGTTGGCTCAATTTGCATCAAATCCCCTATCATTATGGCCGATTTAGTTTCCACATATTAGCCTTCATTATTGTCGCCAGCTTAGTTTTCACATCTTAGCCCCTGTTAGTGTGACCGGTTTAGTTTTCACATTATAACCCCTGTTATTATGGCTGGCTCAATTTGCATCAAATCTCCCATCATTACGGCCGATTTAGTTTCCACATATTAGCCTTCATTATTGTGGCCAGCTTAGTTTTCACATCTTATCCCTTGTTATTGTGACCGGTTTAGTTTTCACATTATAACCCCTGCTATTGTGACTGGCTTAGTTTTCATATTTTAGCTCTTGTCATTATGGTCGGCTTAATTTTGCATCACTTACACATTCCTATAACATACTTCATTTACAATCATAGCCCCCACCATTTTGGTCAACTTAGTTTTCACATCTTAGCCCCTCATCATTGCAGCTGATTTAGTTTTACATTATGTACATATTTTCATAACATACTTTATTTGCACACAAAGTAATTACACAAAACACCTCTTTAATTAAAAAGAAGTAAGGTGATGAACACGTACCTAAAGCTCCTATGAATTATGCTTCTTCTACTATGGGTCCCACATCTAATATTCTCTCTGAATCTTGAAAGAATATCCCAATCAATACCTAATTTTCTTTGGTTTATTTATCACTTCTACTAAATCATATTGTCACCATTTATGCAATATAATTTAATGCCCAAACACATCATTCCCCATTTTTGTAATACAATTTAATGTCTAGGCATGTCGTCATCCATTTTCATAATATAATTTAACAACACACCACTTTTACATATTTACCTTACTCTAAGCAAATCAATATCTCATGTATATGTCCTTAGTCTATAATTTTAGGTTTGGTAGCTAATACATTTGTCTTCCTGTGACATTTAGTTAATCATCATCAAGATTGATAAGCTTCCATTTAACAAGTTTACTTTCATTCATGTCATTTATCAAACACATAGGGTGCACTTCACTAAACCATCCTTCATATAAAGAATATATATGTGCATGCGCGCGCACAACCTTCCCATCATATAACAACTATGGTTTAAACTCATCATAAACATGTAAAGCTCCCCTTAGCAAAGTACATATATAATTTATATAAACATGTTACAACCATATGCAGGTCTAAACAAACTTCGGAAAAAAAATGCATAAAATGTACAAAAAAATTTTAGTGGCCCAAACGATTAGTCTATTTTAGAAAAACAATCTCACTATTTCTAAGAGAATGGTTGACCAACCATGTTGCTAAACATTATACTTGATCTTCAAATATAAGTCAATCAATTTCTTGAATTGATAATAAGTTAAATTATTTAAGTTATTTAATCCTATTTTATTTAGGATTGTGATTTATATTTGAGTCAGCTTATTAGAGAACCTAACGAGTAACACACATAAGAACCATTTGTTAAAAATAAATTAAATAAGTGTGACTTGATTGTAAATAAGTTTTTAGACCTAAAAAAATAAAGAAGAGACTTGATTGAATAAATTATAAAACTACCTTAAAATAATATATGTAATATTAGTTAGGGAGAAAATTTATATTTTACCATTTATAGGGTTATCAAGTTTCCTTATAAATATAATATTATGTCTTATATTTTCTGAACAAAAAAATTATATAAGTTATATACTATATAAAAACACTTGAAACTATAAAAGAAAGAGCTAACACTCAAAGACATATAAATCACTCTCTCTGGTTTAAAGAGATTTCTCACTAGTAGTTCATGTAGGTTACTGTTAAAGGTTGAATACTTGAACAGCTTATGATTTATGAAAACTTAGCCTTGAAAAAGTTTACCAAACCTAAAAAAAAGATTTGATTTTTTTGGTAATCTTCACTCACACCCTAAATGATTTTAGATGGTTTAACAGAATCCTAGGAACTCCTAAAATATTTAACATTTTAGGATGGTTTATATTTAACATTTTTATTGTGTTAATGTGTTTTAAGAAACTCAACAGGTACAACCATAGACTTGTCA